>Ga0315542_1000053_pt1 | contig 54602 bp, 49 predicted proteins | sample SalMarSW160120MG_FD_202541 | JGI IMG/M metagenome (GOLD analysis project Ga0315542, IMG submission 202541) | Salt marsh sediment microbial communities from the Plum Island Ecosystem LTER, Massachusetts, United States - Salt Marsh Sediment SW1601-20 ...
TTTCTGAACCGGAAGCGGGCCTCTGAAATCGTTGGCTCCCTGTTCGAGAAAGTCAAAGAGAGCCTGGCTCAAGGAGAAGATGTCCTCATCCCGGGCTTTGGCAAGTTCCAGGTGAAATTCAAGTGGGCCAGAAAAGGGAGAAATCCCCAGACAGGCGAAACGATTATTATCAACTCCAGGAGGACCGTCACCTTCAAGGTTTCACGAAAATTAAGGGAAAAAATGAACAGGCATTAGCCCTTACTCAAAGACCACCTTCCCTTCCTGTGCATCCATGGTCACATGTTCCCCTTCTTTTACCGAACCCTCTAAGATTTTTACTGCCAAGGGGTCCTGGATAAAGCGCTGAATCGCTCTCTTGAGGGGTCTTGCGCCGTAGACCGGATCAAAGCCGGTGCTTGCAAGGAACTCCTCTGCCCTGTCTGTCAGTTTCAGAGTTATCTTGCTTGCCTCGAGACGCTTGCTCAGGAGGCCGATCTGGATCCCCACAATCTCCTTGATTTCTTCGGGACCGAGGGTGTTGAATATGACGATCTCATCTATGCGATTCAGGAATTCCGGCTTAAAAGTGGCACGAAGGAGATCCGTTACTGCCTTTTCCATTTCACCGCTGTCCTTGCCCCCCATCTCTTGAATAAACTGGCTCCCCACATTGGAGGTCATGATCAGTACGGTATTCTTGAAATCCACCGTACGGCCCTTGCCATCGGTCATACGACCGTCGTCCAGGATCTGAAGCAAGGCATTGAAGACATCGGGATGGGCCTTTTCAATTTCATCGAAGAGGACTACAGAGTAAGGGTGTCTCCTGATGGCCTCTGTGAGGTAGCCCCCCTCTTCATATCCAACATATCCCGGAGGGGCGCCGATCAGTCTTGCAACCGAGTGCTTTTCCATATATTCGGACATGTCAATCCGGACGAGGTACTGTTCGTCGTCAAAGAGGAACTGGGCTAAGGCCCTGGCAAGCTCAGTCTTGCCGACACCGGTGGGACCCATAAATATGAATGACCCTATCGGCCTGTTGGGATCCTGAAGCCCGGAACGGGCCCGGCGCACCGCATTTGCCACGGCAGCTATGGCCTTTTCCTGGCCCACCACCCTCAGGGCGAGTCTTTCTTCCATTTTAAGGAGCTTCTCTTTTTCTCCCTCCATCATGCGTGAAACAGGGATTCCGGTCCATTTTGCCACCACTTCGGCGATGTCTTCGCTGTCTACCTCTTCCTTGAGCATCTTTTGACCGGACTGGAGATCCTCGAGTTTCCTATTTTCTTCCTCCAAAGTTTTTTCTAATTCGATGAGTGTGCCGTACTTCAGCTCGGCAGCCTTGGCAAGGTTGCCGTCCCGTTCCGCAATCTGGGCCTCTGACCGGGTTGATTCAAGTCTTTCCTTGATGTTTCGTATCTTGGAGATGGCTTCCTTCTCTTTTTTCCAGTGCGCGGTCATTTCTTCGGTCTGAGATTTGAGTTGCGTCAACTCGTCTTTGATTTTTTTGAGCCGGTCCTTGGAGCCCTGGTCTTTTTCCTTTTTCAGGGCCTCTCTCTCGATCTCCAACTGGGTTATCTTTCGCTGAATAGCATCTATCTCCGCGGGCATGCTGTCGATCTCGATCCTCAGACGGGATGTGGCCTCATCGATAAGATCGATTGCCTTGTCCGGCAGGAACCTGTCAGTGATATACCTGTGAGAGAGCGTTGCCGCGGCCACGAGGGCCGAGTCCTTGATGCGAACGCCATGGTGAACCTCATATTTTTCCTTTAGGCCGCGCAGGATCGAAATAGTATCTTCAACAGTGGGCTCTTCCACCATTACCGGCTGGAACCGTCTCTCAAATGCCGCATCCTTTTCAATATATTTCCTGTACTCCTTAATGGTCGTGGCGCCAACACACTTAAGTTCGCCCCGGGCCAGGGCAGGCTTGAGCATGTTGGAGGCGTCCACGGCCCCCTCTGCAGCGCCGGCGCCAACCAAGGTATGCATCTCGTCTATAAAAAGGATGATCTGACCATGGGAATCTGTTACCTCCTTCAATACCGCCTTAAGCCTGTCTTCGAACTCCCCCCGGTATTTTGCGCCGGCAATGAGCGCCCCCATATCCAGGGCCACCACCCTTTTTTCTTTCAATGTTTCGGGGATATCGCCCTGTACGATCCTTTGTGCAAGACCTTCAACGATGGCGGTTTTACCCACACCCGGCTCTCCGATCAGGACGGGGTTGTTTTTGGTTCTCCTGGAAAGGACCTGTATAATCCGCCTGATCTCGTCATCGCGGCCTATTACCGGATCTAAATCTCCCTTCGATGCGATGGCGGTTAGGTCCGTGCTGAAACGTTCCAATGCCTGATACTTGTCTTCGGGGTTTTGGTCAGTAATCCTCTGCCCTCCCCGGATATCCACTAAGGCCTTGAGGATCGTATCCCTTGTAATCCCGGCGGCAGCAAGGATACCTGCCCCCTCTCCCCCCCTTTCATCTGTTACGGCCAAAAGGATATGTTCGAGACTCACAAATTCATCTTTCACCTGTTCCGCCTCGGAAAAAGCCTTATCCAACACCGTCTTTGCACGTGGAGAGAGATAGGCCTGCCCATATCCGGCGCCGGACACCTTGGGGAGGTTCTCCAATGCAGACTCAAAAGAGGAAATGAGCTGATTCTGATCAGCACCTATTTTGCCAAGGAGAGGTGGAATCACCCCCTCCCTCTGATCCAGAATGGCCCTTACCAGATGCTCGGGCTCTATTTGTTGGTGTCCGAATTTTTCAGCCAACTGCTGAGCGGCCTGGATGACCTCCTGTGCTTTTAACGTGAATTTGTCAAATCGCATATTTTTCCTCCAATGGAAATCTATTGGAAATAGTCTTTAAGAACTGATTAATTTTCTGCATAACGTCCCAAAATTAAGTTCTATCAAAGATGTTGTCAAGGTACGAGGAATAGTGATAAGGGGCTTGATCATGATGAAAAGTTGGCGTAACCTAAGTGTAAAGGTTCAGAAGTCCCCCGCTCAAGGTTGGGGCTTTCCTGATCAAGGATGGCATTTATCGGGTTGCGAATAGTCTGCAAGTTTTCTTTGCGGCTTTGCGCCTTTGCGTGAGACCTTTTCTTTTCCGGTTTATCCGGATTAGGATTAAGATTGTGGTTATGATTAAGATTATGATCAAAACCGTAAGCTGAGAAAGGAGATATGCGCCATGGTATTAGAAACAGTTTTGTTTGACCGGGATGATTCGGTCAGTATTATCAGACTGAATCGTCCGGAGAGGATGAACGCGGTTATTGAACAGATGTATCTTGACTTGCAGGCAGTTTTGGACGAGGTTCGTAATGATGCATCTGTCAGGGCAGTGATTTTGACCGGCTCGGTATGGAAGCGGGCGGATGGGGAGAAACAGGCCTTTTGTGCTGGCGCGGATCTGAAGAAGCACTCTTCAGGGGACCGGTCCCCATGGCAGAAAAGGGAATACATCTTTCTTGCCCATGAAACCACACGGCGGATTTATGAATTTCCCAAACCGGTGATCGTTGCCGTAAATGGACCTGCAAGGGGGGCGGGAACAGAAATGGCCCTGAATGGCGATTTCCTGCTCATGGCGGATACGGCCACCATAGGGTTTCCCGAGATCGGCCTTGCCACTTTTGTGGGGGGCGGGGTAACGTCCCATCTGCCCAAGGTTGTCGGTATGATGAAGGCGAAAGAGCTTATCTATACGGGAAAAATCCTGAACGGGTCTGAAGCGGTTGAGCTTGGTCTGGCCTTAAGATCTGTACCCGTGGAGCAATTGATGCCTGAGGCCCTTGCCCTTGCAAAAGAGATAGTGGAAAAGGCCCCGATTTCCATTGGCTTTGCCAAAAAGCTCATCCAGCAGGCCCCTAACCGGGATCTTGAGACGGTATTATTAGCCGAATCAGAGGCCATTTTGGCCTGCATGAATACCGAAGACTGGCACGAAGGGATTGCCTCTTTTGCGGAAAAGCGCAAACCCAAATTCATAGGGAGATAGCTCATGGGCCTGGAACATATATTAGACGCAGCATCCGTTGCCGTGGTGGGTGCATCGAAAAAGGAAACCAAGCGGGGATATCAGGCCATCAAGACTCTGATCGAAGAAAAATTCGAGGGCCGGGTCTATCCAGTGAACCCGAAGGAAGAGAGCGTATTGGGCCTGCCCTGTTACGCAAAGGTTTCGGATATCGAAGAACCGGTTGAAATGGTCCTGATCACCACACCGGCAACAACCATCCTCGAGATCCTGAAGGATTGCGGGAAAAAAGGCGTGGCAGGGGCCGTGATTATCGCCGGAGGTTTTGGTGAACTCGGCAAAGAGGGGAAGGAGCTGGAAGGCCGGATCGTGGATATCGCAAGGGAAAACAATATCAGGATCATTGGCCCAAACACCTCCGGCATGATGAATCTCAGTATAAACCTTAACCTGGTAGGCTTAAGGGATGTCCCCAAAGGCCGAATAGCCCTGATCTGCCAGAGCGGTAACATGGCCCTTTCTCTTATTACGGAGGCATCCATCAAGAGCCAGCAGGGATTTTCTTATTATGTGGGTATCGGAAATGAGGCAGACTTGAAGTTTCATGAATATCTGGAGTTTTTTCAGGAAGACCCGGGAACGACGGCAATTCTCATGTATGTTGAGGGTATGCGCGATGGACGGAAGTTTCTTCAGCAGGCCTATCAGACCACCCGCAAAAAGCCGATTGTCATGCTCAAGAGCGGTCGCTCTGCCACAGGCAAACGCTCAGCCGGGTCCCATACCGGGGCACTGGCAGGTATTTCAGCAGTGGCGACATCCGCCTTCCGACGGGCAGGGATCATCGTTATCAAGAACTCGGATGAGCTGTTCCCCGCTGCGGAAACCCTTGCCAGCTTACCTCACATCAGACGGAAAAGCATTGCCATCCTTGCAGACGGCGGGGGGCATGCCACCATTGCCGCGGATAAGCTGACGGATTTAGGTGTGAGTATCCCGATCTTGGATCAAAGGACCCAGAAGAGACTGCATAAGATCCTGCCGGCGGGGGCCTCGGTGCGCAATCCTGTGGATATTGCCGGTGGTGCTGATGAAAACCCGGCTGTTTTTGCCGATTGTGCGGAAATCCTGTTGCACGATCCCCAGGTGGGCGGACTTCTAATCGTGGGCCTTTTTGGAGGCTATAGTATTCGTTTTGCGGAGAGCCTCGAATTTGTGGAAGAAGATGCTGCTCACCGGATGGGAAAGCTGGTGAAGGATAGCCATAAGCCGATTATTGTGCATAGCCTCTATAATCATGCCAGGCCTCACTCTCTGGATCTATTGCGATATTATAAGATTCCTGTTTATGATTCCCTTGAGATCGCCTGTAAATGCATCTCGGTTCTTTCAGAATATGGACACTATCTGCACAGTTATCACGCCAAGGCAAAATTCACCTTCAGTAAAGGGCGGAAATCCAGGGCCCGTGGCCGTGAGATATTCCGCAAGGCAAGGGAAGAAGGTCGACATGCACTCTTTGAGTATGAGGCCAAGGAGTTGTTGGGGTTGCACGGGGCGCCGGTCTCTGAAAATTATATTGTTCGCTCACAGAAAGAGGCCGCGGCCGGGGCCGCACAATTTGGCGGGGCGGTGGCATTGAAGATCGTCTCCCACGATATCCTGCACAAGACCGATGCCGGTGGTGTGAAACTCAACCTGAAGACATCTGATGAAGTCAGAAAGGGATACTCTGAAATCATGAAGAACGCCTTGGCGTATGATCCGGATGCCAATATCAGAGGGGTTCTGGTTGAGGCCATGATGGGCCAGGGGCTGGAAGTTATTGTCGGTACCAAGACGGATGATCAGTTCGGACTGGTCATCATGTTCGGTATCGGGGGGATAATGGTGGAGGTGTTGAAGGACGTCGTATTTCGTGTGCTCCCCATCTCGGAACGTTCGGCGAGGAGGATGATCGAGGAGATCCGGTCCGTTGACCTCCTAAACGGCTTCCGGGGGAAACCGCCGGTTGACAAAAAGGCCATCAAGGAATTGCTGCTCGCGGTTTCGGAGATTGTGGGTTCCTATGATGACATACAGGAAATCGATCTGAATCCGGTGATTGTTTATGAGCAGGGATTAGGTATTGCCGATGCGAGAATTATTCTGAAGAAGGATACCGAAGTCAGCAACTGGTAGGAGAAGGAGGCATCCTTCATTCACAAGGCTACACTTTTTTCCAAAATGGGGTGTATTATCGAGTTGAAGATCGGATGCCGAAACTGGAAACTGGAAATTAGAAATTGATGAACCCGTTAAGAAATTCAGAAAGCACCCCTTATTATCATTCCAGTGGAAACGGGAATCCAGGAAAATCAATCTCGCCTTCGGCGGGAGACTCCCGCTCCCCAATCAGGTCGAGGACAAACTTCCCGGGAGTAACGGCCTTGGATACTTTTTACGAGACCATCAGAAATTAGATAAGGCAAAAAGTCTATGTAATCTGCGATTGAATGGGTTTCCCAAAATTATATCTCGCCCTTTTAGGTTTTAATATCAGGCAGTTTCATTAATTACCCCTTCCTTCTTTTTCGGTAGAGCTTTCTTGTTTTTATAGGGAAAGCAGAATGGGGAGATCAAGCGACCGATCTGCCACAATTTTCCAGTTGACAAACCGTACTTGAATATGTATTGATTAACCATACCAAATGGATGGTTAGAGGGGGCGCATATGAGAAAAACGACGGTATTGATTGATGACGATTTATTGAAAGCCGCCGCAGAGGCCGTAGGAACACGGACCAAGAAAGAGACCATTGAGGTTGCACTCCTGTCCCTGGTTCGTCAACACACCAGAGAGAAATTGCGGAAAGAGTTGGGTACCTTTGATATTGAATTGACGCCGGAGGAGTTGGAAAGGTTAAGAAATGCCGGATAATTCATTCCTGATAGACACATCTGCCTGGCTTTTTGCTTTAAAGAGGGATTTTGTACCAGAAGTGAAAAACCGTATAGATCTCTTGCTGAAAAATAGTGCGGTTGTTACGACCGGCATAATAAATTTGGAAATCATCAGCGGCGCCAGGACAAAAAAAGAGTTCCAACGTCTTAAAGACAGGTTCAATGCCCTGGATCTAATAGAATCGGATGAGTCTATATGGCAAAAGGCATGTGAGTTAGGTTTTAACCTCAGGCGAAAGGGCGTTACGGTTCCCCATACTGACATTTTGATCGCTACGTGTGCCCTGCAGTCCGGATCGATCATCGTACATGCGGATGCGCACTTCGATATGATGGCCAAACACGCTGTAATTAAAGTAGAAAGTTTTGTTGAAATCGTAAGAGACTTTTCGAGGACTCTATAATGATGCGCCCCTCGCCCCTCATGGGCTCAATAGGGATTGTCGTTTTATTGCATGCGGTTTGGAAATAAATGCGCAGTCCCTCTCTCGGGAGGCACCCTACAGTATCAATATTCGGGACTTTCCTCCGGTTCAGGTATCGTCCGGTTTGAACATATCACTTCTGTGGCGTGAAATTTCTCCCTCGACCATATAGATCACCTCTTCGGCAATGTTGGTGGCGTGGTCTGCGATCCGTTCAAGGTGCCTCGATATGAGGAGGAGATTAATCAGGTAGCCGACGCGCCCGGGCTGTTCTTGAATTGCCGCCTTAACCTTGTCGTAGATGTCACGATTTATGTCATCCACCTCATCATCTGACAGACACACCTTATATGCCAGATCCGCATCTAAGTTTACCAGGGCGTCCAGGCTTTTCCGTAACATGGCCTCTGTTTTTTCGGCCATGACGCTGTACTCGAAGGGTACTTCCACGGGCGGTTTTCCGGCGATACTGGCCACGCGCTCGGCGATATTGACGGCCTCATCCCCCACACGTTCCAGGTCATTGTTAATCTTGATGACGGCGTTGATGAACCGTAGATCCACTGCAACCGGCTGATGCAGTGCCAGGATCTTGAGGCATTCCTCTTCCACTTGCACTTCGGCCTCATCGATTTTCCTGTCGGCCTCGATAATCTCCAAGGCAAGTTCACGGTCCCGCGTTTCAAAGGCCTCAATGGCCATACGGAAGCTCTCCTCGGCCATGGTTCCTAAAGAGAGGATCCGTTTTTTCAGGCTGTCCAATTCTCTCTGCAGGTGCTTTTTCAAGGTATTTCCTCACTTTCATTATTTGAGAAACTGGAAATTAGAAATTGGAAATTAGAAAACAAAGGATGGTTTCTTCAGCTCAAATTTCAAGTTTCAAATTTCAGATATCTTTGGTTAAATCTTATCCAAAACGTCCGGTAATATAGTCCGATGTCTCCTGGAGCTTCGGTCGGGTGAAAATGGTCTCTGTCTGGTCCACCTCTATGAGTTTGCCAAGATAGAAAAAGGCCGTTACATCGGAGACCCTTGCGGCCTGCTGCATGTTGTGGGTCACGATGATGATGGTATAGGTGTCCTTCAACTGGTGGATCAGTTCCTCGATCTTCTGGGTGGCGATGGGGTCCAGGGCCGAGGCCGGCTCATCCATGAGGAGCACCTCCGGTTCCACGGCCATGGCCCGGGCGATGCAGAGGCGCTGCTGTTGCCCCCCGGACAAACCGAGGGCTGAATCGTAGAGCCTCTCTTTGACTTCATCCCACAGGGCCGCCTGTTTCAGGCTGGTTTCCACCCTCTCCGCGAGAAAGGACTTATCCTTCATGCCGTTGACCCTCAGCCCGTATGCCACATTCTCAAAAATGCTCTTTGGAAAGGGGTTTGGCTTCTGAAACACCATGCCCACATGACGACGAAGCGCAACCACATCAACATTAGAATCGTAGATGTCATCACCATCGAGCAAAATTTTTCCATCCACCCTGCTATAAGGGATCAGATCATTCATCCGGTTAAGGCAGCGCAAAAGGGTGCTCTTCCCGCATCCGGAAGGGCCGATAAGGGCTGTTACCTGGTTCTCATAGAACTCAAGGGCAATCCCATGAAGGGCATGAAAATCACCATAATAGAAATCGAGATCTTCTGCCGACATTTTCAGTGAATTTTGCATAGGGCTCCTAAAATTTGAAATCGCAAAGCATCATCGGTTCTTCCTGAGACGCGACCTGTAGATGATAGCAATGAGATTCAGGCCGAGCACAAGGGCAATCAGCACCAGTGCCGTTCCATACTGAAGAGGACGTGTGGCCTCAATATCAGTGCCTGCCGTGGCAAGCACGTAAATATGATAGGGAAGCGCCATGATCTCATCAAAGATAGATGTCGGCAGTGAAGGCGTGAAGAACACTGCCGCCGTAAACATGATGGGCGCCGTCTCTCCGGCTGCCCTGCTGATCCCCAGGATTGCCCCGGTAAGAATTCCGGGTAGGGCCGTGGGCAGGACCACCCGGTAGATGGTCTGCCATTTGGTTGCGCCAAGACCTAAAGACGCCTCCCTGTATGTGTCTGGAACTGCCCTCAGGGCCTCTTCAGTGGACCCGATAATGACCGGCAGGGTCAGCGCCCCTAAGGTTAAAGACCCAGCGAGGATACTCACGCCCATCTTAAGATATACCACAAAAAAGGCCAGGCCAAAGAGCCCAAAAACCACAGAAGGCACCCCTGCAAGATTATTGATGCCGAGCCGGATAAGACGAACTATCCTCCCTGGACGCGCGTATTCGTTCAGGTAAATGGCTGATGCAACGCCGATCGGCATGGCCACCGCAATGGCGCCAATACTGAGACAGAGCGTCCCGATGATACAGGGGAGGATGCCCCCCTTGGTCATGGAGTCGATGGGGGGCTGTGTGAGAAATGTCCAGTTGATGGCACGCCATCCTCTAATTGCAAGGAAGTAAATGACCACTAACAGTGCGACCCCATTGATGGCCGCCGAAATCCTGAACAGGCCGAACATAGCCCCCTGAATAACTTTTCTGCTAACCTGTACTCTATTCTTATGCTTCATCCTATTCATCCCAGCATTTTCCTAACCCGGATAAACGGGAAAAGTGCCTAAAGTTCATGTTTGTTTTTATTCGATGTTGGACGTTCGATGTTCGATGTTCGACGTTCATCCCTTTTTCGACCCCTATCCTTCCTATCTCCCTCAAAGCGTCGCTGCCCCCACTTGTCTGTATTTGTTAGAGATGTGCTCCGCAATCACGTTGAAAGCCAATGTGAACAGAAAGAGCACTATGGCGATGGCAAAAAGGGCGTAATAGTGTTCACTCTGGAACGGCGCCTCTGCCATCTCCGCCGCGATGCTCGCTGGCATGGGCCTTACCGGGCCAAACAGGGATGTGGGTATCATGGCTGCCCCGCCTGCAACCATGAGGACCACCATGGTTTCCCCCATCGCCCTCGACATGCCTAAGATGACGGCAGTTGAAATACCGGAAATGGACGCGGGGAGAATCACCCGGGCAATGGTTTCCCAGTGGGTTGCGCCTAAGGCCAAGGAGGCCTCCTTCAACTCGGTGGGAACGCTGAAAATGGCATCTTCCGAGAGGCTGCAAATGGTTGGGATAGACATAAAGGCTAACATCAAAGAGGCGTTGAATAGGTTCAGGCCAGTAGGGATGTCGAGGAGTTCCTGAAGGAACGGGGCCACAATCACCATGCCGAAAAAACCGATGACGACAGAAGGGAGGGCCGCCAGAAGTTCCACAATCGGCTTGACCCACTCCCGTACCCTTGCAGAGGCTCCCTCAGCAAGATAGAGGGCCGTCATGACCCCTAACGGAATCGAGATAACAGAAGAAACCGCGGTGACGGCAAGGGAAGCCACAATCAGGGGAAAAATCCCAAAGTCGGCAGGATCGTCCGTAGGGTACCATAACTTGCCAAAGAGAAAATCGGTAACTGATACCTCTCTAAAAATCGGAATCCCCTCTACAAAGAGGAAGAGGGCAATCAGGCCGAGGGTGGTGATTGATGCCAATGCCACACCGAAAAATAGAAACCGGATAGTCCGTTCCCTTTCCCGCCTGCTTTTTCCTGATTTACTCCCTTTTCCCATCTAAATCATCCATCCCCGTTTTTTACCATCTGCCCGCAGACATCCAACCTCTGACCTCTGATATCTGACCTCTGTTTTTTCCATTGATCCCTTATCAATTGCTACCCCGTGAAACTTGAAAGAACTATCTCACGGGGTCGCCAATTCTTCAATCAACAATCGACAATCATCAATACAAAGGCACATACCCTGCTTCCGCCACATATTTCTGGCCCTTGTTAGGATTAATGACAAAATTGATGAAATTGAGCACATCCCCCTTGGGCCATCCGGGCGTGAACATGAAGAGGGGTCTGCTGATCGGATAAGTCCCGTTCAGGGTCGTTGCTGCCGAGCCCACGATCCGGTTCACCATCAAAGCCTTTACGTCTTTGTTAAGATAGCCAAGACCGATGTACCCGATGGCGTTTTTGTTTTTTGCCACCGCCTGGGAAACCGCCCCATTCGAGGCCTGGAGAAGCGCTCCCGGATACACCCGCTCCTTTTTCATGACCTTCTTATGCCATACCTCATAGGTCCCGGAAGAGGTGTCCCGCGAAATGACCACCACAGGCCGGTCAGGTCCGCCGATCTCCTTCCAGTTCTTGACCTTTCCCATGTAGATGTCTTTGAGCTGGGCCATGGTGATGTTCACAATGGAATTGCTTGGATGGACCACGGGCACGATACAGTCATAGGCAACGGCAAAGGGGACCGGATAGATCCCTTTCTTAACGGCCAATTTCACTTCCTTTCCCTTGATAAACCGGGAGCTGTCGGCAATATCCGTTGATCCGTCAATGAGCGCCTTCATGCCATTGCCCGAACCGCCGCCCGAAATGGATATTTTTGCGTCCGGGTTCTGTTTCATATAGGCCTCAGAGACCTTCTGCGCAATGGGAAGGACCGTGGTCGACCCCTTGATCACAATGTTTCCTGCCCATGCCATATTTACTGCAAAAAGCGCTGTTACGAGAAATGACGATATTGCAATACCTTTGGTCTTCATTTTTTCCTCCATAAAATTATAAAGTGTTATATTTTGTTAGCATGTACGATAGTCCTGAATTGTTAGATTTCTGTTAGGCTTAAATTAGTGTTTGGTTAATAATTCATTTAACGCAATATTCCCCTGTTTTTTGCGGCACCCATCCGGACAATCTTGTCCTCTGGATGGGTGTCGGAATAAGGGCTGTTAGAACTTGAAGTTCATGTCCACCTGAAGAAGATTCTCGGGCTCATCACTATGGCCTGATGCGTAATCGATCTTCCGCATATTATAATAATCAATGGCGAAGACCACATTTTTGTGCAGTCCAAGATTGAATCTGACTTCGTGACCTTTTGCGTTGGTTGCCCCGCCATAAGCATCGCTGTCAGGCAGGAAGTCCAGCCATGCATCCCTTTCAAGATATCGGTAGCTGTACCTGAACTGCCAGTCCCAGAGTTTTTTGATCTGCTGGCCGAACCGAAAACCGGCCAGCCACCCCTTGCTGTCGTTATCGGCATCCGAGCTGATGAATTGCCCGAACACATTGACGAGCTTGATGTACCCTGGCAGATTCTGCCAACCGAATTCTCCATCAAGGGTAAAGGAGTTGTACTCGTAAATAAGGTCACCGTTGGCGTCTCTGGTGTTGCTTCCCGAGCTGTATTCAAACTGGTTCCCTTTCACATTGTTGTTGAAGAAATAGCCGGGCGCAAACTTGAACCAGAAATGATCGGTCACGTCCCACCCGACACCTGCCTGCAGAACGCCCATGCTGGCCGTCTCTTCTTCGGCCTTGAACTCACTCAAAATAAACCATGCCGGCGTAACAAACACATATCCCTTCTCAGCAAAATTGAACTTGAGCGGGACTGAGATACCCTGAGGCCGAATGTCCGAGTCCCATGTCAGGTCCTGTTTGCTGGCGAAATAGATCGGATTCTTCATCTGACCGCCGATGATTTTCACCTGTTTAATCGGTTTATACTGTGCATAGGCGTAATCGATCCGAGCATCGGGTGTCTCAAAAGAGTTGGTAAAGGTCTGGTTGGTGGAGCGAGGGTCCCCGCTGCCGGAGGCCAGTCCGAAACCCACCTGCACCTTCTGGTCTTTGGTCATATCCGCAACAACGCCAAAGCGCCATCTGTAGCGTCCCCTGTTCCGTTTGGTCTTGGTCCCGTCGCTCTTTTCCTTGTCCTGATACTGGTACCGTAGACGGAAGTCTCCCTTGAAATGAAGGCGGTTGACCCACTTGGGCAGCTTGGCCCAGGTTTCAGACTCCTTCTTGACGGCCTTCTTAGCTGTCTCTTTGGCCACTTCCTCTGCGGTTTCTTTCACCGTGGTCTCCTGCCTGGCCCCTTCTTTCTGCATCTCCTTCAGAAGCTGACCCGCCTCCTCCTGGCTGAGGAGCCCTTTTTCAACCAGCTTGTTGATCAGGACATCAACCTCAGCAGCGTTAGAGGGCACCATGCCAATACTAAAAAACAGGGCGCCCATCAGGCATACAATAAGTGTGATTTTTTTCATCTGTAGTTATTCTCCTTTCACTCAATTTTTTATGGTGACACATCATTTGTTAATGTGACAATGACTCCCTCCTCATGAATCCTTTCGGTTTCACCTCCTCTCCGTGGCATATGTGTTTCATAACCGAGGGGATGATGAATCAGGTGGGTTAGTAATTTATTAGGAAGAAGTTAGGTTTTTGTAAGATAGAAATTGAATAGAAAGGATCGACGAAGGATGGTGAGTTGCGCGCTCTGTGAGAGGAATCAATAGGATTATTTTTTTGATTTTTTCTTTCAGGCGTTTGAAGGACAGCCAGGATAGGGTTGGGTGGAACAGGAAGGGGACTCTTCCCCCTCCATTCACCCAAAGAGAATAATGAAGAAACTGATTCAAGTTATCCCCTCTTTGTTAGATTTTTGTGAGAGAAAAGTTAGCAGTGCGTAAAACGAAAAGAATTTCTGAGCGGGAAGAGAAATCGCCGAGCCATTCAACTCCCTTCCCTTTCTCACTGATAATAAGCCATGATTTGCCGCCCACTTTTCTTTCTTGACTTTTGAGAAAGAAAAGTTCACATTTGATGCAAAATCAAGGAATTAAAAAATGTGGAGGGGAAGAAGCAAAATGATCTGATTGATCCTGTCCAAACATCTCAACTGTACCTTCATGGGGATGAAAAATGGAAATTGAGAAAATAAATATGACAAAGGTGAAACAAAACCTGTTTAAAATCCCGAAAGCCAAACTTGCTGAAATTAATGATTTTATAGAGTTTATATTATCGAAAACCGAATCAAGCCGACTAAAGAGGGTAGAAAGGCTCGAGGGCATATGGCAAGGGCTGGGCTTTGAGCGGATCTCTGACTTGGATAACAGTATTCGTGAAATTCGTGATGAGTCGGAAAAAGCCATGTTAGATAGGATGGCAAAGTGCAATACTTAGCAGATACTGTCGCGGTTATCAGGCATTTCGCAAGTGTAGGCAAAATCGGAAAAGCAGCAAAATCAATCCTGCAAGATGCTGATAATGGAAAAAACAAAATACTGATTTCAATCATTTCCATGGTTGAAATTCTGTATTTGTCAGAGCGCAACAGGATTCCATTGAATTTGGAAGAAGTGAAACGTAAACTCCTACACTTGGACAACTATGAAATTATCGATTTAGACCTTGATATTGTTGAAACCGCAAAAACTGTTCAAGGATTGGAACTTCACGACCGACTCATTGTTTCAACAGCTTTATCTTTGAACGTACCGGTATTAACCAGTGATCAGATCATCACTGATTCCGGGCAGGTTGATGTAATCTGGATCTAAGAACTCATTCAGAGCAAAGCCTTGATCTCTTGCAACGCCTCCCTAAGTAGTGGAAAGCATCCAGTCCGAATTGATCTCTTACCAGTTTCGCTCGGTTTAATCTCCTGATCACCACTCGTGGCTGTCAGTCCCGCGACTGCCTTGATCCATCAGCTCTTCTACCTTGACTAAAACGAAAATCTCCATGAGGAGCAAAAATTTAACAGGAATCTAACAATTGCGGTTTATTCTGGGGGTATCCTTGTGCCTGAAAAGGAATTCGAAGATGGAAACTCCAATTAAATGCCCCAGATGTTACGGAGAGGCCGTCAACAAATACGGCAAGACGTCTGGGAGAAAACAGAGGTTCATCTGTCTGGTCTGCAACCGACAATTCGTATCGGACTGCCCGCCTCTTCCATTGAAGACACGAGAACCGGGAAGGAATTTTGGCCCTTCGGTTAGGGGTAGGTTTCATATCCCGACATCATGGTTACGCTCAGACCCATCACCGATACCGAATGGGCCTTCTGCCTGACTTGGCAACGTTTGGATGGGCATATAAGCGATTTCTAAGAGGACAAATACGTCTTCCAATTTCCTTAGACAAACCCCGATCTAAATTGCAGCAACCAGGATCCGGCCAAACATCTTCAGAATAGAGATTAAAGAGAAACTGACGAAGATAACACGCCTTAGATAGGATTTAGATACCTCAGCATTTCCAGGACTTGACAGATGTCAAGATATATCAGTATCCCGGAAAGCTGACAGATCACAAAGCTATCACATTGTTCTCAAATCCGAAACGGGGTCAGAGAGCGGGGGTAAAAACGCTTTTAGCTTCGGTTGGTTTTGCCACTGGCTGCCTCTACCATCTCAATTTCTTCATCCGTTAATTCATAAAGTTGATAGACCAGTTTATCTATCTGGCGGTCGGTGGCTTCGATTTGTCGCTGGAGAACTGTTTTTTCTTGGGTAGTCTTCGACTTTGCCATCTTCTTATTAAGTGTTAGCGTCTTTTCTACAAGACCTACAAAATAGTCATGGGAAGCTTTTTGTTCGGATATCACGGCAAAGGAGTGGGTACACAATTCCGTTCTTGCAGAAACTGAAATGGAAGTCCCGAAATCTTATAGAAAACTGTCATTGCAAGGATGTGAATTACGCGAAATAAAACCCATCGTATTATAAATCAATCTGGCCACCGTGAACTCAGCGGAATGGAAACCGGGAATAGGCGCAAGTTCCACCACATCGAAGCCGACCACATTTCTCTTGCTGATGATCTTTTCCAGCGCCCCGACCATCTGGAACCAGGTCAATCCGCCTGGTTCGGGTGTGCCGGTGGCCGGCATCAGTGAAGGATCCAGACTGTCCACATCAATCGAGATATAGATGTTCATCGGAAAATCGTCAGGCAAAATGATGGAGGGAATGCCCCCATCTGCAATATCCATAGCATCCAGGTGTCCGATTTGATGATCTCGGCGGAATGTGGTTTCATCGAACGACAGGCTGCGAACACCGACTTGAAAAAGATCAAAGCCATAGTCCAGCACACGACGCATAGCGCAGGCATGATTATAGGGAGATCCCTCGTAGGTATCTCGGAGATCGGCGTGGGCGTCAAACTGAACCACACCCACCGGGCGTTTAAGAAGGCCGAATCCCTGCAAGGCCCCTGCCGTGATGGTGTGTTCGCCTCCCAGGACCACAGAAATTTTTTCCTGCTCTGCAACCTCTTCAACTTGTTGCGAGAGTTCTCCTAGAATGGCTTCAGGCGCCCCGTGGCAATTCAGTGGGGGCCTGGTGCAGATCCCCCTATCCGCTGGAATGCTGACGCCATCAAATAGTTCCAGTTGTTGTGACGCCGTCAAGATAGCCGAAGGCCCCTTTCCCGTTCCTGTTCCGTATGTAACGGTCTTTTCATAGGGAACCGGTATGACGTTAAAAAGCGCTTGATCGGGATCGGTCTCGCCCAGTTCGGAGGCCAGAAAAGACGGGTATGGCAGCCCATTGTTTTCCGGCATGTTCACAGGAGCAATCATGATAGGCGGCTCCGATAATCTTCATAACCGAATTCACGAACCAGGGTACAGGAATCGACGTCACTGTCGTAAAGTACTATGGAAGGAAGGTGCACTCCATTGAAGGTGGTGGTCTTCACCATCGTATAGTGAGCCATGTCCATAAAAACAAGTTTCTGCCCCACATGGAGGGGACGATCAAAGGCATATTCCCCCACCACGTCCCCGGCTAGACAGGAAACCCCTGTCAGACGGTAGGTGTGGGGTTTTTCTCCCGGCATTCCGGAATCCGCTACCTCGGGCCGGTAGGGCATTTCCAGAACGTCCGGCATATGGGCGGGGACACTGGTATCCAGAATGGCAATGGGCATGTCGTTATAAACGATATCCAGAACTGTCGTCACCAGGATCCCAGTGTTCAAGGCCACCGCCTCCCCCGGTTCCAGGTAAACCTGCAGAGGGTAGCGTGACATAAATCCCTGAATAAGGCTGCAAAGCAAATCCACATCATAATCCCCACGGGTAATGTGATGTCCACCGCCGAAATTAACCCATTTCATGGACGGAAGAAATGTTCCAAACTTCTCTTCGAATACGGACAGGGTGCGTGCCAGAGCGTCTGCATTATGCTCACAGAGAGTGTGGAAATGAAGGCCGGAGATCCCTTTGAGATCCTGGCCGTCAAATTGCTCTCGGCGCATGCCCAGACGTGAACCGAAAGCACAGGGATCATACAGTGGAACTCTCCCTTCGGAATGTTCGGGATTCGCACGGATCCCGCAGGCAATGGATGCAGGAGCATCTTTAACAAAGGGTCTGAATCGTTGCCATTGAGAAAATGAATTAAAAACTAACACATCAGAATATTGTAACAACAACTTCAAATGGTCCTCACTGTAGGCGGCCGCAAAAGTGTGTACTTCCCCCCGGAATTCCTCCCGGCCAAGGCGGGCCTCGTGGGGTGAACTGGCGCATACCCCCCAAAGGGTTTGACGCAGCAGGGGGAATACACTAAACATGGCAAAGCCTTTCAACGCCAGAAGAATTCGGCAGCCGGTGCGATCCTGAACATTCTGAAGAATGGTCAGATTTCGTTTGAGTGCCTGTCTGTCAACTACGAAACAGGGAGTCTTCACCCGGTCCAGATCTAAATTTAGAGGGTTATTTCGGTCCATGGCAGGCCGTACCGGTTGAGTTCTTCCATAAAGGGCGCCGGATCAAATTCTTCCATATTAAAAACCCCTTTGCCGCACCATTGCTTCGTGAGCATCATCATTGCACCGATCATGGCGGGCACGCCGGTGGTATAGGATATGGCCTGGCTTCCCACCTCCTCATAAGCCTTTTCATGGTCACAAATGTTGTAAATATAATACTTTTTTTCTTTGCCATCCTTGATGCCCCTGATGAGACACCCGATGCAGGTGCGGCCGCGGGTTAACGGCCCCAACGAACCCGGATCGGGCAGGAGGGCTTTCAGGAACTGCAAAGGCACTATCTGCCGACCCTCATATTCCACCGGGTCAATGCGGGTCATACCCACATTTTCGAGGACCTCCAGGTGCTTGAGGTAGTTGTCGGAAAAGGTCATCCAGAACCGGGCCCGCTGGATGTCCGGCATATGGCGGGTCAGGGATTCCAGTTCCTCATGATACATGAGATAGATTTTTCTGGAGCCGATGCCTTCGGGAAAATCAAATTCTTTGGAAAGGGACAAGGGGTCCGTTTCCACCCATTGTTCATTTTCGTAGTAACGCCCCGGGGCCGTGACCTCTCGAATGTTGATTTCCGGGTTGAAATTGGTGGCAAAGGGCTGGCCGTGGTCCCCGGCATTGCAGTCGATGATATCCAGCTCCCGGATTTCGTCAAAATGCATCTTTTTCGCCCAGGCGCAAAAGACATTGGTGACCCCGGGATCAAAACCACTGCCCAACAGGGCTATGATACCCCGTTCCTTAAAGCGCTCATGGTAGTCCCACTGCCATTGGTAACAGAATCTGGCTTCGTCCGGCGGTTCATAATTGGCGGTGTCCAGATAATCAACGCCGGTTTCCAGGCATGCATCCATAATATGAAGGTCCTGGTAAGGCAGGGCCACATGAAGAACCAGATCCGCTTTTACAGTCCCGATCAGATCTACCAACTCCGGTACATTATCCGCATCTACCTGAGCGGTCTGAATAGGTTTTGGAAGTTGAGCCGCGATCCTGTCGCATTTTTCAAGGGTCCGGCTGGCCAGGCAGATGTTTTCAAAGACTTCCGGCGCCTGGGCGCATTTGTGGGCCACTACCTGACCCACACCGCCCGCACCGATAATCAACACATTGGGCATGTTGCGCTCCTTTCATCGTTCAAAATATGTATATCCTCGAAGTCCCGCCTCATAGGCCTTCATGATCCGGCGGCGCTCCTGGGCTGTGATCTTGCGTTCGCTGACCACCCTCTCGGCAAATTTCAGGAAACGTGCCAGCATGTTTTTGGGTTCGTATTCCACATAGGACAGAACGTCCGCCACCGTATCCCCTTCCAACTCCCTGACAAGACTATATTCGCCATCTTCAGTAACCCGGATACTCACCACATTGGTATCACCGAACAGATTGTGCAGGTCCCCCAAAGTCTCCTGGTAAGCGCCCACCAGGAAAACACCGAGATAGTATTCTTCCCCGGGGATCAATTCGTGCAGGGGAAGGGCTTTTCGAACACCATGAATGTCGATAAATTTATCAATTTTACCGTCACAATCGCAAGTGATGTCAGCCAGAGTTACGAGACAGGAAGGCATTTCGTTGAGCCGGTGTATGGGCATGATCGGAAAAAGATGTTCAATGGCCCAGGCATCGGGCAACGATTGAAAAATGCTGAAATTACCGTAATAGATGTCTGCAAGGCCAATGGGAATATCCTGGAGATCCTTGGGCACAAATTTCAGTTGCGTGATGTTTTGAGCAATATTCCTTACCAGGTGCCAGAAAATGTTTTCAGCCAGTGCTCGCTCTCGCAGATTTATTTCACCAAGTTTGAAAAGTTGGCGGACCTGGTCCCGATAATATATGGCATCGTTGTAGCATTCCTGCGTGTTCTTCAAGCTCAGGCTTTCAAGGGTATCAGATAGATTCTGAATGATTTCATGTGTCCCTTCAGGCAGGTTTTCAGGCAAAGGCCGCCCTTCAAAACGGCTCTTGTCCAGAACATTGAATAGAAGGACCGAATAGTAGGCAACAATGGCCCGGCCAGCCTCGGTGATGATTGTCGGGTGGGGCACTTGTTCTTCATCCAGGATCGACATAATGGCTTCGATGACATCGGAGCAGTATTCATCAAGCCTGTAATTTCGGCTGGTCATGTAGTTTGTGTTGGATCCGTCATAATCCACGGCCAAGCCACCACCGAGGTCGAAAAAACGCATGGGTGCGCCTTCATTCACCAAACCCGTATATACTCGACAAGCCTCCATGACCGCCGCACGGATATCCCGAATATTGGGAATTTGCGAGCCCAGATGGTAATGGAGCAACTGAAGACAGTCAAGCATGTCATGGGCTTTGAGTTTTTCAACCAATTCAAGGACCTGGGTTATGCTTAATCCGAAAATGCTTCGATCACCGCCGCTCTCCATCCAATGACCGCCACCCTGGGTGGAAACTTTGATGCGAACGCCGATCAATGGGAGAATTCCCAGCGCTTTGGACCTGTCGAGGATTAGATCCAGTTCACCGGGCATCTCGATCACAAAAAAACATTTCAGCCCCATCTGGCAGGCATACAACCCAAGATCTACAAACTCTCGGTCCTTGTAGCCGTTACAGATAAGACATGCTTCCGGATCATCAAGGAAGGAAAGGGCGGCAATCAGTTCCGCTTTGCTACCGGCTTCCAGTCCGTGGTGATATTTGGAGCCAAACCGGGTGATGGCCTCCACCACCTGTTGCTGCTGATTGACCTTAATGGGGTAAACGGCCCTGTAATCCCCTTTATATCCGTACTCCTTAATGGCCGAATAAAAACTGTCATTCAGCTCTTTGATTTGGGAATGGAGAATATTTTCAATACGGAGGAGAACGGGCATGTCGTAACCCCGGTCCATGATGCCGGAGAGGACTTCCTTGAGATCCACGGTAATCTCTTTGTTATGACGAATGGGCCGAATGATCACATTGCCCTCTTCTGATATATCAAAATACTCCGATCCCCAGCTTCGAATGTGATACAGCTCTGCAGAATCCTCCATGTTCCATCTTTCCATAACAGCTTTCTTAATCACTTTTCGCCTCGATTAGCAGGTATGTTCGGCTATTATTGACCAGATCATGATGAAGAGTAGACATTTAAAGTTATGATATGCCAAATTTTTGATATTACTGAATATAGGTTTTCGGGTCAAGGTTTCCCGCTGATGAGGGCTTTTCCATCTCAAGCCTCCTTTGGTTGGTAGTTGATATTGACTCATAATATATCACCAAAGGGCGACCAGGGAACCCTGCATAGTATCTATTTCGTTCAGCATTTCTGAGCCAAAATATCATGTGATATCAGAAAGATAGATTGACAACCGTTTGCCAGGGTGAAGACCTTATCGGCCTCCACCTCGAATTGATTGGATTAAATATAGAGGGTCTCTATCCATTTCATGGCTTCCGTATCAGAAACCTTTCCCAGATAAATTTGAGGCGGTGAGAGATTCGCGTGGCGTAAAATGACCTTACTCACGATTTCAATTGACACCTCTGAGCGGCTTAGATATGTGGCTGCAAACCGTCTTAGATCATGCGACCTTAAACGAATTCCTACCTCTTTTCTCCAGCTCTTTTGACCGTTGTTCTATCAGCCTCGTAACACATAGGAAAAACTCTTTGATCTGGTTGAATGTTCTTGTCCCTGATATACTCTTTGAGTCTGTCGGCTACTTTCTGTGGGATGAACACGTGCTCCCGCCTTTGCCCGCTTTTGGGGTCTCTGAGCGTCAGTTTTCTGTCTTGGACGTCTCTGAGAGTTAGTTTCAAAACCTCGCCGACTCTCATTCCGCCTCTGGCCATCAGTTCCAGCATGAGGCGGTTTCTTGGCTTGTCTGTCTTGAAGATAATTTCGTCGATAACATCTTTTTTCATGATGTCCCAGGAGGTCATGGGTGTCGCTTTGAACATCTTTCGTAGGATTAGGGTGTCGCAGGGGTTTTGGAAATCTTGAGAGATATTGGTTCTGATGAAGTTGAAGAAAGCTGAGAGGTGGGAATAACGGATGCGTTTGGTTTGCTGTTTGTCCCCTCTGTCGAGTTCGAGGTCAAAAACTGCCGATTTTTCCAATTCTTCCTTAACGACAAGCCCGATCTTTTCTAAGGTATCATTCTCCCTTATGCATCCAGCACCTCGCGTACTCGATCAATATCGTGAAAAAGTGCCCCACAGATCAGTACGAATGGACCTACCAGATCAGGTATTTGCTTGAGCCTCGTTGGGCTTTATGTCCCTTTGTTCAGGGAGTGCGATATGAGGCACGGATGATGGTTACGATTTTATAGGGAAAAGAGGCTGAACCCATAAGAGTCGCTCGTCAAGCAATTGAAATGTAAGGTTCTTTTAGAGGGTAATAATTCATCTATCACAGGAGAAAGAAAGTGCCATGGAATAATACCTAAACGATGCATTTTTTTGTTGCATTGCCGTTAATTTTAAAATATTGGTTGCAAGCTTTACGGTCTTTCGACATGAAAGGCTAAATGTGAGCTTTAGTTTTGGGGCTTTTATTTAATGCGATTAAAAAGAAAAGCCTAAAGAAGAAAGGGATTTTCAGACACTATCCACAGATCAAGATCAGGGCCAATAGCGTGTATAGGTTCCTCCCAGCAAAGGTCTTGGTAGGTGGGGTTAGATAAGATCCACATATGCATGAAAAGGCGCAGTACCCAGTTGGAAAATATTTTCATGGGTTTTTTGACGAGTGATATCTTTAGGGAGCAAAAAAATGCAAAAGCTGGTCGTCACCCTACCGAAAAGAATGCCTTTGGCTATGCGAATCTCGAAGGCGAGCGGTCAAATCAGAAAGTGGCTCGAAATCGTTGATGTTGCCTTCAATGATGAGAGGGACAAGTTGCAGCTGACAAAATGGGAGGAAAAAAATCGTGAGTATCATTATCACTATTCAATTATCAAAGAGAAAGCATCATCGGCTAGTCAAGTCAGTAGCCGAAGAAAGGGTCACACTTTAGACCCTTCCGAGACCCCAGCGTCTCACTGCGAAATCGAAACCCAAATTTCAGATGTTCATCCTGGCTCTGATCCCATTCTCTAATTCATTCGCTTTTCAAGAGGGGTTAGAGAAGTCAGACCCGGATGAGAGTGTAGAGGAAGTATTTAATGGATCAGATTCTGGATCGCCCGTTGGAAGAAGCAAATTCTATGCTTAATAGAACGGCCTTAATTTCTTGTTGACCAAAATCGAAAAACTGTTCGATATCCAACGTCTTTTTCAAATACCTTAATAAAGTTTTCCGGAGGGATTATGAAAGAGAAAGTAGAGAACGGGCACTTGAAGTTCCGCCAAGATGCGACCATGGCTATGGCGGCAACCGAGATCGTAACAGGGGAGACTGAAGACTTCCGGAAAGGAGTCGGCTTTCGCAGAACTTTTTTGGAGATTCTTATGAACAGAAAGGAGGAAATCGAAAAGTCAATCAACAGTTTGACCAACGGCAAGAAGGAATACGCGGGCCTGTTCTCTTCTGATGAGATAATAGAAGAATTGGATCGCGCCGTACTTGAGATTGCAGCACAAACCCATTTCAGCCTCTTGGAAAGAAAAAGTAAAGAATTGAAAAATCTCTCTTAAAGTAATTAAGATGTCTGATCTCTTGGAAAATTCAGGTTACTTCCATTGCAAAAGGTTCCATTGCAATATGCTAAGAATCCGATGCGTGGATAGGCAGAATAAGAGGCATCTGGGTCTTGGTCATGCGGAAACTCATTCTACATTGTCTCGGGTCGCTGCTTTTGTCCGTTTTCCCGAATGTCAGAATTGTGAGCAGGGTGAGATGATATGGAAGGAAGTCACATGGATTAACAAATCGAAAGGTGAGCCATTGACAGTTTTTGAACTCATCAGTTTGCTCGTAGGCTCTTCGTATTGCCAATCGCATCTCTTTATCCGTGTAACGAAGATAGTGATACTTCTTCCCTTGTTTTACCGGGCAAGTTTCAAACCCAATGTCTGGGGTTTGTACGACATGCACGGCAATGTTTGGGAGTGGTGTCAGGATTGGTATGACGATTATTCTGATGATGCGGTGACTGATCCTGTCGGCCCATCTTCCAGCCTATACCGAATCAGACGCGACGGCAGCTGGTTCGACTTCGCCAGGGATTGCCGTTCGGCGCGTCGCTACTGGTTTACGCCCGACACCCGGTACGACATCTTGGGCTTTAGGCTTGCACTTTCAGATCAGTGAAGCTGTGGGATGGTGGGATAAAATGGATTTAAAACCCTATATGAAAGTTTGTTGCTTAGAATTTTAATGCAACCGAACAAGCCCATGAACCATGTGAGCAAAACATCACCCCCTGGTTATGGGCAGCGTTAACAGCAATTTCGACTTCTTAGAAACCTCAAAGCCCCGATATTTACAAGTTCCATTATGGTAGCAATGACAGCCAGTGATCTGCGCTGATGATCATTATTTTCAAATCATTGTTGGAAATAAGTTTGCAGATATCACCTATATTGACGAGCTGGACTGCCGGGATATTGAGGGCCTTTTGAAATTTCATCAGGCTTTTTGATGCATGATCATCAGATAATTTTGTTTCAATAAGGAGGAAAGGGTTGTGATTGTTTGAAATCAGGAAATCGACCTCTTCCTTGTCCCTGTTTCTTAGATAATGCAAAGAGAAATTCCCGAGCCCGAGATCATTCCAGTTTGACACGGCCCTGAGAAGTTCCAGAGCGACCATATTTTCAAATTTTGCTGCCGGGGAATCAATCCCGGCATAATCGAAGAGATACAGCTTTTTCTCCTTGGTTATGGCCCTTGATATTTCCGTATAATAGCCTTTTCATTTTCATGTCAGACAACACAAAGCCGTAACCTAATATTGTCGAGACAAGATTCGATCATAACATAATATTGTCAATTGAAGAACCCCGCAGTCCCGCTTGTGCAGCGGGACGGGGAATCTCCCAAATTTAAGGAGAATTTCTTTATTTGAGTTCGCTCGCCAACCCCGCCGCAAGCAGCAGCGAATGCGCTCGCTGAGCATTTTCAAAAACGGCAGGGCTACCCAGGAATTGATATGAATATCCGATCACGTGGGGCTCACCACATTCTCGGCAGTTTGATTTGTCCAGGAGTTTCATTATATCCAGACCGTTATTTAATTGAGCCATTTATGGCTTTTCTTTCAGAAGATCCCGTACAGTATTTATCCCCGTCGTAATATGGCCGCAATTTCATCGCGATAATTGATACTCGCATCATCTGCGGCAATGAGATCAATTTCGTGAGGAGATGATACGCCCAGACCCAATTCGACGGCTCTGGCGATTTGTACCTGATTAAAAATTTTTCTTTTCATAATCTGCTTATTGCTGCCCAGATGCTTTAAAACAGCTACCCCGACCGCATCGATGGCCACGCGATCCGTTGAAGCGAGAAAGACATTTCCTTTTTTAACCTTGCCGGTGGCAGGACCGCCGTCCACAAAGACATCGACTCCGTCCATGACCACCAGTTTGGGACTGAACGCTTGGTTTATTTCCGCAATCAGCTTTTGCTGATGCCTTGAACCGTGAAGTTCACTCATATATGGGTAACCATGCCGACCCGTCGGCACAACCCCCACGTGGAGTTTCAGTGAAAGAGTGAAAACACCCCCGAACTGGTGGGTTTTAAGACATCCGGTGGAAACCAGGCACTCGGATTCCAGGATGGGGCGGGCGACACGAAAACCCTCCCGCCAGTGAGAATCGTTCGTTTTAACCGGTACCCAGTCTTTGTCAGCCAGCGTGTCGAAATCGATGACCTTAACGCCCAGATCTTCCATAAGGGGGATAATGCCTTTTGCTGTCATGACCTCCTGAGTGGGCGGGTAACTCCGCTCCCCCAGCGTAACGGAGCGGGCGCCCATTTTCCATATCTCCTCCACCAGTGCAACAAGAGTGTCATTGTGGGTGGAACCCGGGGTAGTATCTGCCGTATTGAAATTGGGTTTGATCAAAACATCCTTGTTCTTCACCGGATTGATCCCAAGCGCACCGATAGAATATTCAACACCCTTTGTCCGGTCACTTGTACCGGCAAGCGTTACTTTCGTCATTGTATATCCTTAGCATGGCGATTTAAAGATTGAACTATTTATTAAATCAAAAAGACTTCGGCCGGAAATTCCATAGGATATTTTAACACACAGGGGGAATGTTTGCAAATTGAATAGCCTGCATTTCAGGAAAGGAGGGGCTTTTTCAAATCGTTGGAGAGAAAAAATCGGCGATTTCCTTTGTCCCGAACGTGACATTCGGCATCCTGTACCAGATGGATGGATTCTAGTCCAAAGGCGTGGGACCATATTTCCGGTAGAGCATATCAGCAAGGGAGGTCGCTCCGTGGTAATAGATGAGTACCTCGGCCGACGCACAGGGAAGATTGAATACCACCAGTTCGAAGGGACACCCGTAACCGGTATCGGGTGTTCCCACTGAAGCGCAGGTGCTGACCGCAGCCATTTCCAACTTCAACGGTCAACCAGCTTTGGTCGGGCGCTGCCGAAGCAAGCGAGGCCACACTGGTCTACAGGCTGTCCTTGATTCCGTCTCCGTTGCCGTCCCCGTTCGTTGTTCGCGGCGGCGTCTTGCACATCGGCCGGAACGCCCGTACCGGCGTATGGAGGGCTGGCTCTGCAGGTGCATTTTTGGTGAGTTTTGAGAGTTTCGTCGGCAAAAAAGGGAGACCCAGAAAAAGGAGTTCTTATCAGCTATCAGCGATTATAGATGGGAGATAATAAGATCAGCCGTTTCGTCGGCCGAGAACCGGTTTCTGGGTCTTTGAACGCGACAAACATTCGTGGCTCTAACCAGTTCAATGCATTGATCAAAAAAAGTCTGGGCGACGTCAAGGCCGCTCGCCAGATATCTGCCGTAGGTATGTGTCATGATTACCGATGTCTTTTGCGCGCCCTTGAACGGTGTCATTTGGACAAAATCCTCATCCCAAACCACAAGTTCGTAGATAGAACCGACCTTAAGCGGCGACGAAAAAAATCGGTCGTGGCAGGGGACCTGATATTTTCGCACTGAATCCATGACGGGATCCAGAGGTTGATGTCCAGGATTCACCCCCATGGCCTCAATCATTTCATGTGAGAGTTTCTGCTGGGGATATCCGGGAAAAACGACCGCCGGTTTTCCAACTGCAGCTTCTAAGGGTGACAGGTCATCGCACATCAGTTGCCCACCACGGTTCAGCAGAGCCCGGGTCAGAGTTGACTTACCGGATCCTGATTTGCCGACCACAATAACGGCACTGCCGTCGATGTTGAGGGTGCTTCCGTGAAGGGGCAAGAGCCCGCGCTGAAACAGGAGCGCTCCAAAGGCCGCACCCATGAGGTAGGCCAGTAATTCATTGGCAGCAGCTTTCTCATTTGGCTCCACCACAATGGTATCGCCATTTTCGATGTAAAACCGGCCAACTCCCTCAATACTAAAGAGAACCGCATCCCTGCTGGACTGGATCTCTTCTGTATTTATGATCAAGTCTGAAAGCACTCCAGGTGTTTTTCCTGTTGAGATCACCACGTCAAATGGGGGCTCCCCCGGCAAAAGCCCCCCGATGGGAAACGCCGCCTCGATAGACAGTCCGAATACCTGGTAGTGATGCCTATTCATCGCTCAAAAGCTCTCCATAGATGAAGAAAATGGATCTTTTAAACCCACCATTTTGGCCATTGATCGATATACGGTGCAAACCGGATGAAACAAAAAATAGAGCGGAAACAATGGGTCTGGAATTGAAAGGGTCTGGATTTCCAGGTCCGTGGGCATTAGAAGTCCGTTAATGTATCGGATTCTATCAGCATTTTTCTTGAGAAGGACAAACATGTAAACAATAATGCGGTACATGTGGCCGGAAAACAGGGTCGCCTCCTTGGCTGTCTCGCATGTCTCAAGAAATGGTATAATCATGGCAGCCAGTTTGGCCGCCCGGTCAACATCAAATCCGTCTTGCCACTGGGTCGTATAATCGGTGTCAAAAAGTAGCTTCAGGAGAACCAGTGTCTGCCCCAAGACGTCGCCAACGGCTGAACTTTTGTTCTGGCAAAAAAGTTTTTTGATCTTTACGTCCGACCATCTTTTGAGAATTTCATGAACATCAAAGAGCCATGACAAGCGCGACCACTGATGATAGGCGCCGTGGAGACAAAGATAGAGGAAATTGTCAATGGGACCCAGAATGGGTACGGACACATCATTTAAAAGAATTCGGTCGGACCTCAGCCACAGGCGGCCAAAAGGATGTTCCCTCAGAAAACGGTTTTTCAACCTGCTCAAGCGCCAGTGAACTTCCAGATTTACACCGGTTTCAGGATGAACAAAGGTGCGATGATGATGGACCATCTGAAAAAGCTTTTTTTGTCTCTTTGTCAGCAACCGGTTTCTACCGATGCCCCGATATCCCATATTTTTTAAAAGGACCTCGACGCTGTCCAGATCGTCTACTGGTACTAAGATATCCAGGTCACTGGAAAGTCTCAAGGAGGTGTCATTAAATAATACCTGAGCCAATGCAGGGCCTTTAAGGGATATCATTGGAATTCCGGCCCGTTGAAACTGGTCTACGACACGGCATAAAGCATCTGAAAGGTTCATACTGACGAAGATATTGGTTTTATGCTGTGCTGCCAAGGTTTTTCTGATCCTTTCAGGGAATACTGGCAGTGCTCCTTGCTGAACTGCATTAAAGACCAGAGGGCCGACGCAATGTTGATCGGAGAGTTGTAAAAATCTCTCCCAGTCAACATCCGATAGGTTGTTTCGGGAAACCAAAAGGCTTAAATTTTCATCATTTTTTGAAAGGAATAACAGAATTAACCGGAGCTCTGGTGAAAGTTTAGAGCATATGTCACAAGGAATGTTAGCGTATCGTTTCACGGCAGTTTTTTGTTGAGAGTTTTTTCTTGACTGTTTATCTATTATAGTGTATGAGAATTGTAAATTTTTTTGTCAGGATGGTAGAAGAATTTTATAGTATTTATTGAAAGAATGAGGGCGTCATGGAAAAATCCGCTACTGAGAAAAAGGAATATCAGAAACCGGAACTCGTTGAATACGAAAATCTGAATAAAATTACGGCGGGATCGATCCCAAGCGGACCGGTGTAGTAGACATTTTTTCTTTAAATGGATCTGGAAAAAAGTTAACCGACCGTATCAACCTGTTGAACAAGGATGAAGGCATGGTAACGCCATTAGAAGAAAAAAAGGAATATCAGAAACCGGAGCTCATTGAATACGAAAACCTGAATGCGATAACCGGAGGCACACGCCCTTCTGGAGATTAGAGAATTTCTCCAAACAGCTCAACACCAAGATATCCTGCCAAACCCAAAACAATTGGATGAGGGGAGCATCGTGAAAAAAAAATCCGGAGAGAAAAAAGCATATCAGAAACCGGAACTGATCGAGTATGAGAACATCAATGAGGTTACCGCGGGAAGGCCATCCGGTCCCGCTTGATATGCGGTTCATCTCTTAGCCGAAATCTATTTAAAGAGCTTTGTCAGAGCATTTTTAGTTCAGACCACAAACTCGAATCAGCCAAAATTGCCTTTTTAAGGGTAAGATGGCTGCATTTGAGCATGAACGTCCAACTTATCCCGCCAAGAATTGCATACGAAATCAGTGAGGCGATTGCAGCCCCTTCAATTCCCCATACCGGTATCAATAACGTGTTCAAAACCAGGTTGCTGCAGCAGGCAATACCTGAAAGTATCATACAGAGCTGAATTTTACCCTCAGTGAAAAACAACACGTTTGCCAGTTCACTGAATGATAGAAATACCGTGCTTATGATCAGAATCCTCAACGCCTGAATGCCCGAGGAAAATGCGTCTCCGTACAGCGCAATAATCCAGTGACTGAAAGCAACTCCCACTGCGGCCATTAAAAGACAAATACCGGAAGAAGCTTTGAGCGTTCGGAAAAAAAAACGGTATTTCTCCGAATCCCGGTCCTCATGAGCGTAAAGCCTTCCGGCCAGGGCAGTTGTGATGCTTTGGGGTACAAACAGAAAACACCCGGCGATCGCTACGGCAACCGAATATACGCCCAGGGATTCATCACCCAGGAAATAATAGATAAAAAACTGGTCGGACCTGAAGATGAGAAACAGAAAGAGGCCGGTCAGCAACGCATTGAAACCATATACCAGCTCTCTTTTTAGAAGCCTTCGGTCCACAAAAAACTTCAACTTGATTCCAGCAGGTGGGTTATTCAGTACAAACAGAACCAGTTGTATTAGGATCACCAGGCACATGGCTGCAACCCATGTAAAGGGTGTCAAAAAACCCGCTGTAAATAGCGCGACAATAGAAAGGAGGCCGATGGCTTCCGCCGTCAGAACGTAAAGATTCATTTGAACGAGATTCTGCTTTGCAATATAGAAGGCCCTAAAAAGAACCATTTGAAAGTGTATTCCCACAAAAACTGCGCCCAGAAAAAGAAATCCCCACGTATAAACTGAAGGGGTCAAGCCCACCGCTTTCAGCCCCCAGAACACACCACCATAACACAACGCCATGAAAAACAGGATGGACCCATTGGTCTGAATCATTTCAAGGTAAGGTTGATGTCTCCGGGTATGAAAATAGATGATGACATTGTTGAGTCCCAGGTGTCCGAATGAAGCGATGAGCGTAAATCCGGTCCAGGCGAAAGAGAGAACCCCTTTCTGTTCAGGTCCTAAGGCCCTGGCTGTCAGGATACTGCTCACAAAAGCCATTGTAAAAACCATGACCCGGGTGAACAGATTGCTTTTTACATTGTTCCTAAAGACCACTGCCGTTTTTTTCCTTTTCTGAGTCCATCAGCGTAACAGGAGTGTGCGGATATGGTTCGAAACGCCTCTGAGTTTTAACAGGGGATCGCGGGCCATGGCTTCAAACCAGAAAGAGACCGGGTTGTTGCGCAAGTGAGAGAGAACGCTGATCTGCCGAAGCCAGGGATTCAGATGGTTTTCCACCCAACGCCGCCGCTCTTCCGCAGGGATGCCCGAAAGATGAGATCGGCTGTAATAGTCATTGATGGCCGTTTCAGACCAGGGATGAGACTCGAAGAAACCGCCACCTTTCTCCTGGTACAGCAAGGTTCCCGGGTACAGGTGAAGGAGACTCCAAGTACTGGTATCCGGTTTCAACCGCTTCAACCACGCAAGCTGGCGATTAAGACTTTCAATGGTTTCATTTTCCAGCCCGATGAGCATGTAGGCATGGGCCCGAATGCCATTTCCCCGGCAAAGCCGGAGTGCCGTTTCGCTGGCTTTTAAGTCTTCATTTTTGTTCACCTGGTTGAGCTGATGCTGGTGGCCGCTTTCGATTCCCAATTCGATTTTGACACAGCCTGCTTTTTTTAAAGAAGAAAGAATCGAGGCGTCGATGCGATCTGCCCGTGTCTGGATGGCCCATTTTAGCTTTTTTTGAAATCCGTGATCTATCATGAGTCTACAAATGGTTTCCACACGGTCCCGGTTTGCCACGAAATCATTATCCAGAAAATAAATACCGTTTACCTTATAGCGCCCTGTGAGCTCTTTGAGGCATCCCATGACATATCCCGGGCTGTGAAAACGAATCCCACGCCCATAGGTCAGCGATTCGGCGCAAAACGCGCATTGGTGTGGGCACCCCCTTGAGGTTAGAACCGTTGCAACGGAAAGGTTGAATCCCCAAATGGTTGCAGGATTTTCCTTTATATAATAAGGCATGTTCAGGATATCCAATTTTGGAAAAGGAAGTGCGTCCAGGGACGTGATTTTTTCAGGTGGCACTGACACGATATCATCGTCTTTGCGACCGGAGATTCCCGGTATCGATAACGGGTCGTCTCCGTTCGCCAGGGAAGCAAGAACGAACTCTCCCTCACCGGAAACGGCCCAGTCGACTCCGGGAATCTGTTTTAAGGTTATTCCCGGCATGGCCGTAACGTGGTGGCCACCGGCAATGATGGTTTTATCGTAGAACGTGCGGATAAATTGAACGCACTCCACCGTATCATAAATGGCGGGGGATACCGTGCTCAAAGCAATCAGATCTGGAGAGAACTTCAGGATCTCCTGTTTCATGACATCCTGAATCTTTGATCGTTCACCCCTCAATAGGTTGTATTCCATGGTCCTATCAAAGAGCTTGGTTTTATGACCATGAGCGTGCAGAACTGCGGCCATAGAACAAATGCCAATGGGCATCCAGCGCGCGGTGAACCGTGTTAGAAGCGGCGTTATAAAAAAAAATCTCACGAAAATTCCTTTTAGGGGCCGATCATGGTGTAAACCGTTTTAGTATCGGTGGAAAATACAACATGAAAGGCATCCAAAAAGGCCTGGTTTTCTTTGAACGGCTCGCCGCCAATCACAAGCCAGCTGTGCCCTTCGAGATGGCTTTCTGCTTTTTTCAACCCGATGACCAGACCGGCTTGTTGCCCCTTACGAATGCACCAGTCAAACAGAACCAGTGATCTGGGGAGACAGGGTTTTTGTTTTCTTAACAACCGATGCTGTATGAAATGGCAAGCCTTCCAGAGGGTGAGGAGGTTAGGGTTGCAAGAGTTGTCTGCTGGGCTCGAACGGTTTTGCTGACGGTTTTTTTTCGCTATTTTTTTGACAATGTCATCGATGGAGTACTTTCGAATGAGGCGTTCGAAATAAAATACCCTTGGCAGTGCATAGAGCACCATGGCGACATTGCGGGCAGTGTCGGATATCAATGTGGACAGTCCTCTCTAACATTCCTGCGGACCATTTAATCCGTGAAGATCAATTCTTTTTCCCTCATTTCAGCCAGGAGCGCACGAATATCCCGGGTCAGCGTGGTTTCTTCGACGTCGTATTCGTCGAGCAGCGCCATTAAAATATCCTCCAGACTGCGATTCCCGTCAACCATTTCCCAAAAAGAGACGCCCACGGCCTGAAGTCCAAAACAGCCGCCTGTTTTGGGATTTAAAAGCACGATCTCACCGTCAACTTCTTTCCATTTAATATCCGGGTTTTTTCTAAGGAAATTCGACATGGTAATTCCTTTTTGGGTGAGAGCAGAATGCCTTGGTTTTTTATTAATTGATTATAGGAAAGAGTGAACTGCACGACAAGGAAAAAGTTGAACGGGGCATTTCTTGTATGGCTGTGTCAGTTAAAAGGAAACCTCTTTTCATTTGTTTCATTAGGACAACTTTGCGTGAGACTTAACTTTTTATGAATATATCAAGATTTATCAAAAAAAACAAAATACAAATATGGATATATAAATACAATATTATATATATTTGTAGCTATCAATTTTAATAAATACAATATTGATGTCCTTCCAGAATCTTCTGCGTTAAAAGCACTTATTCCCATATCTGTATCAATTTCAGAATTTTAGAGACGACATAATCGCCTGATTCGGCATGTGGCACACCCCTTGCTCTATGGGTGGGCGAAAATATTCGTGCTTCGGCATAAAAACGACACCGAAGAGCGAAAGAGAGGGATGAGTACGAAAAAGGTAGAGGCGATTACCGCGAGAAGGAAAAAAACCTGACCTGGGTATATATTTGGTATATTTTCTTGAAGCGCACAAAAAAAGAGCTGATCGTCAAACCGATAACCTACTATTTTTATTAGGTTATTTCTGGTCGGGACGCGGGGGATTTGTTCCCCGGGCCCCATGAGCCCCATACAAGTAACCCGAATTTGGAAAGCAACCGTAACTCATTAAAATCCCAGATTTTCAAGGAATTACTCGATTCCTCCAATTCCCGCCGGTAGACGTTATTCCGTCTACCAGAACCTATTTGGAGTGAAAACGTCTACCAAAACGTCTGCCATATTTTTTGAGAAAAAGCCTGACCTTTATTTGTTTACCCGGTCTTTAAGATGTGCGCCAGGGGTGAACTTAACACCCTTGGAGGCCGGGATCTGTATTTTTCCACCGTACTCAGGTTTCTGCCTTCACGGGCAACTCGCTTCACAACTTTGAAACTCCCAAGGCCTATTAGAGAAATAGAATTCCTTTTTTCCGAAGCAGCTGTGATCCCTTCAATTACAGTATTGATTGCATCTCCTGCCGATTTTTTGGTGATGTTTGTGTTTTTCAAAAGAATGATTGTCTTTTTGTGGCTATAATGAGAAATGTGGAGAGTCATTGTGTGGTCGGTCAAGCTTCGTATGCGAGAGAAGCTACCATCTGGATATTCCAAAGATTCAGCACTACCTAAAATGACAGATATCTGCCATTGAGCTCAGGCTTTTAGCGCCTAAATATTATCCGATATCAATTAGACACATAGATGTCCGGCAAGGGCCGATGCCAGTGGAACTGGCGATAATCGCCTTTCCGCCAAGATGCAGATATCAAGAATATTGGCCAAACCATTCCCGGCATCCGGAAAGCCACGACCAGCCTGTGGAAAGATCATCGGAGACCGCTTCAGGGCAATCCTTGAAATTCCACGTTCCACCGACAAACCCTGATTCAAACCTCAGATGCGGATGAGACCCGTCATTTCGCCATTCATCCCTCTAAATCCCCATTTCGTCGCAAGCCTCTTGCAATGTTTAGAAATTCTGCTTACCAATATGAACAGGAAAACGCAGAACCGGCGATGCACGACTCACAACTCTTTTCAAGGGAGGGATCATCATGATTGGTCGAAAAATATCACGCCGCTCCTTTATGAACATTACAGCCATGACAGCAGTTGCGATGGCGGTAGACTGGAGAAGGATAGAGGCCTTTGCAGGCCGGATGGGGCCAAATAAGGACTACCCCACAGTGGTCATCGGCGCCGGACTGGGAGGGCTCTGCTGCGGGGCCCATCTGGCAAGACAGGGTGTTCCGGTGACCGTAGTGGAAAAGCACGATATCCCTGGCGGGTACGCCACTGCATTTGATCGTGCAGGAGGGAAATTCCGTTTCGAGGTGTCACTGGAAGGTACTGCCATAAAGGGGGGTGCTGCCGGACGGATGCTGACACATCTCGGCATCATGGATAAACTCCACTGGGCAGCGCTTCCCGACGTCTTCAGGGTCAAGGTTGGGGATACGGAAATCCTTTTTCCCCAGCGCGACCCCGAGGCCTTCATTCAGGAACTCTCTAAGCACTTCCCTCATGAGGCGACCGGTATCCGGGATTTCATCCAGGAGGTCCTCGGTATCGATGGAGAACTCCATCAGTATGGGGACCAGTCAGGTTTCTTGAAAACCCTTCTGAAGCCCATCTTTCCCTTCCAGTATCCCAAGATGTGGGCGGTCAGGAACAAGACCCTGGCCGATTTAATGGATGGATATGTGAAGGACACCCGGGTGCGGGGAATCCTCTCGGCCATGTGGCCCTATTATGGTCTGCCGCCTTCAAGGCTCTCTGGTTTCTATTATGCGGTTGCCACCGCTGGATATCTCAAAAGCGGGTCTTACTATATCAAGGACCGGTCCCAGGCCCTGAGCGATCTGCTGGCAGAGACCATCGAGGGTGCAGGGGGAAAGGTCCTCTGTGAGACCGAGGCAAAGGAGATCCTCATTGAAAAGGGGGCGGTCAAGGGGGTCAGGACGGCCTCAGGAGATGTCCTGCCGGCACGGGCCGTGGTGAGTAACGCGAGCGCGCTTCACACCTTTCAAGACATGCTCCCGTCCGATGCGGTGTCTGAGGCGTACCGCAAGAAGCTCTTCTCCTACCGACCCAGTATTTCATGCTTTATTGTCTGGCTGGGATTGAACCGTGAGCTGCGCGGTACGGTGCCATGGTACAGCACAGGCGTCGGATCAGGCCAAGGGGCCGAAGCCGATTATGTCTCCTGCCTTAAGGGAGAAGTGGAAACATGCAGCTTCGGTGTGACGCTTTACGATACCCTGTACAAAGGCTACTCCAGCCCCGGGACCTCAACATTGAAGCTCATCTGCCTTTCCGGTTATGATCCCTGGAGAAGATTTGAAGCGGATTACAGGGCCGGGAACAAAGGGACGTACCATAGGGAAAAAGATCGCTGGACCGATATATTGATCCGGCGAACCGAGGAGTACCTTATTCCGGGACTCAGCGCCATGATTGAGGTTAAAGAGGCCGGGACCCCTCTTACGTGCTGGCGATACACCGGGAACACCGATGGGGCCATCTACGGATTCGAGCAGTCCATGGACAATGCCTTCATGAACCGCATCGATAACCGGACGCCAGTAAAGGGGCTTTACCTTTCAAGCGCGTGGGGGAACCCGGGCGGTGGATTCGGGGGGGTGCTCAGGGCAGGGGAGAGGACCTTCGAGCAGATCATGGAGGACTGGGCCTGAAAAGAAGGGAGGCAGCAAATGATCATCAAAGGAATCGTTTTTGTGGTGCTGAGTATCGTGATTGTCATGAAGTTCAGAAAGGAGCTCTTCGCCTTCAAGCGACATGGACCCTACATGTTCGTAGCAGCCGAGGGGCTGCTGCTGTTGTTTGTCCTCAATGCAGGATCCATGTTTCAGAGCCCCTTCGCTCTTCGGCAGGTCTTCTCCTGGATACTCATGCTTGTATCTGCGGGGTTGGCCGTTTCGGGGTTCACCGCGCTTAAAAAATACGGACAGGCAGTTAAGGACTGGGAGGATACAACCCGGCTCGTCCATGAAGGGGTGTTCACGTATATCCGGCACCCCCTCTATGTCAGTCTGATGTTCCTGGCCGGGGGCATGCTGCTCAAAGATGTCTCTTTGCAGGCGGCATCGGCATTCATGGTTACGGTCTGTTTTCTTGTGGCCGCCTCCAGGGTGGAGGAGAGAGAGAATCTGGCAAAATTCGGCGCCGAATACGAGCATTATGCCCTCAGAACAAAAAGATATGTCCCGCTTATTGTTTGATTGATCTGTTCCACTTCGGGTGATAGAATTGGGTTATGGAAAGGGTCTTATGGAATTCCGGTTAGACAAGAAGAGGGTTCTTACCTCCCTCGCCCTGACGGGCTTGTTCAATACCATCATTGCCCTATTCCTCACCCATCTTGGATTTGGCGGCGGGTTTTCAATCAACTTTGTCTTTTCCCAATCCATCGGCCTGAGCATGTGTTCGTTCATTCTTGCCGGACATCTTCTTGTGAGACAACCCTCCATCCTCGGCCATGCCATTTTGCTCCTGGTCGCCATGCCTGCAGGGGCCGCGGCCGGGACCTTTATCGGAGCACGGATTGCAGGCATATCCTTCTCAGAGATTCTCCAGGGGAAACCGGCCCTTTTCATTCAGATGCTTTTCGTAGGAATCCTTTTCGGAGCCGTGATCACCAACTTCTTTTTTTCGAGGGAAAAGATCTCTCAAACCGAAGCGCAATTCCAGGAGGAGCAGATCAGGAGACTCAACCTGGAAAAGAAGACCCTGGAAACCCATCTGAGGCTTCTTCAGGCCCAGATCGAGCCCCATTTTCTTTTTAATACCCTCTCGAATATCCTGAGCCTTCTCGATTCCGATCCTGTCAGGGGGAAGGCGATGCTTGTGGATTTCACCCGTTATCTCCGGTCATCGCTCTCGAGAACCAGGGACCGGATAACCACCTTGGGTCAGGAGATGGATCTGGTCCAGGCCTATCTGGAGATTCACAGGGTCAGGATGGGAGAGCGGCTTCGTTACGCCATCAAGGTCCCAGACTCCCTCAGGAACGTATCCTTCCCCCCCATGCTGGTTCAACCCTTGGTGGAGAACGCCCTCAAACACGGCCTCGAACCCAAGATCGAGGGGGGAGATATTCTGGTCCAGGCTGAGGACAATACCGATGGCTATCGTCTTGTTGTTGCGGACACGGGCGCGGGGCTGTCGGAAGACGCCCTTGCGGGAGTTGGCATCACCAATGTCAGGGAACGGCTGGAGGCCCTGTTTCATGGAAAGGCACGACTGATTCTTGAAGAAAACCAACCCACCGGTCTGAAGGTGACCATGGAGATCCCCCATGAATGATGTGAAGGCCATTATAGCGGATGATGAAGCGCCTCTCAGGGAATTCCTGCGCACGAGGCTCTCTGAGGTGTGGCCCGAACTCATCATTTCCGGCGAGGCGAGCAACGGCAGAGAAGCCCTGGATCTAATTCGGCGATACCGCCCGCAGATTGCCTTTCTCGACATCAGGATGCCGGGTCTGACAGGCATGGAGGTGGCTGAAAAGATTGCAGACGCCTGCCGAATCGTTTTTGTGACCGCTTATGATGCGTTTGCAGTGGAGGCCTTTGAGAAGGAGGCGGTGGATTACCTGCTCAAACCCGTGTCCAACGAACGGCTTAAGAAGACGGTCGCGCGGCTCAAGGATGGGTTGGAGACCGGCGTACCAGCTCCCGTTGAAACACTTCATCGCCTCATGACACGGCTTTCCAACGATGAGGAATTACGCCACCTACACTATGTCCGCCTCCAGCACGGCGACGGTGTGCGCCTGATTCCGGTAGATGACGTGATCTACTTCAAGGCACAGGACAAGTACACCCTGGTCATCACCAGGGAAGGCGAGTCGCTGATCCGAAAACCGATCAAGGAACTGGCAGCAGAGCTGGATCAGGAGAAGTTCTGGCAAATCCACCGGGGGACCATCGTTAACGTCCGATCGATCGACCGTATGAGTCGGTCCCTGACAGGTAAGGGGGTGGTCAGACTCAAAGAGCGCAGCGAGACCCTCAGGGTCAGCAACCGCTACATGCACCTGTTCAGGCAGATGTGACGATAACCTTTTCACACGACCCCATCTCATCCCATACGTCAGTACAACCCAAGGGACAGATCTTGAGGTCTCCAGTATTGGAGGGAGGCCCTTTTTTTTCTTTTCCTTTACACAAAATTGGCATTTCGGTATAGTTCCTCTAAGAAAAAACCAAGGCCATATTGCCTCACCTGGTCAATTCAAAGTGATGGAATCTGCGAACTTGTTCCATATTCCGCAAGATATAGTAAGCCGATGAAATTCTATGTATTATCGAAAAAAAACAGAAGGCTTAAGAAATTGATTCATCATATCAATGAAGATGAAGAGCTGCTTCAGTTGTGGAAATGTGCCAATGTGAACGCGGTGGACCGAAGCGGAATCAGTGATCATGGAGAGATCCATATCCGCATCGTGTCCAATGCCGCGTTGAAGCTGTTGCGTCTCTTAGTAGATGGGGGTGTCCAACCCAGTATCGTCAAAGATCACCACATGGACGTGGAAGACGCAGAGGTCGTGGTAGTGCTTGCTGCCTGTCTGCACGATATCGGCATTGCCGTTCACCGGGTGCATCACGAGGGATACAGCCTGATTTTAGGCTATCCAAAGGCCCGGGAGCTTCTGGCGGGCATCTATGAGGAGCCGTCCCTGACCATCGTAGCGGCAGAGACCATGCACGCCATGATTGCACACAACGCAAAAGAGACCTGTCTCACCGTGGAGGCCGGTGTTCTCAAGGTGGCGGATGCCCTTGACATGACGGAAGGCCGTTCCCGCATCCCCTTTGAGACGGGCAGGGTGAATATCCACTCGGTCTCGGCCCAGGCCGTGGACTCGGTGGAGATCAAGAAGGGCCAGGACCGGCCGGTCAAACTGGTAATCACCCTGGCCAATTCGGCGGGCATCTTTCAGGTGGATGAACTGCTGCGCCACAAACTTCAGAACTCAAGCATCAAAGACCATGTTGAAATCATAGCCAGAATAGAAGGGGAGACCGAACGCCGCCTTATTGAGATCTATAATCCCCAGTAGGTGGAGACCATGGACGCCAATCCAAGCAGGGGGTTCAATGGATTAAGGTGAGTTTTGCAGCGTACTTCAATCGAAATCGGCACCGGCAGGGCCACTTGTTCCAGGAACGGTTCAGATCCATATTGGTAGAAGCCGAGGAATATCTGAATGGTTTGACACACAAGGCTGAATAACCTATAGTGTGGCCTCAAAAAAAGAGCTTCTTATCCCCCATCTTACCTCACCAATCATTGCAAAATATAAGTGTTGAAATAAACAACGGAAAGGGTGGAAATAGATGAATAGAAATCGGGACCATAGAAAATACAAGGCAGATAAACAGCAAGGGGTGGAAATTATGGCCAGCAAGGATTTTTTGGACAAATTGGTCCTTATGTGTCCTGACGGGATCATCGGGGTCAATAGCGAGGGAACGGTCATCATCTTCAACGAGGCCGCTGAGAAACTCACAGGCCTGAATGCTGAGGACGTATTGGGTAGGGTTTCGATAACAGATGTTTACCATTATCCTGAGCTGGCTCGTGACATTAAGAAAAAGCTTTACAGCCCGAATTACGGCGGTGTAGGGCACGTGGATGGCATTGAAGTCTATGTGAAGGGATCCGGCGGACAAAAAATCCCTATTCGGCTTTCAGCCTCATTGCTGAACGAAAATGGGAAAGAAATCGGCAGCGTGGGTTTCTTTCACGACCTCACTAAAAGGAAGCGACTTGAAGAAGAGTTACGCAGGCGCTCTATTACGGACAGCCTTACAGGGCTTTATAACAGAAGACATTTCCACACGATCTTGGGTGATGAAACAAGGCGAAGTGGCCGCTACAATCGAGAGTTAACTCTGGCTTTGTTTGACCTGGACAACTTCAAACCGTTCAATGACAACTACGGTCATCAAGAGGGAGATAACATATTGCATCTGGTAGGAGAGAGCATGAAAGACATGCTCAGATCTACTGACTATGCATTTCGAGTGGGCGGCGATGAGTTTGCCTTTTTAATGGTTGAAACCGATTTGGAACATGGCGCCCCGGTAATGGAGCGCTTCAGAACTACTTTCAATGAGCGGTGGCCCCTTAAAATGTCTTACCTTGGCAGTAAGCTCAAACCGGTCACCATGAGTATAGGCGTGGCGCAGCTTGCGGATAACGAAAAAAGCGACAAGCTCCAACTCCGTGTTGATCTTGCCATGTACGAGGCCAAGAGTGCGGGCGGTAACTGCATGGTGTGCGCAAGCGAAGAGATCGGGATCAAGGACCAAAACAGGAGACCCTCCCTCACGGCTGAGTCGCATCCGTAAAATATTGAGCCCCATTATTAGGGTTAAGCCAAGGGGAGATGAATTGTAAAGGTACTCCCTTTGCCTAATGTGCTTTCCACTGATACCTTGCCGGCATGGACCTGCACGATATGCTTGACAATGGCGAGACCTAAACCCGTTCCCCCCAATTGTCTGCTTCTTGCCTTATCAACGCGGTAAAACCTCTCGAAGACCCGAGGCAGGTGTTTTTTCTCAATCCCACAGCCCTGATCACGAACGGTAATCGTGGTCTCATTTTCCTCCTGAACGGCCTTTACCTGGATGACACTTCCATCAGGGCTATACTTTATGGCGTTATCCAGTAGGTTTACGACAGCCTTTTCGAGGAGAGAGACGTCCATTTTGGCAAAAATATTTTCCGGGCAGGAAATCTCAACCGCTATCCCTTTGGCAGCCGCGGCTACATCACAAAGTTGAACCGCGCTCTGGAGCACCTGCCTCACGTCTCCTTCAATCACATCTATTTCTTGTTTTTCATTTTGCTGTTCAATTCTTGAGAGACTCAGTAGATCTTCGATAATCGCCATTAATCGATTTACATGCCTGTCTAAGATATCTAAGAACCGGTCAGCATCATCAGAGTTCATGGCGCCATCTCGGAGAGTCTCCACAGACCCCTTGATGGCGGTAATGGGCGTTTTTATCTCATGGGAGGCGTTGGCAACGAAGTCTCTGCGGATGTTCTCAAGCCTCCTGAGACGCGTGAAATCATTCAGTACAATGAGGGCGCCAATCGGGGTTCCCGATGCATCCTGCAGATTGGTGGCCTGAGCATTGAAAAACCGCACATCACCAGTTGAAATCACAATATCTTTTTCCAATGGTCCTGTGGCGGATAATGCCCTTGTCACAAAATCATAAAGGATCGTATTCCTGACGACTTCCTGAATACTTCGTCCTTTAGCTTCTGAAGGATTGCACGCTAACATCTCACCGGCAGCATGGTTCATGCTAATGACCCGCTCTTCCATATCCAACGCGATGACCCCTTCAGCCATGCTGGAAAGTACGGCCTCCATTTCATTTCGCTGCCGAATGATTCCGTTTAGCTGTCCCTGAAGCTCGGAAGCCATCTTGTTCAAGGCCACGGAGAGTGCTTCAATTTCCTCAGGCCCTGAAACGGGCGGCCTGGCCCGGAATTCGCCCCCTGCTACGGATTCGGCCCAGCTCTTTATCTGAGTGATGGGGAGGGTAATACGGCGGGAAATCAGCAGACTGAGTAGGGCAGCTAAGGCAGCGATAAAGAGACCTCCTATAACGATTTTCTGCTGGATATTATCTATGGTCCTGTCTATGGCATCCACCGGAATGGCGACCCGAACAACCGCGGTGATCTGATGCCCTTTTCCAACGGGCAAGGCAACATACATCATATTCTTTTCAAGGGTCCGGCTGTACCTGCTGGAAATGCCCTGGCCTCTCTTCAAGGCCTGGATAATCTCGGGTCGATCCGAATGGTTATCCATCCTGACAGGAGCCTCCTCAGAATCCCCGACCACCTTACCGGATGGGAGTGTTATGGTGATACGGGTTGAACCCCGTACGCCGATCTTTTTGCACAAGAGATCGATACCTTTTTCATCTAAGGGGTTAAGGTGCCCCTTGATCTGTTGGTCAACCAGAAGAACGCGCGCCCTGAGATCTTGAGCCGTCTGCTCAAGGTAGAAGTTCTTTATGGACCTTGACGCATACCACGTCACTGCCCCCAGGGATATGAGGGTGATCAACAGATACGATGGATAGAGGTGCCAAATCAATTTTCTCTGTCTGCCCACATTTACTCCCTAAATCGATATCCCACACCCCGAACGGTTTCAATAAACTGGCCGCCGTGCCCCAGCTTTTTTCTGAGACCGACTATTTGCACATCCACAGAACGGTCTGTGACAAAATAATCCTGACCTCGGACTGCATCGACGATCTGGGAACGGGTGAATACCCAGCCCGGCCTTCGTACTAAATAACTCAGGATTCCGAATTCCGTAAAGGTCAGATCTATTGGTTTATTGTCCACCCTGACTTCACGGCGCCCCGGATGGATGACCAGGTTGTGGATCTTTACCACTTCCGATCCGTCCGGAGGTTCTACTACCTTCCTTCGGAGCACCGCCTTCACCCTGGCCACTAAGATCCTCGGGCTGAATGGTTTTGTGACATAGTCGTCCGCGCCTAACTCGAGACCTGTCACAACATCTGATTCTTCGCCTTTGGCCGTCAACATCACAATCGGGATATTTTGTGTTTCCGGGTTATTCTTGAGGAATTTTGCCACCTCAAGTCCATCCATTCCAGGAAGCATCAGGTCTAACACGATAAGATCAGGGAGTTCTGATCGAGCGATTTCAACGGCTTTCTCCCCGGTTGCGGCACAAATAACATGGAACCCTTCCTTTAAGAGGTTAAATTTCACTAATTCCAGGATATCTTCTTCATCATCCACAACAAGGATCTGTTCTTTAGACATAATCTATCTCTCATATGAAACTGTATAGCGACTTAATCTAATACTGAAATGTTAGCATTCTGTTAGGGTGGTGTAAAGTCTTCGTTAGGGCATACCCATCCGTGGAAAGTCTCATAAGGAAAGGGTAAGTTTCTGTTTTTTATCAGCTATCTAAAATAACCCTTATCTCTCCTGAACAGGTACCTTTTTCATGCATGATGCACTTGTCGATCACTGGATCAATGCTGTACCTTATTCCTAAGGCTTCAAGCCAGCACTCTATTCTATATATTACCCCGCAACGGTAGTCGTCTATAATCCCTATTTGCTTCATCCCCTTATATGCAAAGCACTCCCCGGTTTCCCACTCCCAGTGCAGGAGATTTTCAGGAGTTGGGCTGATATGGAATTTCTCAAAAACTGAACGGGGCAGTATCAATTCCAGGGCATTAAGCATGAAATCCTTAAACTCTTTAAAGGTAACGATTTTCTCGCCGCAAATACCTAAAAGCTTCTGGGTCCTTTTCATCTCAATTGGGGCGAGGGATCGTATCGCCTCTCTGTTCAGGATATTCGCCTTTTCTATGCCCAATTGCCGGTAAGTGTGATAGAACCACATACCGTCATGTGTAAGCCACCCCTTACCTAATAAATCCCTTATTTCTTTCTTTTCGATTTTATCTAATACGTTCATATGCTATCTCCTGCCCCAAATGAGGTTTAACAATTTAGTGTCCGATAAAAAACCAGGATATTTCGTTCAGATCAAGGAAGACGATCGCGCCGATGACGGGAGGCGAAAAAGACAGTTTTCGTTCAAGCACTATTTGACGGTCTCTGCATTATCGGAGCGGGAGCGGATGAGGACAGGTGCCAGTTCATCATGCTCCCGTCTTAGTTGAAGCAGTACGATGGCCCCCACCACCATGGCGCCTCCGACAACCTGGAGGGGTTCCAATACCTCGCCCAGAAAGAAATAGGCAAAAAAGCCGGCCGAAATAGGCTCAAGCGTTGCCGTAATGGAGGCGCGGGTCGAGCGGATAAAATTTACTCCAACAAAGAAGAGGGCGAAGGGGATCAGGGTGCCTATTACTGAAATGTAAAGGAGCCATCCCCACTGACTCAGACTGTGCCCGGCCCTGAGATAATGAAAGGGGGGATAAATGATGTGCCAGGTGAAGGTGGCGAAAAGAAAGGCATAAAAGAGGACAGTCCAGGGAGAATACCGGCGCATCCCTCTCTCGCCAAGAAGCGTGTATGAGGCAAAGCAGAGGGCTGAAGCCAAACTGCACAAGATTCCCACTCGGTTCATTTGCAGGAGATGGAGGTTGTACCCTCCTACCACGAGGTAGCAGCCTGCAAGGGAAAGAACGAGGGAAAGGAATTTGGTAAGCGTCAGACGTTCTCTCCAGAAACAGATGGAGAAAAAGGCCACAATAATCGGTGCAAGATACTGGATAAAGACGGCAGCAGCTACCTGAATTTTGCTGATTGCGTAAAAATAGGTTATTTGTACAAGGGCCATGGCGACCCCGCCTAAAAGGAAGAAATAGCCGAGGTCTTTGCTGCGAATCCTGAAAAGATTCCTATAATGGAAACCGAAAGCGATTGCCAACAGCAGAGTCGACACTGTGACCCTGACTTGCACCAACTCAAAGGGGGTAATGCCCCCCGCAAAAAGCGCCTTTCCTGCAACCCCTGATGAGGCCCACATGATGGCGGCTGCCACAACGCATAGATATCCTTTTACAGGGTTTGATGACATGGTCGGTCAGAAGTGCCTAAAATGCCTGAAGTGATCTAAAGTGCATAAAGTTCATCGGTCACTTTTCCGGCTTGTCCGCCTATGACGGGTTTATCCGGGTTAGGTTGTTACAATATGTCAAAAAGGCGGGCAGGTCAATCTCCTGGCTGGATCTAACATGACTGCCCTCTTGCAAATCCGGGAAGAACGCTGTTATGTTATAATCATGCAGGAGGGGTTTGATATAATTATGAAAAACAAAAGGATAGCAAGAAACCTCTTGTCAATCTTCTTGATGTCGTTCTATTTTTCTTGCGGGCGACATGATATCTTAGACGAACGATTAGAGAGAAGCACAATCGAGCCTGTGCAAATCACTTTATCTGTGGATGCCGGCGGCGATTTCACCAAATGGTATAAGGTATGCTGAATCTATTAGGAGATCCTTCAGCTTTTATTGAGCACCTTTTGCGTGTGCTTAACGAAAGAAGCAGATGTGAACGCTTTTTTCCAAAAGGCATCTCCGGTTTTTCGTCTACGTCAGCCGTCCTGTTCCTTTTGGGGATGCATTGCGATAATTTGAGGGCTTCTCATGAGCCCTGCCTTATCCTTAATAAGCGATCCAAAAGGGTAAAGCAGGCAGGGGATCTTTGCTTCCCCGGCGGTAGGATTATCCCTCGTTCCGATTTTCATCTATCAAAGATCCTCGGTTTGCCCCTCTTTCCCCTGGCACGCTGGCCTTACTGGCACAGGTGGCGGGACCTGCGACAGGGAGACTCTCGCAGGCTGGCGCTCCTTTTTGCCGCCAGCCTCCGGGAAAGCCTTGAGGAAATGCGCCTGAATCCTCTTTTGGTAAAATTCTTAGGCCCCCTGCATCCTCAAAGACTTGAGATGTTTCATAGGGTTATCTACCCCATGGCGGGATGGATTATTGGTCAAAAGCGGTTTTTTCCCAACTGGGAGGTTGAGAAAATCGTTTATATCCCGCTGAGAGATTTGCTTAATGCGGATCGCTATGCATGTTACCGTCTCCAAATGGGAACCCGCCAAAATAGTAAGGGAAAGGGAATAACGCAGGATTTTCCCTGTTTTCTGCACCGGAACCGGGATGAGAGGGAGGTGCTCTGGGGTGCGACTTACCGCATAATAACGGTCTTTCTTGAACTCGTCTTTGGGTTCAGCCCCCCTCCTATGGAGAACCTTCCGTTCATTGAAGGGGCCTTGGGCGACAATTATCTCACCGGATCAGATAGATCATAGCGAAACGATACTGGATACTGGATGCTGGTCGAAAATATATTGAAACTTGACGTCAATTTTAAGATCTTAGTTTATATAGATGGCTAATCAGGATTTCCAAGATAAAATCGCCACTTGCAAAACATATCTTCGGGGTGGGGATCAGGGGGCGCGAAAAGGCATTCAAGTTGAATGCGCTCATCTACTTCCCGGGCAAAACCTGCAAATTCCCCGCGGTGCATCTCCCTGCATACAAACTCTCCTAAGCCCCTTCTTAACCGCGCCTCCTGGGTGGGGCAGGATCGCACTGAGATGATCACCTCGTCTTCTGATTCTTCTATTTCATAGCCTACCAGGATGCACCACGGAAAGAGCCTCAACGCCTTTACAAACCCTTTGAGCCCCTTTTCCTGAATATCAAACCTTGGTAGGAGGTCTTTTGCCGCCATTCCGGCCACACGGCCCCAGACCTTTTCATTGAGTTGCTCGGCGGTCGGTTGATCAAAGCGCTCAGCCACATGGATAAACCAGAATGCATCCATCACCCTGTAGTGCCACAGGAGAAATTCAATGTATTTCTTAAGTTGAGATTCATCCATTTTCTCAAAGATTTCAAGATCCATATCTCCTCCTATCGTGATAGTGTTGGGACGAGACCTTTGCAAAACACCCCCTTTTAGCCAATCTCGGCGTCAGGCTCAAATTTCAATCCTCGAAATATTTAATATGTTCCTGTGGTTGAAATTTTCGCCTTCCTTGATCTTGGCCAGATAAGCGCAGACTTCGAAATTGAACATTTTTCAAAGGTCTCGGGACGCAGATAAACGCAAATATTCAGGATTAGCTTTCAATCCGGGGCCGATTCAAGTTAGATTCCGGTTCCTTTCCTGATTAAATGGCTTGATGTTGTTAAACCGGTCAAGGAAGAAAAATCGGCCTGCCGAGGCACTCCCGTGCCGCCTCTACAAGCGATTCACTAAGGGTAGGGTGGGGGAAAGTTGCCCTTGTCAGCTCTTCCAGGGTCGCCTCCATCTGGATAGCGAGAACGGCTTGGCCTGCCATCTCGCACGCCCCCTCGCCGATAATATGGATGCCTAAGATCTCACCATATTTTTTTTCGGCCACAATCTCCACCATTCCATTATTCTGTGATGTAAGCATACCGAAAGGGTTCATGGAAAGAGGTGCAGAGCCTGTGATGACATCGTACCCAGCCCTTTTTGCATCTTTGTTGGTAAGCCCTACACACGCCACCTGTGGCTGGGTAAAGACCACCCTGGCAATCGTCCGGTGGTCAAAAAGAGTGTCCATCCCCATGGCATTTTCAGCGGCGATGATGCCACCGGTAGATGCCAGATGGGAATAGTGCCTTTGCTCGGGGCCTGCGATATCCCCGGTGGCATAGATGCCCTCCACGCTGGTCGCCATGCGTTCATCAACCTGGATGAATTCGCCCTGTTCATTTAGACCGACTGTATCAAGACCCAGACCGGTTAAAGGTGACCCCCTCCTGAGCGCGATCACTCGGTCAACGACGACCCTCACCTCTTTATCCTTTCTTGCAAGGGCAGCATGGAGGCCATCATTTTTTTTCGTCAGCCCGGTTATCTCCGTGCTTGTAAGTATCTTGATCCCCTGGTCTTTCAGTGCCTTTGAAAGTCGGGTTCTGATGGTCTTGTTTTCATCGGGAAAAATGCTCTTTTCTTCTGTCGTCAGGATGACTTCAGAATCAAAACTGTGAAGAAACTGAGCTATCTCGATTAACCACGGGCTCCTTCCACAAAGGAGGATCTTTTCTGGCAGTTTCGGCATATTTAGAAGATCATCGCTATTGATTACTCCCTCTAAATCGGCTCCGGGAAAGTTGGGTTTTAGCCATCCTGCGCCCGAGGCCAAGATAATATTTTTGCACTGGAGGGCCTCTCCGTTAACCTCAATCTGTCCTCTTCCCGCAACTTTTCCTCTCCCTTCAATCAACTCCACATTGTTCTTTTTTAGCATTCCTGCAACACCCTGCTGCATAAAGGCAATCAGTTCGTTCTGGCGTTTTATCAGGGAGCCATAGTCCTTTGAAACCGGAGAGAAGTTGAGACCCATCTCTTTACCTAAGGAAAGGCTCCCCAATATCTTTGATGCAACCATCATATGACCGAAGGGGACACAACCTTGATTCATGCAGAGTCCACCCAAGTTATCATGCTCTATGACGGCCACCCTTCCCCCTAACTGTGCAGCCCTGATAGCGGCAGGCACGCCCCCTGCGCCCCCACCCAGAACGATTACATCATAAACTACCTGTGTCATCCCTTCCTCCATCAACCCCCCAACGTTGGGGTCAACTGATCATCAAAACAGGGTCTTCGATCATCTCTTTGACTGTTTTCAGGAACCTGGCTCCGGGTGCGCCGTCGATGATCCGGTGATCAAAGGTGAGGCTCAACCCGATACGCTGTTCTGGTACAACCGCTTCGCATTTAACAATCGCCTTCTCGACAATTCTGCCAACACCCAATATGGCGCTCTCAGGGGGCCGGATAATGGGAGTGAAGAAATCTATATCTGCAAAGCCAAGGTTGGATAAGGTAAAGGTCCCGTTTGCCAGGTCATCGGGGGATAGTTTGTTCTCTCTCGTCCTGTCAATCAGATCCACGATATCATGATCTATCTCGGAAATGTTTTTCAGGTCTGGATTTCTGACAACTGGGACAATAAGCGCATCATTTGCCTCCATGGCCAGGCCCATGTGGATCTGTCTCCAGACATGGATGGTATCTCCATCTACACTAACATTTATCTTGGGATGGAGACGGAGGGCAGCGGCAGTTATTTTCATCAGAATGGCGTTGTATGAGATCTTTTTTCCGTCTTTGCTGATACGCTTTCGGAGGGAGATAATGGAGTCGGCACAGGCCTCTGTATGCAGAGTAAGCTGTGCGGACTGGCTCAGGCTCTGATACATATTATCGAAGATGACCCTTCGCAAGCCCTGTATGGGGATGCTTTCGAGGGCCTCTTTTGCCATTGAGTCTGCTGCGCTATCTTGCAATCTCGCGGCGCGTTTTTCAGGAGCGACCATATCTTCTTCGAGTGCGAGAAGGATGTCGGCCTTTACAATTCTCCCATTAGGACCGGAACCTGTTATGGCGCTAAGATCCAGACCATGCTCGGCAGCCATGAACCTGGCAAGAGGGGAAGCCTTTATGCGGCCTTTGGACTGGGCAGGAACAGAAACATTCGCCGGTTGTGTTGGTACAGGTCCGGGCTCGACCGCCTCAACCTGTGGAGGCGTTGCAGCCAGAACAGGAGGTTGATCCTTGATTAGCTGCTCGTATTCCTCGCGGGCCACGGCTAAATAACCGACTGTCTCTTCCACCTCGCAGGTGCTCCCTTCCGATGCTATGGGATGGATAATACCGTCTGCCGGGGCAGTGACCTCAAAGCTTACCTTGTCCGTCTCTATGACGAGTAATGTCTCACCCTCTTTTACCTCATCTCCGGAACTAAACTCCCATCGAACCAATTTAGCGCTCTCCATGGTGAGGCCTAATTTGGGAATCGTGATCTCAATCATTTATGCGTCTCCTATCGATTAAGGACCTTTTTCACCCCATTGACAATATCGTTGACCTGGGGCAGGACAAAGTTTTCCATGACCGGGCTGAATGGAATGGGGACATCTTTAGCCCCAATCCTTGTGACAGGGGCATCGAGATAATCGAAGAGTTCTTCCCCGATCTTAGCAGCTATCTCCCCGCCAAAACCACCGGTCAGACAGGCCTCATGGACGATGAGAACATTGTTTGTCTTTTTCACGGAACCAACAATGAGGTCAAAATCCAGCGGCTTCAATGTCCTTAGATCAATTATCTCCACCTCAATCCCCTCTCCTGCCAACTGCTCAGATGCCTCAAGGGAGAGATAGGACATCCTGGAATAGGTGATAAGGGTAATATCTCTCCCCTCTCTCTTGATATCCGCTTTGCCCAAGGGGATAAGATATTCCTCTTCAGGCACAGGCCCGGTTTGGGCAAAAAGCTTTTTGTGCTGAAAAAAGATGACCGGATCATCTTCTCTGACAGCGGTCTTGATGAGGCCTTTGACATCGGCCGGCTCTGAAGGCACCACTATCTTGAGTCCGGGAGTATGGACAAACCAGCTTTCCAATGACTGGGAATGCTGGGCAGCAGCAGAGAGCCCACCGCCATCGGGAGCCCATATAACCATCGGTATTTTTACCTGGCCCCCGAACATATAGCGGATCTTGGCAGTCTGATTGGCAATTTCATCCATGGCAGTGGTAAAAAAATCCGCGAAATGGAGGTCAAGAAGGGGCCTCATCCCTGTCAGGGCAGCGCCTAAGCCGGCTCCCACTATGGCCGTCTCCGATATGGGCGCATCAATGATTCTGCCTGGGAACCCTTGATGAAGTCCCTTGAACTGCCCGAAAATCCCATCGTGGGCAGTGAGGTCCTCTCCGATAATAAAAATCGTTTCATCTCGTTTCATCTCTTCAGCCAAAGCCTCAGCCAAGGCATCGGTGCATGATATAATCCTGTCTGTCATTATTTCCTCCCTCAGGGGTTAACAAAGAGGTCTTCCATGGCCGCCTCTGGTCTCGGCAGGGGCGCATCCTGGGCATATTCCAATGATTCTTCAATCTCTTGTCCCACCTCAATTTTAAGGGTCTTGTATGATTTATCAGAGAGGTGCCCTTCCTTTTTTAAAAAGGCCTTGAAACGCTCAATGGGATCGCTCTTTTTCCTGAACCCTTCGATCTCTTTCCGGGTCCTGTACTTCTGGGGGTCTCCCTCAAAATGCCCTCGATAGCGGTATGTCTTGTTCTCTACAATGCTTGGTCCCTTTCCCTCTCTTGCCCTCTTGACCATCTTGGCTACTGTTTTTCTGACTTCCAGGATATCGTTTCCATCCGTGACAAACCCAGGTATTCCATAGGCTTTGGCCCTTTCTGACACGGATCCGCCTGCCAAGGTATATTCAGAGGGTGTCGTGGATGCATAGAGATTATTTTCGCATACAAATATGACAGGGAGTTTCCAGATGGCCGCCATGTTTGCGGCCTCATGAAACGTTCCCCTGTTGGAAGCGCCGTCTCCGAAAAAAACTACTCCAACCTGATCCGTCTTCCTCAGTTTAATGGAAAGACCTGCCCCTACGATAATTGGAAACCCTCCCCCGACCACGCCATTGGCTCCCAGGATCCCTATTGAGAAATCCGCAATATGCATGGAGCCTCCCTTCCCTTTGCAGTAGCCGCTCGATTTCCCTAATAACTCGGCAAACATCAACTTAGGATCAGCCCCCTTGGCAATCATGTGCCCGTGCCCCCGGTGGGTGCTGGCCACATAATCGTCCGCACGGAGAACCGAACAAGTTCCAACAGAAGATGCCTCTTCTCCGATGGACAGGTGGATAAAACCGGGGATAAGGTTCTGCTCAAAAAGCTCGCCCGCCTTCTCTTCAAAGGCACGTATCAGGAGCATATTCTTAAAAAGAGCCAAATTTTCCTTTTTGCTTGTCTTCACTTGTTCCTCCCGCTGCTTGATGGTGATTTACCCTATTGCCCTGAAGGGGTGAGCAGTTTCATTTCAGTCTCCGGATCATATCTCCTTTTCATCCGAACCCCCTCTACCGCGCTGATCATTATCTCACAGGTGATCAACACCGGGCTTTCGCCTTTTATCAGGTGGCCTCCACAGACCTCTCCATTCCTGTCACTCAACAACCCATGCAGATGGACGAAGATGCCCCCGTCTTCATCTCCACCGATCATCCCCTGGGCCGAAAGGAATTCCAAGGGACCGTCAACTGTCTTCGGCTCGCTGTAACCAGCGCCGATCTTATTGTTCAGTGGAACAGCAATAAAGAAAGAGGCCCTTTGAAGGCTGCCTATGCAACAGGCGATGGCTCCGCTATTGATTTGGAGATCCCGGCACGTCTCTTCGATACCTTCAATGATGTCCGATCCGGGGAGAATCCGGAGCATAACCACCTTTGATAAATTCCCCGCAGCATATTTCACACCCATGATGTGTCACCTTTCCTGAGATTGTTCAAATATCCATCTTCCAACCTTGATAGACCCGTAAAAAGTCTCCAGGACCGTCACTCGCGAATGCGGGAGACCAGAAGTGACTGATTCCCCTGGATTCCCGCCTTCGAGGGAATGACGAAAACGGGTCAGTGATTTTTTACGAGTTTATCAATCTTCAATAGCCAATATTCAATCCTTAAGGCGTATACAGCCCCGCTTTGATCGGCAGATACAGAGAGAGTATCGGAAACAGGGAGAGAATAATCAAAATAATGGCATCCATAATCACGAAGGGGATCGCCTGTTTGGCCACAGAGTCCAGGTTGCCCTTTATCAGGTTGGCCGCGGTAAAAAGATTGACCCCCACCGGAGGGGTTGCCTGGCCGATAGCGAGGGCCGAGATAAAGATAACGCCATACCACAGAGGATCAATCCCGAATGCGGCCAAAACCGGCATAAGGATCGGCATGATGAGATAGGAAATGGAGATTGCATCCAAGATCATGCCCAGGGCCAAGAGGAGGAAATTCACCAGGATGATCATAACTACCGCATTGGGCGATATTTTGATGATGGCATTGGCCGCCTGATCGACAACACCGATAACTTCCGCGGTCCAGGTAAAGATGCCTGCGAATACCACAAGAAACATGATAACTGAACTGGTTACACTGGCATCTACCAGGATTCTTATAAGATCACGCCATGATATGGAGTGGTAAATCACAACAGCCACAAACAGGCTGTAAAAAACAGCTACCACTGCGGCCTCGGTGGGCGTAAATATCCCGGCGTAAATACCACCTAAGATGATAATCGGTGTAAGGATGGCCCAGATGGACTTTTTCAGGGCCACCAAGATCTCCATAGGGGTACCTCGTTTTTCGAGCCCCTTATACCCCCGCTTTCGTGAAATGAGGTATGCCACGAGAACCGTGCCTGCCCCTGTGATGAGTCCGGGAATAATGCCTGCAACAAAAAGGGCACTTACCGAGACGTTGGTTATATTTCCATAAATAATGAATGCGATGCTCGGTGGTATGATAATGGAGAGATCGGATGAATTGGCTATGGTCGCGCCGGCAAAGCTCTTGTCGTATCCATGCTTTATCATGGGGGCAAGGAGGATTAACCCAACGGCCGCGGTTGTTGCCGGACCTGATCCTGAAAGCGCCCCCCAGAACATACATGTAAATACGGCCACCATTGCCAGGCCACCCACCATCTTTCCAACCAGCAACTCAAAGAAATGGGCGATTGTTGCGGCAAGGCCCGCCTTCTCGAGGATAACCCCGGCTAAGACAAAAAAAGGAATTGCAAGCAGGGGAAACGATGCAATGCCAGAAGAGAAATTTACCCCTAACATGCCAATTCCAAGGTCAAACTGGATGATGGTGACCACTGCGGCTATCCCGAGGCACGTTCCAATAGGAATCCCCACGGCCATGAGCACAAGAAAGACAGCTGATATAAGGACTATCTCCATTACTTGCCTCCCTCCTTATAAATACTTTCCAGTTTGGATAAAGAGTCTTTGTAAATGCCTGCGAACACAAAAATCGAAAAAACAGGGACACCAATATAGTATATCCAAACAGGGATGCCTAAGGCTGCTGAGGTTGCGTGGAATAGTGTCATTTCATCATATATAGCCTGGATCATATATATATCGACAAGGACAAAGATGAGGGCGCTCAGTCCTGAGCCAAAAACGATCACGAATTTTTTGAGTCTTTCTGGGAAAATATTATATAGGGTGATCATACCCAGTTGCCCGCCACGTTCGAAGGCAATACCTGAACCGATCATGGTCATCCAGACAAAAAGATTGATGGTTACCTCCTCGGTGGCTGCGAAGGAGAAATGAAATAGATAACGGCTGAGGACATTAATAAAAGCAATGGATGCCATTGCAAAGAGCAAGATAGCAACTATCAAATGATCTATTCTGATGCGCCTATTTGTTTGGCCCATAGGGAGTTTTCCTCTCACTTCAACAGCTCGAATCAAACAGAGTGATACGCCCGCAAAAAGTTATTTTTACGGACGCATCAATATTCAAACGACAATCCTACTTCTGTCCCATATCGGTCTTGGCTTTTTCATATAGACTCTTTCCGATTTTGGGGA
>Ga0315542_1000054_pt1 | contig 54249 bp, 54 predicted proteins | sample SalMarSW160120MG_FD_202541 | JGI IMG/M metagenome (GOLD analysis project Ga0315542, IMG submission 202541) | Salt marsh sediment microbial communities from the Plum Island Ecosystem LTER, Massachusetts, United States - Salt Marsh Sediment SW1601-20 ...
GGCGTAAACCCCAAATAGCCGTCCATGTTGGAACCCTGTGCCAAGTGCACTATGAGAAAGCGTCCGAAAAAGACCCTCAGGCTCTCCTCCTGATCTCCGGTGAATGAGACGACTTCGTTGGAAGTCCATCCGCGGCGTTGCGCTTCATCTTTAGTCATTCCGACGTACTTCCAAGTAAGCCTCATTCCTGAAGATTCGCGCGCCTTGCATCTGGAGCTTTTTACTGTGCCACTGACTTGATGAAACTGCAAAAAAAATCAGTTACAGCCCATGCAACGGAGATAAAGACGCACATCTATCATATTAGAAAAAATACATAATCCCGGTTCCCTGTCAACGGAAAAAAGACATGGCCAGCCCCGCAGGAGGCTCCGGGAACCAATCATGCCCTACGATACTGAGAAATTAACACCCTCCAACCCAAGGCTTAGCACCATATATTGATGGTTCAGGCCATCATAAACACACCATCTGGTATTTTCTCTTTACAAACAAGGCATTGTTTGATATAAGTGCTTAGTTTTCTATAAATTTATACCCCTAGTTGGACCCAAATCCACCGTCTCATTTCATTGATGTTTGTGAAAGCGGGTGATTTGGGAAGATTCCTGATCATCAGGGTTGGAGTGATCCATGGAAATCAAAAAGCTTTCCATCTTAGGTTTCAAATCTTTTATGGACAGGCTCGCCATAGACTTTACCCCCGGTATCATGGGGATCGTTGGCCCAAACGGCTGCGGGAAGAGCAATATCGTGGATGCCATTCGGTGGTGTCTGGGAGAGCAGAGCCCGAAACAACTGAGGGGCCGCCAGATGGAAGACGTGATCTTCGGGGGGACCGGCGGCTTCAAGCCTCTCGGCATGGCCGAGGTTTCCATGCTCTTTGAAAATGGCCCTGGCACGATCCCCGGTCCCTTCTCCCAGTCTCCTGAGATCTGCGTCACCAGGCGTCTCTACCGTTCCGGGGAGAGCGAATACCTCATGAACAATGTCCCGTGCCGCCTCAAGGATATTCAGGAACTCTTCATGGACACGGGCTTGGGCAACCGGTCCTATTCCATCATAGGCCAGGGAAGGATCGGCGCCATCCTGGAACAGCGGCCGGAAGAAACCAGGATCATGCTGGAAGAAGCCGCCGGCATCACCAAGTACCGGAAAAAGGTGGAAATATCCCAGAGGAAAATGGTGCAGACAGAGACGAACCTGCAGCGTGTCGAAGATATCCTGGGAGAAATCCAGCGTCAAATGCGAGCGCTTAAACGTCAGGCCGCAAAGACCCGGCGTTACAAGGTCATCACCGAAGAAATCCGGCGCCTGGAACTGACACTCAATGCCAACACCTATGTCCAGTTGAAAGAAACCTCCGGGGCCAGGGATAAATCCACCGAAGACCTGCTCCGGAAGGAAATGGCAAAGACCACCGAGTTATCCAATCTTCAGGCCCGGCTTGAATCCATTGGACTCGAGCTGGATGAAAAGGACGAAAACTTGGGCAACCTGCGCGGGATCTACGATCGGTTGCTTGAGCGCGTACACAGAAAAGAATCGAAAATAGAGGCCCTTACAGGCGAGATAAGAATGCAGGAAGACCTGGGGCAGCACCTCGTCCGGGAAAAAGAGGAAATAGGAGAGCGTCTCTCCCATCTGGGAGAAGAGAGCGACAGCCTCGAGACCAGGATTCATGACATGGGAGGGACCTTCGAGGATCTGGAGGCGGGTATTTCCATCAATGAAGAAAGGTGCATCTCAAGGCGCAATTTCCTGAGGCAGGTCCGGGAGGATTACGAGAAGGCACGGTCGGCGGTCACCAAGGGTATCAGCACGGAAACCGGCCTGAGCCATGAATCCGAGTATCTGACCAGGATGTTGGGTGAAATAACCGACAGCAGGTCTCGCCTTGATGGGGAACGGCTCGAGGTCGCCGCCAAGATAGAAAAAACCGTCAAGGCATCCGAGAGGAAACTTGCCGTCAGAGACGCGGCCGCCCATCGTCTCCACGATATCGACTCTCACATCGAACAAAAGGGCCTCCGCCATGAAAAGATGCTGGGGACCATGGATCACCTGCAGGCGGAACTACGATCGGCCGAAACTGAACTGAGTGTCTGCCAGTCACGATTATCCAGCCTTGAGACCCTGACTGCCAATTTTGAGGGCTACCAGCAAGGGGTGCGGAGTATTATGAAGGCCAAAGACCTGGAACCCAAGCGCCAGGGCCGAATTGTCGGCCTCGTTGCAGATGTCCTCCAGGTCGATACCAAATACGAGCAGGCCGTCGAGGCAATTATGGCCGACCAGTTGCAGTACGTCATCGTGAAAACCCAGGATGACGGTATGCAGGCCGTGGACTATCTCAAAGACAGTGCCAGAGGCAGAAGCAGTTTCGTACCTCTCAAGGAACTCAACAGTAATGGAAATGGACACAACGGGCATCACGGGCATCACCCCCTTCTCCGTGATCTGATCACTGTACCGCAGGACTATCGGCATATTGCCGATGCGCTCCTGGGGGATACCATGGTCGTTGACAATCTGGAAGAAGCCCTGTCCGCCTGGCGCGGAAACGGTAGAAATCAATGCCTCGTGACTCTCGAAGGAGACATGGTGGATCAGCGAGGCATCATCAGCGGCGGCAAACTGGCCCGTGGCAGCAGGGGGCTTCTGGCCCGAAAAAGAGAAATAGGAGACCTCAGGGAGAAAAAGGGCCTCTGTCAGTCGCAGGTTTCCCAACTGCAGGACAAGCTGGGCCAGGTCGAGAAAGAGATTGAAAAGGAAAAGCGTTCCCTGCAGGATCTCAAGGAAGAGAAGTGGACGTGCCAGGAAGAAATCAACGAGTTAGACAAGATGATCTTCAGGCTGGGTCAGGAGCTTGACAACCTGGAAAACCTGTCCAAGAGGATCAACCGGGAACTGGAGGCCAAGGACACGGAAGAGGAGAGGCAGAAACGGCGTCTTTCCGAAATCGCGGAAACCCTCAAGGAATGCGTAGCCAGCCGCGAGAAAGGTGAAGGATACCTCCTCGAAAAAGAAGGCGAACTCAAAGAGTGCGAAGAGGAATATGATGGACTGAAGGAAGAGTTGACACGCCTCAAGGCCGACTATCGTATCCTCCAGGAAGAACAGCGGGGCCTGCTCCGAGAGAAGGAAAGGCTTGCCGAATACATGGATGAATCCGAGCGGCGTCTCGTGAAAGTGAAGGAAGACATCAACAGCGGGCGTGAAAGGGTTGAGGCCTGTGAAGGAAAGAAAGAGATGCTTCGCCAGGAGCTGACGGTCCTTTCCGAAAGGCTCGAAGAATCCCAGGAGGAACTGAACGGTGCTGAGCGTGAGCGGCAGGGGCTTCAGACGCGTATAAGGGAATTGGAAGGACTCGCCCGCGACCTGCGTGATGGAATCGGAACCCTCAAGGAAGACATCAACCACGCCAGGATGGAGGCATCGGAAATCCGGTTCAAGATGGAGGGGCTTGTCGGACGGGTCCGGGAACGGTTTCAGATCGACCTTGGGGAAGTCTATGATCAGTTTCTGGAGGAAAATTTTTCAGCGGTCGATATGGAAAGGGAACTGGACAGGCAAAAAGGACTGCGCCGGGACTTGGGGGAGGTGAACCTGAGCGCCATCAACGAGCATGAGGCTCTGAAAGAACGGCATGATTTCATCCAGGGGCAGAAAGAAGATCTGCTGACTTCCATTGAAACCCTGAGAAAGGCCATAAAAAAGATCAACCAGACGTCCCTGGAAAAATTCCAGGCGACGTTCGAAAAGGTCGACCGGAAACTCAAAGAGATCTTTCCCATTCTCTTCAACGGGGGAACCGCCTCTCTAAAAATGATGGACGAGGCACACCCCCTGGAGAGCGGGGTTCTTGTGGAAGTGCGCCCGCCCGGTAAGAAACTGAGCCATATGGGACTCCTTTCCGGAGGTGAAAAGGCCCTGGTCGCCATGGCCCTCCTCTTTGCCATCTACATGATCAAGCCGAGTCCTTTCTGCCTCCTGGATGAAGTGGACGCCCCCCTGGATGAGGCCAATTTAGACCGGTTCAATGATCTGCTTAAGGAGATCAAGCGCTACTCCCAGATCATCATGGTCACCCACAACCGCCGCACCATGGAAATCGCAAACCGTCTGTACGGCGTTACCATGGAAAAAAAGGGCGTTTCAAAAATCGTATCCGTGGATCTGAACGGGAAAAGCCATGGTGACACGAAGATCCCCACGGGCTACCAGGAAAATCCAAGCCAGAGACCGCATCGAATGACACTGCAATAAGGAAAAGATCTCGGCAGCTATTTTCATCTTGCCAATTCTGTCAAGATGAAAATAGCTGAGCCGAAACGTGTGAGATTCATCGCAGATGGTATGGTTCAAGAAGAAGGAAGAAAAAGAGAAACAAGAAGATCCTGAAATGGGCTTCCTCGGAAGGCTCCGTGCAGGCCTCTCCAAGACCAGGACCTCCCTGACCGGAAGACTGGATAGGCTCGTCCTGGGGAAAAAAGAGATGACCCCCGAACTCATGGATGAACTGGAAGAAATCCTCTTCACATCCGATATAGGTGTAACCACCACCCAGGAGTTGATCGACACCGTCCGGGAAAAGGTGGCCCGGAAGGAACTCAAGGATCCGGAGAAGTTGAGAGCCGCCCTGAAAGAGCACATCCTCTCCTTCCTCCATATCCCTGCCGCGGAGAGTCGCGGGCCCGGTCCCGGGGAACCCCTCGTGATCATGGTCGTGGGCATAAATGGTGTAGGGAAGACCACCACCATCGGCAAGGTTGCCCACGCCCTCAAACAACAGGGAAAGGAAGTCATGCTCGTTGCCGCCGATACCTTCCGTGCCGCCGCCGTCGAACAGTTGACCATCTGGGGAGAAAGGGCTGGAGTGGAGGTGGTCAAGCAGGCAACAGGCGCGGATCCTTCAGCCGTGGCCTTTGACGCCATAAGCGCTGCCGTATCGAGAAAATCGGATGTGGTCATCATCGATACGGCAGGGCGTCTCCACACCAAACGCAACCTGATGGACGAACTCAAGAAGATCCAGCGGGTCACCGGCAAGAAACTGCCCGGAGCCCCCCACCAGGTTTGGCTGGTACTGGATGCCACTACCGGCCAAAACGCCATTTCCCAGGCCGAGGCATTCAATAAAGACCTGGGCATCACCCACCTCATCCTAACCAAGCTGGACGGTACGGCCAAGGGAGGCATTGTGGTGGGGATCTCACATCAACTCGCCATGCCCATCAAGTTTATTGGAATCGGGGAAAAAATGGATGATCTGCGCCCTTTTGATGCCGACGAATTTGTGAATGCGATTTTTGATTAGACTGGAACCAGGCGTGAAGTGACGAGGTTAAATGAAAAATATAGTTGAGAGACAAATCATGTGGGGAGACCTGGACCCCCTGGGCATCGTCTTTTATCCCCGTTATTATGAGTGGATCGATGCGTGTGGGCACCTTTTTTTTGACGCAGTGGGCCTCAACATGAACCAATTGTGGAAAGAACGAAACATCCTTTTCGGGCTAAAGAAGACCTCTTGCCAGTATTTCCAGGCCGGTCGATATCACCAGAAAATCCGTATCTACACCTGCATCGAGGCGCTTGACCGGGAAACGCTGGTCTTGCAGCATGACATACGGGCCGCGAAGGACGATGGGCGGATGGTCCTTGGCATGGAAAAGCGGATCTGTATGGATGTTTCCCATCCCAGTGGCCTCAAGGCCATGGCTATACCGGCGGATCTCTTTGCTATCCTGGATCAGGCCCGGGAACCGGAATAGTTCTATAAAGCCCTCATCCATTCAGGCCGAAGATCAACTTTACCGCCCAGAGCGCTGTCAATGAGCTTCAGGGCCTCTTTCTTCCCCTTGGGAAGCCTTGCCTTCACTGGAAGATAGTTCGAGGCGTGGTTGGAGAAAAACAGCCCCCGGCTCAAATCGGTGTGTGCAAGCATCTCCCTCAGTTCCAGGAGAAACTCCCTTTGACTCAGGAGTGCAAACGAGCCCTTTTCAAAATCATCGTAGAGGGGCGTCCCGGGAATAACCATGACCGTCAGGGCCCCAACGTAGTTGGGATCCATGGCACTCAAGAGACGCCCGGTCGCACGGGCATGCTCAAGGGACCTTTCTCTTCCGGCGATGCCGAGCAGGACGGTCACCGAAAGCTTGATGCCCGCCTCCCTGACCTTGTGCCCCATCCTGATCAGATTTTCAGCGCTCGTGCCCTTTCGGATCTTCTTCAGCGTCTCATCATCTCCGGATTCCACCCCCAGGTAGAGAATGCCCAGGCCCTTTTCCCGTAAGGTACGGAGTTCTTCCGGTGATTTCATCTTGATGCCCTTGGCATTCGCGTAGGCGCCTACCCTCCTCACCCACGGCAGGTGTTCCTTTACGCGATCCAGGATCCAAACCAGACGTCTTTGCGGAATAATCAGGGAATCGCCATCCATCAGAAAGACCCTGTCCTGGCGCTTCATGTACCTGGAAGCAAAGAGGATATCACTCAGAATAATGGCATCGTCCTTGATGCGAAACCGCTCATCCTTGTAGGTCCCGCAAAAAGTGCATTTGTTGTGGGAGCATCCCACGGTTACCTGCAACAGGATACTGTAGGCCTCGCTCGGAGGCCTGATGCAGTTCCCCTCGTAGTGCATTTCTTCACTTTCAGTCATACAATCCGTCATGTTCCTTCATATTCCTTGTTTCTTATTTCTAGGCCTTGGCCTCTTTCTTTTTTTTCTTCTTCTGCTGGCGTTTACTCTCCGCGGCCTTTTCCTCCTCCGTCTTCTTTTTCTTCCCGGTCTTTTTTTCCTTGGGGGCAGCCAGCTTCTCCGCCTTTTCCCTCGCCATTTCCTCGACCTTTTTTTCCTGCGCCTCGACGGCCTTCAGCCGGGCTCCCGTCTCCCTGAGCTTGGCTCGAATCTTCTTGACCGTCATATCCTTGGATAATTTGCCGGATTCAACACCGTTTTCCGCCAGGACTTCCAACCGCTGTTTGAGCTTTTCCTCCCAGAAAATCTTTTGTTCCATTCTCGATTCTTTACTCTTTGATGGCATGCCTTTCTCCTCTCCTAATCTGATGTCATCGTAAGAAGTCCGGTCCTCAGAACTTCCAACGAAGTCGCGACCTGCTTCAGCAGGCAAACGCCATATTCCAGAAGCTACGCTCCCTCAGTCGCCCATGACTCCGGTCGCTGCGGATTTTGCCCCTTCCACTGTCCTGTTCCAGAGGCAAAATGACGCCGCTTCAGGAACATCCCGTTCACCTGCTCCTCATAGCGAGCCATTTTATTTGCTGCAGCCAGGAGGAGGGCCTGAGAGTCTTTTTCAGACCCTTTCTCATAGTGCAACTTGGCACGGGCTTCGACATGGACGGCTATTTGGGGGTTACGCCTCCCAAACCCCACGCGCTTCTATGGATTTATGCCAAACCCTAAATCGACGTCCATCCCCTCCCAAGGTATTTAGAAAGGGTCTGAAAAAGAGTGTCAGGTTCTCCTCCACTTCGTTCCTCATAGGCTGCCGCTTGCAGCATAAACCAGCTTTTTACTAACGGTCCATGGGCGGCGCGATGATAGCTTTTATAAAGTCATCAATTCGATTTTTCTCGGACAGACGTCTAGTCTTCCGGCTCAACCCAGACGATGTTGGCCTTGTTCATCACAAGGACCTTCCCTTCACCGTCTCTGTGGGTAGCTTCCGTTACAACAACAAAGGGCTTTTCAGACCTGGTGAAAAGGTCTGAAACCCTCTCTTGTATTCCCAGATTGATCCGTCCGCGAACGGTTGAACCGTCCGTTGTCCTTACGGTGATATTTCGATACTCACTCATATACTGTTTTGCAGGCGCATTCATGATCTTTCCCTCCCATTTTTCACAAAATCGGTAGATAATCACGGCTAACGACTATACTGCAAGGAGTTTCAGTCAAAACGACTTCGCTGGGAGTCCGTTGCTGGACGGACTTTTACGAAGCCATCAAAGATAATCCTTGTCATAGCAGAAATTTGTCTAATAATAAATGAAAATGCGTAGCGAGTCAAAAAACGCTTCTTCCGGTCAAAAACACCCTGGCCCTTAACGCTGATGCGTTCGACTCGTGGAAACCGGGATAAGGAAAAAAGATCTATGGGACTTCCTCCCTACATCTCTCTAGAACCGCTGATGCCCTGGCCGGACTTGAGACGGCCGCTGGCATGGAATGCCTTTTTCCCCGAATCAACCCGTCTTCACGTAGAAATCGGTTTTGGCCTTGGGGACTTTCTGGTTCGACAAGCCCTGGCCCATCCCCACTGGGGGATTGTGGGGATCGAAACAGGTTGGATGCCCATTCGCCGCACCCTCCGGAAAATAGGCCTGGCGAAGGTGTCAAACGCCAAGCTTGTTCGAGTGGATGCCCGTGTGGCCCTTGAAAGGCTTTTTGAGGATGGTTCCATTTCGAGCCTGGACAGCCTCTTTCCCTGCCCCTGGCCCAAAAAACGCCATTTCCGGTATCGCCTTTTTTCGACGGATTTTCTCACACTCATGAACAGTCGACTCGTTTCAGGGGGAAATATTCGGATCGTCACGGACCACAAAGGCTATTTCGAATGGATGGTCGCACAGGCCACAGGGACGGGATTCGACCTGCACAGACAAACCATTCCTCCCATATGCGAGACGAAATACGAGCGCAAATGGCAGGATCTAGGGCAGGAACATTTCTATGAGCTTCGGCTCGTCAAGAAAAACCACCAATCCATGCTGATCAAGGAGGATATACCGTTGCAGACACGCCTGATCCGGAGATTCAACCATGAGGAGTTCAAGCCGTCCGGGAGCCGGGAAAAAATCGTTGTTGAATTCAAAGACTACATCTTTGATCCGGTCCGCAGGCGGGCAATGCTGAGAACTCTGGTCATCGAGGACAGTTTCAAACAGGATTTCTGGATTGAAATTTGCGATTTGAAAGGAGCATGGCATATCCGCCCTGCCAAGGGATGCGGCCTTATTCCAACCGTGGGTGCACAGCAGGCCCTGGACCTGGTGTGGGAAGCCGCAAAGCGGCAAAATAAATGAAACACACCAGGATTTTACGACCTTTCCAACGGGAAGCCGCCTTTTCTATCTCTCCAGATATTGCTTGATGAGTTTGTAGTCTTTTTCGGCGATCTCCGCAAATTTAACGCCCATTCCGGGCGGCTTCTCCGGTGTGCTCGTCTCCCTTTTCCTGGACCATACCACCTCACACTTGATCTGCATGTTCTTCGAAAGGCCGGGCAATTGAAGATTCAGGGCAAAGTGATGACCCGGTCCCAGGGGGTTTTCAGTCTTTATAAAAAGCCCCCCGGTGCTGATATTTCCGGTATAGGCCCTGATGAAAGTTTCCCTGTCCTTGAATGTCATAGACAGGGCCTTCGGGGTCCTGGCGTCCGTCCTGCCCGTATATTCACAGGCCCGATCGAGCATCTTCTTGAAGCGATAGGTTATGGACACGAGGATGGTCCTGAACTGGGCGGAAAGTTTATTAAACTCCTTGTCCAGGAATTCACGGTCAATGATGCCGAGGGTAGTGACCCCGACGGCCCTGGCGGCGGCGGTTCTCTTGATCCCCCCGATGAAGCCAAGCTCGCCGAAGACTTCGTCCTCTTTCAATATCTCTATAATATATTTTTCTTTGCCAACGGTCTTGGATATCTCCACGCTGCCCGAGATAATGATATAGACCCAGTCCCCGGCGCTCCCTTCCTTGAAGATGGTCTGCCCGTCATTGTAGGTTTCCTCAATGGCGATGTTGTACATGCCCGAACGTTCCATTGCGACCTCCATCCTTCACCAGGCTTCGATAAGCCATCACGGCCCTGTTCATCGGGCTTGTTTCCCGATACTGTCAAGGCCAACCAGCGTCGCCCCCCAACCCGAGGAACCCGGGTCCAGACTGAAGCCCTTGACGCGAGGGTGTCTTTCCAGAATGGCATGGACCTGTCGTCTCAAGACACCCTTTCCTTTTCCGTGAATAATTCTCACCTCAAAGATACCGGCCTCCAGGCAGGCCTCCAGGTATTCCGCCACCACCGAAGACACGTCCTTCGGCGCAAAGGCGTGAAGATCCAGGATGCCGTCCACGGGAATGACAACGGTATCCGGATCCATAGGGCCTCTAAATCCTCTCCAGATTCAACTGGTCACCAAAACGCTCGACCAGGGCCTTTTCCAGCCTTTCAAAGGCCTGTTCCGTCTCCATTTCCACTACGAGGTCCCGCTCGTCCAGGACCTTGATCATGCCATAGCTATTGACAACCTTAATGGCTTCTTTCACATCCACGGTCACCCAGTCCTTCATTCTGAGGACCAGTTCTTCCCCCTTGAATGCCCTCTCAATGGTGAGCTCGACATTCCTTTTCTTGGCTTCCCAGCCGAGAACCGCGGGCCTCACGACAACCGGGGTTACCGGATCGTGCATGGCCGCGCACCTGAACCAGAGTTTCGAACGAATCATGACGTCTGGGCCTCTCATTTCATTCTGAAAATTTCACCTTCGGTGCTTCCTGACGTTCCTTGGGCACCTCAAAAAAGGTGGCTTTCTCAAACCCGAACATCCCGGCTATGAGGTTTGTGGGAAATGACCGAATTTTGACGTTGTAGGCCCTGACCGCCTCGTTGTAGCGGCGCCGTTCAACAGCGATGCGGTTTTCGGTGCCGGCCAGTTCATCCTGCAAACGGATGAAATTGGTATTGGCCTTGAGTTCCGGATAGCGTTCGACCACGACAAGCAATCGGCCCAGCGCCGAGGAGAGTTGATTGTTGGCCTGTATCTTGTCCCCGATCTTGCCCGCTCCCGCGACCCTTGATCGGGCTTCGGTTACCTTGATGAACACGTCCTTTTCATGCTGTGCGTAACCCTTTACCGTCTCCACGTAGTTTGGAATCAGGTCGTAGCGGCGTTGGAGCTGGTTTTCCACCTGTGCCCATGCCGCCTTTACCCCCTCGTCCATTTGAACGAGGCCGTTATAGGTCCCCTTCAGATAGAGAAAGGGAATCAAGATGATGAGGAAAAGGATTCCCACTACAATAAGAACGGTTTTCAGCGTCCTACTCATTTTGACCTCCTGACCCAAATAAACCGGAAATACCAAATGTCAAAGCTCAAATGTCAAATGAAATTCAAATGCCTTAATGATTAAATAAATCCCGCTCATCTGCTATTCATACAAAGTCACCTTATATAGCACGCTTAAGGAAGCGGATCTGACAATCTTTTTCAAGTGCTTTCTCATCGTGCGCTTGGCACGGGGCCTCGACATGGACGGCTATTTGGGGTTTACGCCTCACAAACCTTACGCGCTTCAATGATGAAGCGCTAAACCCCAAATCGGCGTCCAACCGCTCCGGAGCGTTTAGAAAGCATTTGAAAAAGATTGTCAGGTTCGGTTCCATATTCTTACTCAAAGGATGCCGCCTGAGGCATGACCTGGGACTTTACGAAGTCTTCAATTCCATTCGGTCCACCCGGCGGGCCAAACTCCCCACAGCCTTGAGATAGGCCTTGAAAAGTTCCTTCATGTCGGAGGCCGTAAGTTTCATTTTTTTCTCCTTGACGTCGAGAAGCTTTTCAAATACCGCGTAGTCCAATTCAAAGTCCTCGCAGATGGTCCTGACCCTTTCCCGCTTTTCCACAGGGACGGTTTCACCCTTGAGATAGAGGAGGGCATTGAAAATGGCCATAAATGCCGTGAGGGAACGCACGACAACCTCCTTTAAGACATGTCCCTTGCCTTCACTCTCCAGAAAGGCATGCCTCAACAACAGGAGCTTGCCCTTGATTTCCCTCTCACACTGAAGCCGGAGACTCTCTTTATCAAAATCCAGATCCTTGAGTACATCTTTCCCGTAAACCGGCACATACCGATCTCGAAATTCCAGGTATTCGATGGGATAGACGTCCAGGGACGTCTCCAGATATTCCTCGGTCAGAAACAGAGGGACCGCAACGCCCCTCTTTCGCCATTTCTTCACTGCGCCAAAGGCCCGGTCCAGGGCCTCAATTCCCTGCTCGCTGAGGACGATCATGAAATTAAGATCAGATTTTCCGGGCAGGTAATCCGCGCCCGCACCACTGCCGTAAAGGACGATGCTCACCAGATCTTCACCCAGAGCAGCCTTATAGTCGTCCGTAAACTCCTGAAATATCTCTCCCGGGACTTTAGGGGATTTTGCCATACCTAGAACCCTCCTCCGGCGCCGCCGCCGCCGCTCATTCCTCCTCCGAAACCACCAAAGCCGCCTCCAAAGCCACCGAAACTACCGCCTGTACCACCCGAACCAAATCCCCGGCCGCCGCCCAGGAAGAAAGGCAGGAAGAAGAGCCAGGAAGCGCCCCTTCGTCTCGGCAGAAACATGAACACAATGAAGAGGATGAGAAGGGGCAGGAAGGTGAAGCGGGATCTTCCCTTTTTGGCAGGGGGGCTTGTGCCGGAAGTGCCCGTAAGTGTTACACCCGCGTTTTTCGCAATCACCCGGGCGATGGCAACTGTACCGTTGAAGATCCCTTCTCCAAACCGGTTCTTCCGCAATGCAGGAATCATATAGGTGTCGCGGATCTCTCCCACCAGACCGTCAGGGAGTATGCCTTCCGCCCCGTATCCGGTCTCGATGCGCATCTTCCGCTCTTTCACCGCAACAAAAATCAGGACCCCTTTGTCCTCTCCCTTTTTGCCAATTCCCCATGCACTGTAGAGACGGTTGGCATAGTCGTTGTATTCGGCGCCTCCGATATCAGGCATGGTCACGATCACAATGGCCGTGCCCGTCTTTTTGAGGACCTCGTTGGCAACGGCCCCGATCTTCTGCCTGTAAGCGGCGGAAATGACCTCACCAAAATCGTTTACCAGGCCCATGGGCTTCGGAAACGGCCGCTCGGCACAAACCGTCGATGCGACCAGGAACAGGACCATCACAAAAAAGGCAACAAAAGTGGACTTTAAGATACATCCTTTTTTTGAATATCGTATCGCCATGTGTCTTTTATCTCACAAAACCGTGGGCAGGTCTACCACTTCTTTCCACATTATCCATCTGAAATCCGGCGTATCCGACAGGGAATTCCTTTGAGATTCGGCGTTCCAAATTCCCTTCCCAGGGTATCAACCGTCGTCAGCATATTGAAATTGGCCTTTTCCCACCCGAATCCGCTCCCCTTTTCATCTTCAGGAAACCACCAGCCGTAGGATGCATAAACCACCTTCGGGTGTATGTCTCGGGTCAAATGGGCCTTTTGGACAATCTTTCCGTGGGCGGTTTCAATTTCCACTTCCGTGCCATCCGCTATGCCGTTCGCCGCCGCCGTATCCGGGTGAATCCGGGTTACAGGCTCCGGTTCTCTCCTGCGAAGCCCCTCAACCCATCGATAGGATGAGTGAAGATAATTGGGACTCTTGGCACTCGTCAGGACCAACGGGTAATCCGTATCTTTGTTCTGCTGCAAAATTTCGGCCATTGGCAAAGGAGGCAGGTCGAACTTCCCGGCGGTACTCAGCACCAGCTCCACTTTTCCCGTGGGGGTCCGGAACCCCTTCGGCTCGTATTTTCTGAAGTTTTCCTCACCTTTCAAAAAGCCCTGTTCCCTAAATTCTTTCCAGCAAAGGCCCGAGGGTTCCAGCACCGCTTCCAGGAAAGCGTCTTCGTCTTCATACCAGAATTCGGGAGCAGTCATTGATTTTCCAAGCGCATTGAGGATCTTTATATCCGACCAGCATTCCGGCGGGGGATCCACGATCTTTGGTCTGGCGAGGATAATGCCGTGCCCCAGGCCGTAATGACCCAGATCGTTGAATTCAAAGTGGGTGGCTGCAGGCAGCACGATGTCTGCCAGGGCCGCGGTTGGGGTCATGAAAAGCTCTGAAACGGCCAGGAAATCGAGCCTTTTGAACGCATCGTAGGTCTTTCTGCTGTCAGCCCAGGTGAGCAGAGGGTTGGTGCACTGCATGTATGCCCCCCTGACGGGATAGGGGATCTCCTCTAACACCGCCTGCCTGAAATAGGCGGGCGGGACCGTCATGAGCCTTGGAATCGTGTGATGGTAAGCATGGATCATTTCCTTCCGCTTGTCTGGAACGAGATCCGCCCGAACAAACCTGCCCAGTCCGAGGACAGGGGGTTCGTTTGCCTGGATGTTGCCGCCGGGAACATCCAGATTTCCGCAGATGGCCATCAGTGCAACAAGGGCACGGGCAGTATGGAAATTGTTTTCCTGTTGTTCAAGCGGGTTGCCCCACTGGATGGCCGCGGGGTGTGAAGCGGCGTAGTATCTCGCCGCCTTCCTGATCAGGTCAGGAGGGACCCAGGTGATGTCTGCCATGCGCTCGGGACCGTATTGTTTGACATGCGTTGCCAATTCTTGAAAGCCCGAGGTCCACTCTTCCACGAACGCTTCATCATACAGTTTTTCTTCAATGATAACGTGCAGGAAGGCCAGTGCCAGGGCGTGATCGCTTCCCGGCTTAGGCTGGAGCCAGTATCGGGCCTTTTCGGCAAGCGCTGTTTTCCTTGAATCCACGACCATTATCTGCGCCCCGTTTTTTACCTGATTCATGAGCAGACTGCCGACCACCCCTTCTTCGTTGGTCCTTAGGACATTACTCGCCCAGAGGACCACCAGATCACTCTGATGATGGAAATCAACCACGGGGTAAAAACCACAGGTGTGCATCCCACTCACCTCTCGGGGTGCGTGACAGACATCCTGGGCAGCCACCACATTGGGAGATCCGAAGATATTGGCCAGGCGGATCAATACGAAGTGTTCCAGCCCCTTGGGCATCCCCTGGCAGAAGGCCACCGCGCGCGCGCCCGACGCCTCCCTGATCTCTAAGAATTTCCGGCTGATTTCATCGATGGCCTCCGGCCAGGAAATCCGTTCCCATTCTCCCTCTCCCGGCTTTCCCTTTCTTTTCAAGGGGTGTCTCAGCCTGTCCGGGTGCTGCAGTTTTTCATGAGAAATGAGGCCTTTGGAGCAAATGTATCCCCTATTCAGAAATCCCTCCGGGTCTCCCTTCACCTTCAAGATCCGATTCTCCTTGACGCCTAGCAGGAGTGCGCACCCGCCATGGTCCATCCTGGCGCAGTGTGTCTTGGTCCAGCGAATATCTTCAGCCATATGGAATCTCCTCATGTTCTTCGTCGGGCATGTTATCTCAGTGAGAATGACAATGCAACGGAAAGCATTGTGTCTTCAATCGAAGTAGCTCTATTGAACAGTCTTAAGGAAGCGAACCTGAGAATCTTTTTCATGGGCTTTCTCAAAGTGCACTTGGAAAAGGTTGCGTGTTTAGAACGCATCTGAAAAAGATTGTCAGGTTCGCTTCCGCTTCTTTCCTCACAGGCTGCCACCTGCGGCATAAAGAAGCTTCCAAGAATCCGAAAGTCAGAAAAGAGTAGCGGTTGACCGCTTCAATGTGGTAGGGTTAGAAGGCAGAATTTGGTAATGTGGAAGAACGGTTGGCTGATAAAAACAAGGAGGAGAAAATGACGACACCACAACATTGTCCGGGTTTTGAGGATTTGAAAAATCTGAAATCCTTTGTCTGCAAGTGCCCCAGCTGCGGAAAAGAAAAAGAGATTTTTTCCGACGAGTTCAACAGAAAACACAATTGTTCCGCCTGTGGACAGGAGATCGATTTTACCAAATGTGAACCGGAGGGAGGCGCTTAGAGAAGAAGCCCTACCTCAAAACCCTCCCGGATGGCCTCCAGGGCCTTCCGGGGTTCTTTGGCGTCCCCGATGACGTAAAACTCGGGCACGAGTCCTTCCAGTTCCTTCGCCAGGCTGTTTTCGGCACGGGAGCCCACGGCCAGAACGACGGAATCCGCATTCAGGAATCCCGGACCGTCCTCCCGCTCAATCTCCAGGCCGTCAGCCTTAATCCTGACGGCTTTTGTCCCGGTCATGATCGTCACTCCCAACCGCCTCAATTCCGCCATGATCGTCCAGCGTGTGGTGAGGCCGATGTCTTTTCCCGCCTTCTTGATCATCTCGACAACCGTCACCTCTTTGCTTCCCTTGTTGAGCAGTTCCATCAGGGTTTCCATGGACTCGGCCCGGTTGGCGGCCAGGAAATGAAGCACTTCGGGAGAAAGGGTCCCGATTCCGGCCAGGTACATGGCCGTTTCAAGCCCCACGGCATTGCCCCCCACCACAATGACGCTTCGACCCACCCCTGACCTTCCGTCCAACACATCCCAGGCCTGGACCACTTGGTCCTGTTCCACACCCGGAATCTCCGGGAGGATCGGCCTTGCGCCGGCGGCCAGCACGACCGCATCGGGTTTCATGGACTGGACCAAAGGCAGATCCGCCTTTTTTCCAAGCATGATTTCCACACCAAGTGCCCTGATATTTCCGGCCAGGTCGTCCGCGGCGGTAACCAGTTCCTCCCTGCCGGGAATCAGGCGGTTCAGGAGGACCTGTCCTCCCAGAACGTCCGTCTTTTCCATCAGAGAGACCTTGTGCCCCCGCTCCGCCGCTACAGCCGCCGCCTTCATGCCCGCAACACCGCCCCCGATGACCAGGACCTTCTTGACCGTGGAGGCCGGTTCAATGGTCAGCCCACCTTCTCTGCCCGCCATGGGATTGACGAGACAGGTTGCAGGCCGGAGGTTGAATATCTGATCAAAACAACCCTGATTGCATGCAATGCAATGATAGATCCGGCCCGACATGCCATCCTGCGCCTTTCGTGGAAGATCCGGGTCCGCCAGGAGCCCCCTCGCCATGGTGACCATGTCCGCCTCTCCATTCCGGAGGATTTCCTCGGCCGTTTCAGGATCGTTGATGCGGTTGCTGGCCAGGACAGGCCTTGAAACCACTGACTTTATGCCCCGGGCAAGGTAGACATAGGCGCGGCGTGGAACATTCATTGTCAGCTGGGGGACCCGTGTTTCGTGCCATCCGCCCGTTATATTGAACATATCCACCCCTGCCTTTTCCAAGGCCTCTGCAAACATCCTGGCCTCCCGGTTGGTGCACCCCCCCTCCATGAAGTCATTGCCCGCAAGCCGCATGATGACCGGATAATCCATCCCCACTGCCTCTCTCACCTTTCGGGCGACCTCAACCCCGAACCGCATCCGGTTTTCAAGGGTTCCCCCGTAGTTATCCTCCCTTAAGTTGGTCACCGGTGAAAGGAACTGACTGATGAGATAGCCGGCACTGCCCAGAATCTCCACGGCGTCAAACCCGGCCTTTTTCGCCCTCAGAGCGGCCTCTGCAAATCGGTCCTGAACCCCCGGGATCTCTTCCAGATCCAGCGCCCTCGGCGTCTCACCCGTGAACTTTGATCGTACGGCCGAAGCCGAAAAGGGTTTTCTTCCCCCAATCATGGCGGAATGGGTATAGCGTCCAGCCTGGTAGAGTTGCGCCGCGATCCTGGCGCCGTTCTTTTTTACCGCGTCCGTCAACTTCGTCAGGCCCTGGATGAATCGGTCATCGTTGATACAGATCATACTGGACATTCCCCCGTATTCATCGATGGGGCAGCCGCCGACGATGATCAGCCCGACCCCGCCTTTGGCCCTGAGGGAATAAAATGAAGTCAATTGATCCGTGACCGTGCCTTCGGGGGTATATCCCAGGTGCATGGCGGTCATGACGATCCGGTTCTTGAGTTCCATGCCGTTGATATCAATGGGTGAAAACAGATATGGAAAAGTCATTGCCGTCCTCCTCAATCGGATTCGTTTGTTTTTAAGACCATGCCTGATTCATACCAAAGCACGAATCATAAGGCAATGGATTTGGGGCCACCTGGAGTCCTTAAAAGCAGAGGCTTCACACGATGGACAAAGATCTTGTAACAATGTTTCATATTTCTTATGATTGATGGAATCTTAAAAGTCCATGGACGGCTTCCAACGAAATCGTCTCTTCTGCCGGAGTCAAGGAGCCGGGCGTGAGACTCTTTTTCAGACCCTTTCTCATAGTGCACTTGGCACCAAACGCCGACATGGACGACTATTTGGGGTTTACTTCTCCAAACCCCACGCGCTTCTATGAATTTACGCTAAACCTCAAATCGGCGTCCATTCCCTCCCAAGTGTTTAGAAAGGGTCTGAAAAAGAGTGTCAGGTTCGGCTCCACTTCGTTGCTCATAGACTGCCGTTTGTGGCATAAGTTGGCTTTTTACTGTTACCTAGAATTCGGAGGTGAAGCAGGTGCTGACAGGACTCGACAGGCTCAGAACGGGCCTCTGGGAAAGACTGAAAGGCTGCAGACTGGGCCTTCTCTCCAACCAGGCCTCGGTGGACAGCCGGTTGACCCCGGCCAAGGTCGTCATCGACCGATTGCTCCCCGGCCACCTGAAGGCCCTTTTCGGTCCCCAGCATGGCTATACCGGCGAAGACCAGGACAACATGATCGAGACCGGGCACGGTATCGACAAATCCCTCGGAATCCCCATTTTCAGCCTTTACGCCGACAAGAGGGAGCCCGATGAACACATGCTGGAGAGGGTAGACATCCTGGTCATCGATCTTCAGGACGTGGGGACCAGGGTTTACACCTTCGCAAGCACCATGCTGGGCTGTCTCAAGGCAGCGGCAAGGAACGGCAAGAAAGTCCTGGTCCTTGACCGCCCGAATCCTCTCGGTGGCGAATTTCTGGAAGGACCTCTCCTGGAACCTGCGCTTTTTTCCTTTGTGGGCCCATGGGCCCTGCCTATGCGCCACGGTTTGACCATGGGGGAACTCGCTGGAATATTTAATGAAGTCTTCCATCTGGGATGTGATCTGGAAGTGGTGCCCCTGGTTGGGTGGAATCGGAGCATGTACTGGGAGGATACGGGATTGCGCTGGATCATGCCTTCTCCCAATATGCCCCACCCGGCAACGGCCTGCGTCTACCCTGGCCAAGTGATATGGGAAGGCACCAATTTGTCGGAAGGGAGGGGCACCTGCAGGCCTTTTGAAATCTTTGGCGCGCCCTTTCTGGAACCTTCAGGGATCCTGGAAGTGCTGGACAAAGAGGCCTTGATCGGTTGCCGGATGCAGGCGTTCACGTTCCGTCCCACTTTTCACAAATGGTCGGGAGATCTCTGCAACGGGTTCATGATCCATATCATCGACCCTCGCGCATTCCGACCGTTTTTCCTTTCCGTTGCTCTTCTGGGGGCGATCATGGCCGTCCACAAGGACGGTTTCCAATGGAAAGCCCCCCCCTATGAATATGAATACGAGCGGAAACCCATAGACCTGATCCTGGGAGACGGTTCGCTGAGGCAAGACCTGGAAAATGGTACACCGCCGGCGGTGTTACGGGACCGATGGATAAAAAAAGATGAAGCCTTCTCCAGATGGAGAAAACCTCACCTTCTTTACTCCTGACGATCCGGCCAGTTTAGGAAAAACGCCACCGAGGCAATCGGCTAAGCCCCTCCCATGGATTCCAACAGCTTTTTTCCCACCTGGAGATAGTCATCCCCAAGGCGCTTGACAATGAAATCCTTGACACTCCCTGAATTCATGGTCATGAGCAGCAACTCTTTGATCAGTTTCCGCTCATCCTTGTTCAGCATGAGCAGAGCGCCGGTCTTGTCATGTAGCATGAGGTTGAGATCCTGCTCATTGTCGATGTCGCCCATGGATTACTTCTTCGTTCCTCCACCGATCCATTTGTCGATGGCTTCCTTGTCGAAACGCCACACTCTACCGATTCGAATAGCGGGGATTTTTCCTTCCGCAGCATACTTGCAGATTGTAATCTCATGCAATTTCAAATACTTTGCCAGTTCCTTTGTCGTCATGATTTGCGGCATAATCAGCTCCTTTATTTTTCTTTGAATTTTTTCCATGCAATCATTAACATGAATCGCTCATTGTTTATAACGTTAATGCCCAAAGGCCTTAAAGTCAATATATAATTTGTTATAGTAATCAAAAGAATGTAAACTGTCAATATTTCGTTATTATTGCTCTGTCCATAGCTCGATTTCATCCGTTCAATAGCAAGCGACCCATGTCAAAATTCGCCTTAAAATTTAGAGCGTTAATCCTTCTGTTCGCCATAGCTTTTCTGAGCATTTCTCCGGCTGCCTCAAAAGGTCTCAAGGTCAAATTCGTTTATGACGGAGACACCATCCTGCTTGAAAATGGAAAAACGGTAAGGTTCCTGGGTATAGACACCCCTGAGATCGATCATGAGACCGGGAAGAGCGAATTCATGGCTGTTGCAGCCAGAGAATTCAACATCCATTTACTGAAAAATGCCCGCGTCATTCTTGAATATGACCGGGAACGTATGGACCACTATGGCCGGCTCCTGGCTTACGTCTTTCTGGATGGCGGTCCCATGTTGAATGAGCTGCTTCTCCGGAAGGGACTCGCCCATGTATTTCCCGTAGCCCCGAATCTCAAGCACCAGGCCCGGTTTCTCCTGTTGCAACGCCGCGCCATGGAAAAAGGACTGGGCCTCTGGCGTATGGATCTCAAGAAGAAGGGAAAAATCTATCTCGGGAACAGAAAGACGTTCCGTTTCCATTTCCCCGGCTGTCCCTTCGCCAAAAAGATTGCAAAGACAAACGGTATCAGGTTTTCTTCTGAATACGATGCGTTCTGGGAGGGGTACAGCCCCTGCCGGCGCTGTCGGCCCTGATCTGCCCGCACCAAACATCGGGATATCCTGGTGAAGGCCTCTTAATCGCCGGCCAGGAGAGTTTTCCTTGACGAGGACCCACCCCCCCCTTTATAAAGGGATGCCAACAAAAAAAGGAGATGAAGATAATTTTCTCAACCCTTTTCAAGAATCGGTTGTCATCGATTCGTATTGCCTCGGCGGGCAAATGGGCCTTTTACTACGTGCTCATCGGCCTGATAGCCGGCCTGGGGTCCATCGTTTTTCACTACCTCTGTGGCCTTGGGAGCCATTTTTTCATGGATCTCATGGCCGGATACCGTCCGCCGTATCCTGCAGGTGAGGTTCCCCTCTTCTCACCGAGCGGGACGGTCTTCAATCGCTGGATACTGCTTTTCCTGCCCGCCCTGGGAGGCATTTTCAGCGGTTGGCTGGTCTACACTTTCGCCCCGGAAGCAGAAGGGCACGGCACCGACGCGGCCATTGACGCCTACCATAACAAAGGCGGCTTTGTCCGGGGTCGAATACCTTTTATCAAGACCTTTGCGTCCGCCATTACCATCACCACGGGGGGGTCCGGAGGCCGTGAAGGCCCCATTGCGCAAATTGGCGCCGGATTCGGCTCGTTCCTGGCCACGAAGCTGAATCTCCCGGATCGTGAACGAAGGATCATGCTGGCAGCCGGCGTAGGCGCCGGCATAGGAAGTATCTTCCGAGCCCCCCTTGCCGGGGCACTTTTTGCCGCGGAAGTCCTTTACCGCGATCCGGAATTCGAATCTGAAGTCATCATTCCTGCCGGCATTTCCTCCGTAATTGCCTACTGCGTGTTCTGTCTGGTCTTTGGGTGGGGTTCTCTCTTCGAATCACAGGATTTCTTGTTCCAGAACCCCATCGAACTCGGACCTTACACTGTACTGGCCGTTGTAATCGTTGCCGGCGGATTTCTTTACGTGAAAAGCTTCTACGGCATCCATGATCTCTTCAAGAGCTTCCGTATCCCAAACCACATCAAACCGGCCATCGGAGGCCTCTGCACCGGGGCCATAGGCTTTTTTCTTCCCCAGACCCTCGCGTTCGGATACGGATTTGCCCAGATGGCACTGGACAACCAGCTGCCAATCCTCTTCCTCCTGAGTCTGGCCTTTGGGAAAATACTCACCACCTCCTTTTCCATTGGCTCCGGCGGCAGCGGAGGGGTCTTCGGCCCTTCCGTCGTGATCGGCGGAGCCCTGGGCGGTGCGGTGGGAAGGGCCTTTCACGGTATCCTGCCCGGGTTAGTACCCCATCCGGGCGCATTTGTCGTTGTCGGAATGGCAGGTTTTTTTTCGGCTGTTTCGAACGCTCCCATTTCCACAATCATCTTCGTAAGCGAAATGACCAACTCTTATCACCTCCTGCTCCCCAGCATGCTGGTTTGCACCGTCGCTTTTCTGTTGTCCCGAAAATGGACTATCTACATCAAACAGGTCCAGGGCAAACTGGATTCCAATGCACACAGGGGGGATTTCTTTGTCGATGTCCTGGCCGCCATTCGTGTCAGAGAGCTTCTGCCCAAGCTGCGAAAGGCCCAGTTGATACCCGAGAATACGAATTTTACCCAGTTTCGCGATATTTTCAAGTCCAGCCGGCTTCAATATTTCCCAGTGGTTAACGAGGCGAATCAGCTGACCGGGATCTTTTCCATCAACGATATTCGCAGCGTGCTTTTTGATCAGGAAATCGGCGATCTGGTCAGGATGAAAGACGTGGCCAATACGGATATCATCTTTACCACGCCTTCCGAAGACCTCAATGAAGTCCTGAAAAAAGTCACGATTCGAAATCTGCAGCAAATACCGGTGGTAAAAGATGAGGATCACGCTTCTCTGCTGGGGATGCTGGACAGACGAGAAGTGATCCAGTTCTACAATCAGCGGATTCAGGAAATGAAGACCGGCAAGGGAGAGCCGAAAAAAGAAACCGGTATGGAAATCAGACATCTGATGCTCATGGAAGTCAAAGACGCCATGACCTCTCCTGATAAAACCATTCCCTCCACCATGGGTCTCGATGAAATACAGCGGCTAATGTCTCAAAGAAAACTGCGCACCTTTCCCGTCATCAATGAAAAGAAAGAACTCTGTGGCGTTCTCTCACTTTCAGATATTTACAGGGCGCTGGAGGAAAAGCAATCGGGAAAGACTGCCGACGAGATTGCCACCCATAAAATCGTCACGGTTTCAGAGAAGGAGAATCTATTCTCCGCCCTGAACAAAATAACATCGGGCGACTTTGCGATTCTCCCCGTGGTGGCCTCAGGAAACCCCGACAGGCTGGTGGGCGTGATCGGCCGTAGAGATATTATGTCGGCCCTGGGAAAGGCCGTTGAAAGGCACGGGGAGGCATGATTGCGTAGGATGTGACTTCCGACGAACTCATGATATTGATTGAGTTCGTTTCTTATAGGATGCCGCGAAGTGGCATAAATCAGCTTCTAACGAACTCAAAAATCAGAGAGTCATGTTCAAAAGATTGGATATGTAGAAATATCGAGTGTTTTTGTCGGGCATTGAGGGTTTTCCTAACGCTCCGGGCCTCCGGGGTGTTTAGAAAGGGTCTGAAAAAGAGTGTCAGGCCCTCCTCAACTTTCTTGCGAAGTCATCAATCCTACTTCATCATTTCAAGCTTTTTCTTCGCGATCCCCGCCTCGTTTGATTGTGGGTAATTTCGAATCAATTTCTTGAAGAGAAGCTTCGCGCTGGTATCGTCCTTGAGGGACTGAAATGCGAGGGCCTGACGCAGCATGGCATTCGGCACCTTGTTCCCCTTGGGATAACGCTTGATCACATTCTGATAAGCCAGTATGGCCTGCTCGTACTGCTTCAAGCTCATGCGGCATTCGCCGATCCAGAACTGTGCATTGTCCGCCAGGTCGGACTTGGGGTAGGCCTTTATGAAATCATTGAAACCGGCAATGGCCTTTTCCATGTCTCCCGATTTGTAGGCCGCCAGCGTCTTTTCATACAGGGCCTCTTCGGGGGATATCTTTTTTTCCTCCGGCTTTGGCTGTTCCACCTTGACCGGTTTCCGTTCCCCTGTTTGCATGAGACCGAGATATGCCTTCATTTCTTTGGCGCCCTTTTCCAGTTCCATGACACGCTTTTCCAGATCTGCGATGGATGCCGCCATTGCATCTTCCTGGGAAGTGTCTCTTTCGATGGCGCGTTTGGACAAATGACTGCTTTCCTCCACGCTGCCGGAGAGCCTGTCCAGCTCCTCTTTTATCCGGTCGATCTCCGCCTCCACCTGGGCCTGATTGCCTCGGATAGCAGACAATCTGGTTTCAAGGTCTCCTGACAAGGTCTTGCTCAGGGAGGCTTCACGATTGGCCATGGAGGCCTCACGATTGGCCAGGGTGTTCTGAAATGCAGTCACCCTGTTGTTCAAGAGTCCGACCTGATCATTCAAGCGCATAATATCCTGATCCGTGGCAACAGTCACACAGGATGACAGAGAAAACAGGAGACCGAAAAGCCACCAGAAAATGGGGATGTGAGTCCTGTAGGCAGGCGCAAATTCTCTCATTTTTGAGCATCCTCCCGGAGAACAAAGCCGACCCTAGGCGGGCCGGCTTCTTTCCTTAAAGGTCTACCAAATGATTTTTGCCCATGGGACGGAAGTCCTGTAAAGGGCAGGATATTATTTGATAAGCTTGAAGTCATCACGCCTGTTCAGTGCCCAGGCAGCTTCGTTATGAGCCGGATCAATGGGTCTTTCTTCACCGTAGCTGACGGTAGAAAGCCGGTTTTCCGCAATGCCCAGTGTTGCGAGAAATTTCTCCGCGGCGCTGGCGCGTCTTTGACCCAGGGCGAGGTTGTATTCGGCTGTGCCCCGCTCGTCGCAATTGCCTTCGATTCGCACTGAGTATTCGGGATGTTGATTCAGCCAGTCCGCCTTTTTCTTCAAGATCATCTGAGACTCTGATGTCAGATCGGCCTTGTCAAAGGCAAAGTGGATTCTTTCGTCCTCAAAGGCATTCTTTTGATCAAGCGCTCTCTGGGCCTCCTCCACGGCCTTCAGCTTTGCCTGGCGCTCAGCTTCGGCACGACGGGCCGCTTCCGCCTCGGCTGCAGCTTTCTGCCTGGCTTCCTCAGCGGCTGCCTTTGTGGATTCGGAAACCGATTCCTCCGCTGGTTTTGTTTCCTGGACTGTCGGCTGAACACCTTCAGATACCTGCATCTGTTTTTTTGCGCAGCCTGACACAAAAATCAATGACGCCCCCACAAATGCCAAAGCAAACAAGACGGTCATTATCTTTTTCATCTTATGCTCCTTTCTCCCGGGTTAAGATTTTGAATTTGGAATTTAGCCTTTCTTGATAGCTCAAATACAAAGTTTCCAACCGAAATAATGTATATCAGAAATCTATTTACCCTCATGGGCAACCCTTTTGCAAGAAAAAATGTGCTGCTATTACTTCTAACATGCGAGAAAACATATTTCAAGACCGAAAATTCCCCATCCGGCGCGACCCGGCAAGGGGCGGGTCAGGGCGACCAGGAAGGGGCGGTCTGGTCTCCTTTCATGAAGGTGATTCTGCGCTGGCTCTGGCCGTTCGCAGTCATCAGGTAGAGGTGGTATTGCCCTTCCCGGTCGGAACTGAAAACGAGATAGTGTCCGTCAGGCGACCAGCAGGGATCTTCGTTATTGCCCTGATTCTCTGTGAGTTGTCGTACATCTCCGCCTTCAGGATCGATGGTCACTATATTGTAGAGCCCTCTGTCCTTTGAGGTGTATGCAATGCGGCCCAGAGAGGACCAGGACGGCGAGGTGTTGTATTTGCCTTCAAAGGTTAGTCGACCTTCGGTCCCCTTTTCCAGATCCAGGATGTAGATCTGGGGATATCCGGACCGGTTGGAGACAAAAGCCATCTTTTTCCCGTCCGGCGAAAAGGCGGGCGATACGTCGATACCCCAGTAACGGGTCAGTCTCCTGAGACGCTTCCCTTTCAGATTGATCAGATAGATATCAGGATTTCCCTTCTGACTCAGGGTCAAGGCCAGTCTTTTCCCATCGGGCATCCAGGCCGCGCCTATGTTAAGTCCCTTTCGCCCCGAAACGCGTCGCACGCTCCCATCCTGCAGGTTCCTCACATAGAGCATGGGACCGCCGTCTTTATAGGAATTGTAAAGGAGGCTTTTTCCGTCGGGAGACCAGCGCGGCAGCAAGTCAATACTTCTGTCTGAGGTGATTCTTCTGGGTTGGAAGCCATCGAAATCGGAAGTATAGATCTCCTTGTGTCCTGTTGCATTTCCCACAAAAGCGAGTTTTGTGAGGAAGATGCCGCCATGTCCCGTGAGAAGTTGAATGATGTCATTACCGAGCCGGTGCATGACCAGACGGTAATCCTTTATGCTCCCCAGGGCCCTTTTTCCCAATATCTGCTTGCCCCAAATCACATCAAACAGCCTGACCTCCACCTCCACACTGTTTCCTATGCATGTGTAGCCTCCCGTCACGAGAAGCTCAGCCCCAATGACGGACCAGTTCTTGAAACGGATATCTTCCCTCATCAAGGCGGGGGACTCTTCAATAAAGGCTGATTTGTCCATGGGGCTGAAAAAACCGCTCAGGTCCAGGTCGTTGGCCATGACCGCCGGCAGCTTGGAGGAGAATTCAGGACACCCGTTTCCCTTACTCAAGTTTCTGAAATCCGGGATGGCAACCTTGAATTTTCGCATAGAAGGCGCATTGATATCAATATACAGACGGCTATGAGCCTCCCCCGAGAGGGAAAAAAAGGTCAGGAACAGCATCACAGCGCCACAGGCCACACGGAAAGGCATTTTGTTTCCCACACAACATTTCATATTCTTTTCAGCCTCTTTTATTTTAATAATCAGAACCTTTTGTAGAACTGGATCAATAGCGATCTAGTTTTCCTTGAGTTCTCGAAGGTTGAAGTTGATTTCGATCTCATCATAGGTCTTCATATATCCCTCGGGGAACGGCGGTAGGGGGTTTGAGCGCTCTATGGCCTTTTGCACGGACTCGTCAAAACCCGCATTGCCCGACCTCTTCTCAAAACGGGAATCCAGAATGCTCCCGTCCCTGCTTACCCTGATGATAACAACTGCCGCGAGATTCTTCCATTTTCCTGGGTCCATAAAGGCGGCGGGGTAGGCCCAGTTGCCCTTGATCACCGTCTCTACCTCCACCTTGTAAATCTGTATGGCAATGCCGGTTTGCGGCCCTCCTGAGGGGCCTGCCTGCCCCGACTCGCTCTTGACCCGGCTCTCTATCCTGGCAATGGCCTGATTAAGGGGATCTGCCTCCCTGTTCTCCACCTTTTTTTCAATCCTTGAAACAGCCTGATCGATGAGCTTGGAAGGAGATTTTCTGAGTTTTGCAGACTTGACGGGCCTCTTTTTAACGACCCGTTTCGCAATGACCACGGGCTTTTCCTTTGTTGTCTGCCGTTCCAACAGTTTCACCGGCTTTGCCGGCTTGACCTTTGAAACGCGCTTGACGGGCTTTCCTTTCTTTGAAACCACGGATACGCCGGCCTTGGATGTCTTTCTCGCGGGCGCTTCCACTAGACTGACCTCGTATATCGTTCCTTGCAATCTCCTGGTAGGCATCGCCTCCGGGATGAGAAACACCAATGAAAAAAGGGCCACATGGAAAATCACCGAGGCAAGAAACATCTTTCCCCAATGGTTCTCATTTGATCGATACAGGGGTGTCTCGTTCCACAGAGCATCCACAGGCATCACTCCAGGGGCTCGGTGACCATTCCCAGCTTGCTGACGCCCGCCCGCTTTACGCTGGCCATGACCTGGACAACAAGACCATAGGGGACGTCCTTGTCCGCCCTCAGGAGGATCTCCTTGTGAAGCCTGTTTTCAAAAATCTTTCTGATCTTGTTCTCCAGATTCTTCATACCGATCTTCTTATTCTCCAGGAAGACCTCCTGCTTCTTGTTGATGGTCAGGAGCAACGGTTCATCTTTGGTCTTCATGTACCTGGTGGTCGTCTTTGGGAGATTCACACTGACGCCTTGCATCATCATGGGCGCTGTCACCATGAAAATAATCAAGAGAACCAGCATGACGTCAACGAGAGGGGTCACGTTGATATCCGACATGAATCCTTTTCGATGGTTACCTGTCTGCATGTTCTATGCCTGCCCTGCTCTGAAATCACCCTGTTTTTCTAAAAAACTGACGCTCCACCGTACTCAGGAAATCCGATCTGAAAATATCCATCTCGGCGCTGAATCTTGAAATCTTCTGCGAGAAGTAGTTGAAGGCCACCACGGCCGGAATCGCGGCAGCCAGGCCGGCTGCCGTCGCAATCAGCGCCTCGGAAATCCCGGGAGCAACCACGGCCAGGCTGGCCGATCCCTTCAGGCCTATGCCCCTGAAGGATTGCATGATGCCCCAAACCGTTCCGAAAAGGCCGATAAAAGGGGCCGTATTCCCAGTCGTGGCAAGGAAACTCACGGCTTGCTCCATTCTGTCTATCTGGTCAACCATGGCCTTTTGAAGGGATCGCTCAAGATTATCCATCAGGACCTGCTGTGACCTGATTTCACCAGGTGACTTTGCCGGCCCCCCGCCCTTATCCCCATCCGATCCCGATTGAATTTTTCTCATTCTCTGGAACTCACCGTAACCCGATCTGAACAGACGGGCTACCGGGCTGGACTTGAGATCTTTTGAAAGGACGTAGATCTTCTTCAAATCCGTCGTCTGCAGAAAGAGGTTCTGAAAGATTTCCGTTTCCCGTTTTGCACGACGAATCAAACGGTATTTGATGAAAATAATCGTCCAGCATGCCACCGAAAAGCCCAAGAGGATCAGCAAGATGAATTTCACCATCAGGCCCGCATCGACAATCATCTGCATGACGTCATGCCCCCAGAAGCCGCCAAAGATCGCGCCCACGGGGTTCTGCAAAACCAAGGGTATGTGCAGCATAGTCTTTCCTTTCTCAAGACAACTTAGTCCGGTTGTTCATGATGCAGCATTCATGCGTCCTCTCTCTTTGGAGGAAGCCAAATCAAAATACCCAATCAGAAAATCGATGATTTTCCTGATGTCGTCAGTTGGAAAATGAGGGACATCCAGATCCGTGTGAGAATCCGTAATCAAGCCCAAGAGCTGTTTGTCGTTCCGACAGACGGGCTCCCTCTGTACTTCCATTCTGAAAACCTCCAGCTTTGGGACTCCGCTACGCTTAAATCCTTCGGCCAGGATAATATCCACACCGGAAAAATAGGTCTCCAGTTCGTCGAGCTTCGAATCGTGATCCACGTCTCTGACCATGGCCATCTGACGGGGTGAAGAGAGCAGAACCATGGTGGCGCCGGCGTCTTTGTGCCGCCAGCTGTCTTTCCCCGGTTTATCTATCTCGAAGCCGTGCACATCGTGTTTGATGGTTCCCACCCTGAAGCCTCGCCTTTTCAGCTCGGGAATCAACCGCGTAATCACCGTCGTCTTTCCTGTCCCTGAATTTCCCACGATGGCCACCAGTGGTATTCGAACCCTTGAGGGTAATCTATTCATCGTCTCCCGGTTCTTCTTTCCTTAGTGATAGAATTCTAAAAAGTCCAGTCCCCAGGACTTTTTACTCACGGAAGCGGAAACTCAGGATTTCCTGCTTCCTAAATCTCCGAAAATCTCGTTGAAAATCTCGTTGTCTTCCTTCAAACAGGCCTCTTTCAGTTGACGGTATTTCTCAAGGAGTTCTTTGCCTTCCCTGGTCAAACGAGACCCTTTCTTCCTGTCCGCATGGACCAGCTTGATATTCAGAGATTCTTCGGTGGCCTTTATTTTACTCCAGACCCCCTTGTAGGACATCCTCATGACCTTTGCGGCCTGATTGATCGAGCCTGTCTGCTCGATACGTTCAAAGATTTCCTTTCTTCCCTCCCCAATAATGATGTGATCGTTTTCATCCACAATCCATTGTCTTGATTTTATTCTGAGGGACACGGTTTCTTCTCCTGTCTCGCCGGAAGGCCCTAATTTTTCCGGTTAGCCAACCTCTTTCCAAAGCTCTCCACTCTTTGAGGGATCGTAACCACCGAGTGCCAGAACCCGTTCACGAAATTCTCCGGTTCGAATCGTCTCCAAAGCGGCCACCACACCGGCCTCATCAAGCATCTCGTTGGGGATGACAAGGTCATATTGTTCCCATTCCAAGGGAACAAAGTCAAGCTCCAGGGCCCTTGCCGCGGCAAAGATTCCCATCCCGCAATCCGCAATGCCGCTCAAGACGTCCACGGCCACGGCCATATGGGTAAACTCTTCCTGATCATATCCCGGGATGGTCGCGTTGTCGATCCCAAGTTGTGCCAGTTTGTAATCCAGCAGCACCCTGGTACCGGATCCTGCCTGCCTGTTCACAAACAAGACATCTTTCCGGGTGAGGTCTTCGATGGTGTTAATCCCCTTCGGGTTTCCCCTGGCCACCATGAGGCCCTGACTTCTCAGAGCCAGGTTGAATACGCTCAGCCGTCTCCCTTTGAGATATTTTTCGATATAAGAGATATTATACTGTCCCGTCCGGATGTCAAGCAGGTGAGATCCCGACATGTGGCAAATCCCCTTTCTCAGGGCCATCAATCCACCCAGACTCCCCACGTTCCCCGAAGAGACTCGAAAATTCCTGCCTTTTTTTCTGATCTCGTCCGCCAGGATATCAATGGTCATGTCATGACTTCCGATAATGACCAACGTGTTCAGTATGTCTTCCCTGGAAACCAGAAGTTCGGCCTCGATTGTTTCGCTCTGGGAGACCCCCTCGGAATTGGCAGGGATCCGGACAATCCCCTCTGCCCTGGTGAGCGTGGTAATGGAGCCCGCGGCCCTCTGCAGGGGAACGGCCACATAACCCTCCCCCACCTTGCCGATATGAACACGTAGAAATTCTTCAAGTCCCAGCTTGGACGGGATATCTCTCGCCGGTCTTACATCAATCGTTTCAGGGGGCGGGGCACAAACCCCCTGCAGATTCTGAAGCAGGGGTTCCACAAATTGCGTGAAGGAAAGCGTGGATGACACGGGATAACCCGGATTACCGATGACGGGCTTGCCGTTCACGCTGGCAAGGATGGTGGGCTTACCGGGCATCATGGCTATTCCATGAACGAGCACTTCCCCCATTTCCCCTATAACGTGAACCGTGAAGTCCCGGCTTCCCGCCGAGGAACCGGCATTGATCATCACCACATCGCAATCCGAGGCCACGGCCTCTTTCAATGTCCTTTTGATAGCCTCTTTATCATCGCGAACAATGGGATACCGCACCGGATCGCCACCGCTTTTCCGTACCAAGCCTGCGAGTATCAAAGAATTGGAATCTATGATCTGTCCCTTTCCGGGAGATGCCATGGCTTCAGGATCGCGATGGGAGACGATCTCCGAACCCGTCGGGATGACGGCGACTTTTGGACGGCGCCACACCTTCAATGCATAGACCCCGGCACTGATGAGTGCCCCCAGGTCATAGGCTCGAATCTCGTGATCTTGTGGAAACAGCAACTCGGTATTCACGATATCTTCACCCACCTTGCGCACATTTTGCCAGGGATACGCCGGGGCGCGAATCTCCACATGCTCTTCATCCAGCACATGCAATTTTTCTACCATAATGACGGCATTGAAAGATGAGGGAAGGGGTTGTCCCGTGTTAATCCACAGGGCCTGATCCGCCAGTTTCAGGACCTTGGGTTTCCTTTCCGTTGTTCCGTAGGTCTCCTCGGCCCTCACCGCTACCCCGTCCATGGCGGCGGAGTGAAACCCGGGTATGGACCGTCGGGCAAACACCGGCCCCGATGTCACGCGACCCAGGGCCTCTTCCGCATCAATGGTTTCCGGGCGGGTGCGCATTTCGGGCCCAAACCTGGAAAAAAATATTTCTTTGGCCTCTTCAACGGATTTCATGGCCAGATAGACCTGCCTCTTCACATTCTGCCCCCTTCAGCTAAACAGAAAGACTTCAACCGACGCCCCCTCGTAGATTCCTTCCGTGTTCATGTCCACCCTGACCATTCCGTGCCCCTCCACCAGGGGTGAAATGAGCCCTGATTTTCCGAACACAGGTTCTGCACTCAGGGTGTCCCCCTCCCTGTGGAGCTTGACACGAATATAGTCTTCCCGGCCGCTCTTGGATTCAATATTTCTGGAGAGTCTCGCTTCTACACTTACTCCCTGATTCATGCCCGGGTCGGCCAGCCCCGAGAGCCTCGCAATCAAAGGTCCCATAAAGACCTCTGCCACAACGAGGGCCGATGCCACGTGTCCCGGAAGCCCCACCAGCGGGATGGCCCCGGAACGTGCTATAATGGTAGGCTTGCCGGGGCTGATGGAAATCCCGTGGACCATAAGCTCGAAATCGTCGAGGGTCTCGAAGACCTTGAGCGTCAGGTCCCTGGTCCCGACGGAACTCCCGCCTGAAAGCCAGACCCCATCCGCCGTCTCCAGCCCCTTACGGACCAAGGTATTCAGGGTGTCAAAATCGTCCGGGCAAATCCCCAGAAAAAGGGGGACGGCCCCTGTTTTCAGACAGTAGGCGCCCAGACTGTACCGGTTGATATCCCTGACCTGACCCTTTGCGGGCTGCATATCAAGGGATACCAACTCGTCCCCCGTGGAAATGATGGCAATCCGCGGCCGCCGGTACACCCGAATACCCGCCAGTCCCAGACCGGCCAAGACGCCCATGTCCTGGGGACGTAAACGGTGTCCCTCGGACAGCACCTGTGAGTGCTTCTCGATGTCGTCCCCCGGTTGAATCACATTTTCAAGCGGCGAAATGGCCCGGCTTACCTCCAGCGTTTCCCGATCCAGGGCATGGCAGAATTCCACCATAACCACGCTGTCAGCTCCTTCGGGCAACATGCCACCCGTGGAAATTCCGACCGTCTGCCCCTGCCCTATGGTTTCTGAAGGGGCCTCTCCCATGGAGACCTCACCTGTTATCTCAAAAAGGGCCGGAAGGCTTTCGCTGGCGCCAAACGTGTCTCTCGCCCGCACGGCATAGCCGTCCATGGTCGAACGGGGGAAACCGGGTAGATCCTCAGGGGAAATGACAGGGCGGCTCAACACCCTGTTGAAGGCCTCCCCCAAGGGGATCTCTTCTTCACCGCAGGCCCCGAAACGCTCCATCAGTTTCAGCACTTCATCGGGTTTTTTTAACTTGAAAAAAGATTCCATGCCGGTTCATCGCCTCCGCCGCTCCCCGGTCCCGTGACCGGGAAAGAAACCGCATTGCAAAGCAATAGAAAATATGTCATAAATGATATAAGGGCGCAACTGAAAAGTAATTAGTCGATAACCAAACCATCATCCCCGTGAAGCCGCTACGGCAAGCGCCTTGAAACGATCATGAGCAAACACAACGCTGAAAAATACATCAAACACATCTACTGGCTGACGGGGAAGGAGGAAGAGGGACTTCGAAGGCAGCTGGCGGACCGAAACATCAACATGAAATCCGCAAAAGGAATTGTCTGTCACCCCCTCGACCCCATCAACAAGATCTCCAGTGTCGCGCCGGCCGTCTGGTCAGACACCTGCGCCAGGCAGGGAAGCTGGTACCGAAATTCAACAAAAAGCGGCCTCTACCTGATCATAAGCTCCTTTGAACTCGATGGTTATCAGGCCCGGCACGCGGCCATCTTGACCGCATCGGACTTTACGCCACCCCGCCTTGCCACTCCGGAAGACAAGAAGGTACTCATTGAAGATTCCCTCTTCAGAGAAAAAATGCCGGAGGAGTGGCAGCATATCGGAGAAACGGAGAAGAGGATCTATTTGAGGTGGGCCCGGAGGCTGGGATCAGAGGTGGACGATTATGGGTTTCTTTACCTTTCGCATTCCGCCAACCACGCAAACTTCCTGAGCCCCCGGTTTTTTGTGCGCGATGGGGAGGGTATGATTCCCTATTCCATAGACCGCAGTGCCCATCTGTGTTCCTGCTGCGTTGAACTCTTTCAGATCCTGGGAGGGAATTACCAAAAAAAGATGGTGGCGCCATGCCCCGGCGCCACCATCTTTGCGCGCTTGAAACCCGATCAGTATCTCCTGGTGGAAAGACCCTGATATCCCGTTTTGTCACGCTTCGTGGTAAATGGGTTTTCCCATCTCCTTGAAGCTGAAGCTGTGAAAGACGTTGTAACCGTTGTAATCCAGGACCCGCAGGTCGTCCGTCTGGTGGAGGTCACCCATGACCACCATGTACTGGTTTCCATACTTCTCCTTGACCTTTTCAATGGGAAGCTCGGTGGCGATGAATTTCCTGATGCCCTTCACTTCCAGTTTGGCCACCAGCTTGGAATCCTCAAAAGATTCATAGCTGGTCAGGATGAGGATGGGGCCTGTACCTGTAAAGATAATTCCGGCCTTCATAATCTCACCTCCTTTCCACACATTAATGTCTTCAGGGACGTCGTGCTCATGAAAACCGAGTCTGCAATGAAGAGGAATCGCAGGGAGATCGCTCGTTTAGTCGCCCTGATAAATATTAAAACATACTATCCATTTCCAATCAAGGCTTTTCCCGTTCTCCTGTTCAACCAGGAGTAGCGTCTTTGGAGAGGAATGGCTGATACCCATTCATTCCCTCTTGACAAATGAAATCAACTCAGCCAGTTTGTAATTTCCTGCCGCCGGAAGGGTACAACGCAACCTGTTGATTTGGTACATCAAGCCTTAGGAGGAAGATTAATGGATGATCTGGTTTTTGAATCGAAACACCCGCTTGTCAAACACAAACTTTCGAGACTCCGTGACGTGAACACGGCACCCAAGAAATTTCGCGAACTCGTCCGGGAGATTTCCATTCTGCTGGCCTACGAAGCAACACAGGACCTGGCGCTGATGCCGGTGGATATTGAAACCCCCTTGACCCGGACAACCGGACAAATACTGCAGGAGCAAATCGGCCTCATTCCCATCCTGCGTGCCGGCCTGGGCATGGTAGAAGGCGTGTGGGAAATGATGCCGGGGAGCGAGGTATGGCACATCGGCCTTTTCAGGGATGAGCACACGCTGAAGCCGGTGGAGTATTACAACAAGTTGCCCGTCTTCCCCACCGTTCAGCTCTGCCTGGTCCTGGACCCGATGCTGGCGACAGGGGGATCGGCCATTGCAACCATCAACATACTCAAGAAGTGGGGAGCTCGACAGATCAAGTACATTGGTATTATCGCCGCCCCGCAAGGGATCAAAGCCATGCGCGAGGCCCATCCGGACATCCCCATTCATATTGGAGTCATAGATGATGGGCTCAATGAAAACGCCTACATTCTTCCCGGGCTGGGCGATGCGGGCGACAGGCAATTCGGAACGGCATAATGGCTGGTCGGGTTAGGCTTCCGCCTTGCTTTAGAACGGAGACAAAGGATGGTGAACCCCATGCATTACGATACGGCGCTGCGGGCTTACAGCTCCAAGAGGGTTGAAGAAATAGGGCGTTCGGACATCCTTGTGGGGATTCCCTGTTACAACAACCAGGAAACCATCGCCCACGTCATCCAGATGGTCAGCCACGGCCTCTTCCATCATTACGCCGGCCTACGCTCGGTCATCATGATCGCGGACGGGGGATCCACGGATGACACAAGGGATGTGGCCAAGGAATTTGAGATCAAACCCTGGCAGGAAAAGCTTGTCACCATATACCGCGGGCCCGCCGGGAAGGGGTCCGCTTTCAGGTCCGTGTTCGAGGCGGCCAAACGCCTGAAAGTGAAGGCCTGCGTGGTGGTCGACTCGGACCTGCGATCCATCACCGGCGACTGGATCAAATATCTCCTGGAGCCGATCCTGGACAAGGCATACCACTACGTCACCCCGGTCTATTCCCGTTACAAATATGACGGGACCATCACAAACAATATCGTGTACAATCTGACCCGGGCCCTCTATGGCCTGCGCATCCGCCAACCCATAGGAGGGGACTTTGCGTTCGCCGGTGAGCTGGCCGCCTATTACATGGAACAGGACGTGTGGGATACGGATGTGGCGCGCTACGGCATCGACATCTGGATGACCACCAATGCCATCACGAACAACTTCAGGATATGCCAGTCAAATCTGGGAGTGAAAATCCATGATGCAAAAGATCCGGGAGAGGCCCTGGGGCCTATGTTCCGGCAGGTCGTTCACACCCTTTTTGTCCTCATGGAGAAAAATGAAGCTACCTGGAAAGCCGTCAAGGGGAGCAGGACCGTTCCTCTGTTCGGGCTCCCGGAACTCCTCGAGCCCGCTCCCATTCAGGTGGACCTTGGCCGGCTCGTGACGGAATACAAGACGGGATTTCGGCAATTCAAGGGGCTTTACCGCGACATCTTTTCCCCGGATTGTTTTGAAGACCTCAGGAGATGCGCTTCAATGGCAAAGACCAAATTCGCCATGCCTGTCAAAACGTGGGTCCTGACGCTCTATGAAATCGCAGGCACTTTCCACCGCTGGGAGCGCAACCGCACCCAGCTGGTCAATCTGGTGACCCCCCTCTATTTGGGACGCGTGGCGTCCTTTATCAACCGCACCCGGAAGATGACCTCAAGCCAGGCCGAAGAGATTGTGGAGGAGCAGGCCCAGGTCTTCGAGGATCAGAAGGACTACCTCCTTCGCGTGTGGGACGGCGTTGACCGCCACCAGGCCTGACTACCAGTTTACACCGATATCCGGCCCTGAAATTTCCATAAGCTCGTCAAAAATGTGTATGGAATCCACCACCCCGGTTATCTCTCCATCCCGCGCCACCAGGGGCTGGCGGATATTCTCCTTGAAGATGGCGTAGATCGCCTGGTTGATGCTGTCCTCTTCCTTCAGTACGGGATGCACGGGAGACATGATATCACCGACCTTTTTTCCGCTCTCCTGCCTGACGAGGTCCTTGAAGCCGTGATGAAGCCACTTGAAGCGGTCCTGAAAATCACGGACCTCGTCGGCAACTTCCAGTGCCCTGGACGAGAGCACGGAGTACAAGGCCCTGGACATCTCGGGCTTCCTGGCCATCTCGGGAACCAGCCCCTTCACCACGTCATACATGGAAAGTTTTCCCACGATCCTGTTCTTCGCGTCGGTGACGAAGAGGGTCCTGTGAAAAAGGCCGGCTTTTCCGGCCTTCATGTCTTCATGGCCTTTTTTCAACAGACCCAGGGCCTGGCGAAGCGGGGCCCCTTGGTCAATTTTGCGGTATTCTTCGATCGGGATCATAATGTCCTTTACCCTTTTTTCATCTGACATTCTCTATTTCCTCCCTGGGTGTTATTTCGCATAGGATATGGTGTTTACTTGAGCATTTCGGGTTCATGGAACCCCGGAATATCGCAATTAAAGACAAAATTCAATCACTTTTTTCATGGATTTTCCCGGTCCACTGGAAACTCCAGGCCTGTGATGAACGGTTTGTTACGGTTCCATCAGCAATGGATTGAATCGCGTTTCATAATCATAGGCATCCCGCTGCTCCCGCATTTTCAGATATCCCACCACCTTGTAGGTTAGGGGCGTCGCCATCGCTTCATAACCACACTTTACCAACCACTGGGTCAGCACGGCGGAGGCCAGGGTCCCTGTGGGAATGGTGCCCACAAATGCAAGGGTGATGAATACCGCGGAGTCCAGGCCTTCACCCACCAGCGTGGATCCGATGGTCCTTGTCCACAGCCATCTCCCTTTGGTGGCAATCTTCATTTTTGCCAGGATATAGGAATTGGCGAATTCGCCGACAAGATAGGCGAAAAAGGACGCGACGAGAATCCTCGGGGCGTAACCCAGTATCCTGTCGTAGGCGGCCTGTCCGTCCCAGAATGGTGCGGACGGCATGATCCCTCCGAGCCAGAATGACGCCACGACAACGAGGTTGCAGAAAAACCCCAACCAGATAACCTTCCTGGCCACTCCGTAGCCATAAACTTCTGTCAGCACATCCCCCACAATATAGCTGATGGGAAAGATAATGACGGCCGCGGGAAGAATAAGGTCAAAAATCCTGATGACCTTGACCGCCATGATATTGGCAGTTAGAAGGCAGGTAACGAACAGGGTTACAACCACCACGAAAAGTAATGAATAACCCTGGGGCCGATGGCTGGTTTTTTCCATATTCTTCTTGCACGCTTCTCGGAAAGGACAATCCGATTGTACTAGGAAAATGCTCGCCCTGCAATAAGAACCGTACCTTGGAGATCCGAGAAAGGCAGCGAAACTTGTTGGAGAGAGGTGAGGCCTCCCCTGAAAAGGAAGACCTCACAGGCTGGAAGGATGAAGACATCAAAAATCCAGATATGTGCTCTTACTGGTGTCATTGGTACAATGACGCCTACTTTTCCATCCATTTCTGGAATTTCACCCAGAGCACTGCCCCCAGCTCTACGTCCTTGCCCTGTCCATTGCGCTTCATTTTTTCCGACGCTGTGTTGAGCGCGGCAAACCCCCACCAGCCCGCGTGGGGGATTCCATAGGTAAACACCCCGTTCGCATCTGCCTTGACTACTTGTGTCACCATATAGTCAGTCGGAGCAATTGTCCTGCCGTCTCTGTTGTAATAAGACACTTCCACTTCCGTGTGGGGCACGGGTTTCCCATCCATCATGACCGTTCCCTGAAAAACGTTCCCCGTATAGAGCCCAAAAGGCCTCGAGAGCGGTACAATCTCCGTCTTAAACCCCACCGGTTCGTCCCAGCCATCCTCGTCGCCGAACGCGGAGATAACGGTCTTTGTGTAATGGACGATGTACTTGTCTTCAGCGGGTTCCCAGTAGGGCTTAGGTTCCATATAAAAGGTATACACTCCAGGCCGTTTCACCCGGTAATCCAGCTCCCAGGCCTTATGGCCAAAAACCTTTGTTCCCTTCAATTGGGACAGCAGATCCTGCTTTTTCCCTCTGGTCATCACACCGAATCGAACGGGTTGCACAAGGTCCATCCCGTTCCCTTCAAAGGGATGGGAAAAAGAGGCTACCACCCTCACAACCCTGCTATCGCCTTGCATTACCATGGTCTCAGAGGGGATTACCATGCCGAAATGGGCAAATGCCGTGTGCACAAAACAACTCGACAACAAACCTGCACTCAAGAGCACCAACATCCTTTTCACCATTTTTTTCGTCCTCCTTTCTTTTCGGTAATAGCTCGTGCCCATCCACAAGTACATTTTGGGCACTGCTGAGTTTCCAATCCAGAAATGAGAATTCCTGCGCAAGGTCCAGGAAATCAAACCCATTAAAATTGACCTTACCTTTTTCTGCTCTTGAAATAGAGTAGCAGGCCCATGATACCGAAAATATACCCGATGCCTCCGACAATTTCCGTGAGCCCTGGCCCCTTTTCTTCCCGGAGCCTGGCAATGGAACGGGCAATGGGTCTCAACCTGGAGTCCAGGGTCTGCCCAACTATTTCTCGGATCTGATCGGCATCAACCTGCATCGGGGAATGTGATTCCGCCTTTGCAACCTTCACCGCTTGCTCTTTCTTGGTCTCAGGTGCAGCGATTCCCCCAAGCTCATCCGCCTTCAACGTATACTCACCTCTATGTCCCATACTGGCATTCAGCACGATAGTGAGAGCGGTCTTCCGAGGAATCTGAAATGAAAACTCACCCTTGGCATTTGTTTTCCCTTCAAGAAGCTTTTTTCCCGCGGGGTCAAAGACCTGGATCAGTCCATTATTCACCTTGCCCCCGCCGCTGAAATAGCTTTCCGTGTAGATGGTACGTCCCTCTACCCACGCATAGAGGTAAACCATGTGGGCAAACACAGGAGAAGAAAAACAAAAAAGAAAAACAACGACCAGGCTCACGATCGGCACCAGCCTTGACCTTGGGAAATATACGACCTTACGCACTATTTTTAGCATGCGTCACCTCCAAAATCTCCGGCTTGACCTTCTTGAGGAATCTGACACAGAGCATCGTTATGAGTCCCTCTATGACCATGACCGGCAAGTGAGCAATGATGATCAGCTTGGCCGCCGCATAAAAGGATTCACCTGTGCTTATCAGGGCCGACGCCACCAGGACACCTGAAAGAAATACGGATATCGCGCCGCAAGAGAAGGATGAGATCCGGGACACGCGTGAACTCCGGCTTATGACCCCGGGCCTGAAAACGAGGTAACAGATCACCGCGGGGAGCCCCATAACAACGGTGTTGGTGCCCAGGGTGGTCAATCCACCGAATTGGAAGAGCACCGCCTGAAGGAAAAGGGCGATCATGATGGCCGGGAAGGCCGCCCATCCCAGGAGCAACCCCAGCAGGCCATTCAGAATCAGATGGACATTAGAAGGGCCGATGGGCACATGGACCAGCGAGGCCACGAAAAACGCCGCAGAAAGCACGGCCGTGTGAGGAATCCGGTCAAAGTCCAGCTTCCTCACGCCCACTGCCACGCCTGCCACTGCGATCGCCGCGCCGCTGATGAGTGCCGGCGCTGAAAGAACTCCCTCTGAAATGTGCATAAGCCCAGCTTTCTCCCTGACCGGAAACAAAAAGCCACAAAGATCGTCGCACGGTTTTCTTTCCCGTGCCGGCCTTCGTGGCTTATCCTATTCTTGTGTATCTACTTTCAATCAATCACAGGGCTTCTTGCCCCTATTCCGCTGCAAGGATATGATTTCATCAAATCCCTGTCAAGTTTTTCCTTAGATCAGCCCTTCTTCCATTCATAGGGCGATCAGGCCAAGAGAAAAAAGGGCGATGCCTACCCCCGTCCACTGGGGCCACTGCAAGCGTTCTTTCAGGATGAACCACGCAAGGAGGACGGTTGCCGCTGGGTAGAATGAGGAGAGGACGGCCGCGATATCCAGTCTCCCCACCTGCGTTGCCATGGCGAAAAAGGCGTTTCCCGAGGCATCGAGAACCCCTGCCAGGGCCATGAAAGGCATGGCACTTCTTGATGGAATCCATGATTGATTACCCAGCAGGGTCAAGAGGCTCATCAGCCCGATGGATCCGACCCTGGCGCCAACCAGGGGCCAAAACACGGATTCACTGCTTGCCCGGGCAATGAAAACAAAAAAGAGCCCGAAGCCGAGGCCCGCAAGGAGCGGCAGATACAACTCACCGGGACTGATCTTTTCACCGGAAAAGGAATAGGAAAGAAACCAGATGGCAACCAGGGCCAAACCGAAACCCACCAACTGCGCCGTCGTGGGAAGGCCTTCGGTCAAAAGGGCTACGATGACCGGCAGGATTGCAGTGACCACTGCCGACAGGGGCGCGACGATCCCCATGCGCCCTCTGGAAAGCCCGGTGTAGAGAGCGAGCAATCCGAGGACACCGCACAACCCGGCAAGAGCACCCAGAAAAAACCGGGGCAACCCGGGCAACTGTTCACCGAAACCCAGGGCCAGGAGAACGAGAAATCCAGCGCCAACGAGTTGGGAAATCAAGATAACGGAAAAAACGTGGTTTCGTTTTGTGGCAAAGCCACCGACGAAATCCCCGGCGCCCCATGAAATAGCGGAACTCAGTCCATAGACCATTGCAAACAAATCTGCATTCATCGTGACAGGGGACCCCTTGAGATAGGGCCAGGATTGACCTCATCTCATCCGGTCCCATCACCTCCCGGCGGGCTTACCTGCTCAAAGGCTCATTACACGCAATAGGATGCCCGAATATCCCATACTCTTTTCCCTCTCTGATAAGGGACACAAAACGGTTGTAAACACTTTCCCTGTCCTGCTTTTCTCTTTTCTTATTCCATTCGAACCAGTTCATCAATCACCGCTTTCACCGCAGGGACATCAGCGATGAGACCTGCAATCTCTCCGGCCGGGAGCACCCCCGCCTCCAGGTCTCCTCTTAGCCAGGATGCCTCAATGGCCTCTCCCGCAAAGGCTCGGTCAGTAGGTTCTTCCCCTTTGAGCATTTTCTCAACAAGGGCCGTACGCAACGCCCGGATCCGGAACCGGCCCATATCCACAAGTCCTGTGCCGGTTTCCTTTGCCCCTGCAATGGCGGATTTGTAATGGTCGTGCGCAATGCACTCTTTGGTGGCGATGAAGCGCGTCCCCACCTGCACCCCTTCCGCACCCAGAGCAAAGGCGGCCCTATATCCCCGAGAGTCACCGATGCCACCTGCCGCGATCACGGGGAGATTAACAGCATCAACCACTGCAGGGACCAGTACCATCGTAGAGGATACTCTCAACCCCTGAACCCCTCCGGATTCGGACCCTTCTGCAACGATGGCATCGGCCCCGCCAGCCTCGACGCTCCTGGCAGAGTCCACCGTGGGGACCACAACGATGACCTTGATTCCCATAGCGTGAAGCATGGGGATAAGCTCCTTGGGGGACCCTCCTGAGACCGTGACACACTTCAACCCTTCTTCCGCCAACACTTCGGCGAACTTTGAGGCCAGCGGGTTCATCACAAAAAGATTGGCGCCGAAGGGTTTGCCTGTGAGTTCTTTCGTTGCTTTTGCCTGGTCCCTCACAACTTCCGGATCTCTCGCAAAGGCCGTGGCTAAGAGACCAAAGCCGCCTGCCTCGGAGACGGCCGCAACCAGCTCGGGATTGCAGATGACACCCATTGCGCCTTGAATGATGGGGTATCGGGAACCTAGCAGATCAGTGACTCTTGACATGTCTTAGCCTCCTTTGCTGATGAGCACGATTCATAGAGATACCAATTGGTGCCCATCCACGAAAGGTAACATTTTGATATTTTGACAAAAAAGCGCATTTTAAGGTGGATCCTGATTACGGGAAAAGGGTCGCTGAAGGACTTGGCCTTGAACTCAACGAGATACAGCGCCTTGCAGCAATATCCGGGGGAACAATCAGTATAAAGCCTCCAGTGGGGTCACCACCCGGTTAGAAGATTGAGCTCCTGCCTGTTCCGCAACACGGCGGACATCAGCCAGGCATCACCTACCCTTAGGGTTCGTCTCCGCACAGTTGCATCCTCCCTCTCTTTTCTCAGCCATGATCTTTTCCATGATCGTGGATCGGCCGTTTTCCTTTACATCCCTTCGGATGTCTTCGGCCGTATGGCCGAAACAGTAACAGAGAAGATCATTCATGAATCTTTCTTCCTCCTTTGAAGTGCATTTATGCTGGGTCTGTGACGGTTGCGGACTGGCGATTGACCAGCACCATTCCCGCACTGACCAGCACCAGAGCCATAAGAAGGTCGAGATGGATGGGTTCCCCCAGGATCAAGACCCCGCTCAAAAACACGCCGAAAATCGGGGTAAAAAAGGAAAAGGCGTGTAAAAGACTCACGGGGTATCGATGGATCAACTCGAACCAGACAATGTAACTGAAAAAGGCAACAATGATACACTGATAAAATAATGCCAAGACCCCTATGGCAGACACCCCTTTCACCATGGGGGATTCCATGAGGAAACTCAGCCCGAAGAGGAGGGGTGCTGAAAAGAATACCTGGTAGAAGAGCATTTGGAGCGGTTGGGTCTTCCGGGCCAGGAATCGTTTTATGTAAACGGTCGTCATTCCCCATAAGGAACCGGCTACCAGTGCCATCAAATCACCGGGGAAAGTTTCTGTTGAAAACGAACCTATCTTACGGAAAAAGAGGGCTACAATACCGAGAAAGGCGATGCTCAGGCCTGCTGTTTTCCAAGGATTGAGCCGGTCTCCCTGCAGAAAAAAGTGTGCACCCAGGGCGGCAAAGAATGGGGCCGTGTAAACGAGCACATAGACCCTGGAGGCAAGGGTGTATGTAAGGCCCTCGTAAATGAGCCCGAATTCTGCCCCGAATAAAGCGCCGACCACTATGCCATGAAAAAGAATGGTCCTGCTTGGGAAGAGCTCCATTCCCCTGATTTTCATCCAGATGTAAAGGCAGATGGCAGCCACTAGAGACCGCAGGCCCGCCATGAACAGCGGGGCCATATCCCTTGCGCCGATCTTGATGGAGGCCATGTTTCCTCCCCAGATCAGCGACAGGATGATGAGGATGACTATGGGCCGCCAATGAAGCCGGGGATCTTCCATGAAAGCCCTTCTACCGCCACGTGATGTGGGGTTCATTTCTCAGGGGGAGGCGGTAGTAGGCATACTTGGGATAGCCGATCATCATGGACCCGAAGGCCGTGTGGTCTTCGGGGAGACCCAGGGCCTCCTGCATGGGTGGCCACAGGCTTGCCGCAGCGTTGAAATAGCCGGCCCAGCAGGCGCCAAGGCCCATTGACGGAGCGGCCAGGTCCAGATAGGAAAGCGCAATGGTGCAGGCTGCCGGGGCGGCCCGGTCGTCTTTCGGAGCATGGGTGACGATCACGTGGGGTGCATCGCGGCAGATGCGGTCCATCCCAGCATCCCACCCTGCCACAAGGCGGTCCATGTGCAGGGACATGGCGAACGCATTCTGCTCCTTGAGAAGAAAGCGCATCCAATCCACCACGTGCCCTGCCAGGTTTTTCACCTCTTCATTGTCATGGATGACGAGCCACCGGACCGGCTGACTGTTGCTGCCGGAGGGACCATAGCGGGCGATATCAATAAGTCTTGTGATGGTTTCGCGTTCCACCACCTTTTTCTTGTAGGTGCGGATGGATCGCCTGGAACGGAGAAAGTGTTCCGCCCACTCCGGATTCGGCAGAAGTTCCTTCCGGACCGGGGGACACTGTTCCGGGGCCATGGCTTTATGGGAAAGGGCACCGTAAGGGCAGACCGCAACGCAATGGCCACATTGGATACAAAACTCCTCGGCACGGCTGACGGGCACAGGGGGTGTGTCCTTGTCTATCATCTTGATGATCTTTGCGGGGCACTCATCCACACAGATATGATCCTTCTTGCATTTTTCAGGGTCAACAACGAATAGGCTCATTTGGTTTTCCTTTCCTTATGTTTTCTTGGTCACCTGCTCAGTGAAGACTTGACATGGTAGTATGTTATGCGATTCTATGCAAAACAAAACCGCAAAGAAGGGGGGACAAGATGAAAAGAGGAAAGATTCTGTTTGCCGGAATAGCGCTGGGGTTTTTCCTTTCATTGTGGGGAATGGACCCTGCCGGAGCGCAGCCCTTCGGGATTTCTCAACAACAGGCACCGCTGAAACCGAGCGCAGGAAAATTGTCCAGCCCGGTGGGAAGATTTGTGTTTGGGCAGGTATCGGATTCCGCAAAAGACAAGTTTATGCTGGATACCACTACCGGCCGCCTGTGGCGGATATCGGAAAGCGGTGAGGTCGGGATATTTCTAACCCCTGTGCCTTACAGGACAAAAGAGGGAAAGTGCATTTCCACGCCTGAAAAAGCACCCGCTTCAAAAAAGGACTTATCAGGTCACCAGGCCAAGGAATGAACCTTGAGAGGAAGATGAAGATGCAATACCCATTTGATCACGTTGCTGCGGTTGAAATTCTTGAAGAGAAAAGAACGCTCCTTGGAAGGGGGCTTTCCTGCGCCGAAAAGATCCTTTTTCTGCACCAGGTCGATGCGCTGTCGTCCGGAATACCGGCGAGGGGAAAGGAGCAGATAAAACTCATACCGGACCGCGTGGCCATGCAGGATGCCACGGCCCAGATGGCCATGCTCCAGTTCATGCAGGCCGGACGCAACCAAACCGTGGTTCCGGCCACCATTCATTGCGATCATCTACTCCGTGCCGGGGAGGGATCCGAACGGGATTTGAAAAACGCCCTGACTACCAACAGAGAGGTCTATGAGTTCCTGTCCTCTGCTGCGAAAAAATATGGCCTCGGTTTCTGGGGCCCCGGCTCCGGGATCATTCACCAGGTGATCCTCGAAAACTACGCCATCCCCGGAGGCATGATGATCGGTACGGACTCCCATACCCCCAATGCCGGCGGTCTTGGGATGATCGCCACGGGGGTGGGCGGGGCCGACGCGGCCGAGGTGATGGCAGGGCTTCCCTGGGAGACCACCATGCCAAGGCTTGTGGGTGTCAGGCTCCGGGGTTGTCTTGCCGGATGGTCTTCGGCCAAGGACGTGATTTTCGAGATGCTCCGTCGATTCACGGTCAAGGGAGGAACGGGAAAGATCTTTGAATACTTTGGCGAAGGTGCAAGAACGCTTTCCGCCACCCAGAAGGCGACCATCACCAATATGGGGGCTGAGTTGGGTGCCACGACATCCGTCTTCGTGTATGATGAGGCCATGGATGCCTACCTGCGAAACGTTGGGAGAAATGAAGACGCTGAGTGGGCCGCATCCATGGCCGGGATTCTGCGCCAGGACGAGATCTGCGACCGGGAGCCGGAAACGGTCTTCGATGAGTTCGTGGAGCTGGATTTGGGAGATGTTGAAATCGCCCATGCGGGGCCCTTCAGCCCTGACAGGATCACGAAGGTGAAAGATTTCAGGGAGGTGGCTGAATCAAAAAAATGGCCCATGCAAATCTCGGCCGTCCTTCTTGGGTCCTGTACCAACTCTTCGTATTCGGATCTCCACGCGGCAGCCGAGGTACTGGAACAATCGACCCGACACGGTCTGAAGGCGAGGCTGCCTTTTCTGCTCTCCCCTGGCTCTCAACAGGTCTACGAGACCATAAAGCGGGGGGGAATCCTGGAAAAGATTGTCAAGGCCGGCGCTGTTGTTCTTACTGCCTCCTGTGGACCATGCATCGGACAGTGGGACCGAAAGGATGTGCCAAAGGGGGTGCCCAATTGCCTTTTCACTACCTTTAACCGGAATTTTCGCGGAAGAAACGATGCCAATCCAGAAACAAGGGCCTTCCTCACCTCTCCGGGTATGGCGGCGGCACTGGCCATCTCCGGAGAGGTGGGGTTCAATCCGGAGGAGGATTCACTTGTCGGGGCAGATGGGGAGACCTTCCTGTTGAACCCGCCTCATCCGCCTGACTTGCCTCCCGGAGGACTTGTGGCGGTCAAGGATGCCTTTGTGCCGCCGGACGCAGGAGATGAAGACATGGAGGTGAAGATTCCTCCCGGTTCCGACCGTCTTGAATTGCTGCAACCCTTTGACCGGTGGGATGGGAACGACTTTGTGAATCTGCCGATTCTCGTAAAGGCAAAGGGAAAAACCACCACGGATCACATATCCCCGGGCGGAAAGTGGCTCCGATATCGGGGGCATCTCTCCAATATTTCGAAAAATATGCTTATGGGTGCCGTCAACGGTTTCACTGGAGAGACGGGACTTGGAACCAACGTGATCACCGGGGAAAAATCGGTGGTGTTCTCGGACCTTGCCCGCTTTTACAAGGAGAAGGCCGGCGGATCGGTCATTGTAGGTGATGAAAACTACGGTGAGGGGTCGAGCCGGGAACACGCCGCCATGAGTCCGAGGTTCTTGGGCGTCAAGGCGGTGGTGGCGAGATCCTTTGCCAGGATCCACGAGGCGAACTTGAAAAAGCAGGGGATTCTTCCCCTGACTTTCACGGATTGGGGAGATTACGGAAGCATCGATGAAGAGGACAGAATGGGAATTGAGGGGCTCAATGAACTGGCCCCCGGATCTGCGGTCAGGGCTATCATCACGAAAAAAGATGGTGCCACGCATGAGCTTCTCTTGAACCACACGCTTACCGAGGAGCAGATTGCATGGTTCCAGGCGGGTTCCGCCCTGAACACCCTTGGGGGAAGGCATGGTTCATGAACGTGCCGCCGCTTCCCTCACATCGTCAATAATGGCAAGGATGTCTTCCTCACAAGACTTCGGTGCCCTGACCTCTCCCCACCCTTTCTGTGTCTGAAACAACCCGTCATAGGCCGTGTCATGGTAGGATCTCAGCCTGTGCGGGATATCCCTCTCATCAAGAATGGACTCGATAAGGCGGGCCTCCACCTCATTATCCAGTATGGCTACCTTGATGTAATCTTCTTGCATGGTTCCGACCCTTCAAGTCATGGCGTTCTCATGATTCTCCGTATGCTTAAAGATGGGACCTCTTTCTTGCAATGTCAATAGATATCGTGGGTCAGGGATGACCCTGATCCACCAACAAGGTATCATTTGTGTCGTTGCCTTCTGTCGCTCCTTTCTGCGACGTATTGTTCATACGACTCGGTCGTCGCTCCTTGGCGCCTAACATATGACACCTCGCTGGTGATCAGACATTTGCCCAAATCCCTGGACACACTACAGTAAGCGTAGACTAAACGGTGGATTTGGGGATGACGTGCTTGACTTGCTTTCAATCTGGCGATATAAATTTTCAAACGATCGCGAACTTGTAAAGAGACAACGGAGATTTGACATGCCCAAAAAAATATTGATTGTGGATGATGATCCGGATGTTATCCTTTTTCTGTCGACGGTGCTTCAAGACCATGACTTTGAACCCGTTGAGGCCCGGAACGGCCAGGAAGGGCTCCTAAAAGTCAAGGCGGAACTTCCTGACCTGATTCTTTTGGACCTGATGATGCCGGAGAAGAGCGGTATTGCACTGCTCAATGAACTCAAGTCGGATGAACAATTGAGGAAAATACCGGTTATCATGGTCACGGGCGTTTCAGGCGAAACGGGGATAGATCTGGAAAGTTTCTTCAAGAAAAGGACCGAAGGGGATGACAAAGACGCGGTCCCGAAGCCCGAAGGCTTTCTTGAAAAACCCGTAGATCCCCAACGCCTCCTGACGCTTATTGAAGAAGTCCTTTCATAAAGTTCAATTGCTGTCAACTTCAGGCGGGTCCAGGTGTGAACCCGGGCTTCCTGAGCCGTTACAAACTATGAAGACTTTCAATGTCGCCATCGTCGGAGGTGGCCCGGGTTGTCTTGCCATCATCGACATGATTACCAGGGATCGCTTCCGTCAACTCCACATGAACCTCGTCGGTATTGCCGACAGCGATCCCGCTGCGCCCGCCATCAAGAAAGCCCGGCTTCTGGGCGTCCATACCACACAAGACTTTCGCGACTTGTTCGGGCTCAGGGACCTTGACCTGGTCATCGAACTGACCGGAAGCCCTCAGGTGAGCGAGGCTATTCAGCGGGAAAAGCCGAACAAAGTCCAGTTGATGGATCACACTGTAGCACGACTGTTCTGGGATTTTCTCCGCCTTGAAGATGAAAAACTTGCCGCGGAGAAGGCCGGAGAGGAACGGCTCACGGCTGAAAGAGATTATACGGCTTCGATCCTTAACAACTTGACCAACGGCCTTCTTGTCGTCACATCGGATCTTTTGATCAAGAATGCCAACAAAACGTTCCTCTCACAGTTCCAATTGGCAAGAGAAGACGCCATTGGCAGGAAATGTCACGAGGTCCTGTTCGATCGCAGCCAACCCTGCGAGAAGACCGCTTGCCCCTTCTCGGACATACTGCTGGATAATCTTCAGAGTGGGAGCAAAGAGTACAGGTTTTCCAGGAAGGGAGAGCCTGTCTATTACGAAGCAGACTATCACCGCCTCGACCGTGGGGAAGGCCGAGAGAGCCTTTGGCTCATCACCCTGAAGGATATTACCGCTCGAAAGAAACTCAAACTGGATCTTGAAAGATCCCGCAAGAAATACAGAAATCTCTTTCATAATGCGCGGGAAGGGCTGGTTTTTCTTGATGATAGCGGAAAGATCCTGGAGGTGAATTTCGCCCTGTCGCACATGCTGGGCTATACGACCGAAGAACTTGGAACCATGAGGATTTCGGATCTTGCCGTCCATTTTTCCAGATGGATCCTTCAGGATCACCTGGAAGGCCTTCGAACCCTGGGATTCGTTTCAGTGGAAATGGTATTGGCGAAAAAAGATGGCACCCCCCTTCCGGCCGAATGTCAGATACGATGGGTTGAAGAAGACAGGCAATTCCAGATGATTGTGCGCGACCTGTCCCTGAAAAGAAAGCTGGAGGAATCCCGAAGGCTCTATTCGGAAAAACTGGAAAGAGAGGTGGAGGAGAGGACCCGTGCATTGAGCGTTTCCGAAGAGGAAGCCAGGCGGCAGAAAAGGACGGCAGAGGGGATCCTTTACGGGACCCCGATTCCCATGTTTGTCCTGGATAAGGACCACAAGATCGTCTACTGGAACCGGGCCTGTGAGCACCTGACCGGTTTCCCCAGGGAGGAGATGATCGGGACCGACGGACACTGGAAGCCTTTTTTTCAACACAAACGACCTCTCCTGGCTGACTTGATCATAGACGGGGACCTTGAAGGCATCCAAGACCTCTATCGGGACATGAATCTGCGTAAGTCCACCATGGTTGAGGGTGCCTTTGAAGCCGAGCACTTCTTTCCTCTTCTTGGCAAAAATGGGACCCATCTCTATTTCAACGCGGCTCCCATCAGGGAAGATTCCGGAAAGGTTCAGGGATCCATAGTGACCTATCAGGATTTCTCCGAACGTGTCAGGATGACCGAGGAAATCAAGAGGCGAGAGGCCTTTGTCCAGAACCTTATCATGAATTCCATTGACGGGATCATGGCAACCGATGCCAAGGGGAGGATGATCATTTTCAACCGCGGTGCCGCTGAGATCCTGGGCTACGCCCCCGAAGATGTCATTGGTCGGATGAGCTATCCTGAGATTCTCCCCGAAGAGGCCGCAAATGCCGTCAGAAGGGCATTTTACGGTGATCGTTACGGACCTCCAGGTAAGATCATCAATATGGAAGTGAGTGCCACCAGCGAATCAGGTGATACCATACCGTTGAGGCTGTCGGGAACGCTGCTCTATGAAGAAAGTCGGGAAGTGGGCAGCGTGGTTTTTATCCAGGACCTGCGTGAAATTCATCGCCTCCAGAAAGAGAAGGAGCAGGCCCAGCGGATGGCGGCCATCGGGCGAACCGTTGCCGGTCTGGCTCACTATATTAAGAATATCCTGAATGGGCTCCGGGGGGGCGCCTATGTGATCGATTCGGCCATGTCCAAGCAGGATGTGGATTTGATGAAAAAAGGTTGGAATATGGTTGAGAGGAATATCGAGCTGATCTCTAATATCGTGATGGATATGCTTATCTATTCAAGCGAAAGGGAACCCCATTATGAATGGATTGACCCCAATGAGCTTGTGCGTGAAGTCCTGGAACTGATGGAGGAACGTGCCGGGCTCTCAGGGGTGGTTTTCGTCCACGAACTGGATGAAAGACTTCAGAAAGTGGCTATGGACAGGACCGCCATACACCGGTGCCTTCTCAATCTGGTCAGCAATGCCATTGATGCCTGCACCCTTGAAGGCATTGTGGAAGGAAATGGGGTGGTTACGGTCAGGACCGATAAGCCGGACGGGTGGGGCGTCAGGTTTTCTGTTATTGACAACGGTACCGGTATTGATCAGAAGATCCAGGGAAGGCTTTTCAAGGACTTCTATACCACCAAGGGATACAAGGGGACAGGGTTGGGCCTGCCGGTGACGCACAAAATCGTCAGGGAACATGAAGGCGAGCTCTCCTTTGAGACCGAGCAGGGCAAAGGGACGACATTTACGTTGTTGTTGCCGGAAAAATTAGCTTAGTGTCCATCCATAAATGAGATAGTTTATTCAAGATTAAGGCATGCGAAAATTTTAACCGCAGGAATACATTGAGGTATTTCGAGGATTAGAATTTGAGCATAACGAAGATATCGGGCAAAATAGCCATTTATGGATGGACACTAGCTTAGATATAGTGATGGGCGTATTGTCTGACGGGATGGCCGTCCAGCACATGGAACTGCCGGATTTTTCTCAGGGTGACGGGAGAAAAGATCCCGATGGGTACATAAATGATCTTTTTCCCCAAACGCGATGCTACACTCTTGCACCAACCTGAGGGGGGCGTCGCCGCCACATAAAGGACGTGTTTTTCAGTGCTGTAATCCAGGGCCGCCATGAGGAGGCGCTCGGGTTTGTTCCTCGCGAAATGAAAAAAGGGGTCTTTCCAGATATCATAGACCCTCATGGGCGGATAGGTGAGCATGAAGCCCCCGTACTGGCATCTGGAAATCCCGGGCCCGTCCATGATTTCTCCGGCCTGCGTGCTGTAAAAGGCCATGTCCGATTCCTGGTCGTGTTCCCCGAGCCACGTTACCAACCAGGGAAACGCTTCCTTTCCCTCCTCGTCCTGAATATCAGGGTCAAAGATAACAACAATCGAACCCACCTTTCCCTTGAGGGGTTTCTCCGATTTCACATAGACCTTTTTTCGGGCCCAGTCCCTTATGGTTTCTCTGATATCAAGACCGTCCAGCATGGAACAGGTAAAGGGCTCTATCCGGGCGTTTTCCTCCGCTTTTATCTCAAGGGCCTTTTTCTGAAGATACCGGCCGTACCCTTCGATCACCACGTCTTCCGGAGGATAGGAGCAGATGGTATGGGTCTTGAAATTGCGCTTCCATTCCCCGGGTTTGCGCTCCCTCTTTCTTTTTTTTACAGGAAGGGCCAGGAGACGCCTTCTCGTGGTGCGGAGACGCCGATGGAATTGAATGCGTTTTTCATCAAGATACAGGTCTTCACCACGCAGCCTGAGTACCGGCAGTCCGGGTTCATTCTCCTGCCAGGCATAATGACTGCCCATATCCCATACCTCATATGCAAAATCATCGTCCACGGCACCCCTGGAAGCCACGATAAGCTGGTAGAAACTGGGGACCAGCCCGCCTGTAAGAAGGGCATAGTTTCTCGCGAACTTGAAGAGTATCTTCAACTGGGTGCTGGACAGTTCGCCCTTGCTGTGCTTCCGGTAGTTTTTCGAGGCAAGCTCGATCAGTCGCCGGTTAATCTCAAGGCGGTCTAAATTATCGTCATCATCTTTGGACCTCGCCCGCTCATACATGCCTGAAAGAAAGGGCATCTCCGTCATGATCTCGCGACTGGAATCCTCGTGCAGGTGGGCGATGCCCACACCTTCGCGTTCAAGGCGGCCGATGACCCGGGCCTGGGGCCGATCGAGTAACGAGAGAAGCCCCGGGAGATGGGAAAGCCCTCCCACAAACAGGATCCGTTCGGTCTCTTTACTCAGACGCTGCAGGTTATAGGCCATCGTCTTTTCCCGGAGGAGGTCGGCAGGGAAGCGCATCGCTCCCTTGTGGATATGGAGATAGGCCTCTGTAAAGACATGATGCCCTATCTTTGTGACGGCATAGGGATCAGGCATGGGAGAAAAATCCAGAGGGTATCCTTCCGTGTCCCTATCGATAAATTGAACCGGAATCCCGCTCGACAACGCCAGCCGGATGGTCTCCACCATGGCATCCGTGGGTTCCAGCGGGAGATAGATAAAGGTCCCGTCCGGTTCTTCATAGTGTATGACGGAAAGGAGAGGCAAACGCCTCACCCCCTGCAAGACCCTTTTCTCCAAGGTAACAGGCAGCTCCACGGCTACCCTATCCGGCCGGAAGGCCTTGAACTGGCGGCGCACCTCAAGGGCGAATTCCACCCTGTTGTGGATAGCGGGGACCAGCCGAACATTGGCCCAGGTCAAATTATCCTTCGGATTCGCTGTCATCCAGAATATCCCCGAAATATTCTAATGCCGTCCGGTCCAGGATCATTGAGGCCGCCTCTTTGAGGTAGGACAGAATCCTATGACGCTTCGCCTCTTCGTTGAGCCGTTCACCACTGCCCACAAACCGTTTCAAGGCGTATCGGGCAATATTGATTCCGTCCCTTGCCGAATAACGCTCGTTCGCTTCGTGGGCGGTCTGGAGAAACTCCACGACATATTCAAGGACCTCCTCGTCGCTGAAAGGCAGGTTCGTCCTGAGGATCTCCAGTTCTTCATCCCTCTCCGGAAAATCTATATAGATCTGGGGTTGAAGCCTCGAATGGATATATTCCGGAAGTTCAAACGTACTGGCATCATCATTCATGGTCGTACAGAATCGAAAATCAGGGTGGGCCTTTATCTTGATGCCCGCTACAACGGATTCAACATAGCGCCTGCTGTCCAACAACGGCGCAAGGGAGGCCCAGCTCTTTTCGCTCATCCTGTTCCCCTCGTCGATGATGGCGATCCCGCCCTGCAGCATGGCGGTGACCACCGAACTGGCCATGTACCTGATTTTTCCGTTCTCCGAGATGACGGGCGTTACGATGAGGTCCTCGGGACGCGTATCCATGGTGGCCTGATACAGATACACGGGGCGGTGAAGGCTCCGTCCTGCGTGGTAGGCGAGTGTCGTCTTGCCTACCCCGGGCTTGCCCACAAGCCTTGGGTTGAGTGGAAAATCATCTTCCCCTATGACCAGCCACGATGCCAGGACCTGCGTAACAAGCTCCTGTCGTCCCACCCATGACATGGGCAACTCATCAGGCTGGCCCAAATAGAGATCTACTCCGTCAATTTGAATTTTTTGCATTATTGTGAAGCCCTCCTCTCACGGTGGCCGTCCAGATATCCTGGACAGCGGCAGCTCTCATTGTAATATAACTACAGGGAATTGCAATCGTCCTTCGCGTTTTTTCCAGCCAATCACTGGAGTCATCCAAATGCGTTTTTTTTTGCAAAGCATCCCTATCTGTGATAAACGGAAGGAAACCAGATTACTAACTCTTTAGATGGAGGATCGTGATGGCTGAAAAAATGTGTACCATGAGGCGGGGTTTTTTCTTGATGGGCTGGATTCTGACGATGTCCCTTGTCGGCTTGTCGTTTATCCTGTTGCCGCTCAAGGCGGAAGCCCGCAACATCAAGGTCGGTATCATAGATTGCTACAGCGGGCCTCCGGCCGTGTATGCAAAGGGCGCACTCAACGGCTTTAAGCTGGCCCTGAAAGAGATCAATAAGAAGGGCGTATCGGGGCGAAAGATAGAATACACCACCCGTGATACCAAGTTCAAAGTTG
>Ga0315542_1000055_pt1 | contig 54174 bp, 41 predicted proteins | sample SalMarSW160120MG_FD_202541 | JGI IMG/M metagenome (GOLD analysis project Ga0315542, IMG submission 202541) | Salt marsh sediment microbial communities from the Plum Island Ecosystem LTER, Massachusetts, United States - Salt Marsh Sediment SW1601-20 ...
CCGGAGCGGCTACAAGGTCTATAAGTGGTGCATTTTCGACGTCATGGAGAAATGCCCGGAGTGGCGAGTTTGCGATGAGTGCGAGCTTTGGGAGGACTGCCAGGGCAAGGCCCGGCACGCCGACGGCTTTTACAGCATTGAGGACGCTATTTCTAAAAAGCGCCAGGTCTCAAGGGACACCTGGAGCTGTGAGATGTTGTGTTTTCAGCCGAGCCAGGAGGGTTTGATTTATAAAGAGTTCGACATGGCGCTGCACGTTATTTAGAGCTTAGCGCCGCGTTACTGATTCCCCACAAGTAATATCCTTATATATCCCAACAACGTTGGGATGGTGGTATAGTTTGGCCTTTTACCTAAGTAACACCGAGAGATCGTGCGACTGTTACTTGGTTCATTTAATTGTATTTAGACACTATTAGAGGTCAAGTAAATTGTACCGTGTAACTTTAACTACGCATTACATAAAAAGCTGCGAAAGGTAATAACGTTGTTACGTGAGTTTGCAGGGTATAATTTATTGTATTATCTAACAGTTAAATAAGGGTGGGAAAAACAAAATAATAACGATGTGAGTAACTTACCAATATTACTACGCTATCGCTGTCGAAATAATGTTGTTAGCGAGTGATATTAAGTAGTTAGGCATGCTGGTTGCAATACTTATAGGTGAACACCGCTCTTTGACAACCAAATAAAGGCCAGCCGGACCCGAAAGAGCAGACTCTACGGGTTAAAGGAAAACGGCTTGCAGGCTAAGCCCGGGATCAGCGCCACCGGGAGATACAAAAAATCAATGAAGGCATTGGACAGGGGGCGCAGGCGACTGTTTGTGTCCCTGTTTGAGTGCCTTTGACCAAAAAAAATCTTGGGGGTGGGCCATGAAGGCGGCGGAAAAGAAGAAGGTCAACAAGGCTGTCGGGGTTGTCGTGGACCCGACCTATTTCAACGAGATCCCCCTGGCTGACATCATGGAGGCCATCGAGGGCCTTGGTTACCTGGTGGTGGATGAGGAACATAACCGCTGGTCCGGGTTTTTGTGCGGGAGCCAAGGGCAGGCCATGTTCAACATCCTCTCCAAAGAGACCGGCAAGCTGGACAACTCGAACCTCATGCTTTCCTGGTACACGATGGCTTCCGGGAGGTACGAGGTTTTGGCTTATGTGGCTTGAGACGCTGAACAGGGGGCAGGAGCTGCGGTTCCTGTCTCTGCTTGAGCGCCTTGTGCTCAAATCTGAAATCAGGAGGCAGACGATGGAAGCGGACACCACGCAATTTCAGGCCAGCAACGGCAAGCCGCCCAGAGGATTCGGGCGGTGGGGGTTTCAGATCGGCAATGAAAAGCATTTCGTTGTCGGCCGATACAGCAACTCCAAAAAAGAGGCTTTCAAAATTGCCCAGACCCGGGGCGAAGAGCGGGTTGTGGTTTTGCCGGACAAAAGATTGGCCCCCCAAGGCGGCAACCCTGAGAGGCCAGAAACCATGAACCAAGAGCAAATTAATAGTATCAAGAACCGGCTCATGGCGCAAGCGGAAGTTCGGAAGTTCGGCAAACGGACCCGGACGGTCATTCCGGTGAATGGCATGAAAGCAGCTGAAATCATGGTGGTCTTTGACGTCCAATCGAAGCGCACGGCTCATGCCATTGTTAAACGCGGGTTTCACATTGTTGACTACACGAAACCTGCCAAATGTCCGGGGACCATGGCGGACGTAGAGGGCGCTTACCGGCTGGCCAAATGGTGGTTTTACAAGAAGTTGGCTGGCCGGGTGCCCCATTGGGCGGATGGCGGTGACATGATTCAGGAGGCGGTGACCAGGCTGGCGGAGATGGCCGGGGACCCCCGGATGAGTGAGCCGTCCTTTGCATTCTACGTGATCAAGGCTGCTATGGCCGCGTACCTGCGGAGCAACCAGAAACACCAGCATGAGGATGAGGAGAAAATTGAAGCCCCTGGATCAAGGTGGGGAACCTGGGACCGGTCCTATCGGCACACCGAGACGATGTGCCGGATGATTGAGGCAAGGGGAATCACCCCCATGGCATGGGCGGCATAAACCACAAACGGGGGCCTTCGGGCCCCCTCTTCTATAGGAGGCAAGGCGATGACCTCTTTGGCGGCTAAAAAAATTGAAACCATCCCCGGGTTGCATTCCTGTTTCACCTGCGCCGATAACCTGGGCTGCAACCTGGAGCCCCGGTGCGAGTCCATGGCCGGCTGCATCAAGTGGCGGTGTCGGGTCTGCCGGGCGCCGTGGTGGGTTGTGGGCTACGACCATGAGGCTTGTAATGCCACGGGCGTTCCCAACGGCGTGACCTACCATGACGGCACTCACATGGCGCCGCTGCCGGAGGCGTCCGGGCATTACTACCGGTATAGCGGATATTGCAGCGTCCACCAAAGCTGGCGCTGCGGGCTGGCATAAACAACTACGGCCCTCAGGGGACCGGAGGCTTCCTTACCGGATGTCTCATCCGGCGCATGCCCTTTATCCAAATCATTTTTCGCCGAAAACCGGAAGTTTCTGATTTCTGGCAAAAATAGAAGCATCCAAGGCCGCCAGGAGGCAAGACTAATGACGGAGGTAGAGTTAGAGCAGTGATCACCGGTAAGGGTTTTGGAGGAGATTAAGGACCACTAAGCATTACCATCTTTTAAGAATACGGTCATGGGAGACAGGGCGCCCGGCAGAGGCACCCGCCCCTGAGGACAAATGTCCCCACCTGGGCCGGGTCGAAACGACCCAAATTGAATCTGGCGCAAGATGCTTCTCCTCATGAAGGTATGTTGACATGAGCAGGTGTCCCCACAAGCACCACCGTCCGCGTCTGATGAACCTATCCAGCGCACAGGAATGCGAGATGCTTTGCACCTCATAGCCATGGCGAATTAACCGCAGCTGCTCCCTACCGGGCAGGACCCACAAAGCCGACCGGCTGAATTCCACGTTGCAACGAAAGTCAGCCGAAAGGGATCTTAAAAAAATTAGCCTCATTTGGTGCTAATTCTTAGTCTCCCTGAGAGAAGTGTCTGCTTTTCAAAGCCTCAGATGAGGTCTTGATATTCTTGGCCCCCCGGGGGTCCAACCGCAGGCAAGGAGACTATAATGAAGAAAATGTTTTTCTTGGAAGGAGGGTACTGTGGATCTCCAGGACCAAGGCCAGGATTAATCGGAAAATTGGCACCCCCCTTGACCAGATCGGAGCGGCAGCGAAAACTGGGCGCGGCCATGGGTTGTCTCATTCCCGTCCTGGCTTTGATTTTCATTGCGGGAATCCTGTTATGGATCAAATGAGTCCCGTTTCACCTGGCGCCCCAGGTATCCCCCGGTCAAATTGCTGGATCTCCTCCCGGGCCAGGTCGGAACTTCTCGGCCACACCTCCCGTCCATCGGCAATAAAAAAATGTGTCTGGGGAAACGGGTGCGGTACAAATTTCTGCAACCCCTGGGGGTCAGGCTTTTTCAGGGAAATATTGACAGGTTGCGGTTGTTAGTCGTATGGTAGGGACAGAAAAAACCGCCTACCGGTTGCGGCTGGTGTGGGGAACCCATGGCACGGGTGAAGAAGGCGCAGAACAAGTCCTCCGGGGCCAACTTGCGGTTTGAGGTCACCCTGTGGGCGGTAGCGACTCTCTTTAGGCCGCTTGGGAGCCAGAAGAGGGCATAGGAACCGAATGATGAATAACTTAAGAGACTTTTGCTCGAGGCTCGTATGGGGTAGGATTTTTTCCCGCTCAGGCGGACCTATGAGAGAATTCCAGTGAATCAATTCGTTAAAAGTATATTGAACTATTATGCAGCGTTCACCGAGACCCGCTTCTCCAATAGGAGCGCGCTGAATTACAAATGGCTCAACGCCCCCAACCTGACCCTTGATATTTCATTCTTCCCGGAATTTTTCCAGCTTTGGGTATCGAAGCTGGAAACCCATGACCATGGGCCGGTCGATGTTCGTATAAACCAGTTCAAGCGGGAAATCCCTGTTCACCGCTTCCGCCAAAAACTTGACGAACTTCTGGCGACCTCATTCAACCTAGAAAGTCTGCAACAATTCATAGCTGAGGATAGTGGAGGAAACCCGCTTTCCACGCCCGATGAGTTGCGGGAGGCTTTCTTGGAAGGGGTACGGGCTTACAATCTCGCCCTTCGTAGCGCCTTGGAACAGATTGTCTATGCCTTACAAGGAGAAGAAATCGTCGCCATTGAAACCCAATATCGCACAACCGGGCTCCCGGCCCCAACCTTCAACGTTCCGATGTTCTCTCAAGATATATACGATACCTTGCAGCGGGCCGCCGTTGAGTCCGAGGATGAAGGAAGCTATTTCCAGAACCTGAAAGACACCCTGGAAAATAGGGACTATCGCCTAGTCCTCTACGACCTAAATATCCTCCTCAGGCAGTTCGCCGTAATGGAAAGCTATGGCACCTCCTATTTATTTTTTGGCTCTATACGCCAGGAAACCGGCAACAACGGAAACTTTGCCTACCCGTTTTTTTTCATAGAGGTCAATTTCGACACCGGCATGACGGATTGCATCCACCTGACTATCCCCCGTGACCTGGTGCTGCTGAACACACCGGCCATCAATACCTTCGAGTTTCAGAACGTCCTGACGATACCCCGGGCTGCGTCCTTCGCCGGCAGCATCCCCCACCTCCGGCAGATGGACAGCTTTCTTAGTGGTGAATATAACTTACCCCCTCAACCCATCACCACTAATGAAAGCTGCTCTATCCCCCCACCTGTTGAAGGTCTGCCCCATTTGAAATACCGCTTGGGTTTCCAGGTCATTAAGAACGAGGATAAGCGGATTCTCGACTACTCGGAGTTGATGGCGAAGGTTGAACGGGGAGAAGGGTCTACCATTATTGATTTTGTTGACGGCTATCTTACAAAAAACGTCGTAAATACCAATGATGAGACCAATGCCAAGTTCAGGGATAATTATCCTAAAAATACCGCCCGGTATTTCTATTCCGACAACCCCTTGCCGCTAAATCGCTCCCAGAAAAAGATATTGACCGCCATGGGCAACCCCAAAAACCGGGTTGTGGTGGTCGATGGGCCGCCAGGAACCGGTAAGTCGCATACCATCGCGGCCGTTACCTACTGGGCCAACCAAAACGGCACGTCCATAGTCATCACCTCCCATAAAAAAGAAGCCTTGGACGTGGTCGAGCGCATGCTCACCGATAAATATCGCAAGCTGCATCCCCACAGCAAACCCTCCGTTATCAGAATCTCCAGGGACCAGGAACTCGCCACGCTGAACACCATTGAAAACTCCCTCTCCTTGCCGGTGATAGACGCCGCCGCCCGCCGGGCTGACGATTTCAATGTGGACGCCGTGGGGCGTGATAAAGCTAAGGTGCAACACCACCTCGAACACACCATCTCCACCGCAATTACCCAGACCAAGCTGTTACCCCAAGCGAGCCATAAGTTGCTCCGCCTTTTCCAGTTAGAGGAAGAACTGGCCATAGATTCAGGCGAAATTGCCGGGACCCCCTCCCTGGGAATGCCGGAGGCGCTGCGACGCTTCCAAGACCTCCCTGGCCATATTCCCCTAACGGATCTCCGTGGTATTACCCTAGAATCTTTCACCGCCCTTTACCAGCGCCGACATGACATCCCCGGCATTCTTGACGCCTGCAATGCCTTGACCTCCCAGGGGGTTGACCCGAACTCCCTCTCCGGCATCGACCTTACCTCCCTGGTAAATCTGGACGCCGCTAAACCCCTGGTGGACCGGCTGACCGTAGCATTCAACCACGACTTGCCCCTTCGCCGACTGGCGGTCACCGAGTTGCCTTCGTTGCCGCACCCATGGCGGGAATTGCAGGACATAATCTCCTCCTACCGGGAACTGCAAGATGTCCAGCATCGGTTGCAAGAATTGATGGGTCAGACCTCCTTCATGGGCAAAATTGGTCTTGACAAGAAATTCGCCGCCACCAAAGAAAAGTTCTTGCGTGATTTCCCCGCTATATGGGCCTATGCCCAAAAAGCCGGCCTCAAGCCTGATAAACTGCTGGCGCAGGTGGACTCCCTGCTGGATACGCTTCACCGCCTGCAAGGGGATACCCCTTATGCCATGGAGTTTATCTATTCCCTGGCCCGGCAGCCGGCGGATTTCACCGCCCTGGCAGCAGACCTGGGCGACCTGAATAGCCTCAGGTTTCACCACCTGCTAAACGCTGTGGCCTTGCTGCACCAAAAGGAAAAACAGGACCTGACCCTCAAGGAGTTGGCCCGGGGGCTCAAGCAGCTCCAAGACCTCACCCGCTATTCCCACATTCTCCAGGTCATAACCGAATTTCAGGAGGCCGTGGGGCTGACAGGTCTGTCTCATCAAGACCTGTATCTCCTGCTGACCAAGCTGCGGGGGACCCTGGAGAACCTGCAATCTCAGACCCTCGACGATCTCCGGGCGGTACGGGACCTCTATGGCTCCACCTTACGGCGGGTGGGGATAGATTTTTCCGACCTCGCCTCCCTGGACAAGCTCACCGGGCTGACTCAGGCTGAGACCAAAATCCTGGAGTTCATCACCCTCCATGCCGAACTGAGCGGGGAAGAAGCCTTCTTGCCGGAAATCCGGGGCCAACTGGAGGAGCTCAACGGCTACAACCAGCGCCTGACCGAGCATACCAACGACCTGCGCCTGAAAGGCTTCCAAAATTTTCAAGCAGACATGCAGAGAATCAAGCGGAGCATTGCCGCCGGTAAACGTCTGACCCCCGAGCAAGCCAGGCGCCTGTGCTCCACCTATGCCTGCATCATCGCCGAGCCGGAGGCCATTTTCAGGTTCTTCCCCATGGAAGAGGGCCTCTTCGATATCCTCATCTTTGACGAAGCCTCCCAGGTTTCCATCGCCCACTCCCTTTCCCTCATCCTTCGGGCCAAGCAGGTGCTGGTCTTCGGAGATAAGTACCAGTACGGCGCGGTGAGCGCCGTTAACGTCAGTCGCAAATACAACGGCGCTTACTTCCAAAGAATCATTAATGCGTACCGAGGGGAAACCCACCGGACGATTTCGGCGGAACAGGAAAAGCGGCTGCTGGATGAGGAGACCGCCGAGGTGGCCGACGACGGCGACCTGTATGTGGCCGAAATCCCGCGGGCTGACCAACAGGACGCCGATCAAGAATGGCTCAAGAACTTCAGCATTCGCATATCCACCCTGGATTTCTGTCAGGCCATTCCTAACTACTACGGCTCCCTCACCGAGCATTTCCGCAGCTTTCCCGAAATTATCGGCTATTCCAACAAGGTCTTCTACCGCCCGGCCCTGATACCCCTGGTGGTCAACCGCCTGCGTACCAAGCCCATTGACGCGGTGCTCCGCTTCCTCAAAGTAGAGACCCAGGGGCATTCCGGCCAAAATGTCAACTTAGACGAAATCGAGGCCATCCGGCAGGACCTTGAGCAGCTTACTGTTGACGGCTACCAAGGCACCATCGGCATCATCACCTCCTTCCGGGAGCAGCGGGACCGGGCGGAAAGATACCTGCGGGAGAAGCTCCCCAACTACCACCGCCTCAAAGAGGAAAACCGGCTTGCCGTCTGGTTTGTGGGGGATGTGCAGGGGGAAGAGCGGGATATCGTCTATTACTCCCTGGTGCAGGACAAGAGACTGGGCAATGCTGACCTGCGCACCATTTACCCCACCCCGGGGGGGACCGCCGACACCATCAAGAGCCTGAAGATGCAGCGTCTGAACGTAGGCTTCTCCCGGGCCAAGGATACCATGGTTTTCGTCCACAGCATGGACCTGGGCGACTATGCCGATAGCAAGTTGGGCGACGCCTTACAGCACTACCGTGCCGTCCTGGAGGAGACCCGCCCCCACGACCATTTTATCGTCGACGACTCGGTGTTCGAATCCCCCAAGGAAAAGGAGCTCTACATCCACATCACCCAGACCGATTTCTACCGCCAGCACCGGGACCGCCTTCTCATTATCCCCCAGTTTGACATCGGGAAGTACATCCAACAAGAATACCAGAGGTTCATCCCCAGGTACCGGGTTGACTTTTTGCTTACTTTAGCCGATGGAGGGAAGGAAAAGAGCCTCATCCTGGAGTACGACGGGTTGGAGTACCACACCAAAGACCCTGAGGTAGTCCGGTCCCTGGAGGACTTCAAGGAAGAATACCTGGAATACGACCTGGCCCGGCAACTGGAGCTGGAAAGCTACGGCTACCACTTCCTGCGCATCAACAAGTTCACCCTGCGGCCCCGGCGGGCGGGAGAGACCCCGGTGGAAGTGCTGAGCGAGCTGCTGGCCAAGGCTTTCGCCATGTAGGGGCTATAAGAAGACCTTATAATCCGTCTTCAGGACCTGGGCTAAACGCCTGGCCATATTCTTGCCGATGGGGCGCTTGCCGTTTTCCATATCGGATAAATTGGTCCGCTTGACCCCCAGCAGGTGGGCCAGTTGCTCCTGGGTCAGGCCTTCCCGCAGCCTGAGGCCCCGGATGGCGCTGCCTTGATGCAGGTCGGGAAAGACCTCTTCCAGGGGGATAGAGCCGCTTTCGTCGTCCAGGATGGTGGCCACGGCGTCTTGAATCCTGAGGATTTTTTCTTCAGGGAGCCGATGGCGCAGGCAGACTTCAGCAAAGTCTCTGGTAATTTGCTCCTTCGTGGGGTCCAACATAGGTCACCTCCAAAGAGAGTGCCCCGGTAACTCTCCAAATGGCCACATAGGTGGGGCGGCCTGGCTTGATATGGCAGTGGTGGCAGTTCTCCGCGCCCTGGATTTTGCCGTAATGCGGCCAATGGCGTTGTACGGGGCCGGCGGCGCGCAACTCCAGGGCCAGGGCCTTGAAGCGCTCCTGAATATTGACGGGCAGCCTCGGAAGATTTTTCACGGCCCGCCGGCTCACGCGCACCTGCCAGCTCATTGCCCCCAAGGTATCATTTTTTGATACCCAAGACAAGCAGGAAGGGATTTGAAGATTGCCGGTTTTTGCCCTATGATGGGAGTCAGGCCGGCCGGGGTTGCGGTTGGACGCCAACGACGGGAAAGGGAGCGGGTATCCTTATGGTCAAGATAAACCTCACCGATGAAGAACTGGCCAGGCTGCTGGAGGCGGTGAACGGCGAAGTGGAGCCGCCCCCGGAGTTGGCCGGGAAGCTGTTCCCCTCCCTCCTGGAAAAGCTGGGCCAGGCCGGGAAGTTTGACTTCGAGACCTTAAACCGCATCCGCATCCCCACCATCGAGTATGCCGGCAAGCGCTCCGAGGGGGTCATCCTGGCCACCGCGGTGGCCCTGGGACAGTCCGCCCCTTTGCAGGTGGTGCGGAGTTTCGGCGAGCCGGGGGCGGATGGCTGGCGGAATCTCATCGTGCAGGGGGATAACCTGCAATTCCTCAAGACCGTGTATCTCAATCAAGACCCGCTGATTAAAGACAAGGTTAAGGGTAAGGTCAAGCTCATCTATATAGACCCGCCGTTTGCGACGAAGGCGGAGTTCCAGGGAGGAGATGGTACAAAAAGTTACAGCGATAGAATAGATACGGCTGAATTCATAGAGAATATTAGAGAAAGGCTTATTTATTGTCGAGAGCTTCTTTCAGATGATTCTTCAATAATCGTTCATCTCGATGACCGAAAGGTTCATTATATAAAAACATTGGTGTCCGGCACGCTAATTGAATAGCAAAGGTTGTCGATTATCAGGTGTTTGAGGGCAAAGCATGGCCCACAAGTCCATGCGTTCCAGGAGCATGGTTTGGGCCAAACGGGAGAGTTCCAGGAGTCCCCAACTAACTTTGGTCTTGAACTTGACCCACACCAGCAGCAGGTAAGCGATCAAGGCGGTTCAGATTTGGATCAACACCGCATTCTTGGAGGTGCCGTAAAAGGCCTTAATTTTCAGGTTTTGCTTGATCCACTTGAAAAAAAGCTCAATCTGCCAACGGCGGCGGTAGAGTTCGGCCACCTCCAGGGCCGACAGGTCCTGGCGGTTGGTTAAAAAGACATATTCTTTGCCGGTCTCCGGGTCCCGATAGTGCACCCGGCGCAGGGGCTCGGGATAGCTGGCCTGGCCCTTGGGGGAACCCAAGCAGATAATCTGGTCGGCCAGGATAGGGCCGGAAGCCGTCTGCTTCTCGATAATCTTGTCGCAAGAGTTGCTTTTGAGCCGGGTCACAAACCAGGCGCGGCCCTGGTGCAATTGGTACAGCCAGGCATAATCCAGGTAGGCCCGGTCAAAGATCAACAGGTCACCCGGCTGAAAGCGCAGGTCTTTGATGGCCTGGCGGTCATGGGTCTTGCCGTCGGTGACCAGGACACACTGGGGCAGCAACCCGGTAAGCACGGTGTGCAGTTTAATGGCCCCCTTGCGAGTCCGAAACTTGGCCCAGGGAAAGACCGCGGCACAGAGGTCGATGGTAGTGGCATCGATGATCTTGATGGGCGGAGCCTTCTGAGGCTGTGGCTCTAACTCGGCGGAGAGTCGCTCATAGAGCTTATAATAGGTCTTTTCGAAGATGACCGCGGGACGCAGCTGATTAGCGTCGGACAGAGTGGCGCGTCTCACCTTGGAAAGCCCCGGATGGTAGAGCTTGTGGGCTTGCCGGTTGATGCTGAATACCACGTCCCGAAGACTTTTGCGGCCGCTCCACTGGCCGAAGAGCATGGCCCCCAGGTGCGACCAATAAGTGAATTTCCTGGGGTCCGGCCCCTGCCAGGCATGGCTGTCCACCAGGTGGTTGAAAACATGTCTCGGTATGAGTTGTAGTAATTGACCCATGAGTGTGCTACAATGCGCCATAAGCCCAATAACTCCCTTCAATGTTTAGGTTTTTGGCAAACCCATTATAGCATTGATCGGCTGTCTTGGGGCTGTTTTACTTGCTATCTCAAGTAATTTCTACCGGACAGCAGTGATGTAAAATGTCGACTCCCAAGTTTATTATCGTATAAAAGCCCTTCGTCTGCCGAGTTCGTAGACTTTCGGATTCAGCAAAATTCTCAAGACAGCCAATCGGGGTACTACACTTTTTAAAATGGAGAAAAAATGCCCCATTAGAGACGATCCCTATCCGATTTACAACATCGAAGTCATCATCACTGGAGGCAGTGATGAGGCAGGGCGGTGCCTGAAAGCGCCTACCAGCAGGATACAGGGCCACGCTTCAATGACTTGGTCGAAAGCGGCGCAGGAGGTATGTCTTTGGCACATAATGCTCTAAGACTGTGTGACCTATCAGAAATCTCTCTTTCTGGACATGGTCTACCTACAACAGGATGCCTTCGACGATGTCGATTGGAGCATGCCTTTGGAGCGTCAGAAGAAAAGTTTCGCCTTGGTCTGCGACCTGATCAACCGTCCTTACCAGTTTGCCGATAAAACGACGGCAAGGGAGTACTTCACACGTCTTACCGGATTGGATAAAAACCTCAATTATTCCCGGGAGGATGCGCCGGCCTATGGCGACTAATCAAGCAAATTAATGAACTGGCCGATTCAAATACGCAACCGGCTATCACGGCAACCAGTCAGGCGGAGTGAAATGATGATTATTCTGGTGATCAATTCTGGTAGTTCATCGATCAAATACAAGCTCTTCGAAGTGGACCAGCGCCGGTTATTGGCATCAGGTCTGGCCGAAGAAATCGGGGAGTCCAGCAGCATCCTCACGCACCAGTACCTGACGGCCACTGGAGAAGAGAAAAAACACGTGGAGCGGAACCGGATCGCCGACCACCATCAAGGTTTGCAACGGATCGTGGACCTTTTGCTGGAGCCTCAAACGGGGGTCATCAGCGACCGATCGGAGATCACCGCCGTCGGCCATCGGGTCGTCCACGGGGGCGATGCCTTTGAAGCGACCACCCTTATCGATGATCGAGTCATCGCCGACATCAAGGCGTGCATCCCGCTAGCCCCGCTGCAGAACCCCGCCAACCTGATGGGTATCGAGGTAGCCCACAAGATATTCCCTGACGCCGCCCAGGCGGCTGTTTTCGATACGGCCTTTCACCAGAGCCTTCCCATGGAGGCGTATCTTTATGCGATTCCTTTCGAATATTACGAGAAATACAAGATTCGACGCTATGGGTTTCATGGGACCTCCCATGCCTTCGTGGCAGAAGAGGCCGCCGCCTTTTTGAAGCAGCCGCTGGCCCAACTTAACCTGATCACGCTCCACCTGGGCAGTGGGGCCAGTATGGCGGCAATCAGGGGCGGCCGCAGCGTCGACACCACGATGGGCCTGACACCCCTGGCCGGATTGGTGATGGGCACCCGCAGCGGCGACCTTGACCCTTCTATCCTCGACTTTCTGGCCGACCACGAAGGCATGTCCCCCAAGGACCTGGACGGGATGTTGAACAAAAAAAGCGGGCTGCTGGGGCTGTGCGGGGAAAACGACATGCGGAGGGTCATCCAGAAGATGGAGGCAGGCGACCGCCGGGCGGCGCTGGCCTTTAGGGTCTTCATCCATCGCATTAAACAATATATCGGGGCTTACATGGCCTGCCTGGGCCGCGTGGATGCCCTCGTCTTTACGGCGGGCATCGGTGAGCACGCCTCGCTGGTCCGGGAGCGCTCCTGCCAAGGCCTGCAAGCCTTCGGCATCGAAATCGACCGCCAAAGAAACGAAGAACCCGCGGACGAGATGCGGGAAATCAGCCCGACCGACAGCCGCGTGAAGGTTCTTGTGATCCCAACTAACGAGGAACTGAGAATCGCCCAGGAAACCAGGATCGCCATTGGATTGCAATCAAAAAAGGCTTGAACCCGATATTTTTTCTCTGGACCGAGTAACACTTAAAATGGGAAGATGGAAGCCTTGCCGGAAAAGCAGTGAGAGGCGCCTCTGATGCTGCCCAAGGATCAACTTGCGATGCCTAACAGACAGAATCGAAGATATCCAGGCGATATCGCCAGATTAAATCGTAAGTACCCAAATTTTCCTTCTTTTTCCTATCTTAATGGTATTATCTTCAGCTGCTGTTCTCTACTTTTAGTGCCGGAGGGAGGTTATCTTTGTACGAACCCGTTTTTCACGTAATAAAGACATGTGAATCCTGAACGAAGTGCTTCCGATTACCACAACCCGACGGTACAAAACGGCCGTTGCCCACCAAAGGAGGAATATGATCATGGCAACCAAAACAATGGAAACCAGCGCTTATGAAGCGATCTCGGCCTACGGCCCCACCCGTTCGACGATCACAGGAACCCCGCTCAGTGCCGAGGAGTTGAACAAGATTGACGCCTATTGGCAGACCAGCCTTTATATGTGCCTGGGGATGTTGTACCTCAAGGACAATCCTTTGCTTAAGGAACCGCTCACTCTGGAGCATGTGAAGCCGCGACTTCTGGGCCATTGGGGCTCGGACGCCGGCCAGTGTTTCACCTATATTCACTTCAATCGCCTTATTAACAAGTACGACCTGAACGCCATCTATGTCTCCGGCCCCGGCCACGGGGCGCCGTCGGTCCTGTCCCAGGCGTATCTGGAGGGGACCTACTCCGAAATATATCCGGATAAAAGTGAAGACCTGCAGGGGTTGCAACGCTTCTTCAAGCAATTCTCCTTCCCCGGGGGCATCGGCAGTCACGCCACCCCGGAAACACCCGGCAGTATCCACGAGGGCGGCGAGCTGGGTTACAGCCTGTCCCACGCCTTTGGGACGGTCTTCGACCACCCGGACCTGATCACCCTGGTAATGGTAGGTGACGGCGAGTCCGAGACCGGACCCCTGGCCACGAGCTGGCATAGTAACAAATTCCTCAATCCCATCACCGACGGGGCGGTCCTGCCGGTCCTGCATTTGAACGGTTACAAAATCAACAATCCCACCGTCCTGGCCCGCATCAGTCACGAGGAACTGGAGGCCCTGTTCGTCGGGTATGGGTACACTCCTTACTTTGTGGAGGGGAGCGATCACGACAGCATGCACCAAGCCATGGCCGCCACCCTGGAACACTGCGTCCTGGAGATCCGCAAATCCCAGGAGGAAGCGCGGCAAAACGGCAAGGCCTTCCGGCCGCGCTGGCCCATGATCATCCTCCGGAGCCCCAAGGGCTGGACCGCCCCCCGGAAGGTGGATGGGCATTACCTGGAAGGTTTCTGGCGGGCCCACCAAATCCCCATTACCGACATCGCCACCAACCCAGCCCACCTGAAATTGCTGGAATCATGGATGCGCAGCTACAAGCCGGAGGAACGTTTTGACGAGCAGGGGCGGCTGATCCCCGAATTGAAGGCCCTGGCCCCCAAGGGGAACCATCGGATGAGCGCCAACCCCGTGGCCAACGGCGGTCTGCTGCGGCGGCCTCTGGACATGCCTGACTTCCGCAACTTCGCGGTGGAAGTCAAGACCCCCGGAGTGACCCTGGCCGGAAACGTCCCCACCCTGGGCAACTTCCTCCGGGAAGTCATGCGGCTTAACCTGGAAAACTTCCGGGTCTTCGGGCCGGACGAGACCCAATCCAACAAGCTGGAGGCCATCTACGAAGTCGCCCAAAAAGTCTGGCTGGGAGAGTACTTCCCCGAGGACGCCGACGGGGGCAATCTGACCACCCAGGGCCGGGTCATGGAGATGCTCAGTGAGCACACCGTGGAAGGGTGGCTGGAGGGTTACCTTCTGAGCGGCCGGCACGGTCTCATCAACAGCTACGAGCCGTTCATCCACGTCATCGACTCCATGTTCAACCAGCACGCCAAGTGGTTGGAAAAGTGCAACGAACTGCCCTGGCGGGCCAAGGTGGCGTCACTCAACCTGCTGATCACCGCTTTGGTCTGGCGCCAGGACCACAACGGTTTTACGCATCAGGACCCTGGTTTTCTTAATGTGGTGGTCAACAAGAGCCCCAATGTGGTGCGCATCTACCTGCCGCCTGACGCCAACTGCCTGCTTTCCGTGGCGAACCACTGCCTCCGGAGCATCAATTATGTCAACGTCATCGTGGCGGACAAACAGGTGCACTTACAGTATCTGGACAAGGACGCGGCTATCGCCCACTGCGCCAAGGGCGCCGGTATCTGGGATTGGGCCAGTAACGACCAGGGGACCGAGCCCGATGTGGTCATGGCGAGCTGCGGCGACGTGCCCACCATGGAGGCCCTGGCCGCCACGGCCCTGTTGCGGCAGCAACTGCCCGACATAAAGATCCGGTTCGTGAACGTGATGGACCTGTTCAAATTGATCTCCCAGGTGGATCACCCCCATGGGTTGAGCGACCGTGAGTTCGAGGCCCTGTTCACGTCAACCAAACCGGTGGTCCTTAACTTTCATTCCTATCCGTGGCTGATCCACCAGTTAACCTACCGCCGGCCCGGGCAGCACCATATTCATGTGCGCGGCTATAAAGAGAAGGGCAACATCAACACGCCCCTGGAGCTGGCGATCATCAACCAAACCGATCGCTTTAGCCTGGCCATAGACGCCATCGACCGGATACCCCGTTTTGCGGAGACGGGGTCCAGCGTCCGGGAGGCCCTGATCAACGAGCAGATCAAGTGTAAGAACTACGCCTACGAGTTCGGCCTGGATCCCCAATACATCACTGACTGGAAGTGGCCCTTCTGATTCGGGACCACAGAATAATATTGGGAGGGACCAGGCGATGAGGCCAATGTTCCCCTGGATTCAGGTTGAAGGCGTTGTAGGCCGAAACAATAGTAAATTCCTCATTAAAGGGAGCTAAGAAGATGGCTGAACCAACCATCATTACCGGTGATGAGGCTAAAGAAAAAACCGCCGAGGCTCTCTTTAACCTTCTGAATAGCAGCTATCAGGGCTTGAGCGCAGCCGAAGCCCAAAACCGGCAGGCGGCATATGGCCCCAATGCCCTGGAAGAAGAAAAGACTCATCCCCTTCTCAAATTTCTGGGCTACTTCTGGGGACCCATTCCCTGGATGATCGAGGTAGCCGCCATCCTCTCCGCGGTGGTGCGCCACTGGGCCGACTTGTTCATTATCGCTTTTTTGCTGCTGTTCAACGCAGTGATCGGCTTTTGGGAGGAACACGAAGCCGGCAATGCCCTGGAGGCTTTGAAAGAGCAATTGGCCCTGAAAGCCCGGGTCCTTCGGGATGGCAAATGGGAGGAAATCGCAGCCCGGGACCTGGTACCGGGCGATATTATCCGGGTGCGCCTGGGGGATATCGTCCCGGCCGATCTCAAATTGATTGAGGGAGACTACCTGAGTATCGACCAGTCGGCCCTCACCGGGGAGTCCCTGCCGGTCAACAAAAAACCGGGGGAAATCGCCTATTCCGGCTCGGTGGCCAAGCAGGGCGAAATGGTCTGTTTGGTGACCGCCACCGGGGGAAATACCTTCTTCGCACGCACCGCCAAGCTGGTGGAGACTGCCGGGGCCGTCTCCCACTTCCAGAAGGCGGTGATGCGGGTGGGCGACTTTCTGATTTTCATCGCGGTGGGACTGAGCATCATCCTGATCGTGGTGGAAATTATCCGGGGCCTGCCCATCGTCGATCTCATCCAGTTCGTCCTGATTTTAGTGGTCGCCTCCATTCCCGTGGCCATGCCCGCGGTCCTGTCCGTCACCATGGCCCTGGGGGCCTTGGCCCTCTCCAGGATGAAGGCCATCGTTTCCCGTCTGCAATCCATTGAAGAGATGGCGGGCATTGATGTGCTGTGCTCCGACAAGACCGGCACCCTGACCAAGAACCAGCTGACCATGGGCGATCCCGTGACCTTTGAGGAGGCCGATCCCCAAACCATCATCCTGATGGGGAGCCTGGCTTCCAAGGAAGAGGACCGGGACGCCATTGATCAGGCGGTGATTGAAGGGTTGAAGGACAAAGGGGCGATGCAGGCCTATGCCCAGGAGAAATTTGTCCCCTTCGACCCGGTGCACAAGCGCACCGAGGCCACGGTCAAGGATAGCCAAGGGAAAACCTTCAAGGTGACCAAAGGGGCGCCCCAGGTCATTATGGAGCTCTGCCACCTGGAGGGTGACGTTGAAGCCAAATCTAAGCAGGCCGTGGATGAGCTGGCCTCCAAAGGTTACCGCACCCTGGGGGTGGCCCGGACCGACAACGGCGACGCCTGGAAGTTTTTGGGAATCCTGCCCCTCTTTGACCCGCCCCGGGATGACGCGGCGGAAACCATCGCCCAGGCCCAGGCCCACGGGATTAAAGTGAAGATGATCACCGGGGACAATGTGGCCATCGGCCGGGAGATTGCCGGGAAGTTGGGCCTGGGGATCAACATCCAGCCGGCTACGAACCTCTTCCCCAAGGAGGAGAAATATGAACTGGGTGACACCGCGGCCCAAGCCATCGAAAAGGCCGACGGCTTCGCCGAGGTCTTCCCGGAACACAAATATAACATCGTCAAGGCCTTGCAAAACCGGGGACATCTGGTGGCCATGACCGGCGATGGCGTCAACGACGCCCCAGCCCTGAAGCAGGCCGATGTGGGCATTGCGGTTTCCGGGGCCACCAACGCGGCCCAGTCGGCCGCCGCCCTGGTGCTTACCGAGCCCGGCCTGTCGGTAATCACCCGCGCCGTGGAGGAAGCCCGGCGTATCTTCGAACGCATGATGAGCTACACTATTTACCGCATCGCCATGACCATTGACATCATGGTGTTCGTGGTGGCGGCCATGATCGCCTTCAATTACTTTCCCCTCACCGCCATGATGATTATCATTCTGGCCTTGCTGGATGATATCCCCATCATGACCATTGCCTACGACAATACTTATCTCAGCCCCACCCCGGTACGGTGGGAAATGCACCGGGTCTTGACGATCTCCAGCGTTTTGGGGTTCCTGGCCATGATTGAGAGCTTCGGGCTGCTGGTCATCGGCAAGTTAGCGCTGAACCTGGACGTTCCGCATTTGCAGACCATGCTCTTTTTACAACTGGTGGCCGGCGGCCATCTGATGCTGTTCATCACCCGAACCAAGAAAAGCTTCTGGAGAAAGCCGCATCCTTCCCCGCCATTGTTCTTCGCCATTGTGGGCACCCAAGCTTTTGCCGTCCTGATGACCGGTTTCGGCTGGCTGGTACCAAAGTTGCCCTGGGCACTTATCGGAGTGGTGTGGATCTATAATCTTGTCTGGATGGTCGGGATGGATATCATCAAAATAGGGCTCTATCGCCTCCTGGAAAATCGGGCCAACCATAAACGCCGCTTCCTGGAGACCCTGAACCGGCCACTCCATCCACATCATACGAAGTAGCCTGCCCAGCCGCCCCGTCTCCAATCCCGGAGGCGGGGGCGATTAAGCCACGGGCGCCTCCCTACCGGCGCCGGCGGGAAAGGGGGATTATGGGATAAGCCAGTCATATCCTGACCATTAACCGCGGCTCCGCCAGTATCAAATTTTCCTTTTACCTGCTGGGGAGAACTGAACGCCGGGTCCTAAAAGGGGAAATGGGGAGAATCGGCGTCAGCCAGGGATTTTTGCAGGCTGACGACCACGGCGGCCATCGGCTTACCTCCCAAGAACTGGACCTGCCGGACCATGAGGCCGCCTTAAAAATCCTCTTCCAGTGGCTGTAGGGCCATGAAGTCGGCAAGGAGCTGCACGCCGTGAGGCACCGGTTGGTGCGAGTCGGCCAGGCCCATTTCCAGCCGCAACCGGTATCCGCAGCCTTGAAGGAAACCCTTGTTAAAATTAACAACCTGGAGGTTGACTTATGAATCCAGCCAAACCCTCCGTAACCACTGCTGATTTCGGCGCGGTCTTATTTGATCTCGACGGGGTGTTGACCGCTACCGCCAAGGTCCATGCGGCCTGCTGGAAGAAGACCTTTGATGACTATCTGAAGCAGCGCGCCGTCAAAGCCAACGAACCTTTCCAGCCCTTCGACATTGACCAAGACTACAGCTTGTATGTGGATGGCGAGCCGCGTTACGATGGAGTTAAAAACTTCCTTGAATCCCGAGATATTCATCTCCCTTACGGCGACCCCAGCGACCCTCCGGACCGCGAAACAATCTGTGGTATCGGCAACCGCAAGGAAGAACTGGTCATCAAAACCCTTAAGTCTGAAGGTGTGGAAGTTTACGAAGGTTCGGTGGCCTGGGTAAAGCATCTGCGCCAGATAGGGATCAAAGTTGCGGTGGTCTCATCCAGCAAGAACTGCCTTGAGGTGCTAAAGGCCGGTGGCATCGACGGCTTGTTTCAAGTACGGGTGGACGGCCACGTGGTTGAAGACCAAAAGCTTCCCGGCAAACCGGCGCCGGATACCTATCTCCACGCCGCTGCCCTGCTTAATGTCCCGCCTCCACGGGCCATGGTCGTGGAGGATGCCCTCTCCGGCGTTCAAGCCGGCCGAAATGGCGGTTTTGGTCTGGTGATCGGGGTCAATCGCAAAGACCAAAACCATGCTGAGGCCCTACGAAAAAACGGGGCCGACATCGTGGTTGCCGATCTTAAGGAAATGCTTCCGTGATTCTTGGGAATGGCACACCTGCATAATTAAGGAGTCGGCTAATGCTTCAGAAAAAACTCATTAATCCTCCCCCTCACATATACCCCGTTGATCCTTGGCGCATTGTGGAAAAGCAGTTCTACCCTCCTTTCCTGTCCCAGACCGAAACCATCTTTTCCACGGGCAATGGCTACTTGGGCATGCGGGGCTGCTTTGAGGAAGGCAATCCTGTCTTCGAGAACGGCACGTTCATCAATGGGTTTTATGAGGCCTGGCAGATAGTCTACCCCGAAGCGGCCTACGGGTTTTCCAAGGACGGCCAGACCATGGTGAATGTCACCGATACCAAGATCATCAAACTCTACGTGGATGATGAACCCTTTTTGCTCCCTGATGCTGATCTGATCAGTTTCGAGCGGGTTCTCGATATGAAGGCCGGAACCCTGGACCGGGAGATTCTTTGGGAGACGCCCTCTGGCAAGCGGGTCGCCATTAAATCCAGGCGGCTAGTCTCTTTCGAGCACCGACACCTGGCCGCGATTTCCTATGAAGTAACGGTCCTGAATGCCAAAGCCCCAGTAACCATCTTTTCGGAAATGCGCAATGACCCGCCTCAGCAATTTAGTGCTGATGATCCCCGCTTAGGGCGAGGCTTTCAGGACCGGGTCCTGCTTCCCCAAGTGCACTACAAGAAAAAACATCGAGTGATGCTCGGTCATGTTACGGCAGCAAGCAAAATGAGCCTGGCTTGCGGGATTGACCACTCCCTGGAAACGGAGTGTTCCCACACCTATGAGAGCAAGGCCGAGGAAAATCTGGGGAAAGTGGTCTTTTCCATCCAGGCCCAACCGGGCAAGCCCATATTACTCACCAAATATATTACGTACCACACTTCGCCTCACATTGACCTTGATGAGTTGTGCGCCTGTGCGGAACAGACGTTGGCCCGGGCCTCGGCCCAGGGCTTCCAGGATCTTGTCGCCGGCCAACAGAAATATCTGGATGATTTCTGGCGTCGAAGTGATGTTCAGATCGAGGGCCATCCCCAAAAAAAACACCGGGCCCCCGAAATTCAACAGGTCATCCGCTTCAACCTGTTTCAAATCTTGCAGGCGGCAGCCCGAGCGGAGGATACCGGTATCCCGGCCAAGGGCCTTACCGGACAGGCCTATGATGGCCATTATTTTTGGGATTCCGAGGTTTATGTGCTGCCGTTTCTGACCTACACCTCTCCACACCTGGCCCGAAACCAGCTGGGGTTCAGGTACCGCATATTGGACCAAGCTCGGCACCGCGCCCGGGAATTGCATGAAAAGGGAGCGAAATTTCCCTGGAGGACCATCAACGGCGAAGAGGCCTCGGCCTTTTACGTGGCCGGCACGGCGCAGTATCACATCGACGCGGACATCATGTATGCCCTGCAAAAGTATGTGGAGGCGACGGGAGACGAGGAATTTCTCCACGAAAAAGGGGTGGAGATGCTGGTGGAAGCCGCTCGCTTATGGTACGGCCACGGCTTTTTCTCGGAACAGGCAGGGGGGAAATTTTGCATCCACGGGGTGACGGGGCCAGATGAATACACCACCGTGGTGGATGATAACACTTACACCAATCTCATGGCCCAATATAACCTCCAGTGCGCCGCGGCCCAGGCTGAGGCGCTACGGCATAAAGATCCGGAGCGGTTCGCGGCCCTGGCGGAAAAAATTGGCCTGCATCATCAGGAGATCAAAAATTGGCAGCGGGCCGCCCAGGAAATGCACATTCCCTATTCTGAGAAACTGGGGATACACCCGCAAGACGATACCTTCCTGAGTAAGCAGGTCTGGGACTTTATCAATACGCCCCAGGACCAGTATCCCCTCCTGCTTCACTTTCATCCTTTGGAAATCTACCGCCGCCAGGTGATCAAACAGGCAGATATGGTGCTGGCCATGTTCCTGCTGGGTCAAAAGTTTTCCCGGGAACAGAAACAGCGCAACTTTGATTATTACGACCCGCTAACTACCGGTGATTCCTCGCTCTCTGTTGGCGTTCAGAGTATAATGGCCGCGGAAATCGGTTACATGCAGAAAGCTACCACCTATGCCAATTACGCGGTGCTTATGGACCTCCGCAATGTGGAGGGCAACGTCAAAGACGGCTGCCACATTGCCTCCATGGGCGCCAGCTGGATGGTCCTGATCAATGGCTTTGGGGGTATGCGGGATTACGACGGGGTGTTGTCTTTCCATCCCCGGCTGCCTGAATCGTTAACAAAGTTGCGCTTCCCCTTGACCTTCCGGGGCCAACTCCTGGAGGTTAACATGGACCAGGAAGCTGTGACCTACCTGCTGCGGGAGGGGACTGGACTGACCATTGCGCACCAGGATAAAGAAATCAAACTATCCCCGGGAGAGCCTGTTATCGTCAAGGTGCAGCCAGAGTAAGATGTGCAGGTAGTTTCCCAACTACCTCTATGATTCCCGTTTTAGATGCCGGACACCTCCGGGGCCGGCGACGATGACGTCCTGAGCCAAGTTTAAAAAGAGACCGTGCTCCATGAGGCCGGCTCGTGAGGCCAATTTCTGGGCCAGGCCCTCCAGGTCGGCGATTGGTCCGAAACGGCTGTCCAGGATGATGTTGCCCTGGTCGGTGCAAAATTCGCTGTTGTCCGCGGTCTGCCGGAGGGTGACCTTGGCGCCCAGAGATTCCAGGTAGCGGGCCTGGGACTGCCAACCGTAGGACAAGACCTCCACCGGCACCGGCCAATGGGTGCCCAGCTGGGGCGACAGTTTGCTCTCGTCCACGATGATGATTTCCCGGCTGCTGGCCTGAGCCACGATTTTCTCCCGCAGCAAGGCCCCGCCGCCGCCCTTGATAAGGTTCAACTGCGGGTCCACCTCGTCAGCGCCGTCAATGGTCACATCGATGGCCTGAGGCATGTCTTCGGTCAACATGGGAATGCCCAGCTCGACCGCCTCCTGCCACACGGACCTTGAGGTTGCGAAGGCCACGATATCGCGCAGCTGGCCGCTCCTGTACAGCTCCGCGATACGCCGGGTGGCATAGATGGCCGTAGTGCCGGTGCCCAACCCCAAAGTCATCCCGGATTCGATGAATTGGACCGCATATTCGGCCGCATCCTGCTTGAACTTAGCCTGGGCCTCAGATCCGGAGGCCTTGTCGCTCATGACTCCCTCCTCAGTTTGGCGGCGGCCGGCGCATCCAGCAGCCAGTGCAGTTCTCCGGGAGCAGGTTTGATGATCTGGGAGGGCAGCACCACCGGCTGGTAAGGTCCTTCCAGAACCCGCTGCAGCACTTCGGCCTTGTTGGCCCCCGATACGAGGAAGACCACTCGTCGGGCGGCGTTAATGACCACCGGTGTCATGGTGACCCGCCACATGCCCACGACCTCGACATATTGGGCCATGACCCAGCGCACCGGTTCCGTCACCACGGCCAGGCCGGGAAAGAGCGATGCTGTGTGCCCGTTGTCCCCCATACCCAGGAGGATCAGGTCGAAACCCTCAGGAGGCGGACCCCCGGCAGCAGCATCACCCCCAAAAGTGCGCTGCAGGACGCCGGCATAGTCAAATGCCGCCTGCTCCGGTGGATCTTCGCCGCGGATGCGGTAAACGTTACCTTCCGGAAGCGGCACCTGGTCGAGCAGCGCCGTCCGGGCCATGAGATAATTGCTCTGGGGGTCGTCGGGCGGCACAGAGCGTTCGTCTCCAAAGAAGACCTGGACCTTGGACCAGTCGATTCGGTCCCGGTAGTCCGCCGTCGCCAGGCGGGCATAAACCGGCCGCGGGGTGTTGCCGCCGGAGAGAGCCAGCGTAAAGCGGCCTCGCGCCGCGATGGCTTGGATAGCCGCCTCGGCAATGAAATCCGCCGCACCGCTGATCAAGCTTTCTTTGTCTGGGTAAACGCTAATCTTGGACATGGTTCCTTTCCGAATAGTACTACCAAGACCAAAAATTCAACTATTAACTCCCACTTCTCAGGCGGCGATAGCGTCGGATAAGGGCATTGGTGGAGCCGTCATGCTTGAGCTCAGATTCGGCGGCACTTGCAAGCTCGGGGATGATACGCTTGGCCAGCACCTTGCCCAACTCCACCCCCCATTGATCAAAGGAGTCGATGTTCCAAATGGCGCCTTGGGTGAAGACATTGTGTTCGTAGAGAGCCACCAGGGTTCCCAAGGTCCTGGGCGTCAGGCTCTCGGCCAGAATGACATTGGTGGGCCGGTTGCCTTCGCACACCCGAAACGGCGTCTGGAACGCCGGGGAACCTTCGGCTGTTAATTCTTCGGCGGTCTTGCCGAAGGCCAGCGCCTCGGCCTGGGCAAAAAGGTTGGCCATGAGCAAGTCATGATGGCGGGCCAGCGGACTGAGCGGCTGGCAAAAACCGATGAGGTCGCAGGGGATCAGCTTGGTGCCCTGATGAATAAGCTGGTAAAAGGAGTGCTGACCGTCGGTGCCGGGCTCGCCCCAGATGATGGGACCAGTCTCATAGGTCACGGGTTCAGCCCCCAAGGCTACGTGCTTGCCGTTACTTTCCATCTGCAACTGCTGCAAATACGCCGGAAAGCGTTCAAGATAGGCCGAGTACGGCATAATGCCTATGGTTTGGGCCCCGAAGAAATTATCGTACCAGACCGTCAAGAGGCCCATGAGCGCCGGGAGGTTTTTATCCAGGGGGGTCGTGCGGAAGTGCTCATCCATGGCATGGAATCCAGCCAGCATCTCCCGAAAGTTGTCCGGCCCCACCGCCAGCATGGTGGAAAGCCCAATGGCGGAGTCCATGGAATAACGACCGCCGACCCAGTCCCAGAAGCCAAACATGTTAGCGGTATCGATGCCGAATTTCTGGACCTCCTGGGCGTTGGTGGACACCGCCACGAAGTGCTTGGCCACGGCGCTGTCGCTGCCCAGCGCCTCGATTACCCATTGACGGGCCGTCTGGGCGTTGGTCATGGTCTCCAATGTGGTGAAGGTCTTGGAGGAGATAATGACCATGGTCTCGCTCGCGTCCAGGTCGTGGGTGGCTTCCGTGAAGTTGGCGCCATCCACATTGGACACGAAGCGGAAGGTCATGGCGCGCTCACTGAAGGGACGGAGTGCCAGATAGGCCATCTCCGGCCCCAGGTAGGAGCCGCCGATGCCGATATTGATCACGTTCTTGATGCGCTTGCCGGTGTGGCCTTGCCATTGACCGCTACGCACCCGATTGGCAAAGTCGGCCATCTTGTCCAGCACCGCCTGAACCTCAGGCACCACATCATCGCCATCCACCTTGATGGACACCCCCTTAGGGGCACGCAAGGCCACGTGCAGCACGGCTCGCTTTTCGGTGAGGTTGATCTTCTCACCCCGGAACATGGCATCCCGTCGGGCTTCCACGCCGCGCTCTTTCGCCAGCTCCAAGAGCAATTGGATGGTCTTGGCTGAGATGCGATTTTTGGAGTAATCCAGGAAGAGACCTGGTCCTTCCGCAGACAAACTTTCGGCCCGAGCGGGGTCATCGGCAAAAAGCTGCCTTAGATGCACCCCCTTGATCTCCTCATAATGCTCCTTGAGTGCCTGCCAGGCCTGTGTTTCTGTGGGTTTTGCCGTATCGGTCATATTTATCCCTTCCTATCCTTATTTTAGGCTCTTGGTTTTCGCTTCGATGGCGTTCATCAGATCCTGCCACGACGCGTCAAAGGACTGGGCCCCTTTCTCTTGCAGATCGGCGGCCAATTTGACTGCATCGACCCCCGCCTTGGCGAACTCCGCCAGGACCTGCTCGGCATCGCCGCCATCCCGAGGCAGGGAGCCGGTCACCTGTCCATGGTCGCCAAAGGCCAAGAGGGTCTTCTCAGGCATAGTGTTAATCGTATTGGCCGCGGCCAGAGCGCTGACATAAAGGACGTCGGATGCTGCGGGGTCCTTGGTGCCGGTGCTGGCAAAAAGGAGCCGCTGGGGGCGGGCACCTTGATTCTCCAACCGTTGCCAGCGATCGGAGTCCACCACGTCCCGGTAGGCTTTATAAGCCTGCTGGCCGATGGCGATGCCCAGCTTGTCGCGCAGGTTGGCTGGCACCTTGTCCATAACTGCCTTGTCCCAGCGGCTGATAAAGATCGACGCTACCGAAAGTATATCCGGGCTGAAGCCGGCCTCCAGCCGGCGCTCCAGGCCCCGCATATAGGCATCTGCGGCGCTCAGGTAGTGTTCCCGGGAAAAGAGTAAGGTCACGTTGACCGGCACCCCGGAGAAGATGGCTTCCTCGATGGCTGCCGCGCCTTCTTTGGTGCCGGGGATCTTGATGAACAGGTTGGGCCGCTTGGCCTTCTTGTGAAGCGTCTTGGCCTCGGCCACAGTGCTTTTGGGATCGTAGGCCAATAGCGGCGATACTTCCAGCGATACCCAACCGTCAACGCCGGCGGTGCGCTCGTGAATCGGGGCAAAGATATCCGCAGCCTGGGTCAGGTCCTCCAGGGCCAATTCAAAAAACAGGGCTTCTCCGGAATGACCGAGCTTCACCAGGCGGCGAATTTCATCGTCATAAGCCGAGCTCTGGGTAATGGCGTGGTCGAAGATGGTGGGGTTGGAGGTCAAGCCGGTAACTGACAGCTCATCAATGTAGCGCTTCAAGGTGCCGCTGGTGAGCAGGTCGCGGGTGATGTTGTCGAGCCAGAGGCTTTGGCCCAGATCGTGAAGTTGTTTGGTCGCTTTCATGATTTTGGCTCCCGGAATTATTCCCTTAAGAATGCTGCCAGGTTGTAGTCCAGCAGATCGCCGATATGATTTACTTCGATATCGGCGGGGGGATAGCTAGCCAGAGTCTTGGGGTCGTTGGCGTAGTGGCCTTGTTTAACAAAGACGGTGGTTACGCGTGTTCCCCAGATCTGCTTGATGGCCGCCAGTAGACGCAGCTTGTCGTCCACCATCACGTAATGTTGAGCCGGATAGAGCCTCTCCACCTCTTCCAGCATGGTTTCCTTGTGAACATAGATGAGCACATGGCCCTTAAAAGTGTCCCACAAGCCAGACCGCTCAATCTTGCGGGGCTGGAAGACGGCGTCGCCGTCCGACAAGATGACCGGTATCCCCCAGCGACGCACATGTCCGACGACGTCCAGGGCATCGGGGTAAAGGCGTTGGGCGAATGGATATTCCACCAGCCAGATGGACATTTTCAGCACCCGGATGTCATGCAACTTCTCCATCCGGTACCGTTCGAGGGTTCCCAGGTAGTCGGCATAGCCGATCTCCTGGCGCAGTTCCTCGAAAATCTGGAAAAATCGGTTCCGGGCCTGGGTGCTCAAATAACTACTAAGATGGTGGCGCAGATCCACCTCTACGTGGTCATTGTTCAGCAGTGTGTTATCCACGTCGAACAGGAATACACATGCATGCTTTTCAGTCATGGCTTACTTTCCGGAGACCGCGGATTGAGCCATGGTCCGTGTTTGCCGATGAGTTGGTAAGCTTCTTCCGGTCCCCAGGTTTTCGGCTCGTAGGTATACAACGGGGTCACGTTGCCCAGGATGCCGTCCACCACCCGCCATTGGGCCTCGACGCTGTCCTCCCGGGCAAACAGCTCAGCAGAACCGCGCATGGCATCGCCCAGCAGACGCTGATACGGCGGCATGTCTGCCCCAGCCTGGCGGACGAGGGTCAACTCTACGTCTTGACCCGCCATCCGTTCTCCCGGCTTTTTTATCCGTAGTCCCATGGAGATGACAATGTCCGGACTGATACGCAGCCGCATGTGGCTGGAGAGCACCGGTACGATTTCCCCAAAGGTCTCCCGGGGCGGACGCTTGAACTCGACCACCACCTCGGTAGTGGTCATTGGCAACTCCTTACCGCAGCGGATGAAGATGGGAACGCCGGCCCAACGCCAATTATCGATGAATAGCTTCACGGCCACAAAAGTTTCGACTGTGGAATTGGAGCTGACCCCGGGCACCGAAAGGTAACCGTTAAACTGGCCGCGCACCACATCCGCAGGCTTCAGGGGCGTAATGGTTTTGAACAACCGCCCCTTTTCATCCCGGACTGATTCATAGTCATCACTGGTGTGCGGATCCATGGCCAGGCTGGCCAGGATTTGCAGCATGTGGTTTTGCAGGACATCCCGAATGGCGCCGGCCTCGTCGTAAAACTTGCCGCGGTCCTCCACGCCAAAGTCTTCCGCCATGGTGATCTGGATACTGCGTACGTAGTGGCGATTCCAGATCGGCTCAAAAATGGGGTTGGCAAAGCGAGTGTAGAGGATATTCTGCACCGGCTCTTTGCCCAGGTAATGGTCGATGTGGAAAATAGCCTCTTCCGGAAAAAACTTGTGGAGCAGGTCATTCAGTTCCTGCGCCGAGGCCAGATCGCGGCCGAAAGGTTTTTCCAGGACTACCCGGGCGTTGGTCGCGCAGCCCGATTTGGTCAGCCCCTCGGCCACCTCGACGAACATGCTAGGGTGGATGGCCAGGTAATGCAGTGGTCTTTCTGCCTTTCCCAATTCCTGGCGTAGTTTTTGATACGTTGCCGGGTCATTATAGTCACCCTGAACGGCCCGCAGTAGTTCTATCAGCTTCTGGAAAGCCTCCTGATCCAGGGTGCCATGCTGCTCCAGGCTTTCTTGGGCTCGCGTTTTGAGCTTGTCAAGGGAGCCAGACCGGGACACCCCAATAATAGGCAGATTGAAGCCTTCTTCCCGGATCAGCCCTTGCAGTGATGGAAATATCTTCTTGAATGCCAAATCGCCGGTGGCGCCGAAAAAGACCAGTGCATCGGCAGGAAGGACGCCCATCAGCTACCTCCTGACTCGCCCGGGGTCTTCTCCAGATGACCGCCGAATTCAAAGCGCATCGCCGACATGACTTTGTCTGCAAAATCGTCCATGCCCCGGGAACTGAAGCGGGTGAAAAGAGCCGAGCTGATAACCGGGGCGGGAACCCCTTCGTCGATAGCGGCCTGTAAGGTCCAGCGTCCTTCTCCCGAATCGGACACCCGGCCGGCGAATTTGGACAGGTCCGGATTCTTATGGAGCGCGCTGGCCGTCAAGTCCAGCAGCCAGGCCCCGATAACGCTGCCCCGCCGCCACACTTCGGCCACGTCCGGCAGATTAAATTCATACTGATACAACTCGGGATGACGCAGCGGGGTGGTCTCCGCGTCCACTTCCTGCTGATGCTTGCCTATATCGGCCTTTTTGAGAATGTTCAGGCCTTCGGCGATGGCCGCCATGATTCCGTATTCGATGCCATTGTGGACCATTTTGACAAAATGTCCGCCGCCGTTGGGACCGCAGTGCAGATAACCGTTCTCCGCCGGGGTCGGCTCTCCGGTGCGGCTGGCAGTGCGCGGGGCTTCTTCCACTCCGGGAGCCAGCGCCCTAAAAACGGGGTCCAGGCGCTGAACCGTTTCGACCTCGCCGCCGATCATCATACAGTAGCCTCGTTCCAACCCCCAGACACCGCCGCTGACACCTACATCCACATATTGGATGCGCTTTTCCTTCAAAGCGGCAGCCCGCCGAATGTCGTCGTGGTAGTACGAATTGCCTCCATCTATCACGATATCACCCGGTTCCAACAACGCCGTCAGGTCGTCCAGCACTTTGTCCACTGCGGCGGCCGGCACCATGAGCCAAACGGCCCTCGGCTTGGTAAGCATTCCGACGAACTCCTTCAGGTCGGTGGTGCCTTTGGCGCCTTGGTCAACTGTCTCCTTGATGGACTGTGCATGGCGGGCATAAACAACACACTCGTGGCCGGCCTTCATCAAACGGATTACCATATTGCCACCCATGCGCCCCGCGCCAATCATTCCTAATTGCATGGTATCCTCCTTTGCAAAGGTAGATTCTCCAGTAGTCAGCAGCAGGTAGAAATTTTACTTGCCAGCCCGACTCAACACCTCTTTGGCTGCCGCCACCACATGCTCCGGCACAAAGCCGAAATGCTCAGTTACCACTTTGATGGGCGCCGACATGCCAAAAGTTTTCATGCCCAGCACCAGGCCCTGAGTTCCCACATAGCGATGCCAGCCGAGAGGGGACGCTTCCTCCACGGACACCCTGGCGGTGACCGCCGGCGGCAGGACGCTGTCCTGATAGTCCTGGCTCTGTTCGTCAAAGAGTTCCCAGGAGGGCATACTGACCAGCCGCACTTTCACGCCTTCTGCGGTGAGCTGCTCGCAGGCCGTGAGACAGAGGGATACTTCGCTGCCGGTGCCCATGAGTATCAGCTCCGGCTGGCCATCTGGCGGATCCGCCACCACATAGGCCCCTTTGGCCAGGCCGCTGGCCGCCGCGAACTTGCTGCGATCGATAATGGGGAGGGCCTGCCGGGTACAGATCAGGGCCACGGGCCGGTCCTGCATTGACATAATGACCCGATAAGCCTCCACCATTTCGTTGGCATCGGCCGGGCGAATAACGATCATCCCCGGCATGGCCCGCAGGGAAGCAATCTGCTCAATGGGCTGGTGCGTGGGTCCGTCTTCACCCACGCTGATGGAATCGTGAGTCCAGATGTGAAGCACCGGCAGGTCCATCAGCGATGCCAGGCGGATGGAGCCCCGGGCATAGTCGGTAAAAATAAGAAAGCCGGAACCAAAAGCCCGCAGGCCGGTCAGCGTCATGCCGTTCACCGCGGCGCACATGGCATGCTCCCTGATGCCGAAGTGGAAATTGTGACCCCGGTAATCGCCACCCGCCCCGGGGGGTTCGAAGTCGCCGGCAAATTCAAAGGTAAGCCGGGTCTTGGTGCTCGGCGCCAGGTCGGCCGCGCCGCCGATGATCCAGGGCACCTCCTGGGCCAGGGCGTTGAGCAGCTTCCCGGACACCTCCCGGGTGGATTTGCCCTTGGGGTCCGGTGGAAAGGTGGGGAGCGCTTTCTCCCACCCTGCCGGCAAATCCCGGCGCTGGATGCGCTCGATCTGGTCGCCCAGGTCGGGATACTGGGACTGGTAGCGCTTGAAGGTTTGCTCCCATTCCTGGCGCAGTTTAGCCCCCCGCTTTCCCAGGTTCGCCTTAAAATGCTCCCGTACCCCATCGGGGACGACAAAGAACTTATCCGGGGAGAACCCGAAGAATTCTTTGGTCAGCCGCGATTCCTCTTCACCCAGGGGTTCGCCATGGGCGGCTGCCGTGTCCTGCTTGTGCGGCGCGCCATAACCGATGTGGCTATGGACAATGATGAGCGTCGGGGTGTCATTGTTGTTTAGGAAGTTTTGGTAGCCCCGCACCAACAACTCTTGATCATTGGGGTCGGTGACCCGGGTCACGTTCCAACCATACCCCAAAAACCGCGTCGCCACATCTTCGGTGAAGGTGATGTCGGTGTGGCCTTCGATGGTGACGCGGTTACTGTCATAGATCCAGCACAGGTTCGGAAGACGCAGGTGTCCGGCCAGAGAGGCGGCCTCGCTGGATAAACCTTCCATCATGTCGCCGTCGCCGCACAACGCATAAACATTGAAGTTGAAGAGCTCATACTCCGGCCGGTTGTAGTTCGCCGCCAACCAACGGCCTGCAATGGCCATGCCCACGCTTGTGGCCACCCCCTGTCCCAGGGGGCCGGTGGTGCTCTCCACTCCCGAGGTCCAGCCGTACTCCGGATGGCCCGGACAGCGGCTACCCCCTTGACGAAAGTTCTTAATGTCCTCCAGGGTGACGGCTTCCCGACCCAATTTCTCGTAACTCGGATTGACGGCCTTGATGCCCGCCAAGTGAATCAGGCTGTAGAGCAACATGGAAGCATGACCGCCACTTAGCACAAAGCGGTCCCGGTTAATCCATTGAGGCTCTTCGGGGTCGTAGCGCAGGAACCGTTGCCATAGAGTATAAGCGGTTGGCGCCGCGTCTATGGGTGTTCCCGGGTGGCCGGAATTCGCCTTCTGGATAGCGTCAATGGCCAGGGTGCGGATGGTGTTGATCGCCAACTGATCGATATCGAGGTGACGCGCCATTTTTTCCTCCTCCAGATATTCGTTGACTCCGCGTCGGAGTCTGGGACGCTGCCCTCAAGCCAACCCAAGGTGATCGAAGCCGTATAACACTGCGCCCAGCAGCGCCACCCGGGAGACGATGGCATGAACCGGAATGTCCTTGAGTAAATCGGCAAACCGCCCTTTGTCTATAAATGCCTGCATGAACCGGCCATCTGCCAAATGAGGGAGGACCCGCTTGGGGATTCCTCCAGCCAGGTAAACGCCACCGGTGCCCAGGACCTTAAGCGCCAAATTGCCAGCCTCAGCCCCTAGAATGGCCACAAAGACCTGTAAGGTGGCTGTGCATAAGGGGTTGGCAGCTGGATCATCCATGGCGGCTTGCATGATAAGGGGGGTGCGGTCCTGAACCGCCGACAGCTTAGCTGCGAACTCAGGTGGCTCCGGAGCGTAATGGGTGTCGCGCAGGAAGTCATAAATATTGGGCAGCCCCTCCCCCGAGCACACCCGCTCGTAAGACACGTGTCCATATTTCTTGGACACGTGGCGCCACAATTCCGCCTGCATTTCATCTGCGGGCCCGAAATCGGCATGCCCGCCCTCCGAGGAACAGGCGACATACCCGGTCTCGCTCCAGACGAGATAGGCCTCACCCAAGCCGGTTCCCGGCGCGATCACCGCGATGGCGCTGGGGGGGGGAGCGGGCCGGCCGGGGTTGATGGTATGGAACTCCGCTGCCTGTAAGTGAGGCACCGCATAGGCGATGGCCTTCAAATCGTTCAGGAGCACGACCCTTTTGAGACCGAGGTCCCGGCCCAGGGACTCCTCTGACAGCGACCAGGGCAGGTTGGTGAGATGGGCCTGGCCTCCAATCACTGGCCCGGCCACATCGAAACACCCGTATGTCGCTGTCTGGTTGGTTTGCTGGAGAAATTCCCGCACCATCTCCTCAAGGCCCGGATAGTTGCCACTCTGGAACTCCGCCTGGGCGACGGGTTGGCGGGGATCGCTCCCGGGTGCATACAGACCCAGCAAAGTTTTGGTGCCGCCGATATCACCGGCCAAGAGCATCAGGATATTTCCTCCTCGCCGGCCTCCGGTTCCTCGTCGATATCCTCGTCCTCGCTCCAGTCGATGCGGGCCGCATCGGTGCGGTCCAGCTCTTGGGGGCCTCGGCTGGCAGAAAAATAATCCCAGGCCCACTCGATAAAAGCATCGATCCGGTTGCGCACCCCGCTCATCAGGTAGGCGTGCACCCCGAGCCAGGTGGCGAAGGCCACCGGACCGTGGAGTTCATGGCGATGCTCGCCGATCTCCGCGATCGCCGCGCCATGTCCGATCATCGCCATGAAGCCCTTATCGTGGTAGTTGAATGGCCAGTAGGAGACATTTTTGATCTCATATAAAATGCGCTGGGCCGTCCATCTCCCGGCCTGGAGTGCCACTGATCCGAGCTGCGGCTGCGTCCTGCCGTCAGGACTGGGGATATTGGCAAAATCGCCCAACACGAACACCCCCGGGAAACCCTCAACCGTGAGGTCCGGCCGAACGCTGATCCGACCGCCTCGTCCCTGCGGCAGGCCGACCTTGCTGGCCAACGGTGCCGCCATCAGACCACCGCCCCAGATGACCAGGCGGGTTTTGATCGTCGTGCCGTCAGAGAGTAGCACGTGATCAGGGGTGACCTCTTGCACCGAGACCCCGAGGCGAATCTGTACCCCGTCACGCTTGAGCATGCTGGCAGCATACTCATGGGCTTTTTCAGAGAAGGGGCCGAGCACGGCATGACCGTGATCTACCAGATAGACCTTGGCCGCGGTAACGGCAAGGTCTTGGTACTCTACCGTCATGGTATTATTGATCATTTCAGCCAAAGCGCCGGCCATCTCGGTGCCGGTGGGTCCTGCCCCGACAATGACGAAGTTCAGCGCACCCTGGTCAATAAGCTTCGGCTCGCGATCCGCGTCTTCAAATACCTTGAGGATTCGGGAGCGCAGCCGTTCCGCGTCATCCAGTGAATATAGGGGGAAGGAGTACTCCTCGGCTCCGGGGGTTCTAAAAAAGTTGGGCTGTGATCCCGCCGCCAGGACCAGATAATCACCTTGGTAGACCTCGCCGGAGCTTGTGGTCACCGTCTTGGCCGTGGGATCAACCGTCGTCACTTCGGCCAATTTTACGTCCACATTGGGAGAGTGGCGAAATAACTTGCGCAAAGATGCGGCTACATCGTCCGGTGCCAGGAGAGAGGTGGCTACCTGATACAGCAGCGGCTGGAATTGGTGATAATTATTCTTGTCGATCAGGGTGACGCGCACTTCTTTTTGGGAGGCCAGTTTACGGGCGCAGCCTATTCCTGCGAAGCCGCCGCCCACGATAACTACATGCTTGGGCCCAGGTTTGTCGACCATGTCTCTCTCCTCGATAACTTGGCAGCCGAATGAAGCTAAGTAGGAGCTGCAGGTAAGGGCAAAGGCGTATACGTTACGGTAAATTTAGGTACGTATTTTCATTCTGCAATTGTTCCTTGCAAACTTTTTTTCAATCCCCAAAGAAAAATTAGACCAAGATGTGGACGGGCCTCTTGGAAAAAATTTTTTCCACTGGACCTTAACATCTGCAAGCCAATGATTATTTAATAAAAAGTCAGGGAAGGCTTTCCACCGAGTATCTCTCAGTGATCCCCTTTCCGGAAAATATTTCTTAATGTTGCAAACCAGGCCCTTTTTTCCGGGTCCGCCTTGAATCGACAAGAAAATTGGTCCGCCTACCGCCGGGGCTTCGCACCCCAGGGCCCAGCTTAACCGAGACCACCAGATTTAAGGAAACAGCTGGTTTTGTCGAGGCCGCCTTTAGTTTAGATAAAGCTAAAGAGCCCAACTAGTCATGCACTTGGCCAAGAGGAGAGCTGTATGGACGTAGCCATTCTCTCACGGATTCAGTTTTTCCTCACCGTCTCGTTCCACTTTCTCTTTCCGCCGTTGACCATCGGGCTTGGCGTTATGCTGGTTATCATGCAGGCCTTCTGGGTAAAGACGCGCCAACCCCTCTACCACGATATGGCCCGCTTTTGGACCCGCATCTTCGGGTTAATCTTTGCCATGGGCGTGGCTTCGGGCATTCCCATGGTGTTCCAGTTTGGGACGAACTGGGCCACCTATTCCCGTTTCGTGGGTGACGTCTTCGGCAGTCCCCTGGCCATCGAAGGCATCTACGCCTTTTTCCTGGAGTCGGGCTTTTTGGGCCTGCTCCTCTTCGGCTGGAACCGGATTGGGCCTCGAACCCACTTATTTTCAACCTGCATGGTGGCGCTGGGCGCCCACTTCAGCGCCATCTGGATCCTGGTGGCCAACTCCTGGATGCAAACCCCAACCGGTTTTCATCTAGTGAGAAAGGTGAAGGTCGCCGCCAGCGGCCAGATTTTCCCCCTTACTGCCAGCCTTGGCCACACCCCGTTTACCATTAAGGAGGTTCCCCTGCCCGCGGGCTACGTACTCCGACCCGAGGATTTATCCAACGTGCGGGCCGTGGTTGATAATATCTGGGACGTCATCCTGAACCCGTCCACCCTGGACCGCATAAGCCATACCCTCGCCGGCTGCTGGCTGGCCGGAGCCTTCCTGGTGATTGGCGTGAGCGCTTACTACCTGCTCAGGAACCGGCATGTCAAATCTGCCCGGTCTTCTCTACGATTGGCCCTGGTCTTCGGCGCCATCGCGTCCCTTGTTATGTTTGTCTCCGCCGATTCCACGGCTCGCGGCGTCGCCTACCACCAGCCCACCAAACTCGCCGCCATGGAAGGTCTGGCCCAAACCCAAAAGGATGCCCCCCTGGGCCTGGCAGGAATCGTGCAATGGCAACGTAACGCCGAGGGCCAAATCGTCGGCGTTAAGGAAAAAGCCCTCCGAATCCCCGGCCTGCTCAGCATCCTGGTTTCCGGTAATTTCCTTCATCCCGAAAAGGCCAGTGAAACCGTGGTCAAAGGACTGGCCCAACTGCCCTCCGATGAGTTCCTGGGCCGCCGCTATCCGGGGGCCAGCGCCGCCGAGTTGGCCAAAATCCGGCCTCAGTACTGGCCCAACGTACCGGTGATCTTTCAGACTTACCACCTGATGATCGCCATTGGCATGGCCCTCCTCGGCCTTTCTTTCCTGGGCTGCTTTTTGTGGCTGACCGGCAAGCTTTGGGACAACCAGTCCCGACCCATCCGTGCCTTCCTCTGGCTGTTGGTGGGCTCGGCCTTGCTGCCGATCATCGGCACCCAGGTGGGCTGGATGACCGCCGAGATGGGCCGGCAGCCCTGGATCGTCTACGGCATCCTCAAGACTCACGAGGCGGTTTCTCCGGTCCTCAAGGGTCCGCAAGTCCTCAGCTCCATCATCCTCTTCTTCCTCATTTATGCGCTCCTTTTGACCCTCTTCCTCTTTCTGCTTTTCAGGATGATCGGACAGGGGCCCCAGGAAACCGTCACGGACAAGACTCTTCCCGAAGGTTGGCAGCCCCTTACCCTCAAGGAAGGCCGGCAAACCAGGGGAGGTGAGGTATGAGCCTGGATCTGAACACCATCTGGTTCGGGTTGGTGGGCATCCTGCTCACGGGTTATGCCATCCTCGACGGCTTTGACCTGGGGGTCGGCGGCCTCCATCTCTTGGCCCGGGGAGACCAGGAACGCCGGATTTTCCTGAATGCCATCGGGCCGGTGTGGGACGGCAACGAAGTGTGGTTGGTCACGGGTGGCGGGGCGTTATTTGCAGCCTTTCCCAATGTCTATGCCACGGTGTTCTCCAGCTTCTACGAGGCCTTCATCCTGCTCCTTGCCGCGATCATTTTCCGGGCCGTGGCCATCGAGTTCCGCAGCCAGCGCCCCGGCCATAGGTGGCGGGCCACCTGGGACGCGGCTTTCTCCATCAGCAGCCTGGTCTCAGCCTTGCTCATCGGGGTGGCCCTGGGCAACATTGTCTGGGGCGTACCGCTCAACGAATATCACGATTTCCAGGGCAACCTTTTGACGCTGCTCCACCCCTATCCCCTCTTTGTCGGGGTCATGGCTATCGTCCTGTTCATCATGCATGGCAACCTTTATCTCATCCTGAAGACCGATGGAGCCCGGCAGGAAAAGCTGCGTCGGTGGGCCAGATACACCATTCCCGCTTATCTCCTCTGCTTTATTCTTTTGCATGTGATTACCGTCTCCACCTGCTCCCAGATACAGGCAGCCTTGCCCCAGCGTTGGTGGCTACTGGGCATTATTCTGGCGCTGTCGCTGCTCTTCACCTTGAATATTTGGCGGGAAACCAGCAACGGTCGGGCCGGATGGGCCTTCGTGAGCTCCTGCCTCTCCATTCTGACCCTGATGCTCCTGGTGGGGGTCGCCATCTACCCCAATATCGTTTTTTCCACCCCGCAGATAGCCCATAGTCTCAATATTTACAACGGCTCCTCCACCGATAAGACGCTGCGTTTCATGTTCTATGTGGCCCTCATCGGCGTGCCCCTGGTCCTGACCTATACGATTGGCATCTACTATGTCTTCCGAGGCAAGGTCAAGCTTACGGATGAGTCCTACTAACCAGGGTTGCGGGGTGGCGCCCTTAGGTCACCGGCGCAGAGGGCAGGATGAATGTCGGAGACATACTTTGTATTTGGAGAGGTAATCGCCGGCGCGTTCCCGGGTAGTCTTTCAATACCGGAAGCAAAAAAAACCTGGGATGCTCTCATCCCACGCCGCGAGTTCACTATCATTGAAGCGCGACGGCACAAGAGTGGCGATCGATATGCCGAGATACTGGTTGTTGACTGCAAGAACGACAGCGTGCCAACCAGAAATCCAGTTGGCATCGAATATCTCGAAAGGCTCGGTTTGATGTTCTATAGCCAGCCAGATATCATCCCTGAAGTCCGCGCATTGCGTGTCGGCTTTCCTGCCACCTTGCACCAGTACTACGTGCCGAAAGGCGAGCCCGCGAGTCTCTGCCTTTATCCTTGCATTATACCCAATAAGTTATTAAGATTATACTGGAAAGGGGGTGGTTCTCATGGTCCGGTTTCTTTCCCGGATAATGAGGGTTACTCCTACGCCACATAAATCTCCGGTTTCCGTTTGGCGGGCGGAAATGAGCGTCTCCTGGGGAGTTTATTGAGGAATCAGGGGCATTTTGCCGTGAGAGATGGTGGCAGGTCAGAGTTTGTGACCCCTTCAACCGCGTTCGGCAAGCCAAGGGATCGAGAAAACCACGATCAACCGCCAAAACAAGGGCCGCTATAAAAAGCGGCTTTTGTTTTTCTATGTCTCTACAAATTTTCAATCTAATACACTACCAAAAAAGGTTAACCATTGTCTCCACCCGTGGCATAACGCCCTTGTGAGTAATCCCCTGGAAACCTACCTCAAAGAGCTATCCGAAATTCGCTCATCCGGCGCGGCCGTCAAAGAAACCTCCTATTATGGCCCCCTAGCCACCCTTCTGAACGAGATCGGTAAGACCCTCAAGCCCAAGGTGAAATGCATCATCAATTTGCAGGACCAGGGCGCCGGGCTGCCCGATGGTGGTCTCTTCACCCGGGATCAATTTCAGAAAGCCGGGGATCACGAACCTATGGCCGGCCAGATACCGGCCCGGGGAGTGATAGAGGTCAAATCCACCGGCGACGACGCCTGGGGCACGGCTGATGGGGAACAGGTCACCCGCTATTGGGGTAAATACCGTCTTGTCCTGGTGACCAATTACCGGGACTTCGTCTTGGTTGGCCAGGACCGGGAAGGCCGGCCGATGAAGTTGGAAACCTACCGCCTAGCCCCCGATGAAGCCGCCTTTTGGGACGCGGCCCGCCACTATCGCCGCACCGCCCGGGAGCACGGCGAACGCCTCATTGAATACCTCAAACGGGTGATGCTCCACGCCGCCCCCCTGACCAGTCCTGAAGACGTGGCCTGGTTCCTGGCTTCCTACGCCCGGGACGCCAAGGCCCGCATTGAGGGGAAAGACCTCCCCGCCCTGGCCGGACTCCGGGAAGCCCTGGAAGAAGCCCTGGGCCTCACCCCGCAGCAGGCCCTTGAGCACCTGGGCGAGACCACCTGCGATATTTATCTGAACGAGGTGGCTTATTGGCGGAACGTCCCGGCCAAGGTCTGGGGCTACTACATCGGCGGGTACCAAGTTATCAAGAAATGGCTCTCCTACCGGGAGAAGCCTCTCCTGGGCCGGCCCCTCACCCGGGATGAAGCCCGGGAAGTAACCAACATGTCCCGGCGCCTGGCCGCTATTGTGCTCATGGAACCGATCCTGAATGCTAATTATCTGGAGATAAAAAGTTCAGCTTACCCTTGGGACATAGATGCAAAACGATAAAACCCCTTTCCGAAGATGAACCGCCTTACCGCCGAAATGTGGGAGGACTACCGCATTTTTAAAGCGGCGGGTTTGCTCCACGAGTGGCGAAGGAAGTGGGCAGCTTATTTGCCGAGCTAATAAAATTAACGCTTATTGCCTTAGCTCCGAGAATGTAATGCTCGAGGTATTCAAGCAAGCATGAAGCATCCGGTTGAACATTTGCGGTTCCCAGAAGCGACGGTTGAAGCGGTAACAGAATTCCGCCAGGTAACGGGGCAGGTGTTTTGGGCTGACACCATGATGGACACCACGAATATTGCCTTTGATATTGGCGATCAAGGTATGGACCCAAGGCAGGACCTTCGGCGCCTCTTTCCCCGAACCGGGAACGAGCCACTCATGATGGTAGGGCAAAGCATCCAGGAAGCTATACCCTTGCCAACCGTCGGTTTTGACCACCACTTCTGCCACCAGACGCGCCCGTACCAGGGCCTGAATCTCCTGGCCGCTGACTCTGGGAACCATATGCATGGCAGCAAATCTGGGCTTATTTCCGGGGGTTTCCACCGCCACCACCACTTTGGCCTTGCCGGCGGCCCCCGGCCGCGCTTCCCGGGCTTGGGAGCCCCGAAGTAAGTGTCGTCCATCTCGATCAAGCCGGCGAGTTTATAATTAGCATCCCGGTCGGCCAGGGCTTTGCGAATCTTGTGGCCCATGGTCCACACAGTTTTGTAGCTCTTGATCTCCAACATCCGTTGCAGCGACAGCATGGAGATGCCGCTTTTCTGGCGTCCCATCAGCCAGATCAGCCAAAACCATTTGGTTAAGGGGGTTCTGGTCTTGTGAAACACGGTGCCTGCGGTCAATGAAGCTTGGTAACCGCAGGATTTGCACTGATATAAGTGGCGCTTACGATGAAAATAGGCTTCACCATGACCACAGCGAGGGCACTTGAAGCCTTCAGGCCAACGCAACCGAAACAATTGTTTCTGACAGGCTTTCTCGGTACCAAACTTTTTTTGAAATTGCAGCAGACTGAGAGTTTTCTGTTGCATGATTTTGCTCCAATTTGCTATTTATTCTAATTAATTATAGCATATTTACCGGAGCAAAAGCAATAAGCGTTTTTGATAATAACTGCGCAGCCCTTTGGCCAAGAAACCAATCACACTTATGTCCATCACTTATACCGCCGCCCGGGTCATGGTCAAAAAGGCCGGTGGCTTGGTGGGGGTACATCTCAGGCCACACGATCTCAGGCGGCATGCGGCCACCTATGCCTCAAGATCAGGGGTTCCAGTTGAGATCGTCAGCAAGGTCATTCTGAGGCACGCCAATCTCTCCACCACCCAAAGGTATCTCGGTAAGGTCAGCGATGTGGAAGCGGTGAGGTGGATCGAGAATTTGTACGGTTAATGACCAGCAATCAGGGCGGGGTCGCGAAAGGCCTCGCCCACCTTAAAGGTGTTGAGATTTCCGAAATATTCTCGCCATCCCTCCGTTTAATTTCTGATTTCTCCCCCACCCGCTTCAACGCAAGATTTCCCTCCTTATACCCCGTTCAAAAAACTTCATTGCACCAGGTGCAAGGTCTCTCAGGAAACCTGGGAGATCTCTGCAAAATTTCCACCCTGCAGGAGCTGATCTTCGAGGTGTTTGACTGTCTTGGGCACGTTGCTTAGAGCCAGACAGGTGTTACTGGTTTATTCTACTGTAACCTTGTGCAATTACTTGTACTTTGTCATGCAACGGGTCAAACAAATTGTACCGTGTAACTTCAACTACGTATTACTATAAAAGCTGCTAAAAGTAGTAACGTTATCATGTAGTTGTTATGGGTATAATTTATTGTATTGCTGTGAAGTTACGCAATGAGGAGAAATAATAAAATAATAACGATGTGCATAACTTGCCAATATCATTACGCTATCGTTGTCCTAAAAATAATAATAAGTTAGTAATATTGAGCACTTAGGCATACTGGATGCATTACTTATATATGAACACCGCTCTTTGACAACCAAATACGACTCAGGAACTACCGGGGACGGCCCTGGAGGGGAGCACCGGATGCCGGGAAACCTGGGAGCGAGAAAAGAAAGGGAAAAGAAATGACAACTCTGAAATTGGAGGGATAAACGATGGAAGCGGACACCACGCTATTTCAGGCCAGACACGGTCGGCAGCCCAGAGGATTTGGGCGTTGGGGGTTTCAAGTAGGCAATGAAACTCTCTTTATCGTTGGACAATATAGCAACTCCAAAAAAGAGGCTTTCAAGATTGCCCAGACCCGGGGCGAAGAGCGGGTTGTTGTATTGCCGGGAAAAGAATTGGCCCCCCAGGGCGCCACCCCTGAGAGGCCAGAAACCATGAGTCACGAACAAATCAATAATATCAAAGAACGCCTCATGGCGCAAGCGGAAACCCGGACGTTCAATAAACGGACCAGGACGGTTATCCCGGTGAAAGGAATGAAGGCAGCGGAGGTCATGGCGGTCTTTCAAGTTGACTCGCGGTTCACGGCCCATGCCATTGTTAGGCGTGGGTATTACATAGTGGACTACACGAAACCCGCCAAATGTCCGGGGACCATGGCGGACGCAGAGGGCGCCTATAGGATGGCCAAATGGTGGTTTTACAAGAAGTTGGCGGGCCGGGTGCCCTATTGGGCGGATGCCGATGACATGATCCAGGAGGCAGTCGCCCGCCTGGTTGGACTGGCCGGGGACCCCCGGATGAGTGAGCCGTCCTTTGCATTCTACGTGATCAAGGCTGCTATGGTCGAGTACCTGCGGAGCAACCAGAAACACCAGCATGAGGATGAGGAGAAAATTGACGCCCCTGGGTCCAGGCGGGGAACCTGGGACCGGTCCTATCGGGCCACCGAGACGATGTGCCGGATGATCGAGGCAAAGGGAGCCTACCCCATGGATCTGGCGGCATAGACCACAAACGGGGGCCTTCGTGCCCCCTCTTCTATAAGGGGCAAGGCGATGACCTCTTTAGCGGCTGAGAAAATTGAAACCCTCCCCGGGTTGTATTCCTGTTTCACCTGCGCCGATAACCTGGGCTGCAACCTGGAGCCCCGGTGCGAGTCCATGGACGGCTGCATCAAGTGGCGGTGCCGGGTCTGCCGGGCTCCGTGGTGGACGGTAGGCTATGACCATGAGGCTTGCAATGCCACGGGCGTTCCCAACGGTGTGACCTACCATGACGGCACTCACATGGCGCCGCTGCCAGAGGCATCCGGACATTACTATACCCATGGGGGAATTTATTGCGAGGTCCACAAGAGCTGGCGCTGTGGGCTTTTGAGGTAGAAAGCTGACGGCATGATCCCATCAATCCCCGGAGCTATGGGAATTGGCCCCCACGACCGATAATGGTGTTCTCTTCTTGGGGAACATTTGTGGTATTGTGGGAGTGCCCCAAACTTAGGAAGAAAGCTGACAATCATGAATAAAGGTGGGTTTTCCTGGAAGAGGTTCCTGGAAATCTCCCAGGCCAAGGCCAGGATCAGTCGGCAAATCGGCATCCCCTTGACCAGGTCGGGGCGGCAGCGCAAAATTGGCGCGGCCATGGGTTGCCTCATTCCCGTCCTGGCTCTGATCCTCATTGCAGGATTCCTGTTATTGATTAAATAAGCACGGGCTCAACCGGCGCCCCAGGCATACCACCGTCCCGATTGCTGTATCCCCTCGCAGGCCAGGTCGGAACTTCTCGGCTGGGCCTCACGTCCACAGGCATTAAAAAAATGTGTCCAGGAAAACGGGTGCGATAAAAACTTCATTAACCCCTTAAATTTGGTCTTTTCCTCGGAAATATTGACAGTTTCCGCCAGATAGTCGTATGGTGAAAAAAGGGAAAATTGCCTGCCGGCCAACCCGGGGCAGAGAGGTTACCGGTGTGGCCCTAAGACCAGGAATTGATTAATTTCAAGAAGGAACCCCATGCCAAGCGAGCGGAAAGGCGGCGATCTCTTTATCGTCGATAACAGCGTGTCCGGCTGGACCGGTCTCCGTTATCTTGAGGAATGGACGGGGATCGCCAAGAGTTTTGATATTTGCACCGGTTTTTTCGAGATTGGCTCTTTGCTCGAACTGGACGGTAAATGGCAAGGGTTGGACAAGATCCGGATCTTGATGGGCGCCGAGACGACCCATCGCACCAGGAAGGCTCTCCTTGACGCCGTTAGAGCGCTGGCCAAGGAAACTCTGGACAAGAGCCTCGAAGCCGAGAAGGAAACGAATCCCTTCCTCAGTGGGGTGCCTGCGATCAGCGAGGCCCTCAAATCGCGCCAGATCGATTGCCGCGTTTACGATAAGGATAAATTCCACGCCAAGGCATATATCACCCACGCCAAGCTCGAGGTGGTCGGAGCACAGGCTCTCGTCGGTTCCAGCAATTTTACTCGCCCCGGACTCACCGAGAATATAGAACTCAACATTCAGGTTCAGAGCGGCCGGGAAGTCGCCCAGCTTCAGGAATGGTTCGATAAGCACTGGGCTGAGGCGAAGGAAATTACCGACGAAGTGCTGGCCCTCATCTCCCGCCATACGCACGCCTATACCCCGTTTGACGTTTATACCAAAGCTCTTCACGAGTTCTTCCGGGGACGCGAGATGACCGCCGGCGAGTGGGAGGAAACCCGCTCGAAGATGTTTGAGAAGCTGGACCGCTATCAGAAAGAAGCCTACTGGGCCCTCATGAAGATCGCCCGCCAGCATGGTGGCGCCTTTCTCTGCGACGGGGTCGGCCTCGGCAAGACCTTCGTGGGGCTTATGTTGATCGAACGTTTGATCCTGCATGAGGGTAAGCGGGTCGTCCTCTTTGCACCCAAGCCCACCAAGGAAGGCGTTTGGGAGCCCCATTTACGTGACTGGCTCTCTCACATCGGCGGCGTTGGGGGAGGGGCCGACTTCAGCAATCTTGCGGTCTTCAGCCACACGGACCTTAACCGCAAGGGAGACTTCCCTGAGCGGTTCCGGCGTATTACCGAGCTTGCGGATGCCATCATCATCGACGAGGCTCACCACTTCCGCAACCCGGGGAAGCTGGGGGACACCGAGGCCGGAGGAGACCGGTCGCGCTATTACAGGCTTTATGATTTGTTGGATGATTCTATTCGTTCAAAGACACTCTACATGCTGACGGCCACTCCGATCAATAATCGCTTGAGCGATTTCCGGCACATGGCCGAGCTTTTCACGCGCCGGAATGAAACCTACTTCGCTCGAACCCTGGGGGTGAACAACCTGCGAGGCCATTTCAATAAAATGGAGCAAGCTCTCAGGAAGCGCCTCGGCGGAGATGGACTCGACCTCGGTGAGAATTTGGTCGAGGCCCAGCAGAGCCTGGCCGGCGACCAGATATTCAGGCACCTGGTCGTCCAGCGTAGCCGGGCCTATGCCCGGGCAAGCCAGATCCGCGAGACCGGCGCGGCTGCCGTCTTCCCGGAACGAAAGGCGCCGGCAGTCGCCGACTACTCCATTCGCAAGACCTACGGCCGTCTCCTGGAACTGTTCGAGAAGGCATTTGCCCGGAAGAGTCCCCTGTTCAGTCTCCCGATTTATTACCCCCTGGCATACTACAAGGGTGACGATAAGAGCATCAATCCCTTAGAGGAAAACCGCCAGAAGCAGGTCATCAGCCTGATCCGCATCCAGTTCCTGAAACGGTTCGAGAGCTCCGTCTACGCCTTCGAGTTCTCCTGCGAACGCTTGCTGAAAAAGCTCCTGGCGTTTCTTGATGTCCACAGCGAAACCGATGCCGAAAAGAAGCGCCTGGAGCGTTGGAAACAGCAGCACGCTGAAGTCATAGGCTATGTGATCCAGCGCCAACGGTCGTTCTGGGACGAGGAGGAAGTTGAGGATGCCGATGAGGATGTCATCCCCCAAGAACTCCTTGACGCCGTGACCAAGCTCAGTCGGGATGAATACGAGGTCGTTGAGATCATGCAGGAGACCTTCCTCGACCTCGATCAAATCGCCAGCTTTCTTGAGGAGACCAGAAAGTTTAAGCCTCAACACGACGACAAGCTCAAAAAGCTCATCCGCCTCCTCAAATCCAAGGACCTGGAAGGCCAGAAGGTCCTCATCTTCACCGAGTTTGCCAATACGGCCCGCTATCTCCTCAGGGAGCTCCAGGGAGCCGGCATCGAAGGGGTCGCCCAAGTCGACAGCGCCAGCAAAGGCAACCGGGCCGACATCATCCGGCGTTTCTCGCCCTACTACAACGGCACGACCTCTGCCGAACTCAAGGCAAGGGGCATGACGGAGACCCGCGTCCTCATCTCCACCGACGTGCTTTCCGAGGGTCTCAACCTCCAGGACGCCTGCCGCATGATCAACTACGACATTCACTGGAACCCGATTCGTCTCATGCAACGGATCGGGCGCGTGGACCGGCGCCTCAACCCCGTAGTAGAGCAGCAGCTGATCCAGGACCATCCCGAGGTCGCCGCGTTCCGGGGCAAGGTGTCTTTCTGGAACTTCCTCCCCCCGGATGAGCTCAACGCCATTCTGACGCTTTACAGCATAGTCACCCAGAAAACCCTCATGATCTCCAAGACCCTCGGCATCGAGGGCAAGAAGCTGCTCAGGCCTGAGGACGACTACGCGGCACTTAAGGAGTTCAACCACGCCTACGAGGGCACGAAAACCGCCATCGAGGAAATGCACCTCGAGTACCAGGCTCTGCTCGAAGAGGACCCCGAACTCGCGGGCCTCCTAAACAGCCTGCCCGGCGCCATTTTCAGTGGGAGACAGCGTCCGGCCAAGGGCGCCCGGGGAGTCTTCTTCTGCTATGGCCTGCCGGCGCTGGACAAGGAGACCAACGAGTTCACCGAGGAAGCGGGCACGACGCGCTGGTATCTCTATAACCTGGACCGGGACACCATCCTTGAAGAGCCCGGAGAGATTATCGCGAGTATCCGCTCCAAACCTGAAACCCCTCGCAAGTGCATCACCGAGGCGAAAACCCTGAAAGAGATCCGGGACAAAGTACTCAAGTACATCAAGAACACCTATCTCAAACGCGTGGACGCCCCCGTGGGCGTCAAACCGACGCTCAAGTGCTGGATGGAACTGAACGAGGGCTAAGCCGATGCCGGATTACCGAGAGACGTTAAGGCGGATTCGTACCTTCCCATCGCTAATCAAGTTCCTCCAGGAAAAGTTAGACTGGCCGATCATTTCCGGGGACTTCGAGGAGCTGACCTTCGATTACACGCCCGAGGAACTCGGCATTGACGATGCCAACGCCGCCAAGATCCGGGAGATCAAACGCCTGCGGCCTTTGGAGGTGAACCAGCCTTGGGGTATCTTCTTCGTCATGTTCGAGCCCAAGCGCCTCCCTGTCGTGGCTCTCAGGCGTATTCTCAGCCGGGTAGTATTGAAGAAGCGGGCTTCGGCCAACAGAGCCGAGAGCGCCGCTTGGCAGGCAGATGACTTGCTCTTCGTTTCCAACTATGGCGAGGGTGACGAGCGCCAAATCAGCTTCGCCCACTTCGCTCAACATGGCCAGAAGAACGACCTGCCTACCCTCAAGGTTCTCGGCTGGGACAACCTGGACACTCCCCTCCACCTCGACTACGTGGCGGATGAGCTTGTTGGGAAGTTATTCTGGCCCGACGACCCAGACGATTTGGAAAAATGGCGCAAGACTTGGCGCTCGGCCTTTACGCTACGGCACGGAGAGGTCATTAACACTTCCAAGGACCTGGCCGTACGGCTGGCCGAACTGGCCCGGGCTATCCGCGACCGGATCAAGACAGTCCTGGCCATCGAAACGGCGAATGGTCCCCTGACCAAGCTCATGAAGGCCTTTCAGGAGGCTCTGGTCCACGACCTGGATTCCGACGGCTTTGCGGACATGTACGCCCAGACCATCGCCTACGGCCTCCTCTCGGCCCGGGTCGAGAACCCTCAGGGCAAGACCGCCGATGATCTGGCGGCGCAGATGACCAATCCATTCCTCAAGGAGTTGATGGAGACCTTCCTCCATGTAGGCGGACGGAAGGCAAAGACCGGGGGTGGCCCGGGCCTCGACTTCGACGAACTGGGCGTCAGCGAGGTGGTGGAACTCTTGGACGCGGCCAACATGGAGGCCGTTGTCCGGGACTTCGGGGACCTAAAGCCCGAGGAAGACCCAGTCATCCATTTTTACGAGCTCTTCCTCAAGGAGTACGACGCCAAAAAAAAGATGCAGCGTGGGGTCTTCTACACCCCCCGGCCGGTGGTCTCCTACATCGTCCGCTCCGTGGACGAGCTCATGCGCACCGAGTTTGGCCTGGCCGACGGCTTGGCCGATACCGCCACCTGGGGAAAGATGGTAGCGCGCTACCCGGGCCTCAAGATTCCGCCAGGCACAAAGCCGGATGAAGCTTTCGTCCAGATACTCGACCCGGCCACGGGCACGGGTACCTTCCTGGTGGAGGTCATTGATGTCATCCATAAGACGATGACGAAAAAGTGGCAGGCCCAGGGACAAGACGCCAGGAAGATCGAGCAGCTTTGGAACGACTACGTCCCCCAGCACCTGCTCCCCCGTCTCTACGGCTATGAACTGCTCATGGCTCCATACGCCATCGCCCACATGAAGATCGGTCTAAAACTTTACGAGACGGGCTATCGTTTCGGCAGCGACGAGCGTGTCCGGGTCTACCTGACCAACGCCCTGGAGCCGGCCCAGGACTTCTCTGGCCGATTTGCTTCTATGATTCCCGCCCTCGCCCATGAAGCGCAAGCTGTTAACGCCATCAAGCAACAAAAGAGATTTACTGTCATCATTGGCAATCCGCCTTACTTCGGAGAGGCAGGTAGGGGTGATTCATGGATCGCTAATCTGATGCGAGGTGTTGATATACAGACCGGAGACAGAACGCAAAATTACTTTGAGGTTGACGGCAAACCACTAGGGGAGCGAAACCCGAAATGGTTGAATGATGATTATGTTAAGTTTATACGTTTTTCAGAGTGGCAGGTTGAGAAGAGCGGTCTCGGAATCCTGAGCTTCATAACGAACCACAGTTATTTGGACGCGCCGACCTTTCGGGGTATGCGACAGAGCCTAATGAAAACCTTTTCGCAAATTCACCTCTATGACCTCCACGGCAGTATTAAGATAAAGGCAAAGGTCCCCGATGGCGGGAAGGATGAAAACGTTTTCGATATCGAACAGGGCGTTGCCATTAATATCTGCTTACGTGTTCCTGCGAAAATAGCCATGTGTGATGTAACCAATAATGACCTATTCGGTCAACGTCAAGCTAAGTATGACGTCCTTATTCGGGAAGACTGCACCTCTTCAGAATGGAATCGGCTTACTCCTGTCAATGACTTCTATCTTTTCATACAGCAGAAAAGCAAATTACAGCATGAATACAACAACGGGTGGAAACTCTCAGAAATCTTCCCGGTAAATTCGGTAGGTACCGTCACAGCGCGAGACAAACTCACCATTCACGAAACACCTGAGGATATCTGGCGCGTGGTGCAGGACTTTGTCGAATTGCCGGCGGAAAAGGCGCGCTACAAGTATGATCTCGGTAAGGATACTAGAGACTGGAAGGTGGCGCTGGCGCAGCAAGATCTCAAAACATCGGGGCCTAGTAAAAAACTGCTGACCCATATCCTTTATCGACCCTTTGACCACCGCTGGACTTACTACACCGGTCACTCCCGAGGATTCATCTGTATGCCACGCCCAGAGGTGATGTACCATATGTTAGTGGGAGAGAATTTGGCCTTTCATATTTGTCGACAGATTGTAAGTGATTGCTGGTGTCATATTCTAGTGACCAAGTGTTTGACGGATATTTGCTATGTCTCTAACAAGACCCGTGAGGTCGGCTACACACACCCCCTGTATCTTTATGGTTTGCATGGTGGGTTGAAGTTTGGAAATGATCGCGAGCCAAATATCTCATCAGCGTTCCTGAATGAATTAGCAGATATTCTTCGCCTGAAGCAAACGAAGCCGCACGATCTTTTTATCAGCCTTACACCCGAAGATATTTTTTATTACACCTACGCGGTGTTTCATAGTCCCAGCTACCGCAACCGGTATGCGGAGTTTCTGAAGATCGACTTCCCGCGCTTGCCGCTTACGTCGAGCCTGGAACTATTCCGCGCCCTGGCCCGGCTGGGGGGCGACCTCGTAGCCCTTCACCTCGTGGAGGCCCCGGTGCAGCAAGCCCTTTCCGCTCGCTACGACCAGTCCGCCAGGGCCTGGCGCTACGACGTTACCCCCGGCGGCCACCGCCTCCCCGTGGCCCTCACCTTCACCGGCCCCGCCGCCCCCGTCGTTGAGAAGGTGGGCTGGTCCGACGACACCGTTTGGCTCGATGCCGCCGCGACGAAGAAGGGCCAGCCCGCCACGCCCGGCACCATCGGCTTCCACGGGGTGCCCGAGGAGGTCTGGAACTTTCACATCGGCGGCTACCAAGTCTGCCAGAAATGGCTCAAGGACCGCAAGGGCCGGAACCTCTCCGCCGACGACCTCACCCACTACCACCGCATCGTCATCGCCCTGCACGAAACCATCCGCCTCATGAGGGAGATCGATGAGGTCATCAACCAGCACGGGGGCTGGCCGGCCGCGTTCCAGGTAAAGGGCGAGACCTGAGAAGCGAAATATCCAATTCAAACACTTGACCTTTGGAGGTCGCCAAGGAAATCTATGGGGAATGATGTGGACTGGGTGCGGGCGTTCAACCGTCTCTTTCAGATTATCGACAGGGAGGGGCCAGCCTATTTCTCAGGTAGCCGATTCATCAGCAAGGTCCGCGAAGTTGATCCGTACTTCCCGAGCTATGATCAATACATTGCCCGGCGTCGGCAAAATAGGGAAAGTACAACACGACGAGACTTTTATTACGATATCTTCCTCGAATTTGATGCACCATCAAGAATGCGGCTCTTTCATCTGATTCTTGATGAGGTAGAACCGCATTTTCCGGACAAGGCTCAAGAACTTCGGGCCCTCCTTGGTGGAGCAGTACCCGGGCCGGCCGCTGAGATCAGCGCAGACGCCTGGAGCGCTGATCGCCTGAACCGCTTCCTTAGCGATATCGACAATAGTCTTGCCGCAGGCGATGATGACCGCGCTGTCTCTCTTTCCTATAGTTGCCTCGAAGGATTCTACAAGGCTTTCATCCGAAAACGTGTACCAGGGGCGGCTGGCTTAACGGAATTACTCGATCTCTCCAAGGAAATTAGAAGGTTCCTTTCTATTTCATACCCGGGTTACCCAGACGAGGTGCTCAACATGATCACTCATGTCTCCCATGCGGTTGATCGGGCGCGGAACCGTTTTAGTGAGTCCCATTTTGAAGGAGAGGCAGCGCGATGGCTGGCGGTGTATGTCCGCGATCTCGTCAACACGCAAATCCGATTATTGTTACATTTTTTTGGCGAATAAAGTCGACTTACACGAAACCATCCTCCTCATGGCCAAGATCGGCTGGTTAAAAGCAATTTAAGATTAACGTGAAGGAACTTAACATGTGAATGGCTAAACGTCGTTCAATGATATGGAGATTCACAGATGGCTAACCTCCCGGCGATTTTGCGACCAGAAGGGGGCGAACTGAAACTGCCCACCAAGCCCCTCAGGGTCCTGGGGATTGACCTGGGCACTACCAAATCCACGGTGGCGGAAATGGTGTGGCGACCCGATGAAGGGAAGCTGGCTCCGGCCCGCTGCCTGGAAATTCCCCAACCGACCCAGGAAGGGATCTACACCAATGTGCTGGTGCCGTCGGTGGTGGCCCTCTACCAGGGAAAGGTGATCGTCGGCGAAGGGGCCAAACGCCTGCGGGCCCGGTCCCCCGAACTAGGCCTCAGTCACAATAAAACGCTCTTCTTCGAGTGCAAGAACGATATCGGCGTGGCCAGGACCTATCACAAGGCGCCCCCGGGGTTTCAATCCGCGTCCGAAATCAGCGCGGTCATCTTGAAGTTCCTCTCCCAGACCGCGCAGGACGAAGATCCCCTGCCCCTAGATCGCACGGTGGTCACCGTGCCTGCCTCCTTCCAGGTGCCCCAGCGCCAGGATACCTTGAAAGCCGCTGAACTGGCCGGCATTGAAGTTCATGGCGGCGATCTCCTGGATGAACCGGTGGCCGCCTTCCTGGACTACCTGTTTCTCCAGGGGGCGGATATTCTGCCGGAACTGCAGACTCCCAGGAATGTCGTGGTCTTTGATTTCGGCGGCGGCACCTGTGATGTGGCGGTTTTCCGCCTGCAGGTGGCGCCCCGGCGCCAGGCCTTGCAGATTGAGCCCCTGGCGGTGTCCCGCTATCATCGCCTGGGCGGGGGCGATATCGATGCCGCCATTGTCTATGAGGTTTTGGTGCCCCAACTGTGTGAGCAGAATGGTCTGTCGGCCTATGACCTGGGCTTTGACGAGAAGAAAAACTATGTGGGGCCTGCTTACCTGGGGTTGGCGGAAACCTTGAAGATCGGCCTGTGCACCCAGATTTCCCGCCTGCTGCGCTTCAACAAATACGAAGGAGCGGATAAGACCCAGATCATGGCCAAACGGCCGGGAATGCACCCCTGTCATCTGCCCTCCGGTCCCCTGAATCTCCAATCCCCCACTCTGAGCGCCGGTGATTTTGAAAAGCTGCTGGGCCCTTTCATTGATCAGGACCTCCTTTACGCCCGGGAAACGGAATACCGCCTTACCTGCTCAATTTTTGCTCCTTTACAAGATGCCCTGGAGCGCAGTGGCATTGCTGCCGGAGAGGTGAACTTCTGCCTGGCGGTGGGAGGGAGTAGTCTCATTCCCCAGGTTATCGCCGCCCTGCAAAAGTTTCTGTCCCAGGCCCGGTTGCTTACTTACCCTGATCAGGATTCCCTGCAAACCGCCATTGCCCGGGGCGCAGCTTATCACGCCCTGTCCTTGGCCATGTTCGGCAAGGGCCTGGTGCAGCCCGTCAGCCATGCCCGCCTGGCCATCCGCTCGGCCTCGGGGGCAGTGGAGCTTATCCCCAAGGGTACGCCGCTTCCGTATCCTCCCGACGGCGGCTATGCTCAGTCTTCTGACCTGGCGGTGCCAGAGACGGTTTTGTTGAACACCATTCCCTTACGGGTGGAGATTGTGGGGGGCCAGGAGGAGCGCCTGTTGTACAGCGAGACCTGGGATATCTCCGGGCCGGTGCAGCGTGGCGACCCATTGCTGCTGGAATACCGGTATGACGAAAACCAGATTTTGTCGCTCACCATGAGACTGGCGTCCGAGAGGGACATTCTGCCCTTTAACGCCCAGGTGGACAAACCCTTCACCAATGTCGTCAATCCCTGGTCGGAGAAAATCGTCATCGAGACGATGGAAGAGGAGTTGCGGACCGGCAAGGTGCCCAAAGCGCAGATTCCGGCCCGGATGGTGGAGTTGGCGAAAAAGTATGGAGACCTGGGCCAGAGGGAGAAAGCCATTGAATATCTGCAAAGGGTGTTAAGGGCGAAAAACCGGCCCGATGCCGATATCCTTAATAAGATCGGCATTTATTACGGGGAATTGGGCGACCACCAAAGACAAGAGAAATATTATCGGGAAGCGGCCCAAGCCTCAAACTGGGGCGGCCCCTGGTTTAATCTGTCTCTGGCCCAAGACAAGCTGGGACGCCATGCCGAGGCCATGGAATCCATTGACAAAGCCCTGGGCCAACAACGGGAGGCGCCCTATTTGGTTCAGAAGGCAATGCTGGCTGAAAAACTGAAGAATCCCCAGGAGCGGAATAGCTGCCTGCAAGAAGCCTTGGGACTTTTCGAGCCGGTGAGCAGCCTGAGCGACTGGGAACTGGGCTGGTATCTGACGGCGGCCCAGATGCAGGACGCCCAGGAAAAGATCTCTGCCGCCCAGGCTGAACGCCAGAAGCGAGCTCAGCAAGAGGGTGTCGCCGCTTCCGGACAACTCCCAATCATGACGCAGGCCGTCGCTAAGGTTGATCAATGAGCACCTGGTTACTTCCCCTGGATGACCTCACGCCGGAGCAGATCAGGGCGGTGGAGCTAAAACCTTCAGAGCATCGGCTCATCTTCGGTGGTCCCGGCTCCGGCAAAACCCAGGTGCTGCTCCATCGGGCTCGTCACCTCATGGACCTCTGGTATGTCCCACCGGAGCGTTTTCGAATCTTTGTGTTTACCAAGGCCCTAAAAGAATACATCCGCTCGGCGCTTTTCCTGCTGGATATTCCTGATACCTGCGTCATCACCTTCGATGCCTGGTGCCGCAGCTATTATCAGCAACACATCAGAGGACCGATGCCTCGAAGTGGGAGGAAAATTGATTTTCCGGAGATCAGGCGGCGGGTGTGCCGGCATCTACAAGCCAATTTGTTCCCCCAGGTGCCCTATGATTTCATCATGGTGGACGAAGGTCAGGATTTAGATGCGACCTCCTTTGATATCCTGCGGTCCATTGCCCGGCATATCACGGTCTGCATCGACCATAAACAACAGATATACGAAGGGGGTTCTTCCGAGACCGACATCTTACAACGATTGAAGCTCAAAAGGCGCAACCTATCCCTGCTGGAGGCGTTCCGCTGCTGTCCTTTTATCGTCTCTTTGGCCTCCGCGTTGGTGGATGATCAAGAAGAGAGAGAAGCGTATATCCGCCAGCACCGGACCGCGCAGACAGAGCGGGAGACTCCCTTGCTCTTCGTCGCCAAAAATTTTGAAGAGGAAAGGGAGCGTCTTATCGAGATCTTTCGGGTCAGGCAGGCTAAAGGCGAAAAGGTGGCGGTGCTGTTGCCGCAAAAACGGCAAGTTTTCGGTTTTGCACAGGGCTTCAGAGAGGCGGGCCTGGAAATTGAAACCCCGGACAACACGAATTTTACCAACGACCTCCCCAAAATCATGCCATATCATAGCGCCAAGGGTCTGACATTTGATACTGTCCTTTTGCCCCGGCTGGTCCGTACCTCTTTCCCCCACGTCACTAACGCTAGGATAATCAGGTTATTATTCGTCGGCATCACCCGGGCGACGAAATGGGTGTATATGAGTACCTGTAAAGACAGCGAGATAGCTGCTCTCCAAAGGTTTGAGTCTCTTACCCGGCACAATCTTCTCTCTGTCCAGACGGGAAGTGATGGTAAGGTCCATGATAAGAGAGAGGAAGCCCCAGAATCGTCTGATGATGATATGTTGGACATTCTCTGACCAGACATGCAAACGGAGCACCTCGCCGGTCCAGGGACCAAAACACAGCGGTTTTGCCAGAAAATGCTCTCATGGAGGAAACCTCTTTTCACCCTGGAAAGCCAGGATAACGCTCACCTGATTGCCTTGGGCGCCAGACTCGTTAACCGGGATAGCTTCAGTTAGTATTGGCCGTCACCATGCAGGATAGCTTCCGTTGACGGCCGAAATGAAACGCTTCAACGCGCATAAATGATTAGAAAGCATTTTATTAAATGATGCATTATTGACAGATAACTTCTTTAGTGCTAATCTGGGAATATGCGATCAAAAGAAGAAATTAGGGCTTTATTGAAGCGTCTCGATGGGGAAACGGCGGACGCCCTGGAAGATGAAGATCTG
>Ga0315542_1000057_pt1 | contig 53889 bp, 38 predicted proteins | sample SalMarSW160120MG_FD_202541 | JGI IMG/M metagenome (GOLD analysis project Ga0315542, IMG submission 202541) | Salt marsh sediment microbial communities from the Plum Island Ecosystem LTER, Massachusetts, United States - Salt Marsh Sediment SW1601-20 ...
CGGCTGGCCCGCTTCCACCGCCCGGTTCTGTGGAACCGCAGCGACGGAGGCGATCTGGCCGGCCAACAAGTTGGTGGGCGTCACCTCGGGCACGCTGGGGAAATGCACCACAGCCTGGTTAGAGACTTCGGTACCAGTTGCCAGCCCGCTCTTCAATTGTACGCTGAAGCTGATCTGACCACCGGAGCCGGGTTCCCCATTAGCCGCCAATTGCCCCACGTACCAGCTCAGGGTGCGCGTCCCGGCGTAATATTCCCCGCCATTCGCGATGATGAGCGTACTGTCATCGAACGGTTCATCCAATGTATTGACCACAAACACGCCTTCGGCGGCTCCCGCGCCCATGTTTTCATATTCGATCGTATAAGTCACCCATTGACCGGCCAGCAGGTCGCCGGATGGCCCATACAAGGCGTTGGGATCCACGGCCCGGTTGAACGAGTTGTTATAGCACCCGGTACCCTTGGCTCCGCAATCGACACAGCCCTTTTCCTCCACGCAGCGCTCTCCCAGCGCGCACAGGATATTGGCGTAGCCGCCCAGGCAGCCGCCATCGCATTTATATTCCCGGTAGCTGTCTACTTCGATCTTTTCCAGGAATTGGTACCACAAGCTTTTTTCGCAGGTGCGCTTGCCCGCCGTGCAGTCGTGGGAATTGGCGTCCCCGGCGCAATCCGCAACACAGGCCACCACGGTTTTGAGTTCCCCGGCCAACGGGATCGCATCGGTCAGCTCGGTCGCGCAGTCGGCAATCTTATCCAGGTTGCCGCTGTCCAGGGCCTCGTAACAGGTACGCGCTTTATAACCGGCGTTCGCCAGCGAGCTCAAGCGCCCGATCGCCGCCTCACCCAGGCCGGTTTTCAGGCAGTTCTTCAGACAGCAGCCGCCGCCCTGCGGGCTGCAGGTGGTGCTGTCTCCCGAGTCGGCCCAGCTACCCGAATAAGTCTGTACGCTGGTCTCCAGGTCCCAATCCAGGCCGCCGGCATTGTCGTAGATCGAGAACTGGTTGTTCTGGTAGTCGACCGCGTACGCCTGGCTGCTTTCCACGATCAAGAAGCGCACCGCGTGCCAGCCGGGGTGCAGCATGGTGATGCGCGTCTGAGGCGTGCCAGATTGGAAAGAATATTCGAAGGCCGCCCCGTAGCGGTAGCCTTCACTGATTGCCTGGGTATACAACTTATCCAGGTCAGGGTTGCTCTGGCGCAGTGCGGTTATATCGGCCTCTTGCAAATCGACGCGCCCGCTCACAACCACCGGGCTGTAGTTCAAATAAGGTTGGACGGCAAACAGATCGGTATACAGGTTCGAGCCAGCGAACAAAACCGAACTGCCATCGTGGAATTCATCCGGCAGCCCCCACAGGTATTTCAAGGTGATCATAAATGAACCACTTGCCCCAGGGTTAACGGTGCCCAACTTCCAGAATACTTCATGGCGTACCCGCCAATAAGTGCCTTCCGGCTCCTGGCTGCTGACATAGGTGGCCACCATTGGCAGCCGGGCGACCAGCACAGCATCCTGGATGGTGTTTTCGGTAAAATTGGCGTAGAAAACCTGGATTTGGGTGGTCTCACCCGGGTGGAACCAGGTGCCGCCCTTCACCCCAACCAGGACTTCGTCGAGCAGCAGCAAGTCGGCCGGCGGCCTCTCCAGCCAGGGGACGTAGCGGACGTGATCGCTCACCCGGTTGCCGCTTCCGAAGGGGTTGGTGGCTGGGTGATAGGGCCCGCTGGGCGAGCCCCAATAATTTTGAACGGCATCCACTTCGACCGCGCTGCTGTAGTTGTAGACGCCGTATTCGCCATTCCCCATAATCACATTTTCACGCAGCAGGGGTTGGGCGCTGTTGGTCGCGAATACGCCCGCATAGCTCGCTTCCGAGATCAAATTATGCAGGATCGAAGGCGCGGCGTTGGACACCTGCACTCCGTTCGAGGTGGAAGCCCGCAGCAAGCTGTTCTGCAGCACCGCATCGCTCTGCGCGAGCTGCACCAGGCCCGTCCCGCCGCTGCCTCCGTAGGCAATCCAGGCATTTTCGATGCGGCTGCCCGCACTGCCAGACAAAATGCGGATGGTGGTCCAATCGCCGGCCGCCGGGCTGCTGGTGGAGCCATCACCGTTCGTGTCGCCGCCATGCAGGTCATCTTTGAGAGAAGTAAATACCACCGGTTGCTCGGCGCTGCCTACCGCCGTCAGGGGCCCATAGGCGATTATTTCATCGACCGCGTCCTGGAATTTGATCACACTGCCCTGGGTCAGGGTCAAGGCGGCACTGGTGTTGATGGTTACATCGCCATAGATGACCACAGGGAAATCCGGTTGGCCGGTATAGGTCACCGCAGATTCGAGCGACCCGTAAATGCCGAACCCGTTGAACTGCGAGCCCTGGCTGGTGTTACCTGAGAAAGAGAAGGATGTCTCGATCCCGGATGGATCGGCAAAAATCGGCCAGACTGCGTTGGAAACAAACTGGTTATCCTGAAAATCCAGCGGCACGCCGGCCGTCACACCTTTGACATAGATTCCGGCCCAACTGGAGTAAGCCACGGTATTATCATGCACCTGCACCTGGCTGGTGCGCAGCTCCAGGTTGGCCAGGCTGCCCGATCCGCCATAGCCGATCCAGGCATAGCCCAGCTCGCTGATAACACTGCCGGGGTAGATGCGGATACCGCCCCAATCGCCGGCCGCCGGGCTGCTGGCGGAGCCATCGCCGTTGGTGTCGCCGCCGTGCAGGTCGTCTTTAAGCGAAGTAAATACCACTGGTTGTGCAGCAGTCCCCACTGCCAGCAAACGCCCATACACCAGCAGCTCGTCGACCGGTTCCTGGAATTTCACGATCACTCCCGGTTGGACGGTCAGGGTATAAGCCGCCGGGACAATCACATCGCATTCCACCACCACCGGGCTATCTGCCAGCGCCCAGGTGGTATTGCCTGAGAGTGTTCCGCAAGCGATCAGCGAGTCTGGTTGGTGGACAGGTGCATTCCACCAGGCGGCTTGCGTCTTCGCTGCTCCGAATGCCGCTGCCAGGCACAGAGCCAGGGCAGCCAATGCCAGGATTGGGAGGTAGGTTCGTTTGAACATGGCAGGATCCTTTCTGTAGTAGAACACGTTGATTGGTAGATTAGTGCAATGTACCAGCCCAATACAACCTGCACCGCCAGACTCCGGCTCACACCGCCCCAGAAACCATAAGCCACCAGATCAGGAAAATTGCCCCCTGGTGTTCTATTCATTTGACAAAAAAACGTACCACTCGATTTGATTATAAAAAATTTCACAATCTGAGTCAACAAAAAAGTCTCACCTGGAATATGATATTCTTAACCCATGCTGGGCACTCAATCGGATCCACCTCCCCCCCGAAAAATCTGGCTCTTTGGCGGTCTGCAAATTGCCGACAGCGGACGCCTGATCAGCCTCTCATCAGGCAACGCACGCAGCCTGTTTGCCTACCTGGTCTTGCACCCCAGGCACCAGCGCCGCGAGTTCCTGGCGGATTTGTTCTGGCCCCTCGCTCCACCCGAGCGAGTGCGGCGATCCTTTTCAAACCTGGTATACCGCTTGCGCCAGGCCTTGGGAGATAGTTGGCTGGCGATCGAGGGTGAGACCATTGCCTTGCACGGCGGCCCGGATTTGTGGGTGGATGTTTGGGAATTCGAGGCGCTATTGAACCATCCGGATGATCCACAGGCCGCCCGGCAGGCTCTGACGCTGTATCGCGGCGACCTGTTGCCTGAAATTTACACCGACTGGCTGCTGCCGCGCCGCGTGGCCCTGCGTGAAAAAATCCTGGTTCTGCTGGGACGGCTGGCCAGTGCCGCAGAAGCAGAACAGCACCTGGATGAGGCCTTCGATCACTACTACCGCCTGGCCACCGAAGACCCGTTGAACGAAGCAGCCAGCCGCGGACTGATGCGCGTTTATGCTCGCCTGGGTCGTCACACTGCTGCCCTGGGCGAATTCGAGCGCCTGTCGAACTTGCTTGACGAGCAACTGGGCGTGGCACCTGTCTCCGAAACCACTACCCTGGCAGCTTCGATCCGCCTGGATTACCAGGCACTGCGAACTGATGCTGCGCCGAAAACTACCTTTGTCGGGCGCCGGCAGGAGTGGGCTGCCCTGCTCCGGGAGGCCGAGAAAGCCAGGAATGGTAAGGGTGGACTGGTGCTGGTGGAAGGAGAAGCCGGCGCTGGCAAAACCCGCCTGTTGGAGCTGGCTGCAGAAGGCGCTTCCTGGCGCGGTATGACCGTCGCCTGGGGCAAGGCAGCCGAGTTGGCGGCGGTCGACCCCTATGCCCCTTTTGATGAAGCCCTGCAGCAATCGCTGAACGGGCTGCGCCTTGCCCGTCTGCAAGAGCAGCTCTCCCCCATTACGCTGTCGGTGCTTTCCGCCCTGGCGCCCGGCTTGCGGACAGGCGGTCTGCAAGCCAGCGAGATGCACGCATCGGCTATTATCGATGACCTGCCAGCCTCTCCGGATTTACCTGCAGCCGTAGTGGAAGGGCTGGCTGTTTTGTGCGAGACCGGCCCACTACTGCTCATCCTGGACGATGTTCAATGGGCAGGCCCCGCCTTTTGGGGCCTGCTGGCTTTTGTCCCACAGCTCAAGCGCCTGCCGGTGCTGCTGGCGCTGGCCTACCGTCCGGCAGCGCTACGCGCCAACCAGCCCGCCTGGCGCAGGCTGCAGGAGCTGGACCTCGAGTTGGCGCCGCTGCGCCTGAGCCTGGCCGGTTTGCAGCTCGATGAATGTGCCGAGCTGGCTCGCCAATATAAACGCCAGCTTTCCCCAGGGCAAATCGAAGCGTTGCGACAGGCGACCGGCGGAAACCCGCTCTATCTGCAAGAACTGCTGGAAACCTCCGCCGGAGCAGCGCTACCACCCTCGCTGGCAGGTCTGCTGCATGAGCGCTTGAAAAACCTATCCGCCCGCGCCCGCCAAGCCCTGGAGGTTGCCGCGGTCCTGGGGCGTGAATTCACCCAAGGGCTGTGGCAATCGCTTGGTGGCAGCGTCACGGCCGCCTGTGTACCCGAGCTCCTCGCGGCTCGCTTCATCGAAGAGACTCACCACGGCTACCAGTTCCTGCACGACCTGACCCGCCAGCAGGTTTACAACGAGATCAAGCCGCTCCGTCTACGCCAATTGCATCGCCTGGCCGCCGAGGCTGCCTTGCGGGAGCACGCCGCTCCGCAAACCCTGGCCTGGCACTATGAGCGCGGCGAGCTGTGGGAGGCGGCCTTACACTACCGCCTGCGGGCAGGCGAGCGCGCCATGCAAGCCTATGCCTACCAGGCTGCCCTGGAAGAGTTCAATCTGGGCATGGAATTGTTGGCCAGGCTGCCTGACTCGCCGGAGAAACGCCTGGCACTGCTGCTGCGACGCCAGCGTGTCCTGCGCCTGTTGGCCCGCCTGGAGGCCTGGCGCCGTGATGTGGACGAGATAGAACGGCTGGCAACCCGCCTGGACGACTCGGACGCCCTTTTGGAGGCTTTGGAGGCGCGCATCCGTCTGACCAACATCGATTCGGACATGGCTGGCCTGCGCCTCGCCATCCAACGCGCCCTGTCCCTGGTACCAGAGGCCGATGACCCGGCCCTGGAGGCACATGTGCTCAACACCGCCGGATTCTACCTGGCCGACTCGCTGGGCGAAAACCGGGAAGCCATGCCCCACCTTCACCGGGCCGTCGATCTGGCCGGCGCCACCCAGGAGACCGCCCTGTTCATCCAGGCGCTTTGCAATCTCTCTTTCGCCCAATGGGCCGCCGGACGCTGCCAGGCTGCTCACCAAACTGCGGCCCGAGCCCTGGCGGCCTCCGAACTGCACAGTGGCCATTTTCCCGCCCGCGCCCATGCCCTCGCCGCCTTAGGGCAGGTTGCTATGGGCCTCTCACAATGGGAGCAGGCGCGCGACAGCCTGCGCAAAGCCATCAGCCTGTATGAGGAACTCGCCGATGCCTGGAATGTGGGCGACACGCTCTACAATTTCGCGGTGACCACCTCGGCCATGGGCCAGCATACTGAAGCCATCCAGGCCGCGGAGCGCCTGCTGCATCTGGCGCAGCGCTCTGGGCTGCCGCTCGACTCGGACCTGGGTATCTGGTACCAGTCCCTGTTGCTGCGCGTCTATAGCGCGGCGGGGGAGTTCAAGAAAGCGGATGCGATGAGCCGCCTGGTCGAAGCCAGGGTTGAAGTGATGCAAACCGGGCGTGCCCTGATCATTGCCCTGACCGCCCTGGGAGAAAACGATCTGGCCACGCAGCGCGTTCCCCAGGCCGCCGCCCGGCTGGCGCGAGCGGTGCGTCTGTGGCAGCCAACCAAAAATTATGGCGATGTGCTCTGCGCCTTGCAGCACGCCCGGGCCGCCTTTCAAGCTGGTGACGTCCCGGCAGCCCAGGCCAGTCTGAGTCTGGCTGGCACCGTGCTGGCTGAGAGCGACGCCAGCCGCTACCAGGTGTTGTACGAGTATGTCTCCTACCTGGTCAGTGGAGAAGGCGCGCACCTGGAGTCAGCCCGGTCCGAAATTCAGCGCCAGGCTGCGCTGTTTGCAAACCCCGCTTTGCGCCAGGCCTTCCTCAACGAGGTGCGCCTGCACCGCCTGGTCGAGAGTCGCTGGTTGGCCTTTTCCGCTAGGTTTGCCTCAATTAGCCATGAGCAAGGGACGGACATTCCTGCCAGCATCCGCACCGTCCTGCTGGCGCGCGCAGGCATTCCGCTGGGCAAGCGCCTGAGCGAGGAAGATAAAATCGCCGTGCACTGGACGGTGGATGCGGGCGAAGTTGACGCCGCCATCCTGCGCCAGGCTGGCAAAGCCGCCCTACGCCGGGAGCGCATTCGCCGCCTGCTGGCCGAGGCGCGTGCTCAAGGCGCTGTACCCACCGATGAAGACCTGGCACAAGCCTTGTCTATCAGCCGGCGAACGATCCTCAGGGACATGGCCGTATTGGAAACACAAGGGGAGGAGCTGACCACCCGGCGACGCCGGAGCTAGACTTTTACCTTTCCACACAGGCGAGACATCCCCATCTCCAAAAATGTCACAATAGTTTCGTAAAGCCCGCTGGTAGCAAGCGGATGCGGGGTATTAGATAAATTTTGTCACAATTCTCCCGAATAATATAAATTTCCTGAGATAGCCCTGAGGCGGTGACATGCTACCTTTGGTGCATGCATTCTAAACGCTACGCCTTTATCTTGCGCGTCTGGGTTGAGGTGGATGGCACCTTGCCCGGGACCTCCTGGCGCGGCTCGCTGCAAAAGGTTGATGGCGAGTCGCTGAGCTATTTCGATTCTCTGCCCATGTTGATCGCTCTGCTGACCGCCGCAACCGGCTGGGAAGCCGACCCCCGACCGCCCGAAGAATTCCCAAGGAACAAGTCATGAAAAAACATTCCAACTACCCCCGTCTTTCCCCCTTTTTCTGCCTCATCCTGGTTGCAGCGCTGATCTGCAGTCCCATGACGACTGCCTCAGCCATGCCTCAGGCAAGCATTGCACCACAGTCAGCCATCCCGACGGCAAACCTGACCGTAAATCCCGCCAATCCGTCTGCGCCGGCCGCGACAGTCAACCTGTGCACGCTGCCGGGCGCCCGCATTGACGCTGGCGACACAAACCAGGAGGGCAACGACATCATCGTCAGCGGCTGCCAGGGTGAAATCAACGGCAGCCATGCCTTCAACAGCCTTACCATCCAGATCAACAGCACGCTGGTACACAGTCCCACCCTGGGCATGGACCTGACCATTGCCACCGATGTTCTGATTGAGGCAGGCGGCGCCATTAACCTGGCTGGCCGCGGCTACAGCGGAGGCGCGGCTTACTTTCACCCCGGTGAGGGCCCCGGCGGCGGTTTGCCAGGTGATGGTACAGGCGGCGGGGGTGGGCACGGTGGCAATGGCGGTGGGCGGCGCGATTATTACGGCTACTACATCCTGGCCGGACCCGCTTATGGTGATCCCTACCACCCCGACATGCCCGGCTCTGGCGGAGCCGGCTGTTCCGCCAATGCCTTTTGCAATTCTCCCGGCGGCGATGGCGCTGACGGCGGCGGCGCACTGCATCTCAATGTGGGTGGCAATCTGACTGTAGATGGTAACATCACCGCTAATGGCAGCAGCGCCGTGGCTCTCAGCGGTATCATCCCCGGGGCGGGTGGCGCGGGCGGCTCGATCTGGCTGGAAACAGCCAGTTTCAACGGTGGGGGGCGAATCCTGGCCAACGGCGGTAATGGCGCAGGCACGCGCAAAATTGGCGGCGGCGGTGGCCGTATCGCCATCTACGCCGCCGCAAACACCTTCAGCGGCACCATCTCAGCACAGGGCGGTCAAACCGAATTGAGCGGCGGCTACACCGACTACGATTTCGCCGCTGGCGCAGGCACCATCTACCTGCGCGACACCGACGAGACAACCGGGGCGATGATCATCGCCAACCGGCCGTTGTTCAATGCCATTTTACCCAACGAGGCTACCACTCCCCTGGACGGCGGCCTGGTGACGCCCAGTGAACCCCACGACTTCACCACCTTCGACATCAGCGGGACGGCATTGGTCGCCGCCAGTCAGCCGGTCACCATCGCCAACGGCAGCGCCGCCACCCCCGGTTTATGGGCCATTCAGGGGCGCTTCGAGGGAGTCACCACCACCCTGGGCAGCGGCGTCAGCATCAGCGTAACCAGCGGCACAACGGAAACGATAGGCCTGTTACGCACCACCTTCAACGGCCTGCTTACCATGGACGCCAGCCAGGATTTATCACTGGATCAAAACGTCTGGGTCGAACTGCGCGAACCGCTGGCCGTAGACGAGGTCATTGTCCGCGGTGGCAGCCGTCTGGGGCACCTCGCCTATCAGGCCGGCATTAGCCCCACGCTTGACATCACTGCCAACGCCATCACCGTTGCGGCCGATGGACAGATTAATGTGGGGGCGCGTGGCTACGCCGGTCCTCTTGCTGGCACCTGCACGGCAGGCGACGGGCCGGGCGGTGGTGGTACTGGTTCGTTGTACGGTTCCGGCGGAGGATACGGCGGGATGGGCGGCGGCTTTGCCGGGGGGATTACTTACGGTTCGGCTACGCAGCCCAGCGATTGGGGTTCCAGCGGCAGCAGCGCCTGCGGCTCTCCCAGCGAAGCGGGCGCAGGCGGCAATGGCGGGGGACGCATTCGCCTCAACGTCTCCGGGACGTTGGCGCTGGAAGGCGGCATCTACGCCAACGGCAGCAGCGGCCAGGATACGTCCCGGGACGGCGGCGGTGGTTCTGGCGGCTCCATCTGGATTACCGCTGACACCCTCAACGGCAACGGCCAAATCCGCGCCAACGGCGGCACGGGGCACAACAACGGCGGTGGTGGCGGTGGCGGGCGCATTGCCCTGGAGGTAGTGAACGACAACTTCAACGGCGTCATTACGGCATCTCCTGGCACTGGCGCGAACCCCCAGGCAGGTATCGGCACTATTATCCCCGGCGACCTGTTCGGCGTGGCGCAAACGGCCGTTCCCACTCCCGCGCTCATCGGCCAACCCCTCACCTACACTTTGCAGGTGCGCAACAACAGCACCGGCTCGATAACGGCGGCCATCAATGATACGCTGCCTGCCCAGGTGATGCCGACCGGGCAGCAATCGTGGTCTGCCACCATCCCTGGCGGCGAGGTCTGGACGCAGGACGTGGTTGTGATAGTCAACAGCAATGCCAGCGGTACGTTGTCCAACCACCTGGCAGCAACGGTGAACGGCACGACGCGCACGTTTACCCTGGAAACCCTGCTGGCGGATGCAGCAATTAGCGGATTAACAGCCATTTCCGACAGCCCCACTCTCGACACTCTACCCGTCAATTTTACGGCCAACATCAGCAGTGGCAGCAGCGTCAGCTATAGCTGGGACTTTGGCGACGGCGCGGCGGGCAGCGGGCGCATCACCGACCACATCTTCCCCGCGCCCGGAGTCTACACGGCGACCGTCACCGCCAGCAACAGCGTCAACATAATGCAGGCCAGCGCCCTCGTCACCATCACCGAACTGCCCAACTTCCGCGGGCTGGTGTGGCACGATCTGGACGGCGACGGCCTGCAAGGCGCAGGCGAACCCGGCCTGAGCGGCGCCACGGTCACCGCCAACGGCCCAGGCGGTATGCTGACGGACAGCAGCGGGGTGGATGGCAGCTGGCGCATTGATACGGCCGTTGGCGGCATTTACACCCTCAACGCCACGCTGCCCGGCTTCGTCCTAACAACCGATCCTCTGCCGCCCCTGCCTCTGCCAAATATGGGCGCGACGGTAGTGGACTTTGGCATGGTGCAGCCGCCAGCCGCCGGGCAAGCCAGCTTCGTGGGGCGCGCCTTTGATGACGCCAACGGCAATGGCGCTGCCGATGCCGGTGAAGCAGGCCTGGGTGGCGTGACTATAGAACTGTTGGAAAACGGCAGCGTGGTGAACACGGCTGTATCCAATGCTGACGGTTTTTACAGCTTTGCCAGCCTCCTCCCCGGTGTCTACACCTTGCGCGCCAGCGCGCCTGGCGGTTTTTACCCGGCCACATTAGCTACCGGCGATCTGTCTGTAGCCGCCGGGCAGGTGCAGTCGGCGCTGTTCGGGTTCCTTGGCGCAGGGACGGTGAGCGGCAGTGTCACCAGCGGCGGCGGCTACGCCGTTGCCGGCGTGACCATGATTTTACAGTCAGAAAGTGGGTCAGTGGTTGATACGGCCGTGACCAACGCCAGCGGTAACTACAGCTTCTCCAGCGTGGCCCCCGGCACCTACCAGTTACGCATTTTGCCGCCGCCAGAATACTTGCTCGCTGATGGGCAAGATAATCGCCAAATCACCGTGCCCGGTAACGGCCAGGTCACCGAAGATTGGGAGCTGCTGCGCCAGGGGCGTCTGCGCATCCGCAGCTACCTGGATGGTGTCGTGCCCTTTGTACCCATCGGCAACGCGGCCTTCATCATCAACCCGACAACCAATGTTTCCACTACAGTGCGTACCAATGGGAATGGCGAGGCTATCGTGGATGGCCTGGACCATGGGACATACACAGTTTTGCCCTACACCGGTACAGACCCGGCCGACTATACCGTCACCCCGGCGCAGCGGCAGGTAGTTATAGGGCTGGACACCAGCGTGGTGGCCGATTTCTTCTACGACTTTCCCCGCTCCATCCGCTTCCGTTGCGAGCGCTGGGTATCGCCCAACGTGCCGCACGGTCCGGCGTTCCCCTGCCTGGTCAGCGCGACCGTAGTGGCCGGCGGGGGCCAATCGCCAGGGACACAGGTAGCTACGGCGCAGTTGAACGGTGAGCGGGTAGGGTTATTCACCGAGTTAGTCCCCGGCAGTTACCGCATCACCATCACCCCCGACCCGGCAGTGAGCGGGCAGGCGGGCTGGCCCGTGCATGAAGAAGTGGTGGCTTTAGGGGAGAACGACCACCGCGAAGTGGCCTACCCCTACAATCCCAGCGGCGGTGCGGTGATGATCTGGGGCTACGCCTTTTACGACCGTAATCAGGATGGCAGCCGCCAGTCCATTGCCAACGAGGCCAACGACAGCGCCGCCAACGGCCTGACGGTGAGCCTGTTCACGCTGGATGGCACGCCAATGATGACCACCACGACGCAGCCCAATGCCACCTATGGCCCCGGCTACTACGAGTTCCCCAACCTCACGCCGAATACTTACCGGGTGGAAATCACCTTGGGGGCGGGACAGTTTGCCACCACGCCGACCAGCGTACAGCGGGTTGTCAATGCCATCTCGCCGCCGGGGGAGGTGATATTTGGCTACATCAAGCAGTTCAACGCCACAATTCATGGGCGGGTGTTTTTCGACAATGACGCCAACGGGCAGTTCAGCGCGGCGAGCGACGACCCCATTGGCGGGGTGACGGTGGCACTGCAAGATGCGAGCGGCGCGCCGCTGGATACCCGCGCCACGGCTGCCAACGGTACCTACAACTTCTACCCACTGACGACAGGCGAATACAGGCTGGTGCTGACGCCCCCGCCAGGCGGTGGAAATGGGACGACACTGGAACGGGAAACGGCCGTTCCTGAAGGCAATACCTCAGTCACCGTTGACTACGGTCTGTTTCCCGATGACGGCAAAACCCGCGCCCTGGTCTACCTTGACCAGAACTTTGACAGCGAACCAGGCCCCAGCGAGCGCGTGGCTGGCGTGACCGTCATCCGCCGCTATGGCGGTTGCCCCCCGACCGGGAGCTCCACCACCGATCAGGCGCTGAGCAACGTCGATGGGCTGGCGCAGTTTGCTACTGTGTTGAATACGCCCATCTGTCTTTCCATTGATCCAGCTACCCTGCCTGCTGGCAGCGTGCCTGCCTACCCCATTGACTCCGACGGCATAGAGCTGATGCGCGCCAGCGGCTTTGCCTGGCTGCGGTTGCTGCCAGCCGGCGTGCTCACCGTCCATCCCTTCTGGGACATGGATGGCGACTTCAACTTTGACGCCAACGAGCCGCTGATCAGCGGGGCGACTGTGAGCATTCCCGGCGCGGGCACGATCAACAGCACTTCGGCAGGGGCCAGTTTTAGCCTGAACACGGGCAGCTACGCTGTGACGGTGACGCCGCCCAACAACATGAGTGTCACGATCATCCAGCCGCAGATAGCCAGTGTCAGCAATGGCGGGGCCATCGCCCTCGCCATCCCACTGCGCTACCTGGGGCAGATCAACGGCACGCTGACGGCCGGCGGCGCCAATCCTCCCTGGGCTAATGTGTCGCTAGTGCTGGAAAACCTGGACAGCGGCGCACTGCAGTTGGCAACCGTCGCCACCTCCAGCGGTTACTTTGCCTTCAACAACGCCGCCCCCGGCACCTACCGGCTGCGGCTGCTGCAAACACCGCCAGGCTGGGCGCTGGCCAGTGAACCGGTCTTTTACTTCGCGGCGGGCGGCACAGTGGCCCAGCCGCTGACGCTGGTCAGGTTGGGGTCGCTCACCGGCCTGGTTTACACCGACGCTAACGGCAATGGCGTGAAAAACGGCAACGAGTCGCTTAATGGCAACTACGACGTGACGCTGGTAAACAATGCCGGCCTGCCGGAACAAACGGCCAATGTTGCCGCCGACGGCACCTTTGCCTTTGCCAACCTGGTCCCGGGGGTACAGTATGCGGTGACGCTGGATTTGGGCGGTGGGCAGTTTGCTGCGCCTGGCGTGGCGATTACGCAAAACCCAGGCTGGTTTACGGTAGGCAGCGCCGGGCTGGACGTGCGGATCGGGCTGTATCCCTACCCGTGGAGCGGCAGCAGCCCGGTGAACACGGTGTACGGCCGTGTCTACGAGCAGGTCGGCGCGTTGAAAAACCCGCACGCCGGGGCGGTGCTGGGCTACCGCCGCTGGAACGACAACGGTGGCTGCGCGAACAACAACCCGATTGTGCGCACAACCACCAGTGACGTGGATGGTTACTACCGCCTGCTGACCGACCTCATCCCCTCCACTTGGGAGTTTTACTGCATCGTCTTGCTGGAACTGCCAGACATGCAGCAGGTCGCCCCGGATGTGGTCACTTCCTCCGCCTTCTATTACCAATCTACCAGCGGGATGGTTTATTACTCCGGCGTCGAGCAGCGCGACCTGGTGGTTGCGCCGCAGGGCGCGGCGACCAGGGCTGCCGTGCAGGCTGCTGCCGCCTCGGCCTCCGTAAGCTGGCTGGCTTTCCGCGACGACAACGGCAACGGCCAGCGCGATGGTGACGAGCCAGCCTTGCCGGGTGTGACCTTGAGCAGTGGAGCTTTGCAAGCCAGCATCGCTGTGGACGGCAGCGGCCTGCTGGAGGGCCTGTCTCCTGGCGAGCATACCCTGACGATCCTCCCCCCGCCAGGCTATAAACCGCTTGGACCCTCCACCTTGAAGGTCTGGCTGCAGGGGGCCGGTCTTACCCTGGGGCAGCTTGGCTTCCGGCCGGATGGTTGGCTGGTGGGCAGCCTGTTCGCTGATGAGGATGGCGACGGCTGGCGCGCTCCGGATGAAGGCGGCCTGGGCGGCGTCCTGCTAACACTCTCCGGTCCCGTAGTGACCAGCACGCTCACTGCACCGGATGGCAGCTTCGCCCTGCCGGGCCTGCCGGATGGCACTTATAGCCTGAGCGCCGATGCACCGGATGGCTTTGCATCCCGGCCGGTTGTAGCGCTCACCCTGTCCAGTGGCGGCAGCTTCAGCCTGGGGCTGCAGCCGGATGGGCATGTCAGCGGGGCAGTCTATGAGGACTGGGATGGCGATGGCCTGCGCCTGCCGGATGAGCCCCTGCTGGTATATCCCCTGACCATGACTCTCGGTACAGAATCCACCACCCTGCGTGCCGGGAAATTCCTTTTCTGGAACGTGCCGCCAGGCAACTACAGCCTGGAGGCCCAATACGCGGCCGCGGCCAGCGCCACCGTCTCGCCTCAAACCAGTGGCGGGGTCGCAATTGGCGTGGTGCCTTCTGGCGTGGTGCGCGGCCTCCTCTGGCTGGACACCAACAAGGATGGCCTGCACCAACCCTGGGAGGCACCGCTCAGCGGTGTAATCCTGACGTTGGACGGCGGGGCAAGTGCCACGAGCGACGAGCAGGGCCGCTACAGCTTCATCAATGTGACGCCAGGGAGCCATACGCTGACAGCCGCCCTGCCGCAGGGCCTGTCCGACTTCTCCAGCGCCTTTACTTTGGCGGACGGTCGCGGGGCCGCGTTGGGGATCGCCGCTACACTACAAACGGAGTATGCCATCTACCTGCCGCTGGCACTCAAACGTTAAAATGACCGGTTTTATCCTTCCCGCTTTTCAGGAGTCTGACAGCGATCAAATGGATAGTTTTGGTTCGTTTTCCCTGATCCGGCTCAGGAGCAGGGCAGCGATCACAGGCAGAAGCATGGATAACATGAAAGGAGTACTTTCTCTCAAAAAGTTGATTGCCAGCCCCACGAGCGTGGAACTGAAAATCCCGGCGATGAAGGATGTGCCGTTGACGAGCGAAAGCCCAAACCCAAGGGATTCCGGCGGTACCAGGTCGGTGACTAACGCGTTAGCGAGGCCGCTAATGCAACTATAGATCGATAGCAAGGAGGAGGCTGCGCAGAATCCGGCCAATCCATATCCCCGGCTGACGAGGAACAAGCCGGCCAGGCCGAGCAGATTGAGGCCCAACAGCAGGGGTTTGCGCCCGGTATAATCTGAAAGCCAGCCGAGCAGCAGGGGTATCGTTAAGGCTACCAGGCTGGCGATACCTGCGGTCAGGGAAATATCATTCGCAGAAAAGCTGAGGCGGGTCATCACCAGGGTAATCCCCAGCTTACCGCCGTTGATGGCAAACCAGCCGAGGATGGCTGCAAAAACGAGCAGGTAGAAGGAACCTGGCAGCCGCGACCTGCCGGGTTGGCGATCCGCTTTTTTAATGAGGGCAGGCATGGCGGGGGCTTTGTATAACAGAGCAAGAATCGTCCACAGGATAGAAATTCCCACGTTAATGGTCAGCAGGGTTTCAAAGCCATAGCCATCTACGATCTTCCCGTAGAGAAAGCCGGAGACGATCGGCCCCAGCCCGGTGATAAAGCCGGTAATTCCAAAAACTCGGCCGCGTTCATTCTCTTTGGCTTGCAAACCCAGCAGCGTAGAGACGAGCGCCGAATGGATACCAGCCAGGAACCAGGAAATAAACAGGCCGGTTGCCAGCAATGGGAATGACTGCGCGCCCAGCAACATGAGCGAGCTAGCGAAAATCTCACCGGCGGCACTGAGCACGCTCATCAACTTATGCCGGCCGAAGCGGTCGGCCAGCCTACCGGCTAAAATACCCGAGCTCGCCATAGCGAAATACAACAGGGAAAACAGATAGCCAATTTTATCAGGCGCAACACCCAGGCGGCTGAGATGTAATGGAACCATCGTCACGAAACCGCTGCCGTTGCCAAAAATCAGGATCAAGACCAGGCTGAATAGGAGAAGTTGTTTTTTCGACATGGCTGCCTTGTGAAGCTGAAAGTATCTCGGAGTTGAGCGCGGGTATGATCCGTGCTCCTTGCGTCCTTTTTAAAAATACTCTCTTTACAAAGAAACTCCCCCAACCAATGGAGGAGTTTTAACCTGGTCAAGTGGCCAAGATCTTGGTTCCAAACGACAATTGCGGCGACGCACCGCATCACCTGGATGCTGACGAATTTACCGCCAGGTATGGCAAATCACGCGTAACCGAGCACTGGATGCGGCTGATAGGCTTCCTCCAGGCGGCCGATCTCATCCGGGGTGAGCTGAACGGAGATGGATGCGACAGCATCATCCTGGTGATGGGGCTTGGTCGCGCCTATGATCGGGGCAGTGACGACTGGTTTAGAAAGAATCCACTCTAATGATCTTTTGTCATCTTTTTTACTGATGACCAACGATGCGATGCGGCACATACGGCTCTTCTAGATATGCGACCTCTTCCTGAGTCAGTTTAACGGACAGAGCGCCGATGGCATCTTCCAAATGCGTGATCTTCGTTGCCCCGATGATAGGTGCAGTCACCGGCTCCTTCTGTAACAGCCAGGCAAGTGCGATATGAACGCGCGGGATTCCATGCTTTTCCGCGATTTCCGCCACCCGCTCCACGACCCGTCGATCGGTTTCGGCTGTCGCATCGTATTTGCTTTTCGCGATTTGATCGGTTTCGGAACGATGCGTGCTTTCCGACGACCAGTCACGCGTCAATCTCCCCGATGCGAGTGGACTATATGGAATCACCCCGATCTTCTCCTCGCGGCAGAGCGGCAGCATCTCCCGCTCTTCTTCGCGGTAGATGAGGTTCAAGTGATCCTGCATTGAAACGAAGCGGGTCCACCCATGCATCTCGGTCACGTGCAGCGCCTTCTGGAACTGCCAGGCGAACATGGCCGAGGCGCCAATGTATCGGGCCTTGCCAGCCCTCACCACGTCATACAATGCTTCCATTGTCTCCTCGATTGGGGTTTGATAGTCCCAGCGATGGATCTGGTAGAGGTCCACGTAATCCGTGCCTAGCCGCTTCAGGCTTTTGTCGATCTCGCTCAGGATCGCCTTGCGCGACAGCCCGGAGCCATTCGGTCCTTCACGCATTTTGCCATGCACCTTGGTGGCAATGACGACCTCATCCCGATTAGTGAAGTCTTTCAAAGCGCGTCCGAGAATCTCCTCACTCTTTCCAAGGGAATAGACGTTAGCAGTATCGAAGAAATTGATCCCCAGTTCGAGGGCTTTCTTAATGATCGGCCGGCTGTTTTCCTCGTTAAGTACCCATTTGTGAATCCAACGTTCCGCGTCCCCGAACCCCATGCAACCGAGGCAGATACGAGACACGTCCATTCCGGTGTTTCCCAGCTTCGTGTATTCCATTGCTTTTCCTTTCCGTTAATCTATTAAATTTGATCACGAAACTGTCGAGCGGGGCACAAGTTTAATGGTTGCGGCGCGCGCCTCAGGGACCACCATGGGGGCAACGTACTGTGGATAACGGCGGTACTTGCTGAGATACGCGCTGTCGACCTGGCTATTGATTTCAGGATCGGTCACCTCCACAAAGGTGACGTCCTTGTCGACACCGCCAGCCTGGATACGGCCTTCATGGCGCACCTGAGTGCCGCGAAACCAGCCAGAACCGCGGCCATTGACAGATCGCACGTAGAGATCATCACCGAGACGCACAACCCAAATGATCACCGGCTTTCGCAATGTGCCGTCGCGCCGCAGCGACGCGATCCGCAGTTCTTCTGCATTTCCGATCCTACTGAGTTCATCACTCGTCCATGCGTTCATTGGATAGCTCCTATATTCAGGAAATAGCTCTAATACCGATCTCCGACCACCGTGATCTGTGCCATGGCCTCGTCAATTTTCTTGAGGTCATCCGCCGATAGATGGATATCAACCGCTCCGAGGTTCTCGTCGAGGCGGTGCAGCTTGCGTGTGCCGGGAATGGGCACGATCCAGGGTTTTTGTGCCAGCAGCCAGGCCAGCGCAATCTGGGCTGGGGTGGCGTCATGCTGGGAGGCGATCCGCTCCAGGAGCTCCACCACAACCTGGTTGGCTCTGATCGCCTGCGGCGTAAAGCGCGGGTTGTGACTGCGGATATCGGAGCTGTCGTAGGTGGTGTTCTCGTCGATCTTGCCCGTCAGGTAACCCCTGCCTAGCGGGCTGTATGGCACAAGCCCAATGCCGAGCTCCTCGCAGGTTGGCAGGACAGCATCTTCAATGGTTCTCCACCAGATCGAATATTCGCTTTGCAAAGCAGTGACAGGTTGAACCGCGTGGGCGCGGCGGATGAGATCCGCGCTGGATTCCGATAGGCCAAAGTGTTTGACCTTACCCTCCTGAATCAGGTCCTTCACCGCGCCGGCTACATCCTCGATTGGCACGTTTGGGTCAGGCCTGTGCTGGTAAAACAGATCGATCGCCTCAACCCTGAGCCGCTTTAGCGAAGCCTCGGCAACTCGCTTGATCTGCTCAGGCCGGCTATCCTGGCCAACGCTGGGATGGGGTCCCTTTTGGGGATCGTGTTTGAACCCAAACTTGGTGGCGATCACGACTTTGCCACGCAACGGCTCCAGGGCTTCTCCCACCAGTTCCTCGTTGGTGAAAGGACCGTAGACTTCTGCGGTATCGAAGAAGGTGATGCCACGGTCGACCGCCTGATGGATGAGTTCGATCATCTCTTGTTTGTCGGTTGGCGTGTCGCCAAAGCTCATGCGCATGCAACCCAGCCCAAGGGCTGAAACTTCCAGGCCGCTCTTTCCCAGTTGACGCTTTTCCATTTCTAATCTCCTATCCTTTCATTCATTTATTCCAGGGAGTTGAACTCAGTCCTCGATTGGAACTAATTCCTGCTCTCTTTTTAAAATCGCGTTTTCATACACATTGATTTTATAGTCCAAAAGATCCAGGGTTTCTTGCATTTCTTTCATCCTGGCCAAAAGCTGCTCCCGCTGCTCGATCAAAATCTCTTTCCTGGCCTCAATGGTTTTGTCGCCCTGCTGGACCAACTCGAAATACCGAATCAGAACCTCAACAGGAAGGCCAGCGCTTCGCATGCACTTAATAAAAGAGACCCGCCTCTGATCAAGCTCATTGTAATCACGGATGCCACTATCAGATCGATTTACAGATGGAAGGAGTCCAATACGCTCGTAGTAGCGCAGCGTATCCGTTGAAATATCATATTTTTCGCTTACTTCTCCGATCTTCATAATTGCACCTCCAGATACCAGTTTATCACCTGGAGTTGACTCCAAGTCAAGTGTTTATTGAATTAAAAGTAGAAATTCCCCCTTTTTAAAATCTTTATAGCACCCCCACTACACGTTATCCTTGATTTCTCCATTCAAGGACGTTTTCTGCGCTCGATATCCGTGAGGCTCTGATCTATTCACTGCTAACAGCCTCAGATTGAGCGCCTGGATCTTGTTAAGCGTGCCGAATAGAGCCGCCTGATCGACGAACCAACCGCTCAATATCGTCTCACCATTGGGGTCATTCAGGATCTCCAGCCCATCAAACCAATCCGACCAGCAATCCGAAAGATGGCCTTCAACTCGAATCTCATAAAAGCTGGGAGCATCCATTTCAGCAGCCTTATAACAACTCGGGGGCCAGCAAGACCAGGTTACCGCTTACCTGACCGCTTTCCAGAAGCTCATAGGCCTTAACGGCTTCCAGGAGAGGATATTTACCCGCCAGGATGGGCCTGATTTTGCCCTCTCCCAGCAACTTGAAGAGCGTGGTCCAGTCCTGCTTGAACAGGTCCACACCTAAGCGATGCGTCCCATATCCCTCGATCTTCTTGCCATTCGGCAGCAAGTTGTAAAAAATGAGCTTGACCACCAGCAACAAGAAGCGCGCAAAGCTCTGAGGAGCACCATAATGCACCAGGACCCCACCCCGCCGTAGCACGGCCAGGCTGCGCTCGAAAGTTTCCTCACCCATCCCGTTGAACACGTAATCGATGCCTCCCGGCTCTGCCTGGCGGATGACCTCGACAAAGTCCTGGGTGTGATAGTCGATAGGCGTGGCCCCATAATCAGTCAGGATATGGTGTTTGCTGGGGGAGGCTAAACCATACATCTTCAGTCCCGTTAGCCTGCCAAGCTGCAGGAAAGCGGTCCCCACGCCTCCGCTGGCTCCAATGATGAGTACCTTATCTCCCGCCTTGACTTTTGCAACCCGGTACAGGATCTGGTATGCGACCAGGTAGTTCAGGATCAACGTCACTGCCTCAGCCGGATCGAGGGATTCGGGGACAGGGACCAGCTCACTCGCCTGCCAGTAGATGAATTCGGCATGGCTGCCATATTGTGTTAGAGCAGCGACACGCTCCCCGACCTTCACATCCCTGACCTCCTCGCCAATGGCTTCAACGATACCGATGAAGGAATAACCCGGCACAAAAGGTGGCTTTTTCAGGAAGGGCCGGTTGCCGGCGCGGATGGCGACATCATCCTGGCAAACAGCCGTGGCAAGGATCCGGATGCGCGCCTCTCCTGCCATTGGCGGGCGCAGGTCATTTTCCACGATTTGAAGCGCTTCCAAACCGCCGCGTTGGGTCACAACAATACTTTTATATTTCATCACATGCTCCTATTGGGTCCTTATAATATCCTAAGGATTGCCCCTGGCCAGCAGATAAATGCTTACGCTTGAGGCAAGCAGCGCCAGCAGCGGCGCTACCTGGTGGATCTTGAGTACCAATTCCGGAAGCTGCATTTCTTCACGCGTGAGCAGGGCGCCGGTTGCGATCAAGGCCAGGAATAAGATCCCACTGAGGACGATGACACTCAATTCGATCAACAGTTTCCCGTCGACATTCTTATATAATTGATTGACTGCCATGCCGATGAGAACTATTCCCACTACTGCGATCAGTTTATGGACGGTGACCAGGCCCACACTGAGCGGTCTGCCGGAATGGCTCACAATCACGCCAGAGATCAATGTGAGAAGGAACAGTATTCCAGCGGCGATCAATTTGGTTGCGATAACTTCCATCTTCAAATTCCTCAGCTTCATAGAAAGTGTGTTCATTTTCCTGCTCCAACTTTCATTTTTTGCCTAATTGATACAGTTTCCAGCCTACTGCAATGAACCAAACGAAGAAGAATGTCCACCACCAGAAGTAGCCGACCCCCACGATGGGCCAAAGTGACATCGCAATAAAGACCGCCGCGCATGTCACTATGCCTAGATAGGCGATGCTCTTATGAAAGACACCTTTCAGCATGACCAGGGAGAAAATCAGAATGCTGCTCCCTAATAACAGCGTTTGCGCGATGAGCCACCATAATCTGTTTTCAGCGATAAATCCCAGGAATTCTGCGCCGCCATAATCGGCGGTCTGGCTGAAATATTTCATCGTCAAGACTTGTAGCGTAGGTACAACAAGTGCAAGAACGATGTACAGGATGGCTGAAATCCCTCCAACCTTATAAAGGCTTTTCCAGGATGGATCTACTCCGGCAGCGACTTTTTCTGCTGCTTGCTGAGACACAGATATCACGCTTTCCTTACTTCGATCTGCCAACATTTTCATTCTCCTTTACTGATTGGCTTCGTTCTTATCTATAAGATACGCTGCCAGGCACGAATTGTCAGTGGACCCAGGTAGTATCTTTAAAAAACTAGAAGGTGTACTCAGGTACACCTTCAATTCAATTTTCTGAATTTCTGTTGTGGCCAGAATGAATCAGGACACTGTTAATAGCAAATCATTGCGCGTACGTTGCTCATATTTGAGCGTACGTTGTAACGACTTTTAGTCGTTCACTTTTAGTCGTTCATACAACTATTTCCACATCACATTGAGAAGATCGAAAAAATCAGTCGGTTGAGAGCAGCCCGAGCTCGCGTGCCTGGGCGACAGCCTGGATGCGACTGTTGACGTTCAACTTGCCGTAGATATTACTGGTATGCTTCTTAACGGTTCGCACTGTGATGAAGAGCTTCTCAGCAATATCTTGATTGGAATCACCGTCAGCCAGGAGTTCCAGGACTTCCATTTCACGCGGGGTCAATTGCTCGACCAGGTCAACTGATTCAAGCGAAGACTGTGGAACAGCAGGTTTGCCAATCTCTCCAAAAGCCTCCAGCAGCTTGCGAGCATACTGCTTTATCCGTCTCGGCGAATTTCGATGATCTGCGACTGCGTTCAACAGCGGGACTAACGCAGGACCTTCTTCCAGGAACAGCATGACAAAGCCAGGAGCCTCTGCTAAATCCAAAGCACTCTCCAGATTACTAACGGCATCAACAGAGATAATCCCAGAGCTCCGTTTTTGCAACGCCAGGGCCCTAAGTAAATAGACTTCCATCAAGCGCCCGAAACGTTTGCCCGGTTCAACCGTTGTCTGGATCTCATCTAATAATTGGTTGGCTTGATCGATCTCTCCCTGGGCGATATAGATCCGGGCCAGGCTCAACTTGAATGATTCTGCTGCGATCAGGGGCAGTAATTGTGCGTAAGAGCTCTGACCGAGGATTTCCAGCAATGTGGGTATTAGGTTGGAAGCGCTCACCAGGTCTCCAATTGCCAGCCGGATTGCGACTTGCCGGGCCATCAGGGTAAATTCCCTTCTTTGAAAGATTTGCTCTAGAGTAATATATGCTTTCAGGGACTCTTCAAGTTCTCCTTTGGCCTGAAGCAGGCGTGACTTCTGGACATAACCGGTAAAGAGACCGTGCATCGCTCCTTGATGGCAGAGTTCTAAGCCGCGTGTAAGATATTCTTCCGCTCTTTCAAGATCATTCCGTTCCAGGTGAATGCCCGCCAACCCAATATAACTCGGCCCGGCCGGGTAGAACACCTTTTGTTTGCTGTGAGAACCGGCATCGATAACCAACTGGCAATACCTGGCAGCCTCATCCAGCCTGCCGTACTGGCACAGGTCAAAAGCCCTGATCATCGTTGTATTAGAAATCATGCCGTATTGTCCTGAAGCTTCAGCCAGACGAAAGCTTTCCCGGTATGCTTGTGCGGCTTTTTCGACCTCCCCCTCCATCCCGTAAGCCCGATAAAATGAGGAATAGAGATAGGCGCGCATTTTCAGGTCCCCCTCAGGAATTTCTTCCAAAGCTTCTTTAGCAATCTGGATCGCCCGGGATGTGTTTTGGAAGGCAAAAAAGAGCGATAAATGCACCAATGCAATCTGCCGTAAATAGTCATTTTGAGGCGAAGGGGGTAAAGATTTGATCAGCTTTTCCTTTTCCAGCAAGGTCTGCTCAAACATATCCAGGGTTCCCTTGCCGAGATCAATCAAAAGCTGGTAAATCCGCAGGCGTAGATGAGATTGGATAATTTCATTCGGAAGCACATCCAACCAGGAATTCAAAAGATTATGCTGGTCGGTAAAGATCATCGTCTGGCCTACTTGGTCGACAAGCACAGCCGCTTTTTCATAATCCCCGGCTGAAAAGGTGTGCTGAACCGCCTCAACTATAGAGCCATTCTGCTGATACCAGGCAGCGGCGCGCAGGTGCAGCGCGGCAATCTCGTTTTTTGGGAAAGCCTTTTGGAGGCGAGCCTGTAACAGATCTGCAAAGAGATGGTGATAGCGGAACCAGTGGCCCTCATTATCTAATGAAACCAGGAAAGTATTTGTATGCTTGAGAGACTGAAGGATTGTCTGTCCATCCTGGCAGCCGGTGACGGCTTCACACAATCCGGCGTTCATGCGCTTCAAGATTGAAGTTTCCAGCAGGAACTCTCGAATATCATCGGGCTGGCGCTGGAGCACCTCCTCAACCAGGTATTCCGCTATATACAGGTGGCTGCCGGTAAAAGCCTTTACGAAGGCAGAGATATCATCGCGCCCTTGCATAGAGAGAGCCGCCAACTGCAAACCGGCAATCCATCCCTCTGTGCGTTCTTCTAAGGCCGCTACCTCCTCATCTACCAGATTTAATCCCATGGTTTGGTTCAGGAATTCCGCGGCCTCTTCAACGCTAAAACGCAAATCCTGGACGCGGATTTCGATCAACTGGTTGCGGGCACGAAAGCGGGCCAGCGGCCAGGGAGGATCGCTACGCGTGGATATGATCAGGTGAAGATTGTAGGGGAGATGATCGAGCAGGAATTGCAGGCCAGCATGAATGGATGGAGTTTGAATAATATGATAATCGTCCAGGACAAGCACGATGGAACGGTCATGCGTGCTGAGATCGTTAATCAGGATGGTGGGGACCGTATTGTCGGGCAGCGGTTGAGGCGTGCTGAACAATTCCAGCGCTGATTCACCCACACATTCCAGGCTAGACTGGCAGGCCGTGATCAGGTATGTCCAGAACTGGATCGGATCGTTGTCTCCTTCATCTAAAGATACCCAGGCAACTGGATTTTGAAGCCGGGTTGTGAACTCGCTCAGCAGGGTTGTCTTGCCAAAGCCGGCCGGTCCAGCCAGCAATGTGAAACTGCCCGGGCGGTCCACACCGGACATCAGTTTTTCGATCAAGCGCGGCCGCGCAACAGCCCCCACCCTCTCGGGTGGAATATAGAGCTTGGTGAACAGGACAGGAACAGGCATAATCCAGACAAATTATACATTGTGTCTCTTCTGGCAGGGAAAATGAACTAAACCCACCCATATTTCGGTCGCCAGGAACAGCAGTGCCAGGATCACCAGCACATGCAGCCAATAGGCAGGACGAGAAATACGATGCCGAGAATGGCTGGAGCATAGATCAGCCGGGTTGAAACCCAATTGCCATAATCAGGCTTTTCAAGTGTAGCTGTATGCATTTTTAGAAATCCTCGTTTCTTTTCAAGAGGGTCACTCAGCGAGAAACTCCAGGATCCTGGTATTGACAAAATCAGGTGCAGTATATTCAGCAATATGATTCGCATTCGGAATGATCTCAGCTTTCAAACCGGGCACATGGCGAGTTGCCCGCCGAATGGCGTCTTCAGGCTTGTAAATTACTTCATGGTCGCCAATCAACAGCAGAATTGGCGTTCGGATCCTGTGCAGCTCTTCATCACTGAATACAGTGGGAGACCAATGGCGTGGGCGACCATAGATCGCAGAGAGGGCGCGCAATTGAGAGATACACTCATCCTTGGGAAAACCCTGCCAGATCCAATCATACGGTGCACGCAGTATGCGCCTGGAACCGATCAGCGAGCCGATCATGTTGGCTGGTATAAAATGCCAGGCCCAGGCCGGGATCGGAACAAAGGTGGCCGCCGGGCTGATCAGCACAGCTTTCCTGACTCGTTCTGGCATATGAAGGGTAGTATTGAGGGCCAGGAATCCTCCGAAGGAATTACCGACGAGATTGGCGCTTTCGATCTTCAGCCCGTCGAAAAGATCGGCCATCCAATCAGCAAAATCCTGGCGCTGGTGAAAACTGATCGAACGGTTGAGGATGCTTTTGTTCGGCTCACTGATCGTATCGATTGCAAAAGTCTTGTATTTTTGGCTGAGCGGACCGACGTTCCGGACCCAAATGGTCGCGCCACCACCGGCCGGATGGATCAATACCAGCGGTGCGGAATCCTTCGGGCCACTGACGATAACGTGGGTATCGCCGAACCGGGTGGGGATATAGAATTCATTAAAAGGAACTGGCCATTGCTTCAGGACAGCCTCGTAGGCCAGGACATATTGCGCCTCACCTTCAGGCGATCGAAAGGCAGGAATTTTCTTGGACATGATGATTCTCCTCGATTCATTGACCACAATGTGTAAATCAACAACGCCTGAAATTATGCACGCCGTTTCGTTTATTGGAAAACGCAAATAATCCGGTTTGAACGATCGATTTGGGCAGCCAACCAGGAATAGGAGGCCAAACAGCCAGGCTTCCTTTGGCTTTAAGGACGCGGTGCATTTCGGGTAAAAGCCGGGCCAGCGGCAGCATGGGGGCGGGAATTACGCCGAATAACAGCACCGTGTCAAAACTTTCACCATCCAAACCGGCATCCAGCGCATCGCCTTTGATCACGCGGACATTTTTCAGGTGGGCAATCTGCACTTTCCTGGATACCAGTTCGACCGAATCGGATAGCACGTCCATCGCTACCAGGCATCCTTGTTCGCCAATTAGACGTGCTGCCGATAACGTGAAGTATCCTGTACCACATCCCAGCTCCAAAACCATCTGGCCTGCCTGAATATCGGCACCTTTTAGAATATTCAGCGGGCCAAAGAACCGGTATCGAAAGCGACTCTCCATCCCGGCGGCTAATAATTTGATATAGAACTTACCTAAGTTTGATTTTGCAATTGATTCTGTATTCATATCTTTTCTCTTGAGTCACCTCTTCCCAACATCGTCGGGTAGATCCTTCTTCGCGTCGAAAATCATACATCCCCTACTCGAAGCCCGATTTTACAAATCCTGAAATTTGATTGCTGGTGTGAGGATTCATGTTAGACTTTCCTATTTCAACCATCCTGGCTATCTGCTGCCAGGAATCTCAGGAGATATGCATCCACGAGTTCCGGTTGCTCCATTGAAAGCATGTGTCCGGCATTTGGGATCATTTCACCCTCGAGCTGCGGGATCATCTGCCTGGCCAGGTCGAGGGTCTCGGGAGGGTTAAGCCGATCATGATCGCCAATGAGCATCAGGATAGGAGTATGTATCTGGCTTAGCTCGTCAGTATTGAATGCGGAAGGCATCACTCCAGAATAACCTTTACGTCCCATTTCCCAATTCCAGTAAAGAAGGCCCAAAATAAACTGCTCTGTATAAATTGGATCGATTTTAAAGCCTGGCGCCACCCAGGAATAGAGCGCAGTTCTAATGACAGGCCTAACCCGAATTCGCATAACGGCCGCGGCAATAACTCTGAAGAATGTGTTAAGGGAAATAAATGACGCCGCCGGGCTTAACAGGGCGATTCTCCCCAGGTATTGGGGAACGTGAAGAGCGAAGTTTAGAGCCAGCCATCCCCCTCGAGACAGGCCGACGACATGGGTTTTTGAAATTCCTAGCTCATTGATCACGCTCTCTAACCAATAAGCGCAATCTTCTTTCGAGGCATTTTGTTGCGTGGGAAGGCTTTTGCCAGGCTCTCCGATGGTGTCCAGGGCAAGGATGCGAAATTTTGGGCATAGATCGGCGACATTCGGAAACCACATGGTAGAGCTGGCATATCCACCATGCAAGAGGATCACTGGAAAAGCGTCTTTCGATCCACATACAATGATGTGGGTCCGCCCATAGCATGTGGTCACATCAATCGATTCGTAGGGGACAGGCCATAACTCCATGCTGGCCTCATAAGCCGCGATGTATTCGGCTTCGCCTTGCGTCGATTTAAAGGGAGAGATTTTCTCAGGCATCACATTTCTCGCTTTCCGACTTTAAGAGAGTACCAAGATAGTCTCTTGATCCTGAATTTGACTGCAGTTACCATTCAATCGATTCTTTTTCCGGAGGCACCCCCATTTCATTAGTCTTTTGGAGAAATTCAACCATCCGCTGGCTTATGCGTGGAAAGTCGGGGCCGACCCAGAAGAAGTGACCGGTGAACCCGGCTTCACATAGCTCAGATTTTGGGATATTCTCAAGCGACCACTCCGCGTGGCCGAATGGAACTGCAGCATCTTCCCGGCTGTGTACCACCAAGGTCGGCTGGGTGATTGCTATAAGCAGCTCCTTTCTAACTGTGTGAGTCCCATCATTCAGGGCCCCTTGCCTGGAAGATTGGCCTTGATAGAAGCGGCTGATTTTTTCAATGTCCTCCCTTGATAGCTTTTTCAAGCCATCAGCAGGATCGTGAGTCGAGAAGATCGCCAGGGTCTGGCGCGCCATACTGCGAGGCGAAAGCCTGCTCATCAAGCCCAGCATGCCCCACGTCACCCAATGCAGCGGACCGTAGAATGCGGTCTGATTTTTATAATTAGGTTCGTTTGAACGATCTTCTGGACGGCTGATTGCCGAGACCATGACAAGGCGCTCCACTCGTTGTGGGAACTTGGCTGCCAGGGCAATGCCGGTCGGCCCGCCCCCAGAGACGGCGACTACAAAACAGGTTTGGATCTGTAAGCTGTCCAGGAGAGCTATCAACGCCTCCGCAGCTTCCACTGCGGTCCGACCGGCTGCGAGCGGAGTACGTCCATAGCCGGGACGGGAGGGGGTGAGCACCTTAAAACCCGCTTCTACGAGCGGACTCGCCAGTTCTGTTGAAAAACAATTGCTGGAGGTGCCATGGCATACCAGCACGACCAGCCCATCTCCCAACAGTGTGTATTCGATAGGCCCTTTCGATGTTTTAGCGAGTTGACTCTTCATTTTTTTCTTTTACACGGTTCTGACCTAATATGGATTTTTCAAGAGGATTACTCAGCGAGAAATTCCAGGATCCTGGTATTGACATAATCAGGTGCAGTATATTCAGCCATGTGATTCGCATTTGGAATGATCTCAGCTTTCAAGCCGGGTACAAGGCGGGTTGCCCGCCGAATGGCATCTTCAGGCCTGTAAATCACCTCATGGTCGCCAATCAACAGGAGTGTTGGATTTTGGATCTTGCGAAGTTTTTCGTCACTGAATACAAAAGGAGCAATTTTGTTTCTGGTGGGCCGGTAGCGAGGGTAGCCGGCGATCTTGCTGATGGATTGCAATTGAGCATAACATTCATCTATCGGAAAGCCCTGCCATAACCATGCATAAGCCCTTTGAACCATGCGTTCTGAACGGATGACAGGTGCAATCATATGTGCCGGAACAAGGAGATGCCACCACCAGGCCCACATTTGGACAAAAGTTGCAGCGGGGCTGATCAACACAACTTTCTTAATCCGCCCGGGTAGATATAGAGCCGTTTCAAGAGCAAAGAAGCCGCCATTCGAATTTCCGACCAGGTACGTGCTCTCAATTTGCAAGCCGCTGAACAGGTCTTCCATCCAATCTATAAATTCTCTGTGACTGCTGATTGGATGGGTAGGAACACTTCTGTTCATCTCGCCAATGACATCGACCGCGTACGTACGGTAGTATTGGCTGAGGGCTCCCACATTCCGGTACCAAATGGCAGCACTGCCACCTCCCGGATGTAATAATACGATGGGAGCAGCCTCTTTCGATCCATTGGCAATCACATGGGTATCCCCGAATCGGGTTGGAATGTAGAGCTCTTCATAAGGGACTGACCATTGTTTTAAGACGGCTCCATACGCCTTATAGAATTGAGACTCGATCTCAGGTGACCAAAAGTTGCGAATTTTTTGAGTTGGCATGTGGCCCTCTTACTGCTGCTGAACAATATGGAGCTCAACAAAGTATCGGTGGGAGCATTACATAGGTGTTGCAGTCAGCGTTCCTTGTAGCTCAACTTCATTGCCCGAATATTTCTCCAGCTGGGTGATGTGGACAGTCTCCCTGGAAAACTGGATCTGGTATTTAAACTGCAGCATTTGACCGGGATAGATATCATCCACAACCAGGGTATTTTGACCCTCCCAATGGCCGCGTAATCCTTGTGGGAAAGTGCTGTCCCCGCCCGCGACCATGCGATAGACATTATCCAAACCAACCTCAAGCTGTCCTGTATCCCCATTACTGCTGATGCTGATCTTGACTTCATTGGGGCTGTCCTGGAAATTGAAACTGATGGTTTGCCATCCGAATGGGTTATCCTCGAGCGTATAAGGCCTTCCGGAGATTTCGGCGGCGATTGCGGGCAGGGGCGGCGGGGGCGTTGGTTGTGGCTGGGCCAGGGCCTGTATCCCACTTTCCAGGCGGGCCAGGCTATCCGGGTTGGCGGGCAGCGGGCTTTCAGACTTTATGGCGGGAAGGATGTATTGATCGAGCAGCGTCTGGAGAGGGATCAGGTCAGCGTCATTGGTGAAGGGCAGCTCGGCGGTGAAGGCTACCACCAGGTTCTCGGCCGGATAGACAAAGATATGCTGCCCGGCGCGCCCCAGTGCGGCGTACCATCTCCCTTGTGGGTCGACCCACCACAGGTAACCATATTCTTTCTTATCCCCTTGATCGGCATGGCTGGCGGTCGAAGTGGCAACCCAGTCGGTCGGAACGATCGTTTCTCCGTCCCATTGCCCCTGGTTGAGAAATAAATAACCCAACTTTGCCATCTCGGCCGGGGTGAGCGCCAGGTCATATCCTCCAATCGTCACCCCCTGGGGATCGGACGGCCAGCGTTCTTCCGAAATGGGTCCAATACCGAGCGGCGCGAACAGGTTCTGGTTGGCGAACTCGCGTGTGCTCATGCCGGTGGCTTTCTGGAGAATCGCGGAAAGCACCTGGGCGGCACCCGTGCAGTAGTTAAATTTCGTCCCGGGCTGGGCGACCATGGGTAGGTCCAGCATAAATTGCACCCAATTCGGGCTGGCTTGCATGAACATCTCCCCAGGCGCCGGATTCTCGTGGCAGTCCAGGCCTGAAGTCATGGTCAGCAAATCTTCCAGCGTGATGGCTTTCTTCTGCTCATCGAGGTTGGCGACACCTTGCTCAGGCAGCAGGCTGAACAAGGGCTGCTGTACGTCTTTGAGATAACCTTTCTGGATAGCAATACCGACCAAAGCATCGATCACCGATTTGGTCACCGAGGCGACGAAGTGAACCCGCCCCGCCGAATAGGGGTAGACGTAAAGCTCGCTGACCAGGAAGCCATTGCGCACGATCAGCAGGCTGTGCAGATTCAGCTTCTCTTCTTGGATGTTCTCGACCATTTGGGCCAGCATTTCCGAATCCATCCCCTGTTCTTCAGGCGTGGTGTTGCGCCATCCGTTAGTGGGCCAGTAGGTTGGGGGTGGTGCAGTGGATGGGATGGGTGCGCAGCCCATCAGTAATGCGACCAAAATGATAACGACATCCAGCTTTTTGAACATTTTGTTCATGGGTTTACCTTTTCATATTGATCTTTATGAGTGGCTATCTTTTCGCGGTCAGGCTGAAAGGGGTTCGGACAACCGATCGACCGATATAACGCCTCTCGCAATGCCACATCGCGCGGGTCCCCACCCTGAACCGCGCCTCCCTGATTGAGCACATATTTCAACCATCCTGGTTATCTACTCCCATGAATCTCAACTGCCTCACTACCTGCCTGGATGAGCTCCGCCAGGTCGCCAGGCAGACAGGCTGCCTGGCGCCTGTGCCGCATTTGTCTTCCGCCTGGACCTGGTGGCACTGAGGAGGCAAATGGGCTCTTCTCGGCTTCGGCTTTGATCTCCTCCACCGTCAGCGGCCCGGCAAGGAAAACAATCGCGACCTTGATCGAGGCCAGGCCTCCAACCCATCCGGTAAGCGCCATCTGAAGGGCTACCACGATAAAGAAGTGAACGAGGAGGATGGGCATCATGAACACATCGAAGAGTTCACGTACAATGTCCGCCGCGAGCATGCTGGTGTCGTGAATAACCCAATGTGGAGCGTTTAAGGCATAAGCCGCGACCGCATGGTAGACAATGACCAACACCACCATCAAGTAACGCAGATTGTCCATGAACGCGAGGCGCGCCGAAGCAACGGATTTGAGGGTTGTGGGCACCGGAGCATCTATCGCACCTGAAGCTGTCGTGGTACTCATTTTGACTCCTTTCAATCAACCTGATAGCGGAAACGGGGAATGGCGATGAAGAACGCGACCGCGGTCATTCCCAGCAAAACGACCACTGGAACCCAGATATCCACCAGGTGCGCCCCCTCATAGGTGAGCGCGGTAAAGCCATCCATGGCCCAGGCGACCGGCGAAACATGGCCGATGATTTGCAAAAACCTGGGGGATATGCTCATCGGCCACCATGCGCCTCCCAATGGCGCCAGGGTCAGCGCCAGGAGCAGCCCCAACCCGCTCGCCTGAGCAGGGTTTTTCAGCCCTGAGCCAACCGCGAAGGAAAGAGCTGTCACCGAGAGCGTATAAACGATGACCAAAAGCAGCAGCGCTAAAGGATCCTCCCCAAAGTTCATCCCCAAGACAGCCCCGACAATCAGCACCACCATGAATTGGAGCAGCCCAAGGCAAAACCGCGCCAGGATCTTCCCCGCCAGCAGCGTGCCACGCGAAACAGGCATGACCGCCAGGCGCTGCAAGGTCCACTGCTGGCGCTCGACGATCAGAGCCGCCATACCTCCGAAGATCGTCATCAGGACAAACATCGTTCCCATGCCCGGGACCGACTGTCCCAACCCCTGTTGCAAGCTCTGCCCCATTGAGCGCTCCTGGGAGGTGCCCGAGAGCGCGAACGCTACTGCAACGACCTTTTCTTTTCCCATCTCAAGAGCCCGTTGGTAAAGTGAGCCCTTCATTTGCTGGGCCCGGTCAGCGGCTAATGGCTGCCCTTGCAAGCGGTCAATGACCGACAGCCCGATTTGGGATGCCACCGAAGCAGCATTGACTTGTGACAGGGCCGCCTGGACGGCCTCCTTAGCCGACTGGGAAACGCCGAAGCTGCTTGCACTGTGAAAGGTCACCGTGACCGGCGTCTGAGCCGCCAGGCTCGCTCCAAAACCAGCCGGGATCTCCAGCAAAGCCAGGGAGGTAGAATTGGCTACCCGATCCAGAGCCTGGCTCTCACTCAGTATTTTAGACTTACTCAGGTCACAAATATCCTTAGCCGTATTATCCACCGGGCACAATGTCAGGGCTGGGTTGGCTTGACGGACCGCTGCCAGGAACTGGGAGGACGCTTGCGAACTATCTTGATCGATTACATCCAGCCTCTGAATCTCCGTTCCGCTAAAAGCGCCTCCGGTGACCAGGGCGATGAGAATTGTCATCACTGCAGGGGTGAGTAATAAACTCGGCAGGTTTGACCGGTTGGTAAGAAATACACGCAGATCGTGCCGTACGATCGCCAACACTTGTGCCATAATGCACCTCACGCTTCAAACCTTCGATTGAAAAGGAACAAACCTATCGCGAACATCGCGACTCCCTGTGCAAAGAGCACCAGAATATTTAAGGTTACATCCCCACGCCCGGACGCCAGGACCTCGAAGGCATCCCTGGCCCAATAGATCAATGAGATTGCTGCCACAGAGGCGGGCAATTGAAATCCGAAGGCGCCGCCAAGCACACCGAGAGCCATATTGAGAACCGACCCCACGATATTTGCCTGTTCGATCCCTTTCAGCACCCCGGCTAAAAGCATTCCCAATCCCGAGACAGCAACAGCGACCGCTATAAGCACCAACCCGAGTTGCAGCGGATCATTCCCCCAGATGAAGATAAACTGGCCCTCAATCAAGCTGCCCACGATGGTCAGTGCCAGAGCCAAGGCCAGGAGCTGGAACAGCACGCTGGCAAACACCCCAACCAGCTTGCCCCCCAGGATCGCCCAACGTGGCGTAGGCGACACCAACATGCGCTGCAGAGTCCAGTTCTTGCGTTCTTCGTACATGCTCAGAATCCCAAACTGACCGGTGAACAGGGCGAAGAATAATGCCTGCGCTGAACCAAAAGTGACCAGGATAGCAGCGGTCGTGCTCGTCGGATTTGCCTGGACAGGTTGATCCACCAACTGAACCAGCTCGTTCCCCGGAGCGAAGGCACATACAAACAATTTCCCTAAATCAAGGTTGGTAGCGCCTGCCAACTTCTCTGGCTGCACTGCAGCTATCTCGGCCAGGGTGGCACCGATGGCGATATTGCCGCCGATCATTTGACTCGTGATGGAATCAACAACGCTGCGCACGATCCCGGCGGCAAGGCCCTGGCCTGCGTTGCCATATACTGTGATGGTTGTGGCGGTCGCAGGTTGGCGGCTGTCCGTCAGGCTGGCGAGCGAGGCGGAGAAATTGGCTGGGATAATCACAACCGCGGTGTAAACACCCTTATCAATGGCAGCTCGCGCGGCTGCGTCCAGATATTCCGGGCTGCCTTTCGGGGCTGCCGGAGACGCAATTGTATTGTCATCCACCAGGCGTTGGGCAGCGGCCTCGTCGAATGCATTACCTGCGATCAGCTCAGCCAAAGTCAAACTGCCTTCGCTTGAACTACCGCTCGAGGTTCCGGCCGTATGCGGGCAATCCGCCAATGAAGCGCTCGTTCCAGCTGGCAGTTGGCCCTCGATGAGCAAGCCGGCAAGCGTGGCGCCGAAAGAGATCCCATTCTGATTGGGAAGGTCATGGTTGAGCACCGCTACCGGGATGTCGCGAATCGGGCTGCTTGTCCGGCCCAACCCCCCGAAAGCCAGGCCAATGATCGTTGAGACCGCCAGTGGTGCAGCCAGCATGATCAAGAGCAGGCGCCGGTCTGTGAACCGACTCCTGATTTCCTTAAGAGCAATAACCCAGAGCTTATTCATCTCAATCCCTCAATGCTCGACCCGTTAAATTGAGAAACACGGCTTCCAGGTCGGGTTCGCGTACCTCGACAGACTCGATCTCGATCCGGTTCTGCTCAGCCAGGTGAAGGATGAAGGGCAGTGCTTTGCGACCGCGTTTGGCATTGACGATGAGCAGCCCGCTGGTGTTCGCCTTATTCTCCCCTTGCTCCCCTGGCGGATCAAATGTCGCCCGGGTAACACCCTCGACCGAGGCGCAAATACGCTCTAATAATTCGGGGGTAACGACCGCCTGGCCCACCTTGAATACCAGCCTGTCTTGCTCGCCCACCTGCTGGATCAGGTCGCCAGGTGCGCCCAGGGCGATGATCTCGCCATGATCGATGATGCCGACCCGGTCGCTCAACTCCTGGGCTTCCTCCATCAGATGTGTGGTGTAGAGTACAGTCATGCCCCGTTGATCGCGCAGCAGCTTAACCGTGTCGAGGATGCGCCGGCGGCTTTGCGGATCGATCCCGACCGTCGGTTCATCCATGTATACGACTTGCGGATCGTGCAGCAGCCCGGCGGCGATGTTTACACGCCGCTTCATTCCCCCCGAATAAGTCTCGATGCGGTCGGATTGGCGCTCGCTCAGTTCGACGAATTCAAGCATTGCATCGATCCGGCGGGCGAGGTCCCTACCGCTTAACGCATACATTCTTCCGAAGAATTCCAGATTCTGGCGTGCGCTTAACGTGGGATACAGAGCAATCTCTTGCGGAACAACGCCGAGCAGGCGCTTGGCTTGAAGCGGTTGTTGTGTGATTGAGTAGCCGCCAATATAAGCATCTCCGCGGGTGGGCTCGATGAGCCCGCTGATCATTGAGATCGTGGTCGTTTTACCGGCGCCGTTAGGTCCCAGGAGGCTGAAGATCTCTCCTTTCTGGATCTGTAAATCAATGCCTTTGACCGCTTGCACTTCGCTTTTTTGACCGTTGCCATAGGTCTTGGCCAAATCCCTGGTTTCAACCATGGTATCCATAAATCACTCCTTATACACTTATTCTGTCCGTACTCTCGCTGGTTTTGTTTCAATAGCGGAATTGGTCTGATCCTCGTTCAGCCCATAGCCACTCTCAATCAACTTCACCAACCTGCGCGTGAAGCGGGCTGCCGGAGCCCCGTCAATCACGTCGTGGTCAAACACCAGCGTCAGGCTGAGAATCTCGCGCGGCTCGATATGGTCTTCCACGATGGTTGGCTTCCAGGCAGTGCTTCCCACGACCAGGCCGAGATTATGCTCTAAGGGAACTATTCCCCAGCCACCGTGACCCTTACCAAACATTCCTACCGAGGTAATGCCAACAGTACCTGCCATCGATTTGAAAATTTTCGGGTCATTACGTATTGAAAAACGGAGCAGGACTTTGAACCACTCGGAAAACGGCCAGGGAAGCAGCAAGGCGGTACGGAACCAGGCCGGCATACCTTCGTTCGGCGGAATCGGTTTGGACTGCACTGAACGAATCTCCAGGTGAATTTCCTGGTAGGTTTTATGGTTAGCGCCTCGGAGAACATAACCCATCAAAGTGACTTTTTCTCCAACCTGCCGTTCAATCATCAATCCAACATCCACATCGTCAAATACAACAATTTGTTTGCGCCCTTTCAGGTAGGCCTGTACTGTCTTGTTTTCATCCACCGCGCGAGCCAGGCAAAAGGCCAGGTAGCCGGTGAAGGATAATAGCTCACCGGTTTGCGCTCTGTGCGTCTTGATGAATTGCCTGGGGATCGTGACATCCACTTCCAGAAGACCAAACATACAATGTCTCCGCCAGGTCAGATCGTTTAAGCTGAGCATCTCGCGGCGCCCCACTGAGAGATCGATGACTTGATGGGATCCGATTTTCTCATTCATCATATGGCATCCTTCATGTTATTTAGAAAAGAGAAATTTACACTATCCTAGGAGGGTTTTCAGAGGCCAGTTTTGGCAACTCTGGGAACTCCCTGCCCCGAATGCACAATGTGAATGGTATGCGGCTACGCAGGTGTCTCCACCAGTTTAAATGAGCAAGAAAGTTGTTGCCCATAACGCAACAAAAGTACGCCGATCCAAATGCCCCAGAGGGCGATTAACCGGACACACAAAAACTGACAGAGACCCAGAAAGTAGGAAGATGGAACTACGGGAGCTGCCGACCCCAAGAGCCCGATGACGCTCACGATGGCACCGCTGATTGCCGCCCAGCGGCCAAAGAAGCTTCTTGCCATGGGCACACACCACATGAGATACCCAAGCGATCCAATTGCGAAGCTTAGGACAGTCTGCAGCGGCAAGGAATAGTAACCATACGTGGCCGCGGCGACGAAGGAAGCCCGCATAGGATCCGTGGCGGCGAGAGCGTATCCGTGTGCAAGGCTAACGAGCGTCAGAGAGTTCAGCTCGGTCACGCCGAAATCGTATATGGCGTAGGATATCAAAAGCAGGCTGCCGAGCAGGGCCAGGGTCCGTTTGTATTGCTGCAAGACGAGGTACATCGCAACAGCAGGTGCGATCCCCAGGAAGTCTATGACAATCCATAGGCTCCAGGTGATTGAAGCCAACTGCTGATGTTGCGCAACCAGTTGCAGGTAAGCAGCGGGATCGCCCGGGTAGCCCGAGGAGTAGAGAATCCTGGCTCCATAAGCCACAACGAATGATAAGAGAGCCACCAAAATCATAAGGATCCCACTGACGATGTACAAGCCTCTCCACCTGTAATCGACGGTTTCTGTCGTGAAGATCTTTCTCCGCCTATTTTCCATAATTGACTCACCTTTTAATTTACATTTATGGATCGATTTTTTTCAACTCTCTTTGCTGATAACATTGATGAGCACCAGATTTAGATCCCGGATCCGATCCAGGATACCAAACAAAGCCGGCTGGTCTGGCACATCCACTGTCAATCTGGATATCACCCCCCCATCTTCCGTCACACACGAGGTGATCTCAACCTCACCCAGCCAGTCAGACCAGCTTTGATCCAATTCGCCTTTGATATTGATTTGATATATCATCTGTGCTACCTGAATTCAACCGTTCAGTTTTTCCTTTCTCTGGGTTTCTACTCCCACAAAATTACTTTACGCCAAAAAAGGTACAGTTGTCACCGTACCAAAGGGCAGATAAGGCAATCAAAAAGTACAGGTGCTCTGATTAATGAAAAAATCCCGCCAGGTTTGGCGGGATCAGTACTCGAGCAGATATATTTCTATTTCAAAATACCCAGTTCTTTGGCTTTTATGGCTGCATGAGCGCGCCCATTGACGTCCAGCTTGCTGTAGATGCTGGTTGTATGGAATTTGACCGTGCGAACGGAGACACACAACCTGAGGGCGATCTCCTTGTTCGTCAACCCTTCTGCAATCAGTTGGAGAACATCGATTTCACGCGCGCTCAGGGGTTCAACCAGCTTGATATTTTGATCCCTGATTTCCATCTCCCTCAACAGCGGCTGCGGCGAATTCGGGAAAGAAGCCAGCAGCCGGCCGGCATACTCTGTATGCATGCCCTTCTGTACAGCCACAGCCAGCAATTTCTCCATCGGTTCGCCCTCATCTACGAAACTGCGAATATAGCCTTCGGGTTCAGCATGGGCAAGGCTGGTTTCCAGGGCCTGAATGGCATTGGCGGGCTTATTCAGGCTATACAAAGCCATGGCGCGCAGATTCTGAACCTGGATCAGCCACCCAAAATATCCGCCTGCTTGCAGACCTGTGAGCAAATCATCTAATAATCTCAGAGCTTCTTCCTGTTTCTCCTGTGCCAACAAAACCCGCGCCAGGGCAGTGCATCCGAACTCGTTGGCAAAGCACACCGATGTGGCCGCATCTATCCTGTTTTCTTCCAGGCAGGCGAGCGCTTGGTGGATTTTTCCATGTGCCAGGCTCAGGCCAACCCGGCTGGCGATGACCATTTTTGCTGTTCGGGAATATACATCCCGGATCAACTGGATCGATTTCCGGCTCGCCTTCTCTGCTCCCAGCGGATCTCCTTGTGCATGGCGTATCCAAGCCAGCGTGGCATAACCGAGCGCGGTTGTATTGGTATTGCCATATTTCTCACTGGCTTCGATCCCACGGGTTGTAAATTTGTGGGCAGATGGCAAATCATTCCACTCGCGCAGCAAATCACCGTAACCGACAAACACCGGGCCATACAGGCGTGGGTGTCTTTCCTCCTGACCTTCAAGCAATTCGATGGCTTTCTGATATAAATCTGCCGCTTCCCACAATTTCCCCTGGATCTTGAGGATTTTGACCGTTTCTGTGATCGCCGGGACAATCACGTACAGATTGGCGGCCGTCTCACCCAGCGATTTGGCTTGTAAGAACCCCTCCATCGCCTGCGCCAGAGAGCCTTCTTCAAAATAAGCCTCCCCTTTGACAAACTCAGCCGCGCTACGCGCCATCAGATTCTCCTGCGGTAGGATGGCGCTCGCCCTTTGGGCCAGATCAAGGGCTTGCTGAAGGTCATCTTTTCTCGCAGCGACTCGGGCACGGATGACCGCAATATTACCCAATATGTCCTGATGGTCTATCTTGCCAGAACCATTTTGAATCAGTTCTTCTGCAGTGCAAAGCAAGGATTCAACTGGCTCAAGTTGTCCCGTGAAGATCAGCCCCCAGGCGTAATAAATACATAGCCAGGCACGGCTGCGAATAAAGCTCTCAGGCAGTCTTTTGACCCATCCGAGCAGGGTGATCCACTCACCGGCTACGAACATTGTCATGGCGAACTCTTCTGCCAGTCCAGCAGCCTGTTCAAAATCGTTTGCAGCCAGGGCATGATCGACGGATTCGCTGATCGATCCGTTTTTCTGATGCCACTCACTGGCTGATTTATGCAAGCGTGTCACAACGGCCGGATCAAATCTCTGCGCCAGGCTCTTGCGCAGCAAATCTGCGAACAAGCGGTGATAACGGTACCAATAACGTTCTTTGTCTAAAGGGATGAGAAAAAGATTGTTACTATCCAGGTATTCCAATACCTTTTGAGGGTCGCGCGAGCTGTCTCCTTCCATATCCGCTAACAGCGCCTCGCACAACGAGTTGCAGAAGCGGTCCAGGATAGATGTCTTGAGCAGGAAGTTTTGAATCTCCTCAGGTTGTTGGTTAAGTACCTCTTCAATCAAGTAATCTAAGATATAGCGATTGCTGCCCGAGAAGGCGCTGATGAAGTTCTCTATCCTTTCATAATCCCCTGATGTGGCAGCTTCTCGCAGGGACAAGGCTGCCATCTGCAGGCCAGCGATCCATCCTTCAGTTTTCTGATTGAGCGCCTCAACCGCCTGGCTGGAGAGGTTCAGGCTCATGCCTGAATTCAAGAAAGAGCCGGCATCTTTGGTAGAAAAACGCAAATCATTCTGCCGGATTTCCAGCAACTGGCCACGTCCGCGCAGTAAAGCCAAAGGTAACGGTGGGTCCGTCCGCGAAGCCAGGATCACGTGAAACTGGCCAGGTAGATGTTCGAGTAGAAAAGCGAGCGATTGATGAATCGCCGGATTACGAATAAAGTGATAATCATCCAAGATCAATATGAAAGGATTGCTAATCTCATTTAGCTCATTAATCAGCAGTGCCAGGCTGCCTTCCAAATCAGGCGGAATAGCGCCGCGTAACTGGTTTAGGGACTGCTTTCCGACCGCTTCGTGTTGAGTCTGGATAACGGTTATGATATAGGACCAAAACAGGACTGGTTCATTATCGCGATCGTCCAATGAAACCCAGGCAATCAATGGAGCTGGGCGCTGTTCGGAAGAATTGAGTTTAGCAAGCCAGGCAGTGAGGAGCGTGGTTTTTCCGTAACCGGCAGGAGCAGAAATAAGCACCAGCCGGCAGCCGGGGTGCAAACATTCATCCAGTTTTGTTGCCAGGTAGGGGCGCTCAACCAGGTATTTGCCGGTTGAAGGAATGGACAACTTGGTCGCCAGGAGCGGCGCAGCCATCTGACTTACTCCTGAAACTGATGTATATCACCAGCTTCGCAGATAACTCGATTCTAACCTAATTTCGGATTTTGAAAAGCTATGAGCTGTACTCATAATGTACTTTGGTACATATTCAAGGGTGGTTTTTTCTTGTATACTTCAATTTAACCTGTTGAATGGCAATATCCAATCAGCTCTGAAAGGTGTTAAGGGTTCTCCATGGAAAATTTAACGATGCTTTCTGCCACGCAAGTCGCTGAGGCGATATCTTCGAGGACAATTTCTTCGCAAGAACTGGTTGAAGCGCTCCTGGGACAGATTGAACGCCGCAATCCGGCCCTGAATGCCATTGTGACATTGGACGCCGAAGGAGCGCGTCAAAGAGCAAAAGAAGCTGACGCAGCGATCGAAAAAGGCGAGATTTGGGGTCCCTTGCACGGTGTGCCGGTCACCATTAAGGATTCCTTCGAGACAGCCGGCATGCGCACAGTGAGCGGTTTCCCGCCTTTCACGAACCATATTCCACAAGTGGACGCTCCTCCCGTCCTCCGCTTGCGCAGCTCTGGTGCCATCATCCTGGGGAAAACCAATCTCCCCACCCTGGCGAATGGCATCCAGACCAATAACCCGGTTTTTGGCCGCACCAACAATCCCTGGGATCTCGCTCGCACGCCGGGCGGCAGCTCCGGAGGCGCCGCGGCGGCGATTTCCGCCGGGCTGTCCTACCTGGAACTTGGCAGCGATATCAGCGGCTCGATCCGCATCCCATCCCATTTTTGTGGTATCTATGGACTGAAAACCACCGGGGGACGGGTCTCGGGCAAAGGCCATCTGGCCAGCCCCAAGCCGCTCTCGATCCCCTCTGGATGGGAAGCCTTGCTGCAATTGGCCAGCATGGGTCCATTGGCTCGTTCCATTCCGGATCTGCGCCTGTGCTTCCCGCTGATTGCCGAGCCAGGCACGCCGAACCTGGAAGCTCACCCTGTCCGGCCTTTATCAGAGCTCAAAATAGCCTGGACGGATGATTTTGGCGGCGCGCTAATAGACCAGGAATCAAGAAAACTGATTCAAAACCTGGGCAGTCAGCTAGAAAATTCGGGAGCTCAGGTACAGCGTTGTTCTGAAGCAGGCTTTGATTACGAAGAGGCCTGGTTTATTTCTGGCGCCTGCCTGGGGGCGATCAATACCTTGTTCCAACCTGCCTGGATGCAGCAGATCCGTAAATTGGTTGGCCCCTTGCTTGCCCGGACAGGTCAAACAGCCGTACAGCGTGGGCTTTACAAAGGTGTGGCGATGCGGTCACAGGCAATTCACGATCTGCTTAAAAAACGTGAGCTGTTGGTTGAAGCACTCGAGCGTTTCCTGAGCGACTGGGACGCCTGGATCTGCCCGGTATTCCCAACAGCGGCCTTCAGCCACCGTAAACCGAATGCATCCATCCAGGTGGATGGCCAGCCGCTCTCCATGCTACTGGCCAACCTGCTGCACAGCGTGATCTTCAATGTCACGGGGCATCCGGCCGTCACCCTTCCCATCGGAATGAGCAGCCAGGGACTTCCGGTAGGCGTACAGGTGATTGGACGTAGATGGCAAGAAATGACCCTGCTCAATACCGCCGAACAAATTGCCACCTGCACACCGGGTTTTCAAAGTCCACCTGGATTAGACGCATAGAAGGAGGCATGATCCTGGGTCAATCAATGAAAGCTATCCGGTCGGAATCCCAATTACCTGTTTTACTGCTCTCCACCAAGCTCTACCCTCCCAGCCTGCCAGCGCGACCAGTGCCACGCTCACGCCTGGTCAGCCAGCTTGAAGATGGACTGCACCTCGGCAGACGGCTGAGCCTGGTATCCGCGCAGGCTGGGTTCGGCAAGACTTCTCTTGTGGTCGAGTGGCTGGCCAGTTCCAATCATGCCTCCACCTGGCTGTCGCTGGATGAAGGTGATAACGATCCGGTATCTGGAAAAATCCAATCTCTTCCTGATCCCTCTGGACGAAACGCGCACCTGGTTCCGCTACCATCATTTGTTCGCTGATTATTTAATCACCGGGAGTCTCCCCGAGGCAAGAAAGGCAGGTCATGCCCGCGCCGCTGCCTGGTATGAGCAGCATGGCTACCCGGCAGATGCCATCCATCATTACCGCTCGGCTGGAGATACGGACTCGCTTCAGCGCCTGGTGCAGGCCGCGGCTTTACTCAACGAAGAAGACGGCACCTTGCTCAGCTTCGTCCTGGCCAAGCTGGGACAGGCTCAGCAGCAAGCCGGCGACATCCCGGCAGCTCAGGCCACCTTCCAGCGGGCGGTTGCAGCAAGCCAGCAAGTAGGACGCGGATTGGCTACAGCAGTCGTCTATAGCAACCTGGCGATCATGACCCAAATCCTGGGCCAGCGGCGTGAGGCGCAGGCCATCTGCGAGCAGGGCCTGAACATCCTGCGCGACTCCAAAGGCCGGTTGGCCCCAATCGCACTTTTAATTGATGTAGCCCTGGGTGTGATCCACTATCAGGCGAATCAGTTAGACAATGCCGAGGCCTGCTTGAGGCGAGCGATGGAGACTAGCCGCCAGATGGGCTTGAGCACCATCATGGTAGGCGGGCGGAATACCCTTTCATTGATCCAATATCCCCGCGGAGATCACCTGGGGGCTGATGCCAGTCTGGAAGAGACGGTCCGCCTGGCTCAACAGGCCGGGGCGCAGGGCATCGCCCAGACTGCTGCTGGCATGCGTGTTGACCTGCAGCTACGCGACGGGAATTTGCAAGCAGCCGCAAACTGGCTGGAAAATAGTGCTTTACCTTTGGACCATCTCGATTTACAGCGCCAATCCGAATATTTCACTGCCTGCCGGGTGATGGTCCGCCAGAAGCGATATCGCGAAGCCCAGCAGCTCATCGATACGCTGCGTCAATCTGATGAAGCGCACGGCTGCAATGCGTATCTGATCATCGATTGGATCCTTCAGGCGGATTTGTTTGCTAATCTCGGCGATTTTGTCCGGGCAGTCCAGGCCCTCGAAAAGGCTGTGCGCCTTGCCGCGCAGGAAGATTTTCGTCGTCCCTTCCTGGATTACGGCGCAGACGTTTTGCCGCTTTTGGCCCAGATTCGTGGAATCGCACCGCTCTTTATCGACCATGTATTATCAGGCGAGACACAGTCAGAGACGGCCAGGTCATTTCCGCAATCGACACATCCCTCTGCACCTGCCGTTCTGGCAGAGCCACTCACCGAACGGGAGATGGATGTATTGCGCCTCCTGGCCCAAGGGCTGACCAGCCGTCAGATTGCGGAACGGCTGGTAGTATCGGAAGGCACTGCCCGCTGGCACGTCAACAATATCATCAGCAAGCTAGGGGTGCATAATCGCACCCCGGCTCTGGCCGCCACCCGCTTCACGCAAGGTGCCACTGCCTTGGGCGTCATCATCTCGGCCTTTGGAGCCGGCTCGCTGATAGGAGCTGCACTGTCCGGTCTACTGCGCACCAGAAAAGTGGGCCTGGCCACCTTGCTGACAATCGTGCTGATTGGCAATGGTATCGCCAGTCTGGGGCTCGTCTCAAATCTGGCGCTGGCTTCTTTGATCGCCCTTTCCATCCCCTGGGTCCGCAAGATGAGCGCAGAGCTGGCATAATTTGATGACGCTCTGCTTGAGAATACCAGCCCAAGCAGAGCGTCGTCTTTAACAAGGAACTAAAACATGAACTCTCCCCAATCTGGTGCAAATACCACAGCCTGGTATGTCATACGGATCAGAGGTTTCCTGGATCAGCGGCGAGTAGCCTGGTTTGAAGGCATGGAAATTAAGCACTTGCCCGACGGGTTTACCCAAATCGCCGGGCAGATTCCTGACCAGGCAGCTCTGTTTGGGATGCTTTCTCGGGTGCGTGACCTGGGATTGGAATTGTGGAGCGTGGAGCGGTTGCAGGTCAAAGGGGATCAGTACCAGAAGGACTTAGCCTCCCGGTAGTTGATGACCTTGCTGGCTATCGGTCATCTTTCGGTATGAAGTGGCTTGCTTGCAAGGCCTATCTCCCGGCAAGCAGCATAATTCCAATCATGAGAGGCGCTACATAATGCAGCCAGGGGTAATAGATATCCTGCGGCCTGGCGATGGGCAGAATAACCAGCCAGGCCAGGTTCCAAATTACCGTCGCCCAACCTACCCAGCCGGGTAAGAGCCCGCTGCGCAGGATGGCCGCTCCAAAAGCTGCCTGGCCCAGGAAAGCCAGGATGACGAAAGCGATGATCGGGGCATGGATCATCTCCTGACGGTCGAGCCCGAAGGTTTCGGCTGCCAGCACCAGGATTGTCCCGGTCAGGAAGACCGTCAGGCCCAAGGGCGCCAAGATTTGTTCGCCGGCCGCCCCTAGAAGCCTCTCCAGGAGCACGAATCCCAGGGCGGCAACCAGGATGGCAGCCATGACAAAGCCCCGTTCCCAATACAAGGAGTTTTGGGATTGGGCGGCCGGCCATTTGAAGATAGCTCTACCGGTGTAGAGCAGCCCGCCTGGCAGGAAGATGACGGAGCCGAGAATCAACAGCCAGCCGCACACAATTTGTTGAGAGGTGAGAGCTTTCAAATCCATTTCCGCTCCTCGTTTCTCCAGATAATTACGATCGGATAGATCGGATTGACACCTTCATTATGGCAAAGCAGACGAAATTAATCATGGGTGTTAACACGTAATCGCCCTACGTATCTGTTCGATCGTTAGAACGCGTTTTGTTTCAGTCTCCTGACAATTGTTTAGGAGACAAGGACTCACAGCGCCACTCCCTTGCTAACCGGCCAGAATAATTCATGGATTTGGATAAATAAATAGCGGGCAAGCGTGATGCCTGCCCGCTCAATCATGGTTGCAGATGAGCGTTAAAATTACTCGCCAGCTTGCGTCAGGCCCTTTTCGATCGCCCAACGCACGACCTGAGCGCGGCTGGTCAACCCAAGCTTGGACAAAATGTTGGCAGCGTGTTTCTCGACCGTGCGCTTGCTCAGTACAAGTTCCTCGGCGATCTCGCGGTTGGTTTTGCCCCAGGCAATTAACACCGCGACCTGGCGTTCGCGTTCGGTTAATTCGTCTACCCTGGCATTAACCCCCTGATCAGCTACTGAATGTAACCGCAGCCGTTGGGCGTATTCCACGGCCCCATCAAGAGACAGGCTGCGTCCTAGAGCTTGCTCCAGCTGAAATTCGGCTTCACCAAGCCCGCCCCGAGCCAGGCCAAGATAGCGTTCGAACTCCGTTTGGGTTGCCCGCCACCTGGATGCGGAAGGCTGAGCGCTGATCGTCGCGGCAGCGGCCAGCAAGCGCGCCCCAGCGGCCGACTGTCCGTCAAGCACCGCGACCGCGCCAAAGCCAATCAGACTTTCGGTCATACCGGGCTTATTCTGCTGGGCCTGGTGGATCGCCAGGCTTTCATTGATTAAGTGAAAGGCGCGTTCGACTTCCCCCAGGTGCAGCCAGGCATACCCCAAATTGGATAAAAGCGAGGCCAGTTCCCGCTGTGCGCCCAGCTCGCGCAGGAGTGTCACCCCGCTTTCATAAAAGCTGGCAGCCTCGGCGTAACCCCCCTCCAGGCGCGCGAGGTCTCCCAGCGTGTTGAGCGTGTGTGCCATCCGGTATGCATCGCCGTCCTGGCGGGCCAGTGCCAGGCTCTCGCTCAACCGTTTCCGAGCGATCTCAAAATTTCCAATTTGGATCGCGTTTTCACCCTGTGAAAGCAAGGTCATTCCCAAATAGAAGGGGGGCCCTGCCTGGCGATAAAAGAGGATATTTTTCTCGGTGATGTCGAAAGAGGTTTGAAAATCCCCGGCCGTTTTGGCTGCCGAAGCCAAACCATCCATAGCAAATGCAAGCACCGGGCTGTTTGCATCACCGGCAGCCTCGGCTAAATCAACGGCCTTACGGGCGCAAGCCGTGGCAGCCAGGGCATTGCCAAGCAGCATGTACTGAAACGTCGCGAAGACCAGGGCATTCACATGCACTTCGAGAGAAACGCCATTGTCTGTCGCAGCCAACAGGCGCTCCATCCAGGCCAGGCCCTCCTGAACATAGCTGTGTATCTCCCAAAAATAAGTCAGCGCGCTGGCCAGGCGCAGCCCGGCCTCGGTCCGCTTGCCTTCCAATGCCCAATTCAGGGCGGCCCGCAGGTTATCATGTTCGGCTTCCAGCCAGTTGAGCCAGAGCTGCTGGTAAGCCTCAAATTGTTTCGGCATCGCCTCTTCAGCCCGGGCCAGGAACAAATCCAGGTGGCGGTCGCGCAGCCGCGGCGCTTCACCCGCATCGTGCAGCTTTTCGAGCGCATAGGTACGGATCGTTTCGAGCAGCCGGTAACGGGCCGGGGCTTTTCCGGACGTGTCGGCAAGGATGAGCGACTTATCGACCAGCGATGATAAGAGATCGAGTATCCGCTCTGGCAAGATCCCTTCTCCGGAACAGATCGCTTCAACAGTATCGAGGGAGCAGCCGGCCGCAAATACCGCCAGGCGGTTCAGTAAAGTCTGTTCCTCGGTAGTAAGCAGCGCATAACTCCAATCGATAGCCGCTTTCAAGGTTTGGTGGCGCGGCTCGAAGCCTCTGCGCTTGCCGGAAGTGAGCAGGTGAAGACGGTCATTCAAACGCGCCGCAATTTCTTGAACGGACAGCACATTGACACGCGCGCTGGCCAGCTCCAATGCCAGAGGCAGGCCATCCAGGCGCCGGCAAACCTTGGCGACTGCCGGCGCATTTTCGATTGAGAGCCTGAATCCGGGCGAGATCGAGCGCGCCCGCTCAACAAACAGTTTCACGGCATCATAATTCATGATGGATTGAAGATCGAGCAGGTTACGCCCATCTCGCTCAACCTCACTGCTGGAGACAGGCCAGGCCAGGCCCGCTAATGGGTAGCGTGCTTCCCCTTCAATCCTCAGCGCCTCCCGGCTGGTAGCCAGGATGCGCAGCTCGGGCGCCTCGATCAATAATTGCCGGGCAAGCTGTGCGCACGCCTCGTTGAGATGCTCGCAATTGTCCAGAACGAGCAGCATCTGTTTGGGGCGCGCAAAGCTGATCAACGACTCCAGCATGGGCTGATTAGCGATTGGGCGCAGTCCCAAGGCGTGCACGACGAGCTGTGCCACGAGCGCGGGATCAAGAGTCGCTGCCAGGTCCACCCACCAGACACCATCCTCGAATTCTTCGTTGATCTTGTTCGCGATTTGGAGCGCGAGCCGCGTCTTGCCGCAGCCTCCCGAGCCCGTGATGGTGATACATCTGGACTCGGAAAGCATCAGTCCCACATTGGCCAGATCGCTTTCACGGCCGATAAAACTGGTTAACTGGACCGGTAAATTCGTAGAGGCCATTTCGATTTGCCAGGGTCTGCATATTTGGGTAGGATCAACCTGCTAGAGCCAAATTTTAACCCAAAACAAAAAAGAACGCTTGTGGATCTGTCTCACCTGCTAATAAAACCAGCCGGCTGAATATTTTTCAGGCAATCGGTATGCAGCCCTGCTGCTGAACCTGTTTGAATAAACTCGTCCTCGATGGACCACATGCAGGTGATTGCAGTCAGGTCTGATATGCTGTGACCCTGATAGGGTAAAACCAGGGCGAGGCTGTTGGGCCAGAGCGCTGCTGCCCCGGCCATATTATCAGGTGGATCGATCGGGTCCATATCCCCATTCATGATCAACACCGGCACCTGGGATCCTGTCTGGAGATCAAGGCCTTCGGGCGTTTCTCCAGGCGGGGTATATTGGCAGGAGGCAGCCTGAGTCTGGGCCAGCCAGACGTCAAAACCTTTGAGATAACTGCCTTCACCCAGTTGAGCGACCTCAGAAGGATCAAAAGCAGCCCATTTCTCGCTGCAGCGGATGACGTGGGCCATGATCAGATCTCCCCACCATTCATAATTCCCATTCGCTTCGATGAATTGCATAAAGCCATCCCAATCATTATCCACATAAGCACGGTGGATGAGTAGCGGCAGGCGCGAGTCGTTCCTGGCGTCTTTGGTCATCAGCCGGATGACGGGCGCCAAATAGTCTGGCGTGAGGGTCGCGCTGCCCAGTGCCGGGTTGGAGAAAGTTGCCGTAACCGGTTGTGACGCCAGGCGCGCTAATAGATCATTAAATTCCTCCCTCAGGTTGGGGAAAGCGGCCTGGCAAGCCGGGTCGGCCTGGCAGAGCTCAAAAACGAGATCTAACGCCTGCTGCCCGTTATGCGCCCAGCGCTCAAACACCGGGATGTCCAGCAGCGATCCCCCGCCGAGGGTGACGGTGCGGACATGCTCTTCATGCTGGCGCAGGTAGTATTGGGCGGCGGTTGCGCCATAAGAGTACCCTACCAGGTTGATTTTGTCATACCCCAGCGCCTGGCGCACTTCATCCAGGTCATCCATGGCGATCGAAGTGGTGTAGAACCGAGGGTCCATGGGGATTTCACTGAGGACTTTTGTCACCCAGGCCTTGGCCTGGGTATCCGCCTGCTCAGGCGTCAAGCCGGATAAATCGGGCTGGTCGGTTGGGACCAACACCTGGTTGGAGCCGCCAGTGCCGCGCTGGTCGACAAACACCAGGTCGTGATTTTCACCAAGCGAGTAAGGGAATTGCTGTCTGGTGGCATCCTCGGTTGCTGCATCCCCGGGTCCACCGGCCAGGTAAAAAATCGGATCGGGAGCCGGGTGATCACTCTGGGCCTTGATGACGGCCACTCGCAGGTCGATCATGCGCCCGCTGTGGGCCTCCCGGTTTTCATAGACTTTCAGAGTTCCGCACTGCGCCTCAGTTGAACCAAGCTGGCAGGGTTCCAGCTGAATGGATGGGCCAGGCGGAGGGCTAGCAGTGGATGTGGCTGATGAGACAGCAGGCGTTGCGACGACCGGTGAAACGGCCGTTGGCGAACTACATGCCGATATGAAAATCACCAGGAGCAGTATGCTAAGGAGTTTCCGGATCTTGCGAATGTTCATAGTAGCCTTCTTAAGGAGAGTTGTTGCGTATAGAATTTTCATAGCCGCTGGCACACGATGCCACCAGGGTGGTTTTGCTAAAACCAGCAGGGACGGTAATCAAAGTTAATTGATAATTTAGCAAGCAGGTGACCGCTAGCCTGATATTAGATCAAGTTAATCGCTTATACAAGTACCGAATATCATATCCTCTCGAGGGGCTTCTTACTCCTGCAGATATCCCTGCATACCTGTCTGCGGAGGGGTGCGCGGAGGGTCGTTTTCGGCTATGCTATAAGCAAGAAAAGCACTTGTTCGCAGGGATGGCTTTAATTTGCATCCGATTGAAATTTCAGCTATAGTAAAGGCGGGAGGGGAAACCGAATGGGATGGATCAGGGTGCACCTGCGCCAGCTACGCTGGCAACTGACGTTGAGTTATGCTGCCGTGACGGTCGTTTCCCTGCTGGCGGTCGCCACCCTGGCTGCGACCGTCCTGTTCTCAAAAGTCCTGCTGCCGGAAAATGCCCTGACGCCCCAAGATTGGGTGGACATCGCCAGGAAACAATCCCAGGTGCCTTATGGCGAGATCCTGGCCAAAATCCCCGACTCGAAAGTATTTTCCCATATGCTCGACGAGTTTGATCCAAACATTGTCACCAACAAGCTGGTCCTGTTCGGGGATCTGGAGCTCTACGTCCGCAGCACCGGGGTGATCGATGCCCTCGTGACCGATCGAGAGGGCAAATTGCTGGCGGTCTCCAAACTGCACAAACCTTACCTGTTGCAGGGTGTCGCCACTGGTGAGGCATTCGATCCCGGGCTGGTACCCGGGCTGGGTAAACCGCTGGCGGCCGCCCTGCAGGGCAAGACCGATGCAGCCTCAGTATTCAACAAAAATGAGAGCGGGGATGGCTTTGTGATGGCGGTCCCGATCTTCAATCCCGATCGAGTGAGCGAAGTTGTCGGTGTGGTCGCCTTTGTCGTGCGTGATCTCTCCACCGAAGCCGACCGGGGCGTTTATTTTGGAATTGTATTGCTGCGCAGCCTGGTGATCTTCCTGATCGCGGCGCTCATGATCGGGACGGCTTTTGGCGCCATCACCGCCGAGGGCCTGGTCGGGCGCTTCCGCCGGATGGCGTCCGCCAGCGAAGCCTGGAGCAAGGGTGATTTCTCTCCCCGCATCCGGGAAGACAGCCAGGATGAGATCGGAGCGCTGGCCGACCGACTGGACGGCATGGCCGAAGATTTGCAAGAGCTGGTGCAAAAACGGCAGGAGCTCGCCATCTCCCAGGAACGCAACCGGCTGGCGCGCGAACTGCACGACAGCGCCAAACAACTGGCCCTGGCCGCTTCGTTTCAAATCGGGACAGCCCGCCAGCTCTTCAGCCGCGATCCGCAGGCCGCCTCCGAAAGCCTGGCGGAGGCCGAGAAGCTGGTCGATCAGGTCCGCCGCGAGCTGACCGATCTGATCCACGAGCTGCGTTCGACCCAGGTGAACGGCAGGGATTTCCATGAAATCCTGCGCACCTACGCGACGGAATGGGCGCACGCCAGTGGGATCGGCGTGCAGCTCGACTTGCAGCCGGTCGACGATCTGCCCCTGAAATCCGAAGAAGCCTTGTACCGCATCATGCAGGAAGCCCTGGCGAACGTCGCCCGCCACAGCGGGGCAGGGCAGGTGGTGATCGAGCTGCAGCAACACGAGGGCGAGATCCAGTTGAGCGTGCGGGATAACGGCCTCGGTTTCGAGGGCAAGCCGGGCCACGGCATGGGCTTGACTTCAATGCAGGAACGTGCCGAAGCCATCGCTGGCTTTACCCGTATCACCAGCCAGCCTGGCCAGGGCACTGAAGTGCGGGCGGTGCTGCCCATCCCCAAAAAGGAGGCTAACAATGGCTGAGAGCATACGCGTGATGCTGGTTGACGACCACGAGCTGGTGCGCCAGGGTGCGGCCGGCTATTTGAAAACCTACGAGGATATCAGCGTGGTGGCCCAGGCCGAAAATGGCGAGCAGGCCATTCGCCTGGCGGCAGAACACGTGCCGGATGTGGTCCTGATGGACCTGGTGATGCCGGGCATGGACGGCGTGGAGGCGACGCGCAAGCTGCGCCAGGTCAGCCCGCACTCCCAGGTGATCGTGCTGACTTCCTATTTCAAAGACGAGCATATTTTCCCGGCCCTGAAAGCCGGGGCCATCTCATACCTCTTGAAAGACGTCAAAGCCCAGGAATTGGTCGAGGCCATCCGGCGGGCGGCGTGCGGGGAAGCCACCCTGCACCCGCGCGTGGCAGCCCGCATCATCCAGGAATATCACGGCGCAGAAGCGGATACGGCCAACCTCTACAGCGAGCTGACCGAGCGCGAGATGGAGGTGCTCAAGCTGATTGCCAACGGCTACACCAACCACAAGATTGCTGAGGCGCTGGTGATCACCATCGGCACCGTCAAGGGACACGTCAGCAACATCCTCAGCAAGCTGCAGTTAGCCGACCGCACCCAGGCCGCTGTGTTCGCCTGGCGCGAGGGTATCGTAAGACGGGCGAACGAATAACACGAAATCTATCTCAGGACAGGTGAAACTTATCTCTCCGGGCTCGTGAAGGCGAGCCCGCTTTTTGTTATGCTGTAGGTAGCGCGAAAAGGTGTGCAGGAGGAGGGCGTACACCCGATCGCACACCTTTTTTCGCCGATTTTTCTCACAGGTTGGAGGTATATTATGAATAGCGCGAAAATTTTCCGGGACTCGTGGAACCTGACGCTGCGCTACCGGGCGCTGTGGATCTTTGGGGTGATCCTGGCTTTGACCACCATTTCCTTCGGCTCCGCCTTGTGGCTGCGGGACAACCGGGAGGACCAAAACCGGACCCTGGTGAATTGGGAGATCTCTGCCAGAGACCAGGCCTGGATTAAAGAGAACTTCGGCCTGGACCTGCCGCTCAGGTATCAGCTCACGCGGGATGACTTGAGGCGGCGATTGGACACATCCTCGCTCAGCGGACCGGAAAGATTGGACTTCGCCATCAAGGTTCTCGTTATCAGTATCCTGATCTTCACGCTGCTTTTGGTCGTGACCCTGACGCTGCGCTACACGTCAGAAGCCGCCTTGATCCGCATGGTGAACGACCAGCAAGACGGCCGGGAAACCTACAGCGCGCGCCAGGGCTGGAAGCTGGCTTTCTCGAAGGCGGCCTTGAAGCTGTTCTTGATCGACCTGCTGGTCTATCCCTTGCTCTTCCTGCTCAGCACCCTGATTTTCCTGCCCGCCATGCTGCCGGTGCTGATCGCCATCAGCGGCACCCCGGCCGGCATCAGTATCGGGATCCTGCTGATGCTTACGCTCAGCCTGGTAAGCGCTGCGGCGCTGTTCGTGATGTGGGTCGCCACCCTGGTCAGCCTGAAACTGGCCTACCGGGCCTGCTGCCTGGAGGGATTGGATGTGTTCGCCGCCATCTGGCGCGGCTTCCGCCTGATGCGCGCCCAATTGGGCGCCGTCGGGCTGACCGCTTTCGTGGTCGCCGGGTTGGATCTGGCTTACCCGCTCCTAGTCATCCCGGCCATGCTGCTGCTGGCGGCCGGCGGGGTACTGCTGGGCGGCACACTTGCGCTGGTCCTGGGAGCCCTGCTGGCGCTCGTGCTGGCCAAAGCCAGCGCCTGGACGATTGCCGTGATCGCAGGCGGGGTCCTGTTCATCGTGGTAGTGTTTGTGCCCTTGGCCTGGCTGGGCGGCCTGCGGGAAGTCTTCAAGTCCTCTGCCTGGACGCTGACTTTCAGGGAAATAGCCACCCAGATGAGCCCCGAACCCGCGCCGGTTCCCCAGCCCGCCCTTCCGCAAGCAGGCGCAGCTTGAGCAGCAGCGATCTTAATCGATCCGGGCAGTCATCGACCCATTTTCTGAACCGCTTTTTCAATCTGGGCTGCATGTGAATCGAAGTGGCGTTTAATATAGCCGAACAGGTATTCGACCGTCACATTGCCGGCTAACCATCATTCTACTCCCTTTTCCCGGTCAATTTCCATCCCATCACAGCGCCGCTGGTGATCGCGGCAGTGATAATACCGAGTGCCAGAACCGTCAGCATGGTGGCGCGTTCCGCCGCGTTTGGCGCACCGATCACCCAACCCAGGGACTCCATCAGCATGTTGACAACCAAAAAGGTCAACGCGGCGGTCAAACCCACCTGCCAGAACAGGCTGCGCGCCAATTTCGGCGAGCCAAGCCCCCGGCCAATCACCCAGGCACTGACTCCAGCGATGATAAAGGCCGAAGGCACAAACAGCAGGGTAAAGACGCGATAGACCGGCTGGCCGCGTGCGCCTAAATATCCCACAATTGCCGGTTCTAACAAACCCAGCCCTATCGCCAGCAGGATCGTGACCGGTGCGAAACCCAGCATACCTGCCAGGGACAGCCGGCGGGTTTCGGTGTTCCCAGCCAGCCTGCCCATCTGCACGCCCCAGGCTGCGCCACCAGCCAGAAACCCAAGCAGCGCAGGGAAGGCGGCAATGGCGACGTGTCCCAGCTTGACATCCTGGATGCTGCTTCCGGGGATCAAGTGAAAAACGAGGTCGCCAACCACCAATCCAGCCAGCAAACCACCGAAGAGGGTCAACAGCGTCAGTAAAGCGCCGCGCAAAGCAGCTTTATAAGGCGTCATAGCGTTCATGGGTTCACTTAGGAATGCGGATTAAACAAGAGTCTGGTTTGGAAGGGCACGATAGTTCCAGCGAGGTAGAAGGGTGTCAAAAACGATGCGCATGTTGGCTTTGAAGTCTTCTGCCACTTTGCGTCCGGT
>Ga0315542_1000058_pt1 | contig 53868 bp, 49 predicted proteins | sample SalMarSW160120MG_FD_202541 | JGI IMG/M metagenome (GOLD analysis project Ga0315542, IMG submission 202541) | Salt marsh sediment microbial communities from the Plum Island Ecosystem LTER, Massachusetts, United States - Salt Marsh Sediment SW1601-20 ...
TGCCATGTCTACGATAGTAGGACGAGCGATTCCAGATGTGAGGGACGGATTGAAAGTTGTCCACAAGCGTATTATCTATGCAATGGTAACAAATAACTGGTTTTATAACGGACCTCATGTAAAATGTGCTAAAATTGTTGGAGAAGTTCTGGGAAACTTTCATCCGCATGGAGATATGGCGGTATATAACTCACTTGTTCGGATGGGCCAAGATTTTTCATTGAGATACATGTTGATCGATCCACAAGGAAATTTTGGCTCGATTGATGGCGACCCTCCAGCAGCTTATCGTTATACAGAAGCAAGGCTCGCAGCTATAACAAATGAATTAATCGATGATCTTAACAAAGAAACCGTTGATTTCATCCCAAATTTTGACGGGACAACCGTAGAACCAGTATATTTACCCTCTAAGCTTCCGAACATTTTAGTAAATGGAACCAAGGGTATTGCTGTTGGAATGGCTACGTCCATGCCTCCTCATAATCTAAGAGAAGTGTGCGCCGGGATCATTGCGACTATTGATGATCCTGAAATTTCTATAGAGGAATTAATGGAGATAATAAAGGGGCCCGATTTTCCAACTGGAGGAATCATAACCGATTCAAATGGGATCTACAATGCATTTTCCACTGGAATTGGCTCAATTTCATTGAAAGGTAAAATTGAAACTGAAACTAAAGGAGATAAGACTAGCTTAATAATAACTGAAATACCATACTTGATTAACAAGACTACTCTCATAGAATCGATTGCAAAACTGATCAGGGATGGTGTTCTTAAGGATGTCAGGGATCTAAGAGACGAATCTGACAGATCAGGGATGCGAATAGTGATCGAATTAACTTCAAATGCTCAACCAGTGATAATTAAGAACATTCTCTTTAAAAGAACCCGACTTTTAAGTAGTTTTAATACTACTAATTTGGTTCTGATAAATAACGGTAAACAACCTAAAATTCTTAATTTAAAAGAATTAATTAATGAATACGTTGAACACCGTTTAACTATCATTAAAAGACGAACCGAGTACGACTTAAAAAAAGCTCAAGAACGATTACATAAGGTTGAAGGGCTTCTCATAGCGTTAAATGATATTGATAATGTTGTAAATCTTATTAAAGCTTCAAAAGATACCAATGAGGCAAAAGAAAAGTTAAAAACCACGTATAACTTAAGTGATGTCCAAGTTCAATCCATCTTAAGCATGCCCCTTTCTCGGTTAACTAATTTAGAGCAACAAAAGCTAGTAGATGAAAAAGATTCTCTTGAGTCTAGCATTAAAGGATATAAGAAAATATTAAAAAACAAGTCTTTGCGATTGAATATAATAAAAGATGAATTAAAGGAGCTTAGCGAAAAATTTGGAGATGATAGAAGGACTAAGATTGAAATGGTGGAAGATCCTTCCTTAAAAGAGATAAATAGAAAAGATTTAATTAAAAAGGAGCCCACTATTGTAATTTTCACGAAGAATCAATATATAAAGAGGATTTCATTACAAGAATATGAAGCCCAAAGAAGAGGAGGCAGAGGAAAAAAAGGGATGACTATAAGGGAAGAGGATCTTATTGACGATTTGTTCGTAGGGACAACGCACGATACTATATTGGTCTTTACATCCCAAGGAAGAGTATATTCTTTAAAATGCTTTGAGTTGCCGTTACAAAAACGGACAGCACGAGGAAAACCGATCATTAACTTTCTGCCACTACAAGATGGAGAAAATGTTGCTGCAATGATTCCGATTAATAATTTTAATACAAATGAAATGCTTATAATGACAACTAAAAATGGAATAATTAAAAAAACACCACTGAAATTATTTTCAAAATTTAGGAGTACAGGGGTAAGAGCTCAGAGAATAAAACCAGATGATCAATTAGTTAGTGTTAAAAGGCTTTCTAATGAATTGCAAGACATTTTTATCGCAACCAAATTGGGATATGCAGTTCGATTCGATGAATCTGAGCTACGAGAACTTGGAAAAACTTCCATGGGCGTAAAGGGAGTAGAATTGAGAGAAGGTGATGAGGTCATTGATACTTTACTCGTGACTGATGATACTATCATTCTAACCTTAACAAAAGGTGGATATGGCCAACGAGTGTACGTCAAAGAATATCGAAAGACGGGTAGAGCTGCAAAAGGAGTAAAAAACATAAGTCTAAATGAAGAAATAGAAGATGAAGTCATAGCTTCCAGGATAGCTCATCACATGGATATTTTAGTTGGTACAGAACAAGGACAAGTTATTCGGGTTCCAGTGGATTCTATTCGGATCACCCACCGAAAGGCTAAAGGAGTGAGAGTAATTAAATTATACGAAAATGACTCTGTAGTCGCAATTGGTAAGTGTTCTAAGGAAGAAGATTAATTTTATTTATTCAAATAGGGAATAATGCATAAAAATACAAAATCCTCATTCCCTACATTTAGAATGGCGTGCTTTTCTGAAGGTGGAATATAAAAAATGTCACCTGGTTCTCCACTTTCTTCCTTACCTTGATCATTTATGAACTTTCCTCTTCCATGTAGCACGTATATCTCGTGATCTTCTGGATGTGAATGAAGAGGGACTTCACCATTGTGTTTAATTTCAAAACGTCTCATTGCATAATTTTTTGCTCCATCATTTTTATCGACAAGCCACCTGACATGAACATTTGGAACGGGACTTCCATCAAGTAATGTTGCTTCTTTATTCTCAACATCTGTATAATGTTTTTTTAGCATGATTTATAATAATTCATCTTCTTATAAAATCATTTTAGTTAATAATGAGAAATAAAAGAAAGAAATTGACTAAATACAACTGTTTTCAGTTAAATTCAATCAAAATTCGAAAAAAAATATAGATTATCCAAGGGATAATTGGTAAAATTATCGCGAAAAATATCACTCCTACGGGACCAATAAATAGAACACTAAGCGGAATCCACCACCATGAATACCAGCTCCCAGTAATCATTGAGATGTTTATAAATTGGTAAATAGATATAGCTCCTCCTAAAATGCTTCCAATTATCGCAAGGTATATGATGGGATTTTTACGAAATAAATTCTTATAATATTTTCCAGTTAAACTTTCAGTCATGCTATACTCCTCTTTTGATTTATTTTTACTTTTTATTAATTTAGATAGAGCTAACCTTCTATTTTTAGTATTTGACTCGAAACTAGGAACGAAGCAACGAACCTTATGAGAATGAATTACCTATGATAAAAAATCAAATTTTAAATTATTTTTTTCGATGAAGGCGTAAGAAAAAAAAGAATTTAGAATCAACACCTTTTTATATTGTAGCATCTAATTGTTTTATAACCATATTCTTAAGAGAGATTAAAATGGGACATATTAGTGAAGAAGGTAAATTTAATGAAAACACGTATCTAATTGATGCGAATTTTATGAAGTTGCCTAAAACGCTTTCATTATACTTGATTGAACATGATGGAGCTCGAATGCTTATAGATACTGGAGAAATATTGGGGGCAAGAAAGTTAGCCAAAAAACTTAACGCCTTGAAATTAGTTCCAATCCAAAAGATATTATTTACTCATGCACATTGGGACCATATCCAAGCACTTCCGAGGGTCTTGAAGTACTTGGAAGCTAAAGAAATCGAGGTTTTAGCCCATAAGAACGCTTTAAATGTATTAAAAAATCCAGAAGAGTTAAATTCATTTTTTGAATATCCAGTGGAACCAATTACTGGGGTAACACCCTTAAAAGAAAAAGATATTATCGATTTAAATGGATTAGAATTACAAATAATTGAACTATTTGGCCATACCCAAGATTCTATTGGTATTATTGACACTACTAATAAAAACATCGTTGTTGGAGATGCAATAATAGATCATATTGATTTAGACACGTATACGCCTGTTTTGTACGGACCTCATTTTGATGAAGCCTCCTTATTTAAAACCTATGAGAAGTTAAATGGAATAAAAGATCAATTGGAATCGATTTCTCTAGCACATTTCGGAGTTTATACTGGAAGTGATTTTAAAAACTTAGTAGGAAACGTTAAAGAAAAATACCTTACTGCTAAAGATTCAATCATAAAATGGTATAATGAAAATCCAGATCCCCTTTATGTAACCAAGAAATATCAGGAAAATATCATTCCAAATTCAAAATCGTTACCTAAAGAGAATCTTGGGGGTATCCAATGGTTTATCGAGCAACACATCCATTGCTTAAAAGCTGCTGGTTTTATAAAGTAAAAATTTTAATTAATCCTAACTTTTTTTGGGTTTAGTGCTTCAAATGATTAAAACTGATAAAAAAGAGTTATTAATAGGACTCCTTTCGGATACTCACATAGCTCACAGAACATCCAAGTTTCCAGAAGATGTTATAAAAAATTTTAAAAAAAGAAAAGTTGACTATATATTCCACTTAGGGGATTTTACTACATTCAACGTCTACAAGAGACTTATTGATGAATTTGGAAAGGATAAAGTAATTGCAGTGAGAGGAAACATGGATTTCGACCAAGAGATTAAGAAAAAATTGCCAGAGAAAGTAGAATTTGAAATCTTTGGTCATAAAATACTGATGTTACATGGAATGGGTGGTCCAAACATGATCATTAAACGGTTGATTAAAAAGCTAGACTTACTCAATTCTGATTATGATCTCGTGATTTTTGGGCATACTCATAGACCTGAAAATGAAAAGCAACATGGAATTCTCTTTTTTAATCCAGGTACCACGTCTCCTATTGATAATAAGTTTACCGTGGTAAGTTCATATGGATATTTAAAAATCTCGAGAGAGAAAATCGAACCCGAAATCGTTTATTTGGATAAAAAAGCTTAAATATAAAAAAATAAAAAAAATTAAGAAATTTTCTCTGATAATTGGTATATTTTGCCGTCAAAAGCACAGATATATAACTCGTTATTAGAATCCACTCCAAAGGAAGGAATGCTGAAAGAGGCATCATAAAGTAGTGTATTATTTACCGCTGTTCCATCTTGGAATTCTAATGCCCAAATTCTTCCCGATCCATAATCTGCATACAAGTATTTTCCTATTAAATTACTTAAGGAGCTGCCTCTATAAACAAAACCACCTGTAATAGCATTTCCTAGCGAATGGCTGTACTCATAGATTGGATCTATTACAGTAGTTGTATTTGTCCCAGGATCATAATCATGTGCCCCCTCTCTTGTATTCCAACCATAATTTTTTCCACTTTCGACAATATCAATCTCTTCCCAAAGAGACTGGCCAACATCTCCAGCCCATAGATCTCCAGTAATTGCATCAAAACTAAATCTCCAAGGATTTCGGAATCCAAAAGCAAAAAGTTCTTCAGCATATCCATTAACATTTCCATAGAAAGGATTATCCGTGGGAACTGCAAAAGGCAAACCAGAATCAACATCTATTCTTAGTATAGAACCAAGAAGAGTTTGGCGATTTTGACCATTACCCTCAGGATCTCCCCCACTCCCCCCATCTCCTAATCCAATATATAAATATCCATCGGGTCCAAAAGCAATCTGTCCTCCATTATGATTGGAGTAAGGTTGATTGACTTTTAGTATTTCAACTTCGCTCGTTTGATTAGCCGTATTTGGATTAGTGCCATCGACGTTAAATCGTGAGATAATTGTATCTCCCGAAGTATCAGTATAATCGACATAAAAATATCCGTTAGAAGTATAATTTGGATGAAATGCCAAACCTAATAAGCCTCTTTCCCCACCATAGGTGATTTCGGAACTTATATCTAAAAAGGTTGAAGCATCGGTAACATTTGCATTATTTTCGAATACTTTAATTAGACCGTTTTGTTGCACCACAAATAACCGATTCGTTCCATCATTCGGATCATATAATCCAACTGGACTGGAAAACGACAAGTTTGGAAAGACTGTTTTTAAATCGTATGAATATGAGTATGAAATAAGATTAGGAATGTTTAGGAAAAAAAAGATTCCAAAACCTACAGTAATTATGATAATAACTATGACGATAATCCATATTTTCTTATTCAAAACTATCACTTATATTAATAATTGAGCTTATCATACATGTTTGAATCTTCTAAAAAGGATTCGGGTTTCAAATTAAAAGTTATTAGTGTTGTTTGACCAAAGTATAATAAATCAATATCCATTGAACCTTATAGAATAAATGATAGCTGGATTTTACACGAGATAAGAAGCAAAAATTATATAATAAAAATCTTTTTCAGAAAAGTCAAAAAATCAATAAGGCTTTCACTTTCCTTTCAAATTTTTAATAATCCTCAGCTTTTTCTATTGAATTTTATGACTCATCTTACTTGAACGAATAATATAAAAAGCGATTTAAAATGTCAAAAGAAAAATTTGTGAGGGATAAACCTCATGTGAATATTGGAACAACTCTATTAATTATATTTAGTATTACTTCTGCAATTTCACTTGGCATGATTATATATATAGATATCATGAAAACGCAAGACAGTGATGGAGATTCGATCCCTGATCTTGAAGAGGGAAGTGCTGATAACTCCTTATATTTCGAAATTTTAGATAACACTCTCTTTTTTCGGACTTACGAAACTGGCACTGGTGGCCATGAAGTCGGTCATAATTTGGGACTCTCTCATGGTGGATTTAGTTCGAATGTAAATGTTGAATTAGGTCTTTATGATGACGTTTCTACAGCAATACCCCTCCTTGATTTTAAAATTAAGTATGATTCGTTAATAGAGTTTGTTGATGGAAATGATAATGGTTTTTTTGATCCTACTACTGATACCGTGGTCGGAAAAACAAGCTTAAACAACATGTTACGCTTAGGATTTGGATATGGAGTTGACGGAAAACCCGCGTATTATTCAAGCTATTCTACAATTGATGGAATATTTAAAGTTGACTTTTATACAACTCAAGAACACGTTCTCCTCAGTCGTCAAGTCGGATCTTTAAGTCCAAATGAACTGAAATCTTCTATAACAATTACAAATTATACACCGATAACTGGAGGAACTCAACTTGCGTTAAATCTTTCGTTAACTTCAAATCAAGATATCATTTTTTCAAACTTGGATTTATCGGCGACCACTTCGAGTGGAAACTTTAAAGCAGGATATCTATGGTATGATACTGCGATAATAAACGATCTTGAAACAATAGTAAACACGACTACGCCAAGCTCTGCTGTCCCTATTAATACTGGTCAAATTTACGTGAATTTTGGGAGTGTAATAAATGGATCCTATGATCCACGATTAAGCTGGCATATACCAAGTACCCCTAAATTTAACATATTTACTGATATTCCTTGGAACTATCTTGCAATCGGTTCTCTTTCATTGGTAGCGGTTAGCATTGCAGTCATGAAAGCTGCTCGAAAAAAGCCTGGACGAGTGAAATATCAACCAATAAGTAGTTCGACATCATCTGCAGAAAATATTCAAATGCCTGAAAGTAGTTCTAAAGAAAAAACTTGGAGACCTATAGTAATACACAGCGGTAGTGAATCATCCGAAACCAAAAGCGAACCTGAAAAAAGGATTCCTAGTACATTATCTCATAGAGATAGATAATTAATCTATTAATTCATTTTTTTTTTAAATTAATTGATACTTGAAACAAGAAATAGAATTAAAAAGATAAGGTGTATTTATAATGAGCGAAGTTTGTTTCGCAACTTTCTGGAGGATCAATAATTTAAGATTAACCGCAATGAAATATCATGAAAGATTTGTATATTAGAATATCAAAATTTTTATCATATATCTTACGACATCATCCTGATAAGTTTAACTTAAAACTTGATAAAAACGGATATGCAGATTTAACAACCGTATTAAACCTGCTTTCTAATCGATTTAAAGATGAAAAGATCTTAAAAGAAACTATTGAATTTATGATTCAAAATTCTAAGAAAACTCGATTTGAAATTGTAGAGGATAAAATAAGAGCATTTTATGGTCATAGTATAGAAAAGAAAATTGACTTTAAAGAAACCTCAGCAGTACCCTCCATTTTATATCATGGGACAACTAAAAAAGCATGCAAGAAAATACTTCAAGAGGGTATAACTAAACAAAATCGACAATATGTTCATCTTTCCGACAAAGTGAGGGATGCCGTTATAGTTGGCAAACGTCGAACTCCAATCCCTACAATTTTAGAAATTGACGTAATAAAAGCGCAAGAAAGTGGAATAAAATTTTATCAATCTGGAGATATGTTTTTAGCTGATTATATCCCTCCCGAGTTTATACGTCGAAATAAAGCTAATACTGATGACTTATAAATCCATGCTTTATGATTATAATATCAAGAAGGTTAGTTATTTTGAGAAGATCTATTAGGTAAATAAATCAAATAAAAGCTTAAAATGAATCAAAATGATTCATCAAAAAGCTTGAATCTTTTAGAATAAAACTTTTTTTTCAAATAAGCGATAGAAAATATTGAAAATCATTATGGGTTCATAATAAATATGAATAAAAGGGATTATCCAGAGGAATTTAAAATATTATTTACAACACGCAGAAGGCTTAATGAAGATATTTACATATTTCGAGAAGAAAATCCGAATTATCAGATCTTCTCTTTTTCCACCTCAGTGAAAAATATTTCAGTTTTCTGGAGAATGGAAGCATATGACTGAATAAATTGTAAGTGTATTACTTGACTAAACAAATCAGAAAGATTAGTAAATGAAATACGTGATTTCATTATGCAATCGATTTCTATAAATGCATATTATTTTTATTCAATCGATGTGTAAGAATAACATGTGAAACATTCAGTTTTGAATTTAGAATAAAAGATATTTGTCATTTAATCCATTCGGTAAATAAATCAAATAATTAATTCAAAACGTTTAAATTGAGTTTTTAAAAAGAGATAAAAAAGATATATAATTTCGAATTATTAATGACCTTTGAATATGGGCTTCCTATTCTCCTTAAGCGCTGCCTTTCCTTCTTTGAAGTCTTCGCTAACCAATTGAGGTTGAATAAAAGTATTAAATTCCTCTTGTGCTAAACGCATGGTCTTTCGTCCTTCACTCTCCATGACTTTGTAATGACCATATTTAATTGCTCTTAGCGAGAATGGTGCTTTATCCCGTGATATTTGATCTATTTTAGTAGCTTCTATCTTGAGTTCTTCTTTATTTTTTGTTACATGATTGATTAAACCTAATTCATTGGCTCGTTTAGCATTCATCGGTTTCCCTGACATGTAAAATTCCATGGACGCCTTGAAAGGCATGTATGGTTTATATTCTACAACAGTACCAACTATTCCAACATAAACCTCACCAAAAATAAACTGCGTATCTTCTGTCGCATAGGTAATATCCGTGCTTAAAACTCCAAGCCCATATCCACTTCCAATTACATTTCCATGGACTGCTCCGATGATTGGTTTCAGGATTTTTGTACCATTTGGAGGAAACGCTTTAAGAAGATCTTTTAACAAGCCCTCGACAAAAATATCTGCGCCGCGACTGAAATCGGGGCCTTTTGCACTGAGAATTGCAACTCTGCTTTCCATATCTTTCGCAAAGCGCTCCCATGCTTCTCCTAAAACTCTGCATAAAGGGGGATCCAATCAATTATTTTCTGGATTGTCTATTGTAATATATGCGATTTGATCTTTGACCTCGTAACTTAGAACTTCCTTTGTCATGCTTTTTTTCACTTTTTTTAAATTTAAAGAAATTTCTTGATGGGTATAGTGAATATTTTTATCTGTTTCTTTTTAAATTTTGCTTACCACTATGTATTAAAGCAATAGCTTGTGAGAAAAAAATTAAAAAAAGGGCATGAAAATGCATGATTATGATAAATATGCTATTGATCCTGAGGTAAAATTTAAACCTCTTGAGCTTATTAACATCCCTCAAATCATTGCTACGTCTGATAAAAAATGGCAAAATCTATCTCTGTGTCTTGTTAATGATAGTATAGTTAGACTTGCGGTCATTGAGGGAGAATTTCATTGGCACGAGCATGAAAAGGAAGATGAGTTCTTTTTCGTTATTGAAGGTTTACTTTTAATTGATTTAGAAGAAAAAACAGTTGAGTTGAGACAACATCAAGGTTTTACTGTGCCTAAAGGTGTAAAGCATCGAACTAGGGCTCCAACTCGTACTTCATTGTTAGTAATTGAACAAAGTACAACCCAACCGACTGGCGGATAAACAATTTAGATTCAGAAAAGATCTTTCAATTCTTAAAGATAATACTCAAAATTGATAAACCTTAAAGATAAGAGTAATGAGAATAAGAATGAAAAAGGTAGGTTGCTTTTAAAATGAGCTCTCTTCCATCGCCTTGCCACTTAATTTCTTATAGTGGTTCAAGACCGATTGACGTGCGGCATAGACAAATGCCCGCTTGACATTAACACCAGTAATGGCGATAGTTTCATAAATAAGCGTGTGATTCAACTTTGCCGTGTCTAAGACTTGTCTAATCTTCGAGATTTCTACGATATCCTCTAAATCCCTCTTGTTAGCTAACACTACCAATGGGACCTCCGGAGGTTCGAAAGCTTTTACGGGGATCAATTTGTCGCCATAAAACTTGAGCAGTTCTTTTAGAGACCAAATATTCTCCTGCCACTGATCGATTAGGGAGTCCCACGTGAAAATCACAGCATCGGTGCCTTTTAATACAGTCTGACGCTGGAATTTATGCCTGCGTTGACCTGCCACGGTATATACCTGAAAAACTACATTTGAAACTCTTGCAACCACTCTATCAAAAAAAAGAGTGCGTCCAGTAGGATCTTGAATCTGTTGCATATCACCACTTGCTAAACCTTCCCGATGATATACCCATTCCAGAGCTGTTGTTTTTCCCCCAAGAGAAGGACCGTAAAAACATATCTTAAATACGAGAGTGCCATCTCCTCGTCGACTTGGCATAATTCTTTTACCTCAATTCGTTTAAAAAATTTATTATGAAATACTGTAGTTTGATTTTATAAACTAATAACAATAATTATATATTAAATTTTGTAAATCATAAATTTTGTCATTCTTACTCAACACATTCCGCGTTAATTAATAAATTTAGGATTACTATTTAGAAATTATTACTAGAATGTTAGTGAAGGAGGGAAGTTTATGAAAGTGTATAACTAATAGTAAATATTCTTTCTTTCTTCTAAATCTAATATTTTGTTAAATTCTTTATCTCCAAGAACCTTGCTTGATTCCATTAATTCTGATATACCTCCAGTTAATTTTATGATCCGTAAGGCATCCTTTCTAGCATTATTTTTATCTTGTTGACTAACTCGCAATCCAAACCACATTAAAATGCGATTTATATGAGGAACTACAAAAAGAAAAATTTGAAAATCATCTTGGATGAGTTTTATTGACTTATTACTTTTATGAAAATAAGGTTCAAACTTGGAGAAATGATGGTTAAAATAGTAGATTTTTTGTGTTTTTTTCCAGAAAATTGCTCGCAGTTCCTTTAGTATCTCATCTTTCAATGATTTAAACCGTTGTCCCACTTGACGATGTCTTCCTTGATATGAATTTAATAAACCATGGATTTTAGTGAGAGGGGTTCGATACTTTTTTTGAATATAATACAGTATTTCTTTTATCTCAGTTATATTTTGAGCATTCTGAATATCATTGAAATATTCTGTCATTTCTTATTTAAATTTTACTTTTTTATAATCAATATAAGGAGATCAATGCTCCCAGATACCTATATAATTTTTGGTTTTCTTAATTTTTGGGCTTTGCGGTTTAAAATTCTTGCGATGTCCGCCGGATCATGCTTTTTTCCATAAGAACTGGCAAAAGAATATTCGTTAGAGATTAAATATTGCATCTCAAATTTATTGCAAGATGTTAGAAATACTGAATTTAAATCTTTACTTGATATCGCTAAACAGACAAGTTAGCTACCCGATCTCTATGAAAAATATATCGCAAAAATTAACATTATGCCAGAATATAATAAAACAGCAACTTTAACGACTTTTTTGGAGGAATCAGAAATTGATTTAATTAGGCTCCATTTAAAGGTCATCCTGAATTTAATACGCAATTTCTATTCAAAGAGACAAGCCTTCCCGATATCATTCGGTCTGAGGAATCCTTAACATTATACGTGAAAAATGAGTGAGGTTAGCACCTCCTTTCGGCTTACCGAAAGCTATAATCAAAAATTATAAAATTTAGTAAATAAAAAGTAATTAATTTGAAGCAAAATAAAATAGATTCCCTTCATGTTCATTGAACTCTATTTCTCCAGTGAGTAAGAATTTATTTAAAATTTGTCTAAGATATATTTGTAAATAACCCAACCATTCTTGAATACTTATTTCAGTTCTTAGACGTTTCATGAGACTTTCATGGGTGAATGCTTTTCCTGGATGTCCTTTCAGGAAATCAAGTACAAGCAAATCCACATCTTCTATCCGTGTATTATCTAAATCCGCAGCAGATTGAGTGTTTTTCATGTATTGTATTACACATGCCTCTCTAAACTTTTGGACGCATTTAAAAAACTGTTCTTTATGGACATTAAAATGTTCGCGAGATCCATGGTTTTTATTATGGATGAGATAACATTTATAAATTGGATCTATTTCAAACGATCCTTGCAGGTCATCAGTTGATGGAAAATGGATATTCCTCCAAGAGATATATTTCGGATTGGGTGGTTTACGCTTCATTTTTTTCCCGTTATTTACCCAATAAAAAGAAGGTAAGTTTAAAGCTAGACCTTTTTTCGTGACTAAAGCATCAGTAGAATAAATACCTTGAAAACTAGAAGCCATTTTTGACGTGACTATTGCACCCGCTACGTTTCCTGTAAGCAACCAAGTTAACGCTCCTTTTTTTGCTCCTACACCCTTAGGTTTATCTATTTTATAATTAACGCCAATTTGGGTACTTAAAACTACTTTTTGGTCAAAAGGGATTATTTCTTTTAAAGCTTCATTAATGGGGACGGAATACTCTTGCTGACTAACGTCGGTATTATTTTGCCCTTGCATTTTTGTTCACTTCTAGTTTACATTTTTCTCTATAAAAATGTTTACTATTTGACAGCCAAAAAAAGAGTTACTTATATTTAGGTTATTCAGGCATAATTCACTGAAACATATTCTGTAGGAATGGTTATTTCTTGGAAAATTATAATTGCTTTATGTTTATAGATTAGAAAATTTACAATTTGATCAAAGTCTAATCCGAGTTCAAAGGGCTCATCTTTAAATAGGATTGCTTTTGTAAGTGTGATAGAATGACTTTTACAAAAATCCAACAAGATATCATTAAAGTAGTCTATAAATTTCAAGAAGATCCGAACTGTACTCCTGAACCTTGCATTGAGGGACTGCAAAGCACTCTTAAATACAAGTATAGACTTGAGGAAATTGAAGGAAATGTAATGAAACTCATCTCTAAGGGAGTTTTTGAACCCTATTTCTTTCAATCCCATCTAAGATTCACGGAGAGATTTAGACAAGTGAATGAGTACAAGGAGTTCATGGATCACTTGAATTATGCCCAGAAATTATGAACGTCCATACGAGATGAAAGTCGATTGTTCTTTAAATACTTCGGAGGAGAGAATATAGCATGAATGATAAAGATAGCATTATTATTCGGATAGAATATGATCTCAAGGGTTTGCGAACTTTCGCTTATGGAGACATTTCCGAAGTAAAGTTGGACGAATTTTTATCGGGTAAAGAAAATTTCATTGGGATCACCAATAATAAGGAACTCATTTGGATTGCAAAAGATGCAATCTTCAAAATTGAACAATTAGAAACATTAGAAGATTTCAAATTCGAAAGGAAAAATTTGTCAATAGACTGTGAGAATAGTCCCACAGGATGCCTTGAAATTTGATCGCGCTTCTATAGCTAAAGATTTCCCTTCAGCTCCACTGGATTGCATTAAAATTTAGCCAGGTATAGATTAAGGTATCCGTCTCTTTCATAAATAAAAGAAAATTTTTTTTTTAGGAAGGATTTTTCTTCAATTTTTTCCACGCATACATGATAAGGCCGGTCAATCCTATTATAGCGAGAGCAATTAAAAGCGGGAGGAAAAACACACCAAGCCATCCATTAAGAGGGCTAGGATGAGCGCCTCCGAACGTTGAAATGGCATTTTCCAAGATGTATTGAATGACTGGTTGACAAAACACGAACCAAACAACATATACCAAGGCAACTACTACGATGAAATAAATTGCAAAAGGAGATAGTCTTCTAACCATATTTTACACGATTGTACGGTTTGAATTTCAATATATATTTGTAACCCTATTTGAATTTAAATATATTTATACAAATTAGTCCTCTTGAACTATTCCGTCTTATTCTTACATTTTAAGCGATAGGAGAAGTTTTTTTAATCAATGTGGATAAGATGTAGGATATGATGTGAACATTGAAAAATTCCGTCCTAAGATTGAAACAGAACTAGTTAAGACAAAACTATTTTAAGGAAAGTTACGATTCTAGTAATCATTGCTGAAGAAGTTTTAAGGGCATGTTGAAATGAAATCCATTATCAATCCAAGGATAATTCTTTGTTTTATAGGTCTTCTGTTTTTGTTTTCATTCTTTTTAGCGTGTGGTGATAGTGACAACAAGAACAAGACCAACACTTATTCGGGCTATTGCGAAGATTTTACCGTGTATGAACCTCAATTTAGCATCTCGGGTGTGTCGGGAAGAATTCATGTTAATGATAATTGGACGGTTGCGAAGGCTGCGGGAATTTGTACAGGGAATGGCACGTTTTCTGAGCCGTATATCATTAAGGATTTGATAATAAATGGTGGTGGGATAGGAAGTTGCATTTTGATTGAGAATTCTGAAGAATATTTCGAAATTGAGAATTGCACGCTTTATAATAGCAGTGAACATCCAGATGCGACTATTCGATTAAAAAATATTACAAGAGGAAAATTAATCATGAACAATTGCACATCTGGCAATTTCTATGGTATATATTTAAGTAATTGTTATAACATTACCATTTCGGGAAATAATGTAAACAAAAACAATTATTATGGCATAAGATTATCTGATTGTTATGATATTAGCCTTTCAGAGAATGTCATGAATGAATGTAGTTTATCCATTAGTGGTACACTCGACCATTTGAAGTCTTATGAGATAAGCGCATCAAACTTAGTGAATGGAAAACCGCTATATTATTATAAAAATGAGGTTAATCTTAACCCAGATAGCTTTTTAAATGCGGGACAAGTAATATTGGTTAACTGTAACGATTCATTACTGAATAATTTGGACATTTCATTTTGTGATACAGCAATTTCATTGTATTATTGTAATAATTGTACAATTTCGGGAAACATCGCAAACAATAATAATTGTGGGTTAGAATTAAATTCTTGTGTTGGCAACATCATTTCGGGAAATGTCGTTAATTATAATCACAATTATGGGATAAAGTTACTAGATTGCCTTAATAACACCATTTCGGGAAATATGGTATATAATAACACCTATTATGGGATAAATTTAATAGCTTGTGATAATAACACCATTTCGGGAAACACCGTAAGTAATAATAACGTATGGGGAATATTCTTTACCTCTTATGAAGATAACGACATTTTGGGAAATGCTCTTTGTGTTGGCAATATCATATTGGGAAATATCGTAAATGATAATCAATATGGGATAACGTTATGGCATTGCCATAATGACACCATTTCGGGAAACATCGTAAGCAATAGTAATGGATGGGGGATATTTATAGTCTGGTGCTATGATATTGTAGTTAGGGGAAACATCGCAAGTTACAATAAGTATGGAATATTTTTAGATATAGTTTATGCCAATACCATTGTGGGTAACATTGCAAATGACAACTCTGAGTATGGAATAAATGTTTATTATAGTGATTTAAACATCATCTTGGGAAACATTGCCAATAATAACGGTAAAGCTGGAATCTATTCAGAAAGTAGTGATCGCAATATTATTTCAGAAAACACCGCAAATAACAATCTATTCTACGGGATACAATTATTAGAAAGCGATTATAATACCATTCAAGGAAATACCTTACTGGGAAATGCAGAATGCATCCATGAAGAGAATTGCCACGGAAATAAATTTAACGATAATGGGGAATGTGCATACGGGCAAAATGAGCCACTGATTCCAGGCTACAGTGCAATCATTCTTCTTGCAGTTATATCTATTGTTACATTCATTCTTGGCAAGAAAGTGAAGCACTCACAAAATTGATTTTTATATAATTTAAAAATTTATTTCTTAATCTTTATCAAAAATAGATATATTAAATGAGAGATCATTAAAATATAGGAAGAAAATGGAATTTGATGGTACTTGCAAGATCTAGAAGAGGAAGGTGTCTCATTTTCAATCCTGAACTCCCTCTGATCCTAATCACTTCTTTATTTTCAGATCTCGATTTTTTTTGAATTTTATTGTAGGATTTTATAGCGCTAGAGATGTAATTGGTAAGATAATCATCAGCCACACAAGAAGAAAACATTCGGATTCTCTTTGTAATCCTTTCAATGGAATTATAGAGTAGTAATAATCTTGGTGGAAGCTTCAATAGGATGACATTGGGTAGAAACTGACGATTTAATGATCCTAACACTTCACAAAATCCCTCTAGCTCAAGAGCTGTATCAGTTAAATAGGAAGTAGGTGGATTCTTACTTTGAAATTGTATGGTTGATTGAAGGGTTTCAATCGCTTCTTGAAGATTTTCCAAATCTAAAGCTATAAAATCCTTTTCTAAACCTCCGGATACGCGCAATCCTATGTATCCTAATTCGGACACGTACGTAACTTTCACAAAAATCTGCTTGAATTTATTTCCAATTTCTTCAAGAAGTGTGAATTCTTTAAAATAAGATTCGATTAATGATCTCAAACGATTAAATATTTGTTCTATTTCTCTAAGATAATTCGATAATCTTTCGATATCTTTTTCATACAATTCATCAATTTCAATTATTTCAGAATATTTAAAGTACACTTCTTTAATTTTTGCACACTCTGAATCAATCTTAGTGAGAAAATTAAGAAAATTGGGATCAAACTCAACTGCATTGGTTTTACAATCTGCTAAGAATTGCTCCACATCAAACGCCATTTTGAACATCACATAAGTTTATATTTAGTCATATCTGGACTTCTCAAATTATAAATAAACACATAATTATTATATTCTTTACGGAACTTTTCGTGAATTTATTATCGAATATCCCTTCAATACTATCGTGATAATTCTTCCTACTTTGATATTTAGTAAAGAGGATCAAATTCGATATGGATTATCAGCCAAATTTATGAAGTTCTTATTGTTGGTGATTCTTTTTTTAAAATATTTGAATTAATATATAGAAAATTTATAAGTAACATCATCATCATTAAAATTTAGGGTGCGATTATCATAAGATATAATCAGAAAGTTTTGGTTCGGATTGTATTTTTGGCCATTATCATAATCCCAATTAATACTGTCTTTACGTCAAGAATGGCTAATATATCTCAAAAAACTATGACTGAAATAAATCCAAAGCTTTCACGAATATCCAGTAAGATTCATGTTGATTCAATCCCTGATTGGCTCGCTTTAAAAGACGATGGACTTTGTACAGGAGTTGGGACTTCTTTAGATCCATATATAATTGAAGATTTAGAAATTGATGGGCAAGGTTTTGGGGCTTGTATTACGATTGATTCTAAAAACATCTATTTTATAATTCAGAATTGCACTCTTTTCAATGCTGATGAAGCTATAGTACTACAAAATGTACAACATGGAAAAATTATGGGGAATGATATTCAACATAATATTCAAGGGATTTATGCATGGCGAAGTAGTTATAACACAATAAAAGATAATTTTATAAATCAAAATCAAGATACTGGCATATACCTTGATAATGCGGATAGTAATATAATAACTGGCAATTTAGCGACTTTCTGTGAGTCTGGAATCCGAATCGATCTTTCTGATAATAATCAAGTTTCGGAGAATACCTTAGAAAATAATAATCACGGAATAAATTCTTGGATTATGAATGATAATCAAGTAGTAAGAAATAGCATAAGGAATAATGATGTAGGAATTAATATTGGAGAAAAATCTAGATGTAATATAATCTCTAACAATATTTTTAGTAATAATGGTGTAGATATAGCTGGTGAACAAGAATTTTGCAAATATTTAATACTTCCTATTACAATCGGAGCCATAACAATTGTACTAATTATTACTTTAGTCTTAGTAATAATTCTTATTAAAAGAGGAAAAATAGCACATCGCAAAAAAGTTAGTGTAGTAACTCCTTCCATCCAAAACTTACAGATAGAAGAAAAATCAATATTTAAAAAAGAAAGAGATATGGAAGAGATGTACCCATCCACACAGAAACCTAGCCAAGTAGGTACAACTACAGCTCAAAAGCAAAAAATTGAAGAAGAAATAATAGCTAAAGAATCAGAACAGCAAAAAGGAGATCTTTTAAATTTAGAATTAAAATCTGAAGAAAAAGATAGATCAGATGCATTTTCACTGCAGAATTTTGAACTAAGAGGAGAGAAATTGCAGGAAGAAGAAATGAAAAAGAAAATGGAAGAAATATCTTTGGTTTCCGATGAAGATTTAGGTTCTCCTGCATTAGAGATGGAATCTAATAAGAACCAACCAGATAGTAGATTAGAAACCAGAGAACAAGAGGCGGAATTAAAAGTTCAAATAATAGATTCCAATAAAATCATATGTAATTACTGTGGGTATTTAAATGAAGAAGATGCAGATTTTTGTATACAATGTGGACAAATATTAAAGAAATGACCCTAAAATTTGATATATAATTTAATTATCATTATAGAAATTTTTAAAGTATCGTAAATTGATACTCCTTTTACTTAATAAAAAGGGTTATGATAATGCTTTTTTTGTGGAATAAATAACGTCCTTTCTTGAATTTCTTTATCGATAATCCCTTCAATGTGGCATAGATATTCATATTCATCTTTTAATACTAAAGTAATTGCCACACCATCCTTACCCATTCTTGAAGTTCTCCCGATACGATGAACGTAATTTTCAGGAAATTTGGGAATGTCATAATTAAAAACGTGAGAGATATTCTCGATATCTAATCCTCTCGCAGCAACATCAGTAGCAACTAAGAGATTGATTTTATGTTCTCTGAATCCTTTAAGTATTTTTTCTCTCTGGAATTGAGATAAGTTTCCTGAAATTATATCTACTTTATAATTGATGTTTTTCTGGGACTTCAGCCTTCTTCCCAGCCAATTAGCCGTCTTTTTTGTATTGACAAATACAAGTGCATGTTTTGGCTTTTCATTTCTCAAAATTTTCATAAATGATTTATATTTATCCTTGAAAAAGTCTATAAGGTAATAGTATTGGCGCGTATTATGAACAGTAAGATCATCCTTACTTAAATTTATGAACACAAATTTATTTTTGGAATACTCTTTAACCAGATCTCTAATTTCTGAGTGTAATGTTGCTGAAAACAACATGAATTGATAATTTGACTTCACTTGATTTAATATATATTTGACATCTGGAGCAAAACCAAAATCCCATAACCGATCTGCTTCATCGAGACAAATATATTTTATTTTCCGTAAATTTAATTTTCTTCTTTTATACAGGTCGATGATTCGACCGGGTGTTCCTACTATAATATTGACTCCCTTCTCCAATTTTCTTATTTGATTGTTAATGGAGACTCCACCGTAAATTGTCATGGATCGTACTTTGTGGAGTTTAAGATCTTTTATAACTCGATTAACTTGTTTAGCAAGTTCTCTCGTTGGTACCAAGATTAAAGCCTCATTGAAAGCGGAATCAAGGTTTTCCAATATTGGTAGAAGGTAAGCCAAAGTTTTTCCACTTCCTGTCCTAGCTTGTGCCATTACGTGTTGTCCTTTTAAAAGGAGGGGTATTGCTTTAAGTTGGACGGGAGTTGGCGTCGTAATGTTTAACTTATTTAAAGCATCAATAAAATGATTGCTAATGCCTATATCTTTAAATTTCAATTTTGTTAATCCCTAATATTTCTCACAGTTTAACTCATTTAATTAAATAATTTAAAATTGAAAAACCTTTCGAAAATCAACTACAGTTTTAAAGAAAATTCAACTGTTTATTCTCATAGGAATTTAATTAAACACAATCTCATTAACTAACGAGTCCAACTTATCTAACTTAGGATGAATAAACATCCTTATTTTTTCTGCGCTTATTTTTGGATTGTTTAAAACTAAATCTTGTACAACCGTGTGATATTTTTTAGCTTTTGTTCCCAATCCTCGATGGATGGAATTAGTGTCATCATATTGTGGTATTGCAAATGAAAAGGGTCTTTTATGGATATGACGGCTTGACTTTATTATTTTTATATTTTTTGATAACACAGGCGAATTTAAGATAGCAGATAAGTAATATGCTTCATACTGGGAGGAAGTCGAGAAATAATAATTTTCAGAACCTATTATTATCTTTCTCTTGGTATTGATTATTACAGCAGATTTTAGATTTGAACCGCTCGCATTATATACTACTATAAAACTCTTGTTTTCAGATTGTTTCGTGAGTTTATTCCAATAATTTAAATTGTCGAATAACGTATTAATTGCACTTGTTGTTTTTTTATGCTTTTTATAAACCTCGTCTTGTTCTTTATAGAATTTATTAGCCAAGGGATTAGCTTCAAGGTTATTAAGATGAAATTCATAGTCATCACGATCTACGGGAAGAAATACATTTCTAAACCTCTTTATACAAAAAGGAACCAAATCTTTATTTAAAAAAGTGATAAATCGAAAATTTTTTTCAATTTTTGTTGGTTTAAAGGGAAATTTCCAATTTTGCTTAGCTCGAGAAATAACATCTAAATCTGGCTTGATTGTATAAAAATCACTCTCTTTGTTCTCTATTTCAAAAAAAATAAGTGATCTTGGAACTAGCGTCGCTCCCTGCCAAAACAGTTTATTATAAATACTTTGTTTAGCTTTGCGTAACTTAGTTATCTTCGTTATAGGAAGTATTACTCTCGCTCCATTTTTAACGATTTCAATAGAATCATAATAGGATTCATTTTTCAGATTTAAAACATCATCAAAAATTTTAGTTGATATAGGATATTTTTCTGAAATTTCACTTTTATCCTCATCCCCTATGTATCTAGCTTTCAAACACACGTGATTAACATTGAAAAAATAATTATCGGGAAAATCCCAAATCTCAAGATTCTTAAATTTTTTGAATGCTCTGAATTTTTGACAATGATCGCCATTTAAACAACTTTTAGTCATTACAAAAAAGATTGTTCCATTGATTTTTAAGAATTCCATGGCTACATGATAGAAAAAAATAGCAGCTAATTCTATATGAGTTGTATATTGACTCGCAGGCTTGATTTCTAAATCTTTTGCTAAATTTCTTACTTTTGTTTGATAGGTTTTACTTTTAAGATCCTTGTATGTAAGCCAAGGTGGATTTCCTATGACTAAATTAAACTTGTGCTTCAACTTTTCAACTTCTTTCTCATTTGGGAATAGAGAATCTAATCTAATGAAATTTAAATTAATATTAAAAAGATCTTTTTCACCAAGATGGTTCGAAAGGATTAATAAGCCATTCACCTTACAAGTAAAGATAGCTAAAGGATTTATATCAAAACCAAATACATTTTGGACTGCTTTGATTATAGATTCATGATCTTTATCAGATGATAAAATTAATTTAAGCACTTCAATAATAAAGATTCCTGATCCACAAGAAGGATCCAAAACTCTATCGCCAAATTCATACGAATCGATGACCATTTTTCCTGCTAACTCAGAGCCCGTGTAATATTCTCCCCTTAAATGACGAGTTTTAGATGAAAAAATCTGCTGATAGAGCTGATTAAACAAATCTTCTTCCTTAAATTCTATGTCCATTGATAAATCCAAAACTTTTAGGATATTTTGATACCTTATTTGAGCCCAATTAAAAATCTTGCCCTCCTCACTAAAGTATGAATCTAAATCTAAAAATTTTTGCTCTAACTTGTAAGCTAATAAAAATTTGAGTAAAAGAAAATAATATGTATGCTTTAAAAAGAGTTCTTTTGAGATAATATTCCCATAGATTGGCTTAAAAATGGATTTCCAAGCGTTAAATGCTTTGATATACTCTTTATTTGTATTATTAACATTTTGAGAAAGTAGTTTCGTAAGAGCTTTATAATTCTTTGTGCCTAATCCAAATTCTAAAGCAATTTGACTCTTTTTATCCGCTTTTTCATTACCTGACATATTTCATTCATTTTAAACATAGAGGGTTCTTAACTTACGATTAAATTATGTTCGCATGAATGAGGGGAGCATTAAAGAGAAAATTTCTGCAATTTTTCGTAATTTAGAAGCCTCCCGAATGATGGTTACAATTAGAATTGATTTTTCAAGTTCTTCCTTATCTAGAGATCCTCCCGCATAAATTGCTTCTTCTGAATTAAAAGCTAGTAGATACCGAACATTGGGGTTATTAATTATCTTTATTCCTGGAATTAACTTTAACTCATCATATACTTGTTGATATTGTTTTGAGAGATTTCCTCTGTCATTCATTATTAATAAAATTGGTATTCCTTTCTTGGACAAGTTTTTTAATTCTGTAGAAAAGAATTTATCTACTTTTGGAGTAACTATATTAAGCTGTTTTTTCGTAGTGTTGAATAGTTCAATAAGTTGATTATTTAATACGTTCTTTTTTTCAGGTCCTCCAGACGATTCAAATTTCACCATTCCCACGAGAGATAGGACTTTATTTTCTAAATCTTTGACTTGTTCCTTTAACCTTTGATTTTCAACTCTAAGTTCAATGAGTCTCTCAGACATAAATTTTCCTTCTAATTATTATTTTTAATAGATATTATATCATAGAGAGAATATTTTAATTTATTTTTTTCCAAGGTTTCCCATAAAGAATGAAGCTAGAGATAGATTTTGAATTTTGGATTGTTATGTGTTTACTTCCCTCAGCATCATCTAAACTTTTTAAATCTTGCTCAATTAATCTCTCTAATCTATTTACCATGCATTCTTGGCGAGCTTTTAGAAGCGATATTCCTTGACTTAGCTCATTGAGAAAATGAATATAGAAATTAGAAGTAATTGTTTGAGTTTCATCATCAAAGATCGGAATCACTTTTGCTAAAACTCCACAAGTTAAATTTAAATCAAAATTCTTCATAATTTCTCCAAAAGCTCTCATTGCATTAGCTAATCTTTCTCCTTTAGTATCAAATAATTGAGTATTAAAGAAAATCAAGGGTTTACGTAATCTATTTATTGATTTGAACAACTTATTTATATCATAAAAAGTGATTAATTCATTATCATTTGTCAAGAAATAGCTATGGAAAGGATTTAGTTCAGAGTAAAAAACATTTCCTACAAAATGTATTATTGAATAATCTCCACTTCTTAGAGAAGATAATATTTTTTCGCGAGTTGCATCTATTCCAACTAATACCGAAATCTCACCAATTTCATCCCTATTATTAAATAAATTAAGAATGTAGCTCAGTTCTTCTTGCCCATTTGGAAAGCTAAAAAGTAATTCTTTCTTTTTCAGTTGTTCATTCCATACTAAAGGATTTGAAGAATTAGTACTTTCAATTATTAAAACCTTATATTTTTTCTCATTATTAATTGATTCTAATCTCTCTCTCTTCTCAAAAGAAATACCTTCTAATGGAGGTTCTCCTATTATATACCCAATTGAATATTTTAATAAGAAAAAATTATTATCAAATATTAATTCAAATGGGATCGTCATTTGGTCAAGAATGAAATATATTTCAGGAATCTGGCCCAAAGATTGAACTTTAAATTGCTTAAATAAAGTTCTAATGGACTTGTTTAAGAATAAATACATTAATTTTCCTAAATCTGTTATTGAAAAGTCAAATCTTGATTCTTTAATTTCAGAGTAAATACTATTAAATATTTCAAATAATTGTGCATCATTCCAATATTCACTAAAAATTTGACCCTCAACAATTTCATCCTTAGTAAAAATAAAGTGATATGAAATTAATCCATGTGAGTCAATTCTAAATATCATTTGCTTTATATCAAGAGGTTCAATTAAAGATTTAGGAATGTTATCTTCATCATCAAAAAACTTAACATCATTAACGAGAGATTTCACATCATTGAGCAATATATCTAGATCTGGAAGAACAGATTGAATCTGCTTATCTAAATATGGTAGCAATTTTATAGCTAATTCAATATCGTTCTCTTCGAAAAGGGCGCGATGGAACATCATTCGCCAAAAATCTCTTTGATCCAGTGAAAAAAATCTTGATTTAAATTGCCACAAAATATCACTTGTATAGAAATAATGAAAGATTTGAGGATTAGTCTGTGGAATTTTAAGATAGTTGTTTAACTTCTCTAATGATTGTAAGAGAAAACGTTTTTCGTTCATAATAACGAACTTTTTGGAGGCTTCAAGCCAAAGCTCTATTAAAACATTATCATATCCTAAATCAGACTGAGATAAAAATAAATCTTCTAAATAATCATAAATTGCAAAAGCTAACTCGAATCGATTACGTTTTACAGCAAAATCAATAAATTTGCGAATGTAGGTGATGGCTTCTCCAAAAGAAGCAAATCTATTTAATTTTGAAAAAATATTTTTAATTATGAGTATAATCCAAGAATCCTCAGCAATATTGTTTAAATAATATATTAATTCGCTGAGTTCGTCAATATAAGATTGATAATTTCTATCATTAAATTGAATTTTGGCAACGTTGCTCAAATTAGTTTTCAAATAGCTAGGAATTCGATTCACTAGAGTTTTTGATATGTATTTTACAAACTCATCTGAATCTTCCATGAGATTAAATTCTAGATTGGTATTTTCTAAAAGCACGTAAAGGAACAATGCTCTCTTTCCCGGTTCTATTTTAAATATAGTGCGACCGATTAATTCCATGCTTAAATGGAAAAAATCTTGTGGAAAAACTGATTTTCTTAAATATGTGAGAAGAATTTGTAACTCGATAAGTTTTTGATCTTCATTTTTCTCTTTTACCTTGAAACAAAACGAATTTATGAAGCTTGTAATTCCAGAAAGTGATAACTCATCCATTTTTATGAAGTCTTTTAAGAGTTTGGTGAAGAAATTATTCAATAAGTAAAAATCATCCACTTTTATTAGAAAGGAATAAAATCTCTTGTAAGCGTCAATGTATTTAATAAGATCCACATCATTCTCTCTTATTTCTTTGGATAGAGAATTTACATACATCCACCATGAATTTGCAAGGACCATAATGAGTTGATGCTTTTTTTGAATGTCGATCCAATCACTCTTTTCAATTTTAAAATAAAGATCCGTTAGCAAACGATCACCCCAATGATGATTTGCAGCGAATAACAACTTACGTCCTTGGATAATTCCCTCTTGGAAGGCTTTTAAAAATTTTTTCCTTGTTGCTAAACTCACTGCCATTTTTCTCAATTTATTATTCATTCAATATTGATTTCTCTTTCAGAAGAGAAAATCCAGCCTCTTTCCAACTTTCCAGAAGAATATAAAATCGATGCACCTATCCATCCCATGTTTTCTCTTCCAGATGCTGCAATCACTTCAATTTTAGGTTTTAACATATCAGAGAAAAAAGACGCTATTTCATCTTTTAAGCGTTTCTGTAAACCATGAATCAAGCTTGTACCCCCAGCTAAGATAATATTTGAAAGTAAAGCTTCCCAATTTTCTCTTTCCCAAATTTTAATAACATTCGCAATTGCATTTGCTAAACTTACATAATCCATATGAATAATTTTTGGATCAAACAATGGTTCTGAAAGTAAAATCCTTTCTTTGTTTATCTTGAGCTTATTACCATCTGGTAGATCAATAATTCTGTCATACTTAGTGAATCCTTCTTTAACTCTTTTCACTTCTTCCTCTGGATTTAAGACACATAAAGATAATTTATCTTTTATTTCTTTAGCAATGATTTCATCAAGATAAATTGATTCATCTACTCCTTTTTTACTCAACAATAATTTTAATAGATAACCAGTTAAGTCTTTACCAGAGATGGGAAAAATATCTTTCGCCATAATGTTTGTAAAACCATGAAATATTGTAGTAATGGAGGTGTGTGATTCTCCTAAATTAATAACTACTCCACTAGACTTTTGCAAGGTGGCTAAAATAGCCTGGCTTTCAGACAGAAACAATAAAGCGGGAAAATTAAAATGGTTTAAAAAAACGTCTTTGTATTTTTCCTTCTCTAATTCAGAGATGTAAAAAGGTGTTAAAATTATTATAGGTTGTTTGAATCGAAACTCATCTGAAATCTCGAGGCTATAATAGTATTCATTGAAAAATTTTATTAACATTTTGTAATTTTGCTCTTTAACGAATTCATGAATCTTTAAAATATTTTGGTACCTTGCAGCTTCGTGTCCAACGAGTTGTTTTAAGGTGATATTGTTAAGAAAAATTTCTTCTAATCCTGCTATTTCATCTGAAGTAAATAAAAAATCCATCGGCTCAACAAAGATACTGGGAGCAATAATATCAGGAAAATCATCCCCTGCCCATCCCATTCGGAAGTAATTACTTCCGATATCGAGTATTAATGGTCTGTCTTGTTCTTTGATTGAAGATGACATAATTTATATATAAAAAGTCTGTTAAGATCATTCAAAATCTCTATGAAATCAAGTTATAGAAATGAATATATTCATCAGTTAATTTTTTTAATTGGTATTCTTTAACTTGTAATTCTAGTAAACCTAAAACTTTCTTGAATTCGCTTGACATTAACTGAACGTCCACTCCAGCTATTTTTTCCACTTCTTGACGCTTTATTTTAAATTGTTCTAAAGATTCTTGGATTTTTGAGTGCATGTTATTGATGGACCCAACCAGATCCTCTGTATTTTTCTTAGTTATTTTCCTCATCTTTCTTAATATTGTAAGAATTGATGAAACGGAATTTTCCCATTTATCATAACGATCTGTATAGCCCTCATACATGCTTTCAAAAAATTCATTGAGTTTTACATAAATATTATCTTTTTTCGAGAATGATGGTTTTTTCACCGTAGTTGGTACGGATTGCTCAACACTTTTCTCTGGTGACGGAATACTGTCTTCAACTTTTGTTTCTTCAGCAGATTTAGAAACTTTTATTTCTTTCTTTACTTCCTCGCTGGGAGGTACAGTAGTATCTTTCGTTCTCTTTGTTATAGGAACATCTTCTAACACATAAGCTTCTGCGATTTTTTTCTTCGATTCATGGGATAATTGAGGGGCTTTTCTCTCTGATCCCATTTTTGGGGCTATAAAATCGTCTTCATCTATGAAGGTTTTAAGCAGACCTTTTAAATCGGTTTCAGTTTTTTTTGACGACTTTAAGGCACTATCTAAGGAATAAGAAGCTACAGCATCCTCACTTTCCTCTTTCTTTTTCTTTTTAGCCACCTATACCACTTCAGCGTCTTTCAATTTTATTCTAGGGGGAGTATCTCAACCTTTAAGGCTCCTCCCTTTTCAATCAAGCTCCTTCTTAAATCTTCTAAATCTTCTGGTTTTTCTGAAATTACGGTCCATATGGCTGATTTGTCTTTCTCTACGATTACAGCTTCACTATACATCATGCTAAGACCAAAAGTCCCAAATAATGTTGCTAGTTTTGCTAAGGCTCCTGGTGCATCAGACATCGTAACACGTAATTTGATGGGATGTTTTTCCCCCGATAGCCCAATTGGAGTAATTCTTATTTCTTTTACTTCTGAATCACTTATCATCATTAATTGAGAATCTGTCGTAATCCCAAGAGCATTTCGGGCTTCTTTCGGGATGACAATACGACCTCTCTCGTCAATAGTTATTATCTTCTTTATTCTCATAATAATCCCGCCATTTAACGAGTTATTTATTACTCAAATCTTTTTCTTACATTTCTAATTAAATTATAAATATAAAAATATTACTTAACAATGTATTTAGTTATAAAAATTGAGACTATTGATAAAAATTTGTTTGAAGGATTATCCAATGCTTGTATCTTTTCATTTTTCTGTATCACATTATTCATTTTGTGATTCGATAAAAAATTCTCCTTCTTGAATCATCCTTGAAAAAGGCGTTTTAGGTTGGCAACCACCAATCCTGACAATAATCTTTCCATCTTTTATAACTTTTTTTCCTTGTATATCTATGATTGAATAGGAATTTTCATCTAAAGTAAATTTAATTGTCTTTTTTTGATTTGGAGTTAACTTTATCCTCTGAAATCCTTTTAACTGGTGAATCGGTACGCGAAAATCTACGTCAGGATACTTTAGATAAAGTTGTACTACTTCCTCACCCTTTAGGTCTCCAACATTTTTTACATCTACAGAAATTGTTACTTTTTCTCCCGGTCTGATTTTATTTGGTGTGATTTTCATTGAATCGTATGTAAAACGAGTGTAGCTTAAACCAAACCCAAATGGATATAAAACATTCCCTTTAAAATACCTATACGTCCTTCCTTCCATGCTATAGTTACGAACATCTGGAAGTTGACTAATAGAATTATACAATGTAATTGGTAACCGCCCTGCTGGATTATAATCTCCAAAGATCACATCAGCAACAGCCTTTCCTCCTTCCTCTCCAGGATACCAAGCATATAAAATTGATGGGATGTTTTTTTTAGCAAAAGAGAAAGATAATGCGCTCCCTCCCGTCAAAATGAGAATAATTGGCTTTTTTAAGTGGTATAGCTCTTTCAATAAGTCTTCTTGACTCCCTGGTAGTTTAATATCAAGCCGATCTCCCTGCAAATCTGATTCTACGGCTTCACCTTGCTCACCTTCGAGGCGAGGAGATATGCCTAATACTAAGATTATAACGTCCGACTTTTTCCCATTTTCAATGGCCTCTTGAAATCCTTCCCTTGACTCTTGCTTGAGAGGACAACCAAGATTATAGGTTACAGATATTTTTTCTGAAACCTTCTCCCTTATTCCTTGGAGAATAGTAGTGTATTTAGAAGGTTTTCCATTGTAATTACCCAAGAGCACATCTAAATTGTCGGCAGTTGGACCAATAACGGCAATACTCTTAATGTCTTGACTTAATGGAAGGATGTTTGTTTCATTTTTTAAAAGAACGATTGTTTTTCTTGCTGCCTCCAAAGCCAAGGATCTATTTTCTTCACAGTCATTCACCGCATATGGAATACTAGCATAAGGTACTAGTTCTGGTGGATCGAACATTCCAAGCAAAAACCTAGCTCTAAATAATCGGCTCACAGTTTCATCTATCACTTTTTCTTTTAGAAACCCCTCCTCAATAGCATGTTGGATCCATTCCCACCTAATCTTTTTCCTCATTTTTGTCCTGATTCCAATGCAACAAAAAAGATCACATCCCGCATTTAATGCCATTGCAGCGGCTTCAGCACCAGTTCCAACCACCTTGTGCCCGTTAAAAATATCCATTATTGCCCCACAATCTGATACCACATGTCCCTTGAACTTCCAGTCATTCCGTAAAATTTCATTAAGTAAGAAATTACTTGCACAACAAGGTTCTCCATTAACTCGATTATATGCTCCCATAATTGCTTCAGCTTTTCCTTGCTTAATGCAAGCTTCAAAAGCGGGCAAATAAGTTTCGTAAAGATCTTTTTTACTTACTATAGCATTAAACTCATGTCGTTCAGATTCTAATCCACTATAAGCTACATAATGCTTTGGAGTAGCAACCAATTTCAAGTATTTAGGATCAGTTCCCTGCAATCCTTTTATAAATGTGACTCCCATTTGAGAAGTTAAATAAGGATCTTCTCCATATGTCTCTTGTCCTCTACCCCATCTAGGATCTCTGAAAATATTGACGTTGGGAGACCAAAAAGTTAAACCTTGAAAGATTTTTCTTTGATTATTTCTCACTGCTTCATGGTGCTTGGCTCTTCCCTCGTCTGATATCGCGCTTGCTACATCGTACATCAAATCCAAATCAAAAGACGCAGCTAATCCAATGGCTTGGGGAAACACAGTTGCGATACCAGAGAAACCAACTCCATGAAGAGCCTCACTCCACCAATTATATTTCGGTATGTGTAATCTCTCAATTCCTACGGCATCATTTAACAACTGAGAAATTTTTTCTTCAAGCGTTAATCTTGAAACGAGGTCATCAATTCTTTCTTCTAATGATTTCGAGGGATCCAAGTATAGAGGTTTCTCTTTCATAATAGATCAACTATAACTTTTAATTTTGAAGATTATATCAATCTATCCTAAATTACACTTTTGTTTTTAGATTTTTGTTTGGAAAATTAGAAAAGGAACACATCGGTAATTATTAAGCTCAATAGCCAAAATTATAATTTGTCATCATCACTTTTTGGATATAAAAAAGTAAATCTAACTAAATTTTAAAAAAAGTAAAAAAATAGAATTAAAGCTGAGATCCACAATTATCACAATACGTAGCATTTTCATCGTTGAGAGTTCCACAGTTTCGGCACTTGATCCGTATGTTTGATTCGGAATGTACTGTTATATCAATCCCTCCCCCTTCTTTTACTCCTCTTGTTATTGATTCACTTACAGAGCTTATTGCAGGGCCCGTCTCATCCGCAATGTACTTAGAGACCCTTCCGATAAATCCGAACCTCAATACTCCTGCACCAATAATGACGAGGAACATACCTGGTACTAAACTGCCAAAAGCTTGAGTGCTAAGAGCGGAATTTTCTTCAAACGATAATGAAAAGAAGTCTGATTGAAGTTGAAGAAAGGAACTGAACCCAACAATAACCAATGGAATTCCAATAATTAACAAGATAAAACCAATAATTATTAGTAAAGCCCTCCCTTTTTCGTGTGTAGCCATGAGTATTACATAGAAAACCTCACTATTTAAAATCTTCGATACTCATTTTTTTTAAATAAGAAAAAGTTACAATCTTTTATTTCAGTTAATAAAATTTGAAGAGAAAAAGAAGAATTTAAACTACAATTCATGTTTATGAGCTTTCATCTTGACGGTCAAATCGCGAGCTCGCTTTGAGTACCAAACTAATAATTCACCCGCATCAGCAGGTTCGAAATATTCGCCGCCACATAGCGAAGCCGCTCGACTCATCATTTCTCGATCCGGATTGCCTAAACCAACAATGTACAAGATGACGTTTTCCATCCCTGAAAACTGTTTTATACTCCTTAAGAATGCGTCTGGGTCGGTAGGTACCCCATCGGTTAGGAGTACCACCATTGTGGGCTGGCTTTGCCCCCCTTGACTCATTCTTTCAAATTCTTGAAGTACCAAATAGGCCTTTTCCATCGCGCTTGCCATATTGGTAGCTTGACCGTAAGCATTGCCGATTCTATCAACAATTAATCTTGCGGCTTCCTCCAATACTCCTTTCTTACCACTGGCAGAATCCATGTAAAATCCATCACCAAAAGGCAAAATCTGGCCCTCGTCAGCAAAACGAATGACGCTAACTTTCTCACCAAATCCTCTTCCAACCTTTTCGCTTAAGAAAAGGACTGCAGCGAATGCAGCAGCAATTCTTCTTGGAATATTGATATTGGGCTTAAAATTCTTCAAAAATTCCTGAATCTCTCGTGATTCCATTGCTGCTTTAATCCCCTCAATAGCAGGAGCTATATTCGTAACGAGCACGTCTCTTGCCATCATGGAACGGCTGATATCAATAATAAGAATTGCATTGAAGGGGACTAAACCAGTAGGAGTTAAATTAATGGCTGTATTGGCAGTCACCTGAGCTAATATATCTCCCGTGAGATCCGGAGTGGTTGACAAGATAGAGCAACCAATATTGACGGCACTCCATCTTAATTTAATACCCTTGAAAATGACGTAATTGGAAAGCCATCCTTTCAATGATTCAACATTTTGACGTGCGGTAGAAATGATCTCCCACATATTCTCACCAGAGATCGGAGAAATCCCCAAGGATATGTTTTGTAAAGGAATAATTGGTCGATTATTTTTATAAACCTTTACTTCGAAACTACCGATTCCCGATGCTTCTAGAATTTCACTGTCTATTACTATGGTATTATCAGGAATTTCTTCTAGCAAATCTACTTTTCCAGCTCCGATGGCACCCGTTAATTCATCCTCAAATGCTAAAATATCATTTTGATTGACTGAGAGTGAATATTGAGTTCTTGGACTCACTAGACAATATCCCATCAAGTTAGGTTGGGACTGGACTTCTAACATTAATTCTGAAACTTTTTGTATTGGGGGTTCGGTAGAATAAACCAGGATTTGCTGAGATTGTATGTTCGTGTCTTCTTTTGTATCTCTACTCATCCTAATTTCGGAAGCATTGATCATTGCTTCATCAATCCTTGCAGATCCAACTGCTCTTGTTAATGGATCTTCCCAAGCGACAAGCATGCCCTTAACAAGGCCGAGTTGTTGTATAATAGAACTGTTTAACTGAATTCTACCCCCTTCTATATTATCACTAACGACGGGTGTTAGCACCAAACCTCCTTTTTGACCTTGAAGAGTAAACACATCTATTTGATTTGAATAAGATACTTCTGGTTGTGATGAAGTAGCAGGAGGAATTGTACCAGGTTGAGAAGGAACTGATTGCGGTGGAGGGGGAACTCCCATAGTAGGGGTTGGGGTTGGTTTAATTCCGGGTGGTGGAGGTGCAAATGATGGTTGTGGAGTGGGAGCGGGTTGTGGTGATGGTTTAGGAACTGGTTGTGGAATTTGTACTGGTTTTGACGGATTCTGCTGTTTTGTTACTGGCGGAGTGGGGGTAGATGGTTGAGATACTGGTCTTGGAACTGGAGAAATGGTTGTTTGAGGTGGTTTGGAAGGAATTGGAGCCGTCGTAGGCTGTGGGACAGGTCGAGACGAATCCATTTGTGGTGGAGGTGAGGGTAAGGGAGTAAATGAGGAACCCCTTTGGGATTCTTGAGGTTTTGGAGAAGGAACCTTAGGGATCTGAAGCTTAGGTGCAGCTAATCCTGCGCTACCGGCTGGGCGTAATATTAATTCCACACCAGTAAATTGAAGAGTATCGATAATATTTTTTGAAATTTGAGCAGCAAAATCTAAAACCATGTTTGAAATTTCAACTTTTCCAGAAGTTTTCATTCCATTATCTGGATTCTCAATCTCAATGCTTGATCCATTAGAAATTCCTAGTTTTTCTGCATTTTCTTGGCAAATTACTACTTTATCATTGGATTCCTCGTTGATGTCAACAAATATTTTTATTTCACTCATCTTACATCATTTCTTTATTTTATCGCTTTTTCAAAATAATATAATACTAATGGGTTTATATTAATAATTTGTTTTTTTAAAATCAATTTTTAATAATTTAAAAAATAAAATCTTAATCCATAAGTGTTTAAAATTTTTCACGGATACCGTTTTGCAATTTCTGAAGCGTAATATCGAAATACGGTTACGATCTTTCCCAAATCTCCTATTTTCCGGCTCGCTCCCATAAGAAAAAACCTTCCAGCAGCACTGAGAATGATGAATGCATCATCTCCTCTTAACACCACTTCTAGAAGATTAGTATATCCTAAGGATTCAATTGAATCATGACCACTTTGCATCACAACAGCTGAAAGACTCGAAAATAGATCTGGGTCAACATTATAATCCGGGATGCAAGAAAATGCTAATCTTAACCCGTCACGAGTTACTAAAGCTAATGCTTCTAATTCTGTATGCTCTGTGATATTCCCGAGGAATTTTGATAAATTATGTGCTTCTTCTGGAGTTAGATTGCTCATGTGCGCACTCGTTCGTTGGTAATTGATTTTTTAAATTTCATTTTATTAATTAATATAATTATATACTACGAACTTAAAAATTTATATTTAAACGAAATATAGGCTCTAATATTTAAAACAGATGATAATAAAATAAGAAGATTATATATTTGAAACTACTTAGCCTTCAAGTTGACTTTTAATTTGATCCTTCAATATTTCTTTTTTTGACTTGTATTCTACTTTAGCATCAGTTGGGCCTCCAATCCTTTTAAGAAATTCAATGGCTAAAATTTTACCATTTTCTGAAAGAATTCGTGGCGAATAATCTTCAGCAAAGAATACACCTTCGGGAATGTTTCCGACTTTTGAAATTTCCTTAGTTGTCTCCCTTTTTCCAAGGAATGTTTGGACCTTTTCGACAACTGAATATGCGTGATTACCTATTATGATAATCTCTCGTTCAAATCCATCGGGGATCTTAATTTCTTCTAGTTTTTGCATTATTTGCTCAAAATTGGCATGTGTTTCATCTGACATTATTGAAGGCATTGATTCCGGCCCTCTATATAATGGACCACTATTTTGAGCGGTTCTTTGTTTACTTCCTGCTATATTCATACCCTCTGCGGGTTCTGGTATGCCAAAAGGGTCTTTTTCTCTTAAAGGATGGATGGATGGGGGCGCTCCCTTAGCTGCACTCTCTTCAGCTTTAATTTCTTTTGCAATACCACTTTCTGTTTTTCCACCGATAATCTGAATAAAATCAGGATCCTCTTCACCTTCATCTTGGGGAACTACGGCATAGTGCATTCCAACTTGTCCGCGAATCTCTTGACTTCTCTTAGCACCGATAAATTTTGACCTCACATTACTAGCTATTCCTTTCCATAAAAAAACTTTTCTGATATCATCAGCGACTAAAACATAACAATCCTCGGTATTTAAAATATCTTTAATTGGTCCCTCCGTAGTTATTTCCGTAGTAGTACCGTCGGGATTAATTTTAAAAACTTGTGTACCCATCTATTCTCTCAACCACTCAATTTTCACTGTTATAATAAAGAAGATAATTTTATATTAGAGTAATAGGTTTAGTGTTAATAAATTTTTTTTAAAAGAAAATAGTTGGATGAAATAACCAAACTAATTCCTAGTGATTTTTTTTATAAACTTAAAGTCCTTTGGAAACTAATTTATTTTTTATTTTTGGATATCCAAGATGCATTTATTAAGATTATGGATCATATCCATCGTAGTAAATCGTGTTCCTACATTTTCAAGGCAATATTGCCCCAGATATCCGTTGAGAAATGCCGCTGAACAGGCGGATTTAAAAGCAGGATTTCCTGTAGTTAAAAAAGAAGCACATAATCCTGCTAAAACATCCCCCGTGCCTCCAATAGACATCTCTGGACAACCAGTTTTATTTATTTTAAGAGACTTTCCATCACTGATATAATCATAGGGACCTTTTACTAATAATATTGAGTTGATTTCACCAGCAAAATTATGAATTGAGTTTCCACGTTTCTCAATTTCATCAAAATTGTACAATTCAAAATCCTTGATAATTTTCAATTCACCCACATGAGGAGTCAGAATAACCTCTTTTCCTTTAATTAAATCCAAGTGATTTTTCACTAACTTCAAGGCATCAGCATCAAGCACCAAATTTTTTTGGTTTGTTTTTAACTTTTGTAACACTTTAACGAATAATTCCTCGGTTTCCTCTTCTTGCCCCATTCCAGGACCAATTAAAATCGAATCTGACCAATCAATTAACCATGATATTTCTTCGAAAGCCTTGATATTAAGCCAATCTCCCTTACAAGTTCTCACAATCATGTTAGGGGAATAGGATCTTATGACATCCCCCACCACAGATGGAGTATAAGTTATTACTAAATCACATCCAAAGTTAATTGCAGTCATTGCAGCATAAGCTGGTGCCCCTGAGTAATTTTTTGAGCCTCCAATGATTAAAAGTTTACCAAATTCGCCTTTGTGGGAATCTGTCTTTCTTTTTTTCAGTGTTGGAAGTAAATCGCCTTTGCCTACAAAAATGCTTGCTTCTAATGGGATTCCTATTGGTTTCACTAATAATTCCTTAATGTATTCTGTCTTAGATTTCAATCCATATTTAGATCTATGAAAAGTAATAACTAAATCTGCCTTAACAGCTTTATCAACAACTTTTCCTGTATTGGGATTCATTCCAGAAGGAAGATCTACCGAAACAACTTTCACATTTTTATTTGTGGTTTCTTTTAATTTATTTATAACCTCAATACAAGTCGATATCGGTTCTCGAAGTTTTCCCTCAATTCCAGTACCAAGCAAGGCATCAATAATGATCAATTTTTCATCCACTTTTTCATTATCGATGTAAACTTGAGTAAGCTCCTTTGAATCTTTTATAACTTTAGTATCAACAAGGTAACTTAATGAGGCTAATATATCCCAATTGTGAAGTGCTTCTTTGGTACTTATCTTCGTGGGCATTCCAAGTAAAAAAACGGAAGTCGGAATATTAAAAGATGCTAAATGTCTAGCTATGACAAATCCGTCTCCTCCATTATTTCCTCTCCCACAAAAAATTAGGACTCTTGAGTCTTTATTTAGCTCAAATTGACTTTTTATATGATTAGAAAATGAATATCCAGCACACTCCATTAATTGTAACTTTGAAATTCCCAACCACTCTGAATTATTATCTAAAATTGATAATTCTTCAGAGGAAATTTTATCAGATATGAATCGCTCCATGACATACTAGTTTAAGTTAATTAAATAAAAAAGGATAACTAGTAATAATTTAATAACATAAATCCAAAATATAACCTATGGAACGGCATCAAAATAAAGTTGCATTAGTGACTGGTAGTACACACGGGATTGGAAAAGCAATTATCTTAGAATTGGCAAAAATAGATTTTTCGGTCGTTATTAATGGAGCCTCGACAAACAAATTAGCAAATGAATACATTGCATCGCTTGAATCTATCTTTGGAGAAAAAATTGAAGAGAGAATACTATTTATTCAAGCTGATATTAGTAAAAAGGAAGATCGCACCCGACTTTTAGAAGAAATCCAGTATAAGTTCAATAGAATTGATGTTCTTGTTAATAACGCTGGTGTAGCACCGGAACTTCGACAAGACATCTTAATATCTTCAGAAACATCTTATGATCACGTGATGACCATAAATTTAAAAGGCCCTTTCTTTTTGACTAAAGATGTTGCTAATTGGATGATAGATTTAAAGAATGAAATAAATGAATATCAACCTTACATCATCAATATATCTTCTATTAATAGATATACTTCTGCAACTTCACGTGGTGAGTATTGTATTTCTAAAGCTGGAGTCTCAATGATAACAAAACTGTTTGCTGATAGATTATCTGAGTATAACATTCCGGTTTTTGAAATTTCTCCAGGAATCATTGATACACCAATGACGCAAACGGTACACGACAAATATGAAAAATTAATTAACGAGGGATTAACACCCATTAAGAGATGGGGGAAACCGATTGACGTGGCCAAACCAGTAGTCGCAATAGTAAAGGGTTTGATCCCATTTGCTACTGGGTGCGTAATAGACATCGATGGAGGTTTTCACTTACATCGTCTTTAAAGGAGGAGCAGGGATGATGGAAAATGAATTTGAAGAATTTAATACTATAATCATTGGCTCAGGAGCAGCGGGGTTAAATTGTGCATTACATTTGGTTATGGAAGGATTGTCTCCTGAAAAAATTGCAATTGTAACTGATCAACTGGGAGGAGGTACTTCATTCAATACTGGTTCTGATAAACAAACCTATTATAAACTCTCGACAATCGGAGAAAATTTAGATTCTCCTTATTTAATGGCGAAAGACTTTTTTCAAGGTGGAGCGATGCATGGGGATATAGCTTTAATTGAAGCAACAAATTCCGTGAGAGAATTTTTTCATTTAGTTAACCTGGGAGTGCAATTCCCTCATGATAAATACGGTGCTTATGTAGGATATAAAACTGATAATGATCCTCGACAAAGAGCAACTTCCGTTGGGCCATTAACTTCTCAAGAAATGGGAAATTGTCTTTTAAAGGAAGTAAAACAGAATCAAATTCAAATCTATGATCAACATTATGCTCTCAAGTTGATAATTGACAAATCAAAAACACCGAATGATGTAATGGGTGTCATTTGTTTTAAAAAAGATCAACGATGCAATTCACTTTCGGATTTTAAGAAAAGTTTAAGATTTTTTAAGGCTCGTAATGTTATTCTTGCTACTGGAGGACCTGCTATCTTATATAAACATTCTGTCTATCCCCCATCTCAAACTGGTACAACGCTATTGGCAATTGAAGCGGGTTGTAAGTTTCAAAACCTAACAGAATCACAATTTGGATTAGCTTCTTTAAAGTTCCGATGGAATCTATCTGGATCATATCAACAAGTTATTCCAAGGTATTTCTCAATTGATGAATCGGGGCAAGAAGTAGAATTTTTGACTAAAATTTTTCCGTCTTTTAAAAAACTCTCCAATGCTATTTTTCTTAAAGGATATCAATGGCCGTTCAACGCATCCCAAATAAAGGATTGGGGTTCTTCCTTAATAGATTTATCCGTTTATTATCAGCAAAACATTCTAAATAGAAAAATATTTTTAGATTTTAGACGCAATCCCAAAGATTTCAATTTCGATGAACTATCAAATGAATCAAGAATCTATTTAGAAAACTGTAATGCTATTAAAGGCACGCCTTTTGAACGGCTTAAGATTATGAATGAGGATGCAATAAAACTTTATCAAAAAAATGAGATAGATCTCTCAATCGAACCAATTGAAATAGGAGTTTGTAATCAGCACCTTAATGGGGGGATAATTGGAGATATCTGGTGGGAGACGAATATTAACCATCTTTTCGCGATAGGAGAGATTAATGGTTCACATGGAATTCACAGGCCAGGAGGAGCTGCATTAAACTCTGGACAAGTGGGAGGCTTAAGAGCAGCTCAAAAAATTGCGAGAAATAAAAATTATGAGATGTCGATTGATGATGCAACATTTAAATATAACGCTAAAGTTGGCACGCAAATATTAATATCTGAAGTTAAAAAAGCTTTAGAAAACAAGAAAAAAATTTTAAAACCCAACTCAATCTTGAAAAGTCTTCAAGAAACAATGAATAAATTCGGTTCAATTATAAGACCTTACAAGTCTCTTAATGAAAATATAGAAAACATTCAATCTCTTATTCCCAAATATCATGAGACAGTTTCCATTGTTACTAATGAGGACTTTTTAGAATATTTTCAAGTGAAAGATGCTCTTCTTACCCATTTTGTTTTTTTAAAAGCTATTGAGGATTATCACAACCAAGGAGGGGAAAGTAGAGGTTCATTTCTGATACTAAGAGAAAATTTACGAGAAGGCGAGAATATTATAATTCCTCCAAAACCTCTTGATAAATTTGAATTTATTTCGAACGAGAATCATCTAAAAAAGAAAATCCAGACCCTCCAATTGATGAATGATAAAATAAATGTCAATTGGATTGACACTCGACCTATTCCCAAGAATATAACATGGTTTGAAAACGTTTGGCAAGACTTTAAGAACAAGAAAATTTATGATTAAGTTGTTCCCTTATATAAAGGATCTCGAATTGCACAACCCATATTTTTACCTTCTCTCATGAGTTGCGAGCATTTAGAACAAGCAATACAAGATTGTTTTTTATCGATAATCCCATTTTGAAAGATCTGTTTTGGAAAGTTAGGGTTTGCTATTGCCATCCTTCCAAATCCACAAAGATCGGCAAAGCTTTCTTTAATTGCTCCAGCAGCTAAATAACCCGCAAATTGTCTCAAATATGAATAGCCAGATCCAATTATTACCAGATCTTCAGGCAAATTTTGCTTCAATTGATGGCATAGATCAATTAAGCGTTTAACTCCTAATAATGGATGCTCAGTTGATTTTTCTCCTCCTTTTACAGGAATATCAAATGGCCGAGTGATTTGGGGTATAAAGTGAGGATTTCCAGCAGTAATGTTTATTAAACGCAATCCTAAGGCATAAAGTTTTCGAATAATTTCCAATGGTTCACTAAGATCTGGAATTGGCATTTCATCATCAAAAGATGAACTTACTCCAAACCCTAAAGGAAAAGGATTTCCATCATATGCTCCAAATCGAGTTGTTAAGATAAAATTATCTGAGGAATTAACTTTTTTTTTTAGTTTGGAGAAAATATTAACTAAAAATCGAGATCTATTTTCTAAAGATTCCCCCCCATAAATAGAATCTGAACGCGTCCTAGCTGCCAATAGCTCACTAATAAGGTAACCATGACAAGCTTTGATATCAACCGCATCAAAACCTGCTTCTTTAGCTAGGAGAACCTTTTTTATCCATATATCCTCGAGAAGCTTTAACTCAGTATCAGTTATGATTTTTCCAACCTTTTGGTTAACTTTAAGAGCATCATCTAATTCCTTAAATTCAAAAACTCTTATTGGATATTTTTCGCCTTCTTTTGTCGAGTATCTACCCGAGTGATTCAATTGAAGAACAACCATGCATTCTTTTTTAAACCCTAACTTTTTTAATGTAGTATTGCATTGTTCCTTCGTTTTACTTACTAAATTTCGGAAACTATCCACGTTAGCTTCAGATAATAACAATTGATGATTATTTGAACGGCTTTCCTTGGTGATAGCAGTAGCTTCAAACCAAATTAAACCCGCTCCTCCTTCGGCATAACGCAAATACCGACGAAAAGTGAGATCAGTAGGGGTTCCGTCTAAATCTGCATCAAAACCTTCCATGGGTTGAATTGCCAGCCGATTTTGTATTATTCGATTATTAACCTGAACTTTCTCCTTTAAAACCTCAACTTCACCACTTATGGGAAGCTGAATTTCAAGTTTATTCAGTTCTGAATTTAAATCTTCAATTGAATTATATCTAAAAGGTTGGAAGGAATTTACCATAAGATAGTAATATATAGTTTAAATTAATATTTAATAATCAAACATCGAACAATTCAATCTACTATAAACTAATACTAATTAGCGTTAAAAAATTATGATTGATGATCTCAAAACATTCCATGAGTTTGGTTTTGAATTGGAAAAATATCTACGACTTGCCTCTTTTCCATTAGCTGTAAAAATGATCAAGGATAAATCTGAAATTTTAGAAAATTTTAAGAGAGCGCATCAAGATCTAAATTTAGAAATGTTTGTTTGCCAAAATTTTAAGATGGCTCGCACCTATGGGTGGACGATCGCGGTCATGAATGAAGATTGCTCTTGTAAGGTCGCTCGAACCGTGTATAATTGGGATGAAATAACGCCCGAATCACTCAAATTCGGTAATCAATTTAGTGTTGGACTATATTCCCATTCTGAGGAAATTGCTGAAAAATGGACAAAACAATTAAAAATTTTACCCAATTCGTATTTAGGTATTATCATATCTCCTTTAACTCGTTCAAAAGTTGTCCCAGATGTCATTTTAATATTTTGCAATCCGGCTCAAGCTATGAGACTAATACAAGCACATCTTTATTATGAAGGTGGAGTACTCGAATTCTCTGCCGCTGGAAGAGGTGGATCATGCCACGATGGAGTCATCAAAACTTTTCTCAAAGATAAACCTCAATTAGTAATTCTAGGAAATGGAGATCGTGTATGGGGTGGAGCTCAAGACGATGAGGTCCTATTTTCCATCCCAAGCTCTAAAATAAATTCCCTAGTGGATGGACTAAAAGTAACTCATAAAGCAGGATTACGATATCCTATCCCTACATATATGAATTATAAACCAGGATTTCAAAAAAATTTTAAAAAGAAAGCAGTTAAACGATCTGGGGGAACTCTGGTTAAAGAAGATCAGTAAGTTATTCTTTCCTCTTCTTTTTATAAAGAATTAGATAAAAAATACAATGATGTTAGAATTCAATTTAATTTTCATTGTAATGACCAAGAGTCAAGATAGTGACCTTTAGTACAAAAGTTTAAATAGTAAAATAAACTATGATCTATTAATGACCTATGGTTAAGCTCTTGACCCTTGGTCAATGCATATTAAAAAGGAATGAAATATGAGCGGAAAAGAAAAAGAAAAATTACTAATTGAAGAACATAGGAGAAAAATTGTTCTCGAAGCTGCTGAAAAGTTGTTCTTAAGTAAAGGATATGAAAATACAACAATGCAAGATGTTGCAGATGAAGCAGGATATAGCAAAGGAACTTTATACAATGCCTTCGAGACTAATGAACTTAAAGATGCCTTGTATTTAGCAATAGCCACTAAAGCATATGAACTTTTTTTAAATCTTCTAAAGAAACGAATGGAAAAGATTGAACCTGGTATCCAACAAGTAAAAGAAGTAGGCTTATCCTACTACAATTTCATTAAGAAATATCCCGCATACGCGAATATTTTTCATGATGTTGCTCAGAAAGTACCAAATTTAGATAAAAAAGACAAAAAGGACCTGGATGAGATTGAAAAAGCCTACTTACAAAAATCGGAAGAATTTGGGGAGTATTTTGTAGTGATATTGGGAAAAGCCATTCAGAGTAAGCAAATTCGAAATGATAAACCTCCTTTATTAATTGGTTTTATGCTATCTAATCTAACCAATGGAATGATGAAGGAATTAATGCAGCATAAAAATGATATAGAAAAATATGGCATTGATCCAGATGAACTTGTTAAATTTACCTTCGATATCATCGCAGAAGGATTAAAACCAAAGGAATAAATAAAAGATTAAGAGGTTGAAATATGACGAAAATATTAATTGTGTATTATTCCTTAACTGGAAATACCAAATTTATAGCGGAGAAAATAAGGTCCGAGCTGAATTCAGATATACTGCCCTTAAAACCCATAAAACAACTAAAAGCAAATAGTGGAATGAGATATTTCTGGGGTGGATTTCAAGCATACATGAATAAAAAGCCAAAGTTGGAAGATTATACCATTAAACCAGAGGAATATGATCTATTGGTATTGGGAACCCCCGTATGGGCTTGGAGATATTCACCTCCTATCCATTCTTTCATAAAGAATCATGATCTTTCAGGTAAGAATGTTGCTCTCTGGATGTGTTATGCAGGAGATGGGGTAAAAGCAATGCAAAAATTCAAAGAATTACTTGAAAATACTAATATTATTGCTGAAACTGGCTTTCAGGATCCAATGCAAAAAGGAGAAGAAGAAGTAAATGAAAAAGCTATAGAATTCACAAAACAGATTATGAAGAGAGTAAATGAGATGAGGCGTGAAGAAAGTGAATAAAACTGAAGAAGGAAAATCTAAAAAGCCAAATCAGAAGCTTAGAAAAGGTATTTTATTTATATCACTTCTGTTATTTCCAATTACAATGAATTATCTCTCTCCATACGTCATCATTGAAAGCGCTATGGAAGGAATTATTAACGGGAGTTTCATTGTATTTGTTGGACTCTTTATTAGCTCCTTGATTGTTGGGAGGGCATTTTGTTCTTATCTGTGTCCAGGTGGAGGATTAATGGAATTTGGTGGGATGGTCCATAACAAAACTTCCAAAGGAGGAAAACGAAATTTAATTAAATGGGCCATTTGGATCCCTTGGATAGGAATGATCGCTACCTTTGCTATAATGGCAGGAGGATATAGCGCTATCAATATGTTTCATCTTACTGAATCGGGTATCTCAGTTGATTCTCCCAGTGGATATGTAATTTATCTAACGGTAGTGTTTAGCTTACTCTTAATTACTTTTGCAGCTGGAAAAAGAGCAGGATGCCATTATGTATGTTGGATGGCGCCATTCATGATTATAGGAGCGTGGATCAAAAATAAACTTAAATATCCTTCATATCACTTAGAAGCTGATACAGAAAAGTGCACTAAATGTAAGATGTGTTCTAAAAGCTGTCCAATGAGCCTTGACGTCACTGCAATGGTACAAAATAGCTCGATGGAAAACATAGAATGTATTTTATGTGGAAATTGTGTGGCAACTTGTCGACAAGGAGCTATAACAACTGCTTGGAAATGGGCTAAGAATTAAATTTCTACAAAATTTATTATTTTTCTAATTAGATTTTGGAACTTTTTTTAGTATTTTTTGAAAGAAGTTAAAAATACGCAAAAATTATTCGTTTTAATCTAAAGTCTCATATAAGATAAAAATGTCAATATTATTTTCTCCTTTCAAGATAGGTTCTTTTAAATTTCAAAATAGGTTTGTGCGTTCTGCTACTTATGAAGGCATGGCAACTAAAGAAGGGAAAGTGACTGAAAAGCTTTTAAAAATGTATGAAACTCTTGCGAAAGGAGAAATAGGTTTGATAATATCAGGATACATGAACGTACATCCTTTAGGAAGGGCATATCAATATCAGACTAATATATATTCAGATGAATTCCTTCCTGGATTAGAAAAACTCGCGGAAAGAGTCCACGAGAATGGAGGTAAGATTATTTTTCAGATTGCTCATGCAGGAATGCAGACAAAAAAAAAGGTAATTAATGGAGACCCAATCGCTCCTTCTGGGAAGATTCGAAATCCAACAACTCTGGAAAAAGCAAAGGAAGCAAGTGAGGACCAAATCGAGGAAATTATAACTTCTTTTTGCGAAGCAGCTTCAAGATGCATTTCTGCTGGCGCTGATGGGATGCAACTTCATGCTGCTCATACATATCTATTAAGCCAATTCCTTTCCCCTTATTTCAATAGAAGGGATGACAAATGGGGGGGTTCAGATGAAAAAAGATTCAGAATTTTCAGAGAGATAATTTCAAGAGTTAAGAAAGATTTACCAAAAGAAAAGCTGTTTCTAGTTAAGTATAACATAAACGATCATGTCAATGATGGTGTAACTCCTGCTTTAGCTGCTAAGTACGGAAAATGGATGAAAGAGTTAGGTGTAGATGGTCTAGAAGCGAGTGGTGGTTCAGGTATGTTTTCTTTCATGAACATGTGTCGGGGAAAAGTTCCAGCAGAAGAGATAATTGAATTTCTTGAAGCTTGGAAGAAACCCGTCGCAAAATCGATGTTTAAGAAATTAAAAGGAAAATTCGAATTTGATTTTCCTTATAATGTTAGTGATTCGAAAGTAGTTCGCAAGATGCTTGGTGATTTTCCTTTAATATTAGTAGGAGGCATGCGTAAAGTAGCAGATATGGAATCAATTATTTCTACTAATCAAGCTGATTTTGTATCACTTTCAAGACCTTTTATTCGAGAGCCTTTCTTAGTTAAAAATTTTCGAAAAGGAGTTAGCGAAGTATCGTGTATTTCATGTAATAGGTGTTTAGCTGCGATAGAAAGTGGTTTACCTACTCGTTGTTATGTTCATAGATTTCCCTCTAAAAATGAGGGAATAAAATTACGTGAAGAAATTATCTAAAATATGTACTAATTCTGTAAAGTTAGAAATTTCAAATTTAGAGCAAAATGCTACTTTTGTTTCTCTTTTAATGAATCTTAAGCAATTCATTCCAAATTCGTTTGCGGCCCTTAAATTTTCAAGGCGATCATCAATGAACACACAATTTTCAGGTTTAGAATTTGACAATTCGATAAATTTACCAAAGATTGATTGATCTGGTTTCCTAACTTTTATCTCTCCACTAATCAAAATCAAATCGAAATAATCCTTAATATTAAATCTCTCAAGTAGTGCTAGAGACCATTCCTTCACATCATTTGAAATTAGGCCTAACTTGAAACTTTTGCGTAAATTTTTAGCAACTTGTATAAAATCGGGCTCCAAAATAGATCTATGAGAACTTATATATAAATTTTCTATTTCTGGATAACCTGACTTAAATTCTAATGCCTCCCATATTTCTTTTGATGAGATTTCTCCAACACTTGCTTTTAGATATAGTTTGTAAATTTGATTTTCACTTATTTTTGGATTCCTTTCTGTGATAAAAGGGATTAACATCTCTTTAATCAGGTTTCCGGGTTGGTATATGACACCCCAAGCGTCAAAAATAATCCATTCAATAACCATTTATATCTTAGTTTGAGTTATTTAATTATTATTTGAGTAAAAAAGAATGCCGGTGGAGGGATCCCCGAATTACTGGAGTGATTTCCAGCAACTTTTCGAGCCCTCGACCTCCAGATTATGAGTCCAGCGCTTTCAGTCTGACCCAATTTTTCAGATTGATGCGTGTCTGGCGCTATAACCAGCTAAGCCACACCGGCCTTTTGAATTCAAGCCCCAGGGGGGATTTTCACGTGATTACGAGATGTTATCACATTTTGAACCCCCGACCTTTGCCTTACCAAGGCTTCGCGTACATTAAATCGATTTTAACGTAAAACGCTCTACCAGCTAAGCAACTAGGGCTTAATTTGATATCATTGAGAATTTAATTTTATGTAAGAAGAAAAATAAATTCTAAATTAAAAATTTTATTCACATCAGAATAAGTATTAAAAAAGGTAATTTCTTGAAGAAAAAAATTGACAAAATTCATTATCATAAACAATTATGCTTTAGAGCTTTAAAAGGAATTTCAAATCTACCTTTTAATTTATATTCTTTAAGCAGTATAATTATATTTTCCAGGTTAGATCCTATTTTGAAAGAAAATTATTAGTTAAAAATTATTCCTAAAAAATCCTTTCGAGGTATGATTATTATGGGAAATAATTATGTGATTATTGGTGGGGGACCAGCAGGTGCAATGGCTGCTGAAAAATTAAGGTTACTTGATCCGTTGAGCACGATTAACTTAATTTCAACTGAAAATTACGTTTATTACAAGAGAAAAAAAATTATAAATTTAATATCAAGTAGTTGCTCTGTAGAAGATCTTTTTGCTAAGGGTGATGACTTTTATGAAAAATTGAATATTAATTTTTATTATGGAAAAGTAATTAAAGTGAATCCAGATGAAAATCAAGTTATCTTGGAAGATAATTCTAAAATAGGTTATGATTACCTTTTAGTCGCTTCAGGCGGATCTCCTATCTCGTTACCTTTAGAAGGAGCTGATCTTAAAGGAATTTATACCTTGTACACGATCGACGATGCTAAAAAAATTACAGAGCAAGTTTGTAATGCTAAGAATGTTGTGATCATCGGGGGAGGGTCAATTGCAATGAAATTAGTAAAGAATTTCATCAAAATAGGTTTAAAAATTACGATTATAGAGAAGAGTTCACATCTCTGGCCGGTTGGGTTCGATCGAAAAATATCAAGGATATTCGAAAAAGAATTTATTGAACGCAACATAGATCTTCATTTTAATGATGAAGTACTGAAGTTCAATGGTAAGGATGGCAAGTTAAACTCTGTTACTTTAAAGAGTTCTCGAGAGATTCCATGTGATATTGCTATTATAACAATTGGAATACGACCAAACATCGAATTTTTAGAAGAAACCAAAATAATTCTTGATAAAGGCATCATCGTTGATAAATTTCTAAAAACCAATATTCCTAATATTTTTGCTGCTGGGGATGTTGCTCAAATTGAAGATCCTCTTTATGAGAAACCCATGCTTCACCCAACATGGCAAAATGCGAAAAAACAAGGTAAAATTGCTGCTGAAAATATGAATGGTCAAAATAAAGAATATAAAGGCACAATTCCAATCCAATCGATAAAGGGTTTTGGTTTTAAAGCAATCGCCGCTGGAATCACCCATTCTAAAAAAAATTTCGATGAAATTTCATACATCTCTTTTCAAAATAAGTTTTGCCGTAAATTTGTACTCAATAAAGACAATTTAATAGGTGCGTTGATCCTTGGAAAAAATATTAATAAGAAAAAAATAAAACCTTTAATTCAAAAAGCGGTGTTTAATAAAGTAAACATTAAACGATATAAATCTGAAATACTGAATGATAATTTCGACTTTAGTAAATTATTGGGACAGACTCAAGAACTAAATCCAAACATTATCTCTTAAAAATTATTAATTAACATTATTAATTAACATTTTTAACAATTTTTCGAACAAAATAGAATTAAAAATATGAAAAATTAATTTAGCGAGTCTTTTTCTAGCTTTTTCTTATAAATGTGAGGTATATTTACTTTAACCTTAGGAATGTATACTTTTGGCACCTTAGGTACTTTTATTTTGTTTACAAGCGAAATATCACTTATAAGATCAGTGTTTACATCTAATGGAAGCTTCTTTTCCTTATCATCACTTTGTTCTCTAATTTGATTAGGTTTAGTCACCTCTATTTCAGGTAAAACTTCTTTGGTCGAATCATTGTTTTTTTCGCTTTTCTGATAGATTCTTCTGTATTCTTCTTCCTTTTCTTTAATCAAAACTCCATAATTTTCATATAAAAGTGCTTTAACTCCATATTTCTTGATATGCTCTAAATCAAATACCCATCCTGAAGCGGGATCATATAGCATTCCATTAATTTTCACGTCAGAGGGAAAAAAGCCTGAATCTTTCATTGATTCAATTTGGTTTTCAATATTCTTTAACTCATCTGCGAAATTCCTGAAAAATCTCTGAAGCCCTAAATATATATTTGTGTGATTTCCAGTGATATGTTTTAATGTTGATCTATTCAATTTTACTTGGAGATCTTTAAGAGAAATTTTTGTCATTCCACAATCCAAATGACCTAAAATGACAATATTTTTAACTCCATATTCATGAATTGCGATTAATATTGATCTAAGCATATCATTAGTGAAAATATTACCAGCATTTCTTAAAACAAAGACGTCTCCCGTTTTTAATTGAAATATACGATATATATCAATTCTTGGGTCCATGCATGTTATAATTAGTACAGGATATTTTAGCATCTTATTTTCATGCAGAAGTTCAGTTCTATTAATTATTTTATTCTGGTATTCAAAATTTCCATTTAATAAGATTTTTTCATAATCAATCATGTATGCTTCATCCCCTCTTATTTCACTTTTACTTCAATTTCTCAAGTAATTTGATATCTGGAATTATTAAATATATAAAAAAAAAGATTATTTGTGACTTAATACTTCTCCAATCTTGATACTTTCTCCATTACCGAAAATCTTCTTGATCTTGTCTGAGTATTCTGGTAAGAGCTGTAAAAACGGTAAAATAGCTTTTGACAAGCTTGAAAAAGATTCTTCCCCATTTCCCATAACAAACATTTTATCAGGACTTATATTTTTAAAGATCTCGGGTAAGATGTTTGTCAATTGCACTGCTAAAAATCTTTCATCAGCACTGGACATTGCATCTACTTGTTTCTGAAAACCTTCTGCTTGAGCTAACATTTGTTGTTTAATACTTGCAGCTTCACCCTCTGCTTGGGCAACCAATCTCTTTCTAATCTGAGCCGCATCTGCTTCAGCTTCAATTACCTTCTTTTGACGATCTCCATCAGCCTCAATCTTCTTTCGTTCTCTTTCTTGCTCAGCAATAGCAATTTCTTTACTTTTTCTACGTAGTTCAATATCTCTTTGAACATCCTGTTCTTGCGTTCCGACTTGGTTTTGAACTTCTAATTCTTTCATTCTTGATTCTCTCTCGGCATCTGCTTTTGCGATCCGTGCTTTCCGAAACTCAATCGCTTGTTTAGTAGCTTCCATATTCTTCTTCAGTTCGGGTTCAAGGATATTTACTTCCCTAATTTCTATGGATTCAATAAATACCCCCCAATCAGCAGTAAGTTCATGCAATTCTTTACTAACATGCTCGATTATTTCACGACGTTCTCTTATTATTTTTTCAAGGGGCATATTAGCACAGGTAGTTCTAATTATTGCTTCCGCAGCATTTTTTAATATCTTTTCCACATAATGGTCATCCCTAGGAACCCACGATACTGCACTGAATGCTTTTTCAGGATCGATGACTTTCCAAATTAACATTCCTACAATCGAAATGTTTTGGTACTCCATTGAGACGACTTGCTCATGAGCTTCTAAGATCGTCTGAATACTAGTTGTAGGTATTACGATATACTCATCAATTAATGGCAATAACCAGATACTTCCACCAAGACCTGCACTTCTTACCTTTCCATTACGTAAATGTATCACAAATTGATTCGTTTTAAACTTTCGATATCGCGTGGCAAGGAATATTACAAACAGAAAGAAAATTATGATTGAAGTCACAATAACTGCAATTAAAACTCCATTTATTGCTTGAAATATCATTTCTTCCTTCCTCCTAAATTTTTTTATTTTTTTTATTTATATTTTTTTTACTTAATTGAATTAATTTTTTTTATGATTTACCTTGAAATTTTTATCTACTAACAAAAATTTATTAGTCACACCAACAATATATACTTTTTCTCCATCCTCATAGACATTTCCCGCTGTATAAGGCATCACGTGAAGTTTTTCTGTTTTCATGGGATTATCTGAGGGAATTTTTATTACTCCTCCATGCTCATCAACTGTTAATACGACCTCCCCTGATTTTCCAAGTAGATTTTGGGTAGACGATATTGTATAATGAACTGATTTTGCAATCTTTAACCAAACCTTAGAAATCAGTTTCGTTATAAGAATTGTTACGATAGGAGCTATTATAAGCATGAATAACCTGAAGTTCCCACTTAATACATAGTAGCTTGCGATACCTGATATCCCAAAAACTAATAACCCTGAAGATAATAATAACATGAATGGTGCTGGAGTTATAGTTTCCTGGATATTTGAATCCACATGATCCAAATTATCTGGGTGGTCTACATGATCCACATGATCTGGATGATCTACGTGATCAATATGGTCCACATGGTCAAAATTATCTAAGTGATCCACATGATCAGGATGGTCCACATGGTCAAGATGATCCACGTGATCGATATGATCGATGTGATCAATATGGTCGAAGTTATCTACGTGATCAACGTGATCTATATGATCCACATTATCATGGGTAGGAATTTCAGAAAGTATGAAAGAAATTATTGACATTATAATTCCACCAATGAAAAGACCAAGACAAATGTTAAAAAAAATATCATAAAGATCCATTTTAACACCACTTCCAAAGATGCTTGTTATCTAAAATATTTAAATGTTCACGTAAAGATTTAATTGGATTGGGGGTAAAAAAGCTTATTACCCCCCAATCCAAAGTTTTCTTTAGATAGAACGAATTGTCGATTTCCGCCCCCGGATTATAAAAATAAAGTCTTGCTAAATCAAAATCATTATTTTTTAGTAAATTAGATTTCATTTATATTATCATCTCTCTATTTTGATCCCACATGCATGACAGAAAATGGCGTCTTGTTCAAGTTTAGTCCCACAAAAATGACAAAACCTTACTTTTTGATTAACGTTTGAATCAAGTTTCTTATTTTGGATTTGAACCTGTTTTGGCTCTGAATTATCTATCCTATAAGGATTAAACTTTGGGATTTGAGGATTCAGTTCATTAATTCTAATTTTCCTTTGTCTACGGGAACTCGCACTAATAAGAATACTGAATATAATTATTATGAAGATAACCATTGGAAAAAGAGAATAAAGCATAAAAGGCAGTCTTATCAAAAAAAAGCCAATAAAAATTAAACCAAACATTGCACAAATACATCCTGCAGCGGGATTATTTCTAGCCATTTTTTAAATTATATATTTTGATAATTTTACTTTATTAATATTAAACCCTTATAAATGGGCAATTCTTCTTACTTATTTTTAGGGTATATTCTATTTTTAATACTTATAGATTCATATATAATTAGATATATCCATATATTTAAATCTTTCGAATGACTTTTAATACTTGATATAATAGTGTCATAATCAATAATCTAGAGAGTATAATAATATATTAGAATATATACCTAAAAGTTATTTTTTTTAAATATTTGCGACAAAAAGAGTATATACACCTATATATATTATCTTTGGATCGATTCATTCACCTTTTCTAATAATCAAAAAGCTTAAAATTTATTAATATAAAAATATATATTCTGTTAGAAGAGAGTAAAAATAGTATAAAAAAAGGTGATTTATTGTCCAAAGATGAAGAAGAACTAAAAGAATCAGAAATGAAAGACAAGCCAATTTATGTGAAGGTATCGGATGAAACAAGAGCAATCATAGATAATTATAAAGAATTAGGTACAACTATCTCAAATCTTATAAGAGATTCAGTTAAGATGTATGACGCATATGAATCTCTATCCCCTGAAGTACATGCAATAATTGAAAAATATAAAGAACAAGATGAATCTACCATGGAATTTTTAGAAAGAATCATAAAATATTATGGTGAACTTAAAGCAGCTGATCGAGATATTTGGATACGGGCTCGTGATGAGATGAAAATGATGCTCATCGGAAAAACTACATTTAATCAATTAATCCATGCTGCAGCAGAACCTTCCGATTCATTAGATAGACCTTTTAAGAAAAATGTAGCGATAGAATTAATCATGTGGTACAACAATTCTAGGCCACTGAAAAGTCTTTCCATTGAGCAAATCGTCAAGACTATTCAAAAAATATGGGTAGTAGCGAATTATTTTTACACGATCGATTTAACCCAAGATAACCCAAATGAATATCATTTATTCTTTAGACATAGGCAAAATAAAAGATATTCAGAATACTGGTTAGGATATTTTACTGAACTTTTTACCTCAGGTGATATGCCTTGTCATTGTTCAGTAGAGGGTCAAACCTATGATGAATCGATTTCAATGACAATAAAAACAGCATCTAAAAATTAGATTTCTACATTTGCGATTGAAACATTTAAAAACTCATTTAGAGATATAATATTATTCTTTGATTTAATTGGGGTAATATTATGATTTTTGATTATGATATAATCGTAATTGGGGCTGGTTTTGGAGGTCCAGTTGCAGCTAAATTGTGTGCTGATGCTGGTTTAAAGATTCTAATTTTAGAGAGATCCCAAAATGTGGGAGAAAAAGTTATTTCTGGACTTACAATCCCATTTTATGGATTTTTATTTGGACCGAAATTTATTATTGAAGGAAATCCTCCCTTTGAAAGGCCAGCAGATGGTATAGTCAATTATATCATTAAAAATTTTAATAATGATGGTATTGAGATCGATGACTCATTAAAGATTCCTAAACCCTTATCTCCTATAATAGCTTTTGGTTATCATACTTATTGTAAACCCTTTTGTGAGTGGTTAGCAAAAAAGGCTTGTGAAGCAGGAGCAGAATTAAGAACATCGACTACTGTCATCGATGTGATTAAGGAAGATACAAAAATAATAGGGATTATTACTGATAAAGGAGAAAAAATTTACTCGAAAATAGTAATAGATGCAGAAGGTTCTCAAGGATTAGTTGCGATTAAATCGGGAATTAGAACTAAATATCCTCCTGAGACTATTTCCTTAGCTGATACCTATGATTATATCATGCCTAAACGAATCATTGATAAAGTTTTTGGTTATTCCGTGAAAATGTGTTGGGCATGGGATGAATTGAAAATCTCGCCACCGTTGGGTTATGGTAACGGATTAATGGTCTGGCCTTATAGAAATAGCTTGCATTTCATGCAAGATCAATGTTTAAAAATTGGAAATAAAGTACAAAATCTTAAAAGAATGTTTGATATTTATCACCAAAATATTACTTCTAATTTAGATTGGTGGAAAGATGAAGTAGCCCCTTTTATCAAACTAAGAGCTCGAATGTGGGAAGGTTTTGAAATTTATGTGGGATTGGATGACAATTTAAGAAAACTGCCTAATTATGGCGATGGAATAATTTTAATCGGAGATGCAGCGGGACTAGAAAGTACAGAATTATGTGATGGCGTGCCTGCAGCCTGGTTCTCAGCGGAGATTGCCGCGAAGATTGCAATTATGGCGATTAAAGAAAACGATACCTCAGCTAATTTTTTAGCGAAATATAATGATGAGATTAAGAATCATCCAATAATACAGTGGTCCATTAAAGCAAAAAATCGATACAATCTCAGATTCGCTCAAGAAAATCACGATGAACGAATGTTAAAGAGATACATACACGATGGATGGGGATTAGGATCTTTAACAACATTCACA
>Ga0315542_1000059_pt1 | contig 53113 bp, 47 predicted proteins | sample SalMarSW160120MG_FD_202541 | JGI IMG/M metagenome (GOLD analysis project Ga0315542, IMG submission 202541) | Salt marsh sediment microbial communities from the Plum Island Ecosystem LTER, Massachusetts, United States - Salt Marsh Sediment SW1601-20 ...
TACTACAAGCAGTTAGGTTGATTTTATTTTTGTTTATAAATGTACTTAGCCTTTTAGGTAAATCTCGAGAATTCCTACTTAAATTTCTTCCACCCTTCCCTAAATAAACTCCACTACCATATAAGAAAATCCCAACTATTTCATGTCCTTTTCTCAAAATTGATTCTGCTAGATTAAGCATTGTATCTGCGGCTTCATGTTTATACGGTTCAGCAATCAAGACTAGTGCAAATTTTACCATCACTCATGCTCCATTTTGTATTTCGATTAATGTTAAGATTTAAGAATTTAAGATTTTAATTCTTTTAGTTCAAAATAGATAATTTTTAAGGAAAATTATATATAATCTAATTGTCTTTATCGAACATAGAATGGTTATCCTATTCGAATCTTATGGAAATTTTAGCAGTGGGAGTCCTACATATAGAGCGCTAGTTTCAAAAAGATCGAGGGGGACCATAACATTAACAGAAAAAGAACTCTCTTTTCAGTCCGAAATTGATAAAATATTCTATCAAATTAAAATTCGAGACGTTAAAAAATTCTACATTAACAAGCGATTTAATCTTAATGTTATTAAACTTATAGACAATTACGATAATCAATATTCTTTCTATGCATCTATTAAAAAGAAAAGTTCATATTCTTCTTCTAAAACGTTTACATTAGAGCTTTTTTATCATCTGACGAGAGTCGTTTTGAAAAAAGATAAACCAATATTTTTTGAAGCGGGGGGCGGGTTTTGGCACAGTTCTCCAAATCTAATCAACTGGAAGACTGAGATGAAAAGGGGGATTTTCATTCTGACTGAAGATAGTTTATCATTTAATCCCTTTGATCAAGGAAACTTTAAAATCTTAAAAGTGATTGAAATCAATTCTGTCGAAGATATACATCAAAATTCAAGGGAATTTATCAAGATCACCATGCAAGACCAAAAATCATATTCTTTAACACTTCTCACTAAAAAACACTGTTTTACTAAAATTGATGATATAAAAGTTAAGAAGTTATCAGAATTACTAAATCAAGTGAAAGATTATAAAAGTACAGAGATAGTTAAACAAAAGAAACTTGAAAAAAAGCGAGTTGATCAAATCAAAGAAATGTTAGATGTTTCTTCCAGAATAAGATTGGACTTAATGCGTGATGCATTGGATATGGACGAAAAAAACTTTAGCATTAAGATATTTGAATGGGCTCACCAATTTAATTGCATTGTTGATGGAGATTTTCTTGTTGTAAATCCAGAAAATGTTACTGATTTCTTAGATAATTTATATCTTACTGAGGGTTCTCAGGATAAAATTCAATGCAAATTTTGTCAGAAGTTAATAGATCCCGATTCAAAAGTCTGCCCCTATTGTGGAGTAGAAGTTCAATGAAAATTCACTCATTAAGAGTCTGAACTAACTTGCAGTACGTACACAATTGAGCCGATCCAGAGGGGTAACCACAATTCTGACAGATATTAGCTTTTTGGTTATCAGGTTTTTGAGAAGCTACATATAGTTTTTTGGACAGTTTATTAAAGCTATTAAACAAGTTATACTCAATTTCAGGAAAAATATTTTTCATTTCTTGGATAAAGTTGAGAACTTTCTTTCGCAAAATAGGATCTTCTTCCCGATAGGGACAATGAGAATGATAAAATTTAAGCTTTTTAATATTTGCATATAAATGTATTTCTTCTTCCGGAATCTGAACTAAAGGTTTGACCTTTTTTATATAATTTTTTCTTATTACTTCTGACTCTTTTTTAAATAAATATTGACGGCCTATTTGTTGTAAACGGTTATATAGGATATTCATTAAATATGTTTCACTAAAATCAGTAAGGTTATGTCCCACAGCAAGTACATTTCCATTTAGTTCTTTTGCTCCTTCATTAAGCAAGCGTCTACGGATTGTGGCACAGTAATTGCACGTATATCTTCTATTATCCTTTTTATTAAAAAAAGCATTTATCTCATCAAGAGTTTTTCCAACTCTCTCCTTAAAAGAAATTACTTTTAATGGAATGTTATATTTGGTACAAAATGATATTGCAACTTTTATGCTTTTAGCTCGATAATCTTTAATACCTTCATCAATGATCAAAGCCTGAATTGATTTTAAGAGATTTTTTCTAGATAATTGATTTAAATTGTAGAGTAAAGTAATTGAATCCTTTCCCCCAGAAAGCCCAACGATAGCTTTATCTTCCGGAGTAATCATTTTGTAATCAATAATAGTTTTTTGAATAGTTTTTTCAATCCTCTCAGTGAAACATTGAGGACAAAGGAGCTCTTTATTGAATTTTTTTTCAATAAGAAATGATGTAATTCCACATGAATTGCAAATGCCTTTTTTCAACTTAATCTGGAATTGATTCTGATTGGGAAATTGGCTCATTGTTAAGATTCCTTTACTCTATAGAATTATCATATTCGATAATGATCTGGTTCCGGATGTACTTCTTGAATAAAGTCTGCTACAAAAATGTCATCAACATTTTTCTTTTCAGAAATATACCCTAACTCGTATAATTTCTGCGTGAATTCGATTGATGTATTTATAAATTTATCTGATAACGCTATACAATATTTTGGAGATATTTCTAAAACATTTTTGACATAGGTATCATCTACAAATGCGAGATGCTTACATATTATCTTTGCAGCTTCTTTTGGATTTTCTCTTAGCAAATTAGATGCTTTTTTATGAAATTTTAGAAAAATCTTAACTTTTTCTGGAAAGTCTTCAATTATGTCTTCCCTAAAAAATATCCCATAACTAGGATTATATGGATAAAATTTACTAGGAGGGATAATGATATGACTATCAGTTAACATTGATGTGAAAACTGCTAAAGCAGGAGTACCAACACCGGCAACTAATTTACCATTTTTCATATCAAGAGCAATAAATTCTGCTTGAGAATAATGATATATATTAACGTCATCTTCAAGTTTGTATTGTTTTAAATATTGACTAAGAATTACTTCGTGTATCGATCCCTTGCTTGTAACTCCCACATTCTCTCCTACAAATTGCGTCAAAACAGCATTTTGATCATTTTCTAAATTTTCTATTGATTTATATTGATTATTTGAAATCATAACTGTTCCCTCAATATGCCCGCCAGCTACACATTTAATTGGGGCGCCCTTATCAATTCCAACAATTGCAGGAGGGATTCCCATATATCCAATCTCTAAATTGCCGTCTCTAAATGAATTGACCATTTCTGGACCTGTTCCAAACAAAATCCATTCAATTTTAGACTTCATTGACTTCCTAAAGTTTGAATCCTCCATTAAAATAAAGTTGGTATGATAAGCTGTTGAGAGGTGTCCGATTCGAAGTTCATTTTTAGTCATAGGAATTCCTTTTTTTATTCAATTTTTACTTTATAATTTACATTTCATAAGCAAAATAGTTATCTACTTTATTTTTACGATCAATATTGAATTATGATTGAAGTAAGAGTTCTATTTCTTTCATTTATTGAAGATTTAATTGGTAAAAAGGAAGAAATTATTAGATTAGAAGAGAATTCAACTTTAAACGATTTATTAAATAAAGTGAAAGAAGTTTTAGATAGGGAATTTACTAAACTCATCTTTTCTTCATCGGGTGATCTTAAAAAATATATTTTGATAGGCTTAAATGGACAAAGCGTCAAACAATTTACAATTCAATTAAATCAAGGGGATGAAATTTCTATTTTACCTGCTATAGCAGGGGGATGATAAATTAGATTTTAAACTATAATTTCTTCAATCTCATTATCCATTCTTTTTTTTCTTTATTGGGTATCTCTTTGATACTGATCAGTTGAGCCAGTTCCTGTGTTTCACAACTTTTTGGAATATTATCTAAAGCTGGAGCAAAATCCAGAATTACATCAATAATATCCCCTGCTTCCATCTTTTCAAGATTAATTTTAGTATGAACAAATGTCATAGGACATACTTTCCCTCGAATATCAATATTTTTGATATCAGATTTTTTCTTCACAGCTATCACCAATATCATAGTTTAATTTGTTAGCAAGATCTTCTTTATTATCACCACAAGCAAGACAATTATTGTTACGAACTACTTTGATGGAATCGAATCGATTTTGCGAGAGATCAATATATAAAATTTGGTTAATTAGAAGATCTCCAATATTTAAGAGATATTTAATAGCTTCACTTGCTTCTAGAGAACCTAATATTGCGGGTATCAATCCAATAACGCCTGCTTGCGAGCATGACATGCTGTTGTCAACACCACTGACATCACCGAACACACATCTGTAACATGCTGTTTTTTCCTCTGGTATTACAGTTATAATTTGTCCTTGGAATCTTAAAACCCCCGCGATGACGAATGGTATATTCATGTAACTACAAGTATCATTAACCAACATCTTAGTCGCGATGTTATCAGAACCTTCTATCACAAAGTCTGAATCCTTGAGTAATTCTTTAGAATTCTTTGCAGTGATTCTATCTTTTACTAATTCAATATTACAGTCAGGGTTTAACTCCGATAATTTCCTTAAAGCGCTAGAAGTTTTAGTTTGGCCTAAATCATTTGTAAAATGAAGGATTTGTCGATGTAAATTTGAAAGATCTACAACATCGAAATCGATAATTTTTAAATTTCCAATACCAGCAGCAGTTAAATAGTACGCTGCAGGAGATCCCAATGCACCTAACCCTATAAGAGTAATTCTTGATTCTAATAGCTTCGATTGCCCAATTCCCCCAACTTCCTTTAAAATTATTTGCCTTGAATATCGAATTAATTGTTCTTCGCTTAAATCCATGTTTTCTCAAATATTAATTTGATTTTATGAATATTATTTTTACTTGTTATGAATTATATGTAAAATTAGCTGGTTTTAATTAACTTCTCATACCCTCTTTAAAATACCGATCTTACCGAAAATTCTTTGTCGAGATCCTCCTTCTACTGTCTCTAAAAAGTTATCATCTATTAAATCATAAATAGCGTGTTTTAAGGTTATAAGAGGTATTTTTTGAATCTCATTGATTTCAATTAAATCATCAATCTTAATCGTTTCTCCAGGATTAATTAAAGATTTTATAAACTTCTTGACATCACTTAAATCGCTAGTGATCTTGATTATATCTCGATTACCTTCAGTATTTATTAGTACGTCTGAAACGCTAATTTTTGACATCAGAAACTTGACTTGCTCTTCTAATAATTTTATTCTGCCCTTGAGTTCCGATATGATGTCTTTTTTAGATCGTTTTTTTTCTTCTTTTAAAGATAAATATTTTAAGATAAGATTTTGAAGTTTTGATTCGGGAAGATTCGATACTTCAATCTTAGCGATCTTTTCATACTTTCTGTACCCAGATTCAAATTTAATTCCACATTCCTCGGCTAATTTATCCAGAAGGGGAACAGTTAGATCTCTTAAACTAGCCAATGAAAACCATCTCTAATTTGGTATTATATTAAGACTTATTATTCTATAAAAATTATTGGTTAAATAAAAATAGATATTAGATTTTTAATATTCAATCCAAGCTTAAGTGAATTAATATTAAATATATCATAGCAAAAGAAAAGCATATTCCCAATATCGTAGAATTATGGAAGACACAAGTAGATCATCATAAAGAAATAGATCCTTTTTTTACAAGACGAGTTAATGCAGGTACTAACTTTGCCTCATTTTTAAACGAATTGTTTCAATCGAAAGAATCGAAGGTTTTTGTAGGAATTAGTGATGGGAAAGTTGTAGGATACATGATAGCAAAAATTGATTTTTTTCCACCAATTTATGTTATGGAAAAATACGGAGATATTTATGATCTCATGGTAGAACCATCATTCAGGAGAAGAGGTATCGGGTCTGGATTATTAAAGCAGGCAATTGAGTGGTTTAAATCCCAAAAAATTGAGAGAATAGAAATTAGCGTTCACCCAGATAATATATCAGGATATTCATTTTGGAAAAAAAAAGGATTTCAAGAGATATTTCACCGATTATATCTGAAAATTTAAAAAAAATGAAAAAAAATTATTTTTTTAGGATTACTTGATATAATTCTTCTGCCATTTGAGCTTGATAATTTAAAACATTATCCGAATTATCAGTTAAAATTCTAAATTTAACAGAAATCTCATTACTATAATCCATAACGTGAAATCTTGGTCTTATTCCGTAGTAGTAAATAATTTGGAAAAGCCTTTTTAGTCCTAGATTTGAAAATTTTCATTTAAACTTTTTTGGAATCAATTTCCCTCAATCCAAGTTCAAATATAGAAGGATGTTGAATATAAAATTTAAAAAGGTTTTTTTTGAATGCTTCATAATTTTACTTGACCGACACGTATAATTAACCGTGTCAAGATTTGTTTCATCAGGTTTTTTAAAATGGTCAAAGGAACTGTTAAATGGTTTGATGCCCGTAAGGGTTATGGTTTCATTACCCGAGAGGATGATGAATCTGACGTTTTTGTTCATTATTCAGCCATTCAAGGCGAGAGTGATGAATTTAAAATTATTTATGAAGGCGATATCGTTGAATTCGAGGTTACTGAAGGCGACAAAGGTCCTCAGGCAAGTAATTTAAAGATTGTAGAAAAAGGTCCTCGCAAGAGTTTTCGAAACCGCAATCGTTATTAATTGATAGAATTAATACGTAAAATATAGTTAAAAAAAGGAAATATCAAGAAAAAAAGCGTGGAAAACTCTTAGGGGTTTCATCTCGTTAATTGTTCTAGATTTTTCCACTTTTTTTTTATTCTATTATCTGATAAGATTATTTTTTAATCCACCAAATTGGATAAGGAATTTTTAGAAAGGTATCGAAATCAAGGAGAAGGATGTGGTTCTTTGTAAAAGTAAAAACATATCCACCGAGAAATTCCGTCCATCTATCGTTAGGACTTAAGTCAAACCAGCCGCTTCTTAATGCCATTAACAATATTTCATGGGAAATATGAATGTCAACTCCACCCTCTGGAAGATCCTGTTCTAACTTCGTCCAAATAACATGTGCGGCTCTCTTACTATAAGATTTAATCGGTTCAATATCTTTATCATCATATTGTTGATTTATCCAATGGTTCATAATTTCAAGTAATGAGAATTTACGGAGCTCATATTTAAAAAATTCATCTTTAAGCACTTTCAAAGCATATAATGGTACAATAGGACCACCAATTACCCCATTACCGCCCTTTTTTTCGAATCCATTAAGAATGTCGAAAGCTGTATCACGACAACGATCTCTATTACTATAAAATAATCGCACATAACGATTAGGAGGAAATTCTTGACCAAAGGTTTGAGCTGCAAGGTGTCCATTTTCAGTAAGCTGCAGATCCTTATTGTTTTTTAGAAATGATGGTGGTTCGCGTTCTGAATGCCTTAGCATCATGATTAGTTTTGCATCCTTAGGAAATTCCGAAATCCTTTTCAAAAGAGTTAATGCTTGAGTCATCCAATCCAATTTTTCAAGTACCATTCGTATCTATCAATTTAAATAAAAGAAATGGTATAAAGTATTGCATTTACCTTCCAGATTGATAATAATATCATGTATCGATTAAAACTTTAAATATAAGCTGATTGAATTAATGATTAATAAAACATTTCTAAAAAAAGGGATTTTTTAATTGATTAAACTGAGAAGTAAGTTTAAAGTTCCAATGCTCTTAATAATCATCGCCATTATATTGATGTTTTTGGTTGGTTCTATTTCAACTCTTAATGCATTTGGATATGGCACACCTAGTTTTGTACTGTTTGGCTCAATAATTATTTCTGTGTTTTTATTTTTAGGCATTTTCAGTGGAATGTACTTTTATCTTGCGGATGTTTTTCTATTATACAAGCCAATCAGAAACTTCAGGGGACGATTAATTAGATGGGGAAAAAAGTTCATGGTTGTAGTGTTTGCACTTATCATCTCTCTTGTAAGCTTATTAGGCACCTTCATTGTTTATTGGACTGCTAGAATTCCACCTTCATATGATGTAGATCCTATTTTACAATTACAAACTTGGACAGCCATTCCTCCCGGTGATGATATCGCGAAACAACATAAGTCTAACACTGATTTATTTTATTGGAATGGTGAATTTTATGTTGTGTATCAATCATCCAAATGGCATCTTCAAGACTTAAATGGAGAGATTGTTGTTGCAAAATCTTCAGATGCATCAGAAGGAAGTTGGGAAGAAGTAGCAACCATAAAGGGACCTGGGCATAATGATGTACGTGATCCATTGATACAAGAAATTGATGGTTCTCTATTTCTCTATTTCTTGCCAAATTTCCAATTTGATCCAGAACCTAACACGACTTATTATTGTGAAAGTGTAGACGGAATGACTTGGACTGAACCAATTGAAATCTATGTGAATGTTTCTCTAAGTTCTGGTTGGGAGCTAGAAAACGGATGGATTTTTGGCAGGCAAGAACCGTTGACTTTAGACAACATTACTTGGTATACAATGGCTTTTGGCGAGAAAGAGGATAAATGGATGACCTTACTTATAGAAACTCAAGATGGAGTACATTGGAAGGAATTATCTGTTGTATATGATACATATGGAAGTGGTGAACCTTGCATGGAATTCTTACCTAGCGGAGAAATAATTGCTACCTTACGAGTGGGAACCATGAGCAGCTGGACGGGATATGAATTTGGAACGCCACATGCTGGAACTATCATCGCTACATCTTATAATAATCGAACAAATTGGTCTCACTCTCCTGACTTCCAAACAAGAATGGATGGAGCTAAATTATTCACTTTAGAAAATCGGTCAAGGATATTCATTGCAGGAAGAAATCATCTTGGACCGAGAATCGATGTTGGAAGCCATGTTAGTAGAAAAAGAACGTCTGTTTATGAAGTTCTCCCGGATCGTCTCATTCATTTATTTGATTTACCAAGTGATGGTGATACTGCATATACAGGAGTAGTGATTAATGGAGGCAACGTTTACGTGAGTTATTACACTTGTCCGATAAATCATGATCTACCTTGGATCATTGGAATCACCATGTTAACAAAAACAGAAATTCGCATCGCTAGATTTAGCACAACTGGACTACTTCAATATGCAACAAATATAAGAGGTGAATTAGGTGTCTGAAGAGAAGGAAGAATATACTAAATTAAGCCAAAAACAAAAATTCATCATCGAAGTTATAGTCATGATCGTAGTCGGTGGACTCATTATTTTGCCATTAGCATTATATGCATACCATTTTTTAATTTAGGATGGAGGTCTTTAAAGTATGGACAGAAAAGATTTATGGAAATCTATGAGAGAAAATAAGTGGACAATTTGGAAATATTTTCGCATGATATATTGGACTAGCATCTTCATAATAGCGCTTTATTTCATGCTGTTGATCATTTTGACACTATTCGTATAAGAGAACCCATCTCTTTTTTTTATATTATTTTGTTTTTCACTAATAGAAAAAGATATAATTATTTTTGACTTGATGATCTTACACACATTTTTAAGTTAACTCTACTAGCAGCAATAAATTATGTCCTATGAAGAAACTTATCCTCCAGATATCGAAATAGAGAGAGTACATGAAATTTTAAAACCCATTTTCTCCAACTTAAAGTTATCAGAGGTTTTGTTTCTGTATCACGGTTCTTATAATGTTTACAAAGTTAAAGATAAATACATATTTAGGTTTCCAGATAAGCACTTTAGAAACCTTAAAGGGAAAGAGATGATTTCCAATGAAATTTATGTCCTAAATTCGCTAATGGAACACGTTAACTTTAAAATTCCCGATCCTATTTTCGTTTCAACCAAAATGGAAGAGCTTTATATTGGCTATGAAAGGATTGAAGGAATATCACTTTCTCAATGCATTACAGATATGACTAAAAATCAAAAATTAAGTGTGGCTGCTCAAATAGGAAAAATTCTTTCAGAATTGCACTCAGAGAGCATTGTATCCAAACTATTTCCAAAAAGTACATTTTCAATGGAATCCTTTAAGCTTCATTGGTATAATTGGTCTGAAAAAATCAAAGAGGTTGTCTTTCCTATTTTATCTGAAACTCAAAAGAATTGGATAAAAAATCTCTTTCAAAGATATTTGAGGAATGGAGCAAATTTTAACTTCAAACCTTGTATCACACATTGCGATTTTGATACTTCGAATATTATCATAAATCCATTTAACTTTCAGATTCAAGGGATCATTGATTTTGAGGAAACAAAGCTCTATGATCCTTCCATAGATTTACTCTTCTATGCTCAAGGAAAGAAATTCATGAATCAACTATTTAAAAATTATGAGGATAATGAATATGAGGATCTCAAAGAAAGAATGCAATTTTTCTACAATAAAATGGGTCTTAATTATTTGGTTTTCGGAATTGAGAATAATATAAATGACATGATTAAATTTGGTATTTCTCTACTAATAAAACGCATGGAATAATTTATATTAAAACAAAAAAAATGTATATTAATAATAATGCATGAGTGAAATGAATGAGCAAAAATGATTCAGAGATTCCTGAAATTTGTCCTAATTGCGGGAGTCCTTTACAAGAAAGAGAAGGAAAATACGGAAAATTTTTAGGATGTACTAAATTTCCTGAATGCCGGTATATCTTTGACTTAACTCCTCCAACTAGAATAATGTGTCCAGATTGTGGTAAAGAACTTGTATGGAGAGGAGGAAAGTTTGGACGTTTTTTGTCTTGTAGCGGATATCCTCAATGTGAGTTCATTTATAATCCCGAATCTAAGAATCAAAAAGAGATTAAGTGCCCTGATTGTAACAGTAAATTAGTATTGGATATAAGCTCAAAAGGGACTTATCTTAAATGTAGTAATACTTCAGATTGTTCTTATGAATTATTAGTCACAAAGGAAAAAAAAATTGAATGCCCCGTGTGTGATGGATACTTAAGAAAGCGAAAAGGCCAATATGGAACTTTTTTTGGTTGCTCTAATTATCCTGATTGTAGATTTAGTTTTGATCCTGAACGCGAAGATAAAGTTTTGTTAAAGTGTCCGGAATGTGGACATCCATTAGATGTTAGAGAAGGACGATTTGGAAAATTTTTAGGTTGCACGGGGTATCCGGATTGTAAATTCATTTTAAATTTAAGTTAAATTAAATAATTTCTATTTTTCAGCTCTTTTTTATAATAGGAAAATTCTAAATTAACCTATAAATATAAGATAATCAAATTAAAAGTATAGGAAATTATATTTATAGCTTTATTTAAAAAGGTAGATTTTGATGGAAGAATTCAATAATAAACCAGAATATCCTGATCAAGATGAGATGAATGCTGGCATTGGGAAAGTTTTATGGGGCAAAGATGGAAAGTCTTTTTCAATGGGTCGATTAATTAAATCATTTACTAAAAAACGGATTTTTGGAGGAAAATAAAGCATGGGCAGCGAAGATGAGTTATATAATGCTGTAGTGAATCTAGAAGAGGACAAATCTTATAACCTAGTTAAAAAAATGGTGGAAAATAAAGAAGATCCTGATAAAATCATTGAAATCTTGAAGAAAGCTGTTGATGAGATTGGAGATAAATTTAGTAAGAAAGAATATTTTTTAACTGAGCTGGTAATGGCTGGTGAGATATTTCAGCAATCCGTAAAAATTTTTGACCCATTGCTTAAATCTAAAGGAAAAATGAAGAGTAGCGGAACCGTGGTTATAGGTACTGTTAAGGGAGATGTCCATGATATCGGTAAAAATATTTTTGTCACGCTTTTAAAAGCTGCTGGGTATGATGTTTATGATTTAGGAGTGGATATTCCTTCGGAAAAATTTCTAGAAAAAGTAAAAGAAGTAAACGCTGATGTAGTAGCATATTCTGGATTACTAACGGTTGCTTTAGAATCCATGAAAGAAACTACGGAACTATTAAAATCTAATGGACTCCGTGATAAAGTAAAAATAATCATCGGAGGACTTCCCGTTGATGAATTATGGATGAAAGAAGCAGGAGCTGATGCTTTTACTGATAATGCTTTTGAAGGTGTTAAAATTGTAAATGAATGGCTAAAACAAGGAGGAAATTAAAAATGCAAGAGTTTGAACCAATTAAAGAAGAAGCTATGACTTCGGTTGAACGCATGTTAACTGCAATGGAATTAAAAGAACCAGATAGGGTCCCGGTATGGCCATTGATAGATTATTTACCAGTACATCATACCAATGTAACTGCTCAAGAAATGATTGAAGATCCCGATAAATCACAATGGGCTTTTGAATGGATATATCATAAGCTTGGAGGCTATGATATTGCGTTTGCTGGCGGTTCTTTCTACATGCAAATTGTTAACCCCTTTCCTGATTTCTTTTCAATCTTTTATCTTGATTGGCGTTTACCCGGGCGCATGTTAGGAGTTAATGAATCACCTCAATTGGTGGAACAAGCCTTAGATGATCCTTTCTTGAAGGTTGAAGATTATGATAAGATAATCGAAAAAGGTTTACTCTGGAAAGCAAACTTCAAACGTGCTGGAATGAAAGATATGATGAGACTGAATAAAATAGGGCAAAAGGTAGCTGAATATACCGTGAAATGGTGGACACATTATAAAGTGCCGACTTTTAATGATGGAGCATGTAGTACTCCTTTTGATCTACTATCTATTTTCAGAGGGTCCACTAATTTTATGAAAGACATTTATCGGTATCCAGATAAAATAAAAGAAGTTAGTGATTTTTTAGTTGATAACATGATCATGATGGGACAGTATGGTCCTTCTCTAATGGGAGGAAAAACAATTTTAGTTGGAGGAGTCAGGGGAAGTGCCGATTTCATGTCGATAAAACACTTTGAAGATCTATATTGGCCTTATTTCAAGAAGATTGTCACTGAATATGTAAATAAAGGATATATCGTTCAGCTCCACATGGATACCGATTGGACTGACCGACTTCATTACTTTAAAGAGCTACCAAAAGGAAAGATATACCTCCACATGGATGAAAGAACAGATATATTCAAAGCAAAAGAAATTTTAGGCGGACACATGTGCATTGAAGGTAATTTAAAACCTTCATTATTTAAACTTGCTACACCTTCTCAGATTGAAGAAAAAGTCAAGAAAATCATTGACGAGTGCGCCGATGGGGGTGGATTAATTGTCGGGTCAGAGATTCCGGACGAAGCAAAACTAGAAAACGTAAAAGCGATGATAGATACTTGTAAAACCTATGGGAAATATAAATAAGGATATGGAAAGTAATTTTAAAATAAATTAATTTTATTTTTTCAATAAATTATCTTCAGAAATTTTAACTGGTTTATTCTTAAGTATTGCCTTTTCATCAATAATGCAATCATCCACATAATAAATCACCCCTTGTACATCTACATCTTTGCCAATCAAAGCACTTCTACATCTTATATCTCCATGTACCTTAGCTCTATCAACACTTACAAGATCCTTGGCTTCAATATTACCATCAACCTGATGTTTAAATTTTACGAATAATCGCTTCTTTTCTCTCTTGTTAAAGCTCAATAATATGCTTTCGCCGATGATATTTTGATGGCATGTCATTTTTCCAGAAATATCAATCAATTTTTCTGATTCAATATTATTCAACACATTTAATGAACCAGAAGAAGATATATTGTCCTTTACTTTGATTGCTTGAGTCCTTAAGCCCCCACTATTAATTAATGTGCCTAAGATCGTGATTCCATTACCGACTTCCGAACTTCCACTTAACTTTACTTGCCCAATGACATTTAACTTCCCCGAGATGAATAATGAACCAGAATTTACCATTGTTCTTTTAACTTCCAGATTACCATCTATCTTAGTCGAACCACTAAACCTAGCCATATTTTCACAGAAAATAGAGCCAACTAATTTAAAGCTCCCAGAATTTTTTATATTGCCATGAATTAAAAGATTACCCTTGCCACTTACACTTCCCGAACTTAGAAACCCATTAGACTCTAAATTGCCTTCAATTTTACAAGATCCAGAAATTCTAATCGTTTTTTCAGTACTGAGGTTTGAAATTGTCGAACTACCCGAAAAGGATAATCGATTATTTTCTTTTTCCTTCATAATATAATTGAATAAATTCAAGATTTATTTAAAATATAAGGAGTACAATAATTAGAAGTAACATAATTCATAAATTTTTAAGTTCAAGTAAAGAAAATTAAATTTTCAATTAGAATTTGAAATACATATTCTTTAAGTAGAACCATATATCTAATGGTGTCAGAATAAGAAAAAAATTTAAAAAAATATGATATGATTAAAACATTAAAAAATTGAAATTATTACTTTACAACTAATACATCAGCATCAACATGATTTATAACATGTTCTGGAATTGTTCCTACAAAGGTACGGGTAAACATATTATGCTCTCCTTTACTTCCTAATATAACTAAATCGATATTCTTTTCTTTAACTTGTTCTTCAATGTAATATTGAGGTCCCAGATCGTAAACTAACTTTGTCTCCGCATTTACTTGTTCTTTTTTCAAATGGTCTTCTGTTTCTTTCATTAAGTCATTAGCCCTTTTTACCGTATCTTGGTGAATTTCATAGGAAATTGCGCCACCCATATCTAAAGTTCCGATTAAAGCGGGTCGTATTTCACTCATTTTATGTAGGACGGAGTGAAATACATAAAGTTCACTATTATCGCGTCTTGTTAATTCAATAGCTTTATTCAGGGCTTTTTTGGAATGTTCAGAAGTATCAATTCCAACTATGATTTTTTTATACATTTTTATCACTTCACTTTTTATTGCTATTATACTTCGTTAATTTTAAACTATAAATGTCTGGTCTAGAAATTATTAAAATATTAAGTCTGAATTTTAAATACCATAAGATAGGATTTATAAACCCTTTATTTTTTGAAAATACTAATAAATTTTCTGAAAAAAAATTTAAAGTTCATGTGGAAAATATATCACCAACAGCATGGGTCGAAGTAGGTTTTATAATTCCGAATCCAGTCACAAATAGTATATTTAGAGTAATCTTCAGTTATCTCTTCACCAGGTAAAATATCTCTTTGCGCAACAGCACAAAAGCCATTTTCATCTTCAGAAGCACCTGAGTTCGCATTTAATGAGTGATTTACGAATTTTGAGTTATCTAAACAAAAGATTAAGGCATCTAAATCTCGTTCGTAATACGAATAGGTTAAAATAGTTTTGAAATAACCTTCCAAAATTTCATTTTTATAGGATAATTCTAAAGTCCTAAATTGATCTTTAGTTATTATCAAAATGTCTCTTGGCCTCGCATGCCACCAAATTTGCCCTTTTGGAATGAGATTTTTGGCAAATAAACCTAATCCATGAATTTTACTCGATTTTACTTCTGCAAATTTAGATATAGGATTAATTGATGTAAAATTGTACGGAATTTTATATTTAGACATTAAAGTAATGCAAGAAATAGTACTATAAATACTTTTAAAAAAAAAAGAGTTTTAAAAATTAACCTTATTAACCGTGAGAACGCTATCTCTGATGAGATTACCTACCGTTTCAGAAAAAACTGAGATACTAATATTGTGAGTTCCAGTTGACATTTCTAATACAAACTGTAATGTGACTGGAATATATTGGTATGTTGCAGTTCCTTCATAGGGCCCTGCTCGCGTAAAAGGATTTAAAAGCCTAGTTCCATCAATCCAGAAATAAAATATCATATCAGCAAAACTAACTGGATTAGGAAGGATTCTCGAACTAGTCGTAAATAGTAAATGAAGTGTACTTATATTTGAGAGATCAACTATTACATATAGATTAGGAACAGTTACATATACTAAATCTGGAGGTGTATAAATGGATTCCTTATAAGAATACCAAAAGTCTTTTTCAGGACTAGTTGGTACTTCAGGGATCTCAAGAGAACCCAACTCTAACCAGTTGATAGCAGCAAGACCTAAACCTCCGCCCCCTATTATTAGGGCGATTATTCCTAAAACAACTCCACCTTTTCCCATTAAATTTCAATCTCCTTTTCATTAAGAATTTTAGTAAAAATAGAATTTAGTAAAATAATTGGACTTTTATGATAATAAATATATCGCAAAGATTTTTTAAGTCCTTTCTCGAAAGGTTAAAATAACAGTTTCAGTTAAAATAAAGTATGACAGAAAAACTAATCGAATGGAATCTGAGCGATTTTTATGAAAGCATTGATGACTCTCAGATCAAAAAAGATATGGACAACCTCTTAAAATCCGCGAAAGAGTTTAATGCTAAAGCAAAAGGGAAATTGACTGATCCGGAATTAACTTCTTCTCAATTCTCAAATTGGTTTAAGGAGTATGAAAAAATTGGTGAAAAGGCATTTTATCTTCAAACTTACTCTCAATTAATATATTCTATTAATACCTTAGATGATGAGGTAAAAGCATTCCATGCGAAAATTGAAGAATACCTGGTAAAAATTCAAGAAATGACGCTATTTTTTTATTTAGATTTAAATCAAATTTCAGATTCGAAACATGAGGAATTCATAAAAGATCCAGAACTTGCTAAATACATCCATGCCTTAAATTATAATAGATTAAAGAAACCTCACCAACTTTCAGAAAGAGAAGAACAAATCATTTTAATGAAAGATATTACGGGAGTTAATGGATTTTTAAAACTCTATAGTGAGATCAAAAGCGACTTTATTTATGATTTTGAAATAGATGGAGAAATGAAGAAGTTAACAGAATCGGAGCTTTTTGCTTTCATGTATCAAAATGATAAAGAACTTCGACATAAAGCCCTCAGTAAAATTGTATCAAAGTATAAAGATAATGAAAGGATTTTCACTCATATTTTTAATAACGTATTAAAAGATTGGGATCTCGAAAGTAAGAAGAAGAAATATAAGACTCCAATAGCTCGAAGAAATCTTAGTAATGAAATAAGTGATGAAAGCGTTGAGGTCCTTGGAAAAACAACTACACATGGATATAAGCTCGTGGAAAAATATTACTCCTTGAAACAAAAGATCTTAAAGCTTGAAGAGTTAAGGATGTCTGATCTATATGCTCCAATTGGTAATATTGAAAAAAATTATAGTTATGAAGAAGGCCTCCGATTAATTGAAGAAATAAATGAAAATTTCCACCCAGAATTCTCAAAAATCATAAAAACAATGCAGCAGAAAGGACATATTGATGCAACCCCTAGAAAAGGGAAAAATAGAGGAGCATTCTGTGAATTTGGAAAATTAAAGCATTATCCTTTTGTTTTTGTCAATTACACGGAGAATGTTGATTCTGTATTAACTTTAAGTCACGAATTAGGTCACGCAATTCATGCCTATTATATTCAAGATGAGCAAAACTTTGTGAATTTAGGAATTTCTTTAGCAATTGCTGAGATTGCGTCAGTATTTAATGAAATGCTGATTCTAGATTATCTTTTGGATAGTGATTTGACTAAAGAAGAAAAGGTCTCTCTTCTTGCCATATTCATTGAAAATAATATCGCTACATCTTTTAGGCAAAACGCATTTTACAATTTTGAGTTGAAAATTCACGAGCTAATTGGAGAAAAGCTTACTAAAACCTCTGAAATTAAAGATCTTTTTGTTAAAGAAATGGAATTAATGTTCGGGAATTCTATGAAAAATATAGCGGAGGATTATGCAGATTATGTATTCGTGATACCTCATTTCCTTAACGATCCTTTTTATGTTTATGCTTATAACATGTCAAATCTATTAGTTATTGCCTTATATCAAATTTACTTGGAGAAAAAGGAAGAATTTGTTCCCAAATTTATAAAATTGTTAAAGATTGGAAGTTCTCTTTCACCTGAGGATATGTTGAAATTAGTTGACATTGATCTCAGTGACTCTTCTTTTTGGGGAAAAGGCATAGAATATCTGATGGATAAAGTTAACGAGTTAGAAAATTTAGTTGATTGATAATAATTATTTTAAATTCCTATTTCATCTCCATTCTTTTCCGCATTGACCACAAATATATTTTTTGGCATAAATTTTCGGATAAGAATAAATAACACGGGTTTTATCATCTAGTTCCCGGATTTGAGCTTTATTTATGTTTCCACATTGAGGGCATTGCCATTTACGAGCAACGGAACCATCTTCAGTTTCTTCAGGAACTTTCTCAATATTCTTACTTTCTTCAATTTTCTGTACTTTATTAAAGGTTTCTAAATCTCGTTTTTTCTCACTCACATCATTAACTAATTTTACCTCAATAGATTCGACTTTTTTTATCATTGGTTTTGGCTGTAAAACTTCAGCTTGGGGTTTCGTTTGTGTTATGGTAGGAGGCTTTTTTCTTTCACTACTGCTTATTGCAGTAATAGTTTTAGCTAAAAGGATAGAATCTTTATCCTTTAGTTGCTGGTTTAAATCTCTTAATTGCTCAATTTGTGACTTTAATTGCGCGATTTCCGTTTCATATGTCTGAACCTTTAATTTTTCTCTTTTGAGACTTTCTAGTTTGTGATTTAAATTTTGATTTTGCTTTTCTAATTCAGAATTATTTGTTTTTAATATCTCTATGATTTCCTCAATTTTCTCTGCATTTCCTACTGTTTCAAGGTTATTTATCTTTCTTACAAGAGATTGATTATTAGATTCTAAATCATAAACTTTAGACTTCAGTTTACCTATTTCTTTTTCTAATTGTTCTTTATTAAACTTTTCTGACTGAAGGCTCACCTTTAGTTCAGTTCCGTCTTCAAGTTCCTCGTTTAATTCAGATAGTTTATTTTTAAGCGATTTATTTTCCATCTCTAATTTCCCATAGTCTTGAATAAGTGAATTTAATGAATTTTGAGTTTTAATTATCATTTCATCTTTAGCAGAATTAAACATTTCTTCCCTTGCTCTCTCAAACTCAATTTTAAGCTCAGCTAATTCTTTATTAAGCGTATCATTATCTTGCTCTTTTTCATATAATTGATTTCGTAAAGAGGAGACCATACTTTTTAAAGTATCCATATCTTTAGACTCATCATATTCTTCATTATGACGAATTGGTTGGATTTTTAATTCAGATCTCTTTTCTCCTAACTTACTTTTTAGTGAAACTACTTCAGCTTTCAATTTTTCAACTGTCTTCTCTAAAAATGCTCTAGAGTCTTGCTCTTCTTCAGCTTGTTCAATCAAATCCTTTAGATCCTTACTCATTTTCAATCTTAGTCTCTATTCTAAAACATCTATTCTATAAGTAATAAATATTAGGCACTAATTTAAAGATGAGTTTAATCACTAATAAATCTTATATTTCATTTCACGGAATAGAAGCATAAAGAAATTGAGATTTTGAAATAAAAAGCAATCTTAAATGAAAAATATATGATCTAATAGCGATTATTATTCATGAGGCAAAATCGTTATTAAAGTGAGGATTACAATTAAACCGACTATAAAGATTAATGCTTGATATATTGATTTTTTTAAATCCTTCTGTTTTAGGAGTTCCGGCATCAATTCTGTGCTAGCAAGATATAAAAAGCCTCCGCCCGAAAATGCTAGGAAAAAGAAGTTAAAAGAGTCGAAGATTTCCGATAAGAAAAAGGCGAATACACCTCCCAACATTGCTACCATCGCACTTAGAAAATTAAACAGAAGTGCGTTTCTTTTTGAAAATCCCCCATAGAGAAGTATCCCAAAATCTCCAATCTCCTGGGGAAATTCATGAAATAAAACTGCTAAGGTCACTACAACACCGTTTCCAATACCACTTAGAAAAGCAACCATTATAACTACACCGTCTAAAAAGTTATGAAGTCCGTCTCCAATTAAGTTCAGTAAAGCGAAGTTCTTTATCACTTTACCCTTTCCTAGAGATTTATCAATTGTTTCATCAAGATGATCATAGCATACTAGTTTATTTTCATTTTGATGAGCGTGTCCATGAAACCAGTAAAGAAAACGTTCAAGGATAAAGAAGACCACGTATCCCCCTACTACCATAGTAAATAATATGGTTTCGTTGAGGTTTGCACCTCCAGCATTTAATTCTTCAAGATGGTGTAGAGCTTCGGGTATTAAATCAAATAAAGCAGTCGCAAGGATGGTACCAGTGGCGAAAGCGATTAATACAAAGAGAATTTTATCTAGCGTGTTATCTTTTAGAGATATCATGAAGATACCCACCAAACTTAACATTCCAATAAAGAATATCATTAAAAAACCAAGTAATGCTTCCATCATTGTACTATTTTTTATTATGTTTACTCTAGGTACATTAATTTACTTACCCAATTAATAATTTTTCTTATTGAATCTTATGAAAAATTAAATTGATTCATTTTTTATTCATTTAATTTAACTAGATTCTGAGCTTTATTAGGATTTCTCATATCTAACAACTTAACTCCCACGCCATAAGTTGATATGATGTTTGAAGGGGTTATCTTAACCCAAATGCTATCTTGAGGATATTCTACATCTTCGGAATATTTTAAAAATCGGGAAAATATTTTTCTTGCTTGAATATCATCATAAGGAAGTATTTCTGCTTTTCCCGAAAAATTAATTTCTGCAGGAGGGGCTGGAATGAGCTTGTGAAGAAAATTCTTTCTAAATGGAATAGTAACTGAAACAGTATTATTATGTCGAATAACCTTTGCTTTAATAGTATTCATCCCAGTTTGAAAAACTAAAACTTTACCATCACTTTGGTATACCACCACTGAGGAATGAGGATGATTTTTTTCATCTACGGTGGAAATTATCATCCACATGTTAGATTTGATGATTTTTATAACTTCTGCTTTAAGATCTTTCATGATAAATCTCTTGCTTAGTTAAATCGATAGAGGATAGACACCAATTTTTTTACCGGCATCAATCATCCATCTTAATCTCTCAACAGACATAGCAGGATGAAAATTTGCAGGACTTAGCATGAATCCACCCCCTTTACCCGCAGCAGATATCACGTCTCTAACTGCTTCTTCAACTTCTTCTTTAGTAGCTTTAACTAAAATATATCGTGTATCAATATTTCCAGAAAGACATAATTTATCTCCTACTTTTTGCTTAACATAGTAAGGGTCAACCAATGGAGGCTCTAGACACTGAAGCCCGTCAAAACCTGAATCTACTACAAAGTCTAGCAAGGAAGTTACATCTCCATCAGTGTGCAGCATGTATTTTCCACCCCATTCGTGAATTTGCTCTGATATTTCCTGATAACATGGCAACAAATATTTATCAAAATATTTGGGATGTATCATCGGTCCTCCCGAATGAGCGATGTCTCCTCCTTCAAGAAAAATTTTCGCACCCACATCACGATAGGCCTTAAAAACAGTTAAAGTATAGTCTGTACAAAATCTAAATCGCTCCTCGATTAATTTTGGGTCATTCTTCAAAGCTCTCACGAAATTAGTCATTCCCATACCCTGCCAGACAGGAGGAAAGACAGAAGTTAATGCATTTTGAGCAAATATGCAAACATCATCTTTAATATCTCGTAATTTTCTCAAAACACCCTTATAAAATTTCTTAGCTTTTTTGTATTCTTCTTTTAAATCTGGTTTAGGGTAATTTTCCCAGTCCTCACGATTTTTAATATAGCCACCATAATAATCGGGATATGGATTTCCATCAATATTTCTTACTTTATGTCGCTTTCCAAAAATATCAGTCATTTCTTCTCTACTTTCAAATATAAATGGAATGTATTGTATCCCGACTCCATCAAATCCTAATTCATATCCTGCTCTCACTGCTTTTGAGAATACACCGATCTCTATCTCATTAAGTATTTCATTGATTCTATTGATCCAATCTTGGGGATATTTTTCTTGTAGATCATCGAAGATATCAAAAGCGGATCTTTCTGGTTTTCCTAAGATCTGATCAGCAACATTTCCGTCTATATTAATGGTATGTATGGGAACTCTATCTGGTTCTTCAAGATTTAAAGCCGCCCAGATTCTTTCAAAACTATTCATTATATTCTTAAAAAATATATATTTTATTTAAGATTATCCAGTGAGATAGTCTTCTAACTATTTTAAATATGATAATAAAATTTTTCAAGATATAGTTCATAATTTCTAATTCTTTTTATTATAAAAATCAATTAAGATGGAATTTTGTATTAAAAAGACGTTTTTAATTATTAGACTTATTTGTAATTTTAATAAGACTTATATTTATGTCGGTACAAAGTATTATTTAATACTTACAAAATTGATAAGAGGAAAAATATTTTTATGATGTCTAATGAGTCGGACATTGACGAGATTTTTACGGAATGGGAAGATAGGATTAATTTTTTGACAGACCACATTTCTGAATTAGAATCACAAATCTTATATTACCAAAATTTGGTGGCTGAAAAAGATATGAGAATTAATCAGTTAAAAGCTGAAAACATAACTTTAAAGGGTCAGAGTCAAGCTCAAGTTGTTCAGCAACCAAGTAAGAATAATCCTCCTCCAAACAATTATTCTCCTCCTCACAGAGTTCTACATCCTCCTCCCAGCTCGAACCCATCTCCCAACAGAACAATTCAAGCAGAAAAGCCTATTAAAAATCCCAAAGAAGTCAAAAAAACCATAATGGCTTCAGAAGTTAATATTTCTAATGAGAGTTCTTTGAGAAAAAGACAATGCCCTCAATGTGGTGCTTTTGGTTTTGCAATAAAAGAGATGGATGATAAAAGTCGCATATTATGCTATAAGCCAATTAAGATATATGCTAAAAAGAGAGTCTGTACTAAGTGTAGATGCGAGTTTTAACTTGTTATTTACGTTTAGTTGTCTTCTACTTTAAAAGAAAAGAATTTAAGAAGATATTTGAGATGTAATAGTTAAAATTTAGAAAAAAATTTAATCCTTTATAAGAAGATCGCATAAAATGTAAATATCACAATGTCTGGGAGAAAATGAATGAACCATGCCCAAAAGAACCCTTTTGTTTCTAATAAACTCTTGCCTAAGAACCATCCTAAAAATGCAGAAAGTGCAACTCCAATAATACCGTTTGGAACTCCATAATAGTGTCCCATTCCAAAGTAAAGAGTTGTAATAAGTAATCCTTGTTTCTTACCAATCCCCTTCCATAATTCAGAAAGTGGAGCGGCTCGTAGCGTAAATTCTTCATTAAAAGCATTTATAGCAGCAATTAAAATCGATACAGGAATTAATGGGATTGCCTGGACAAATTGAGATATCGTGGGAGGATTTGTACCTAGTAGAAATATTAAAGTTCCGGCAGTAAAAATTGCTGCGAAGATTAAACCTATTTTAGGCCACGGTTCAGGTTTTTTCATTCCAATGAGTATCGACGGTTCAACCAAAGCATTGATATCTCCCTTTACTAAAAAAAAGTCTGTTCGTTTCCGTTTGATTAGAAGCAAATATAATAAGACCACAATTGCGGGAGTTAATCTTAATAGATGGATAAAAATCGATGATAAAGCCCATGGCAAACTCTCAGTCCAACTAATCCAAGTTGGTAATTCTCGAATGAAAGGAATTAAACCAAATTGCCATCCGCCTCCGAACCCTAATAAGAAAATTATTAGTAAGATGATCATAAAGTTCCTTATTGGTTTAAGCCTTTTAATCAAAAATCCACTAACCACTAATACTAACAAAGAGATTAGGATGATAAGTGGCCACCAAAATGGTTCACCCGAACTAAGTTCTCTCCAAAGAATTATGGATAATGAACTTGGAATCAACATTGCAATCCAAGCAATTATTACCAATACTTGGTCGGGGGATTGCTTTAAATAATTCTTTTGTTGATCATTTTCGGTAAAGGTTTGATTCTTTTCCTCATCATTACTTTGCATCAAATTTCACCATAAACTGATTTTATCAGTATTTATTTTTAACTTACTGGAGTAATCAAAGTGATTTAAATCAAAGGATAAAAAAACCTTTTCGATCTTTGAATAACATTTAATTTTACATTTTTCATCACTCTTTTACCTTCATTGATATAGACTAAAATAAAATAAAGTAGTGAAGATTTGAATATCTATGATTAAAATTTGGGAATCTATTGATTTATATCAGTTAAAAAAGTCAGACATAAAACTTGCTGAAAAAGTCATGGCTAAAGCTTACTATGAAGCTGAAAAAGAATTTCAATTTAAAAAAGCACCCAAGAATCTAAAATTTCTTGAAAAACTCATGCATACTACACTCAAATACACTATTAACCATGGTCGTGTTTTTGCATCTTCTCCCAATTTAGAAGGTATTGCGGCATGGCTTTCAAGTGATAAAATCTATATTTCTGATTGGCAATATATTAGAAGCGGGATTTTAATACCGATTCTCATGGCTGGGCGAAGTTGGTTGAAGAAAATGAGAGTATATGATGAGGTATGTAAGAATAAGCATCGAGAACATGCTAATTTCCCTCATTTATATCTATACAATCTTGCGGTTCATCCTGAACAGCAGAAAAAAGGTCACGCAAGCAAATTACTTAACCCAGTCTTGAGTATTCTCGATCAGTTTGGATTAGCTTGCTATTTAGAAACAAATGAACAAAACATTCCCCTTTACGAGCATTTTGGATTTCAAGTTGTTGATCAAGTGTTTCTAAGTGAGTTTGATTCAAAAGCATATTTTATGCTAAGGAGGGTCACACGAAGGTGAGACATTCTTCTCGAAAAAATTCATTTTTTTATAGTTAAATAAGTTATAATTCTCGAATATTATTTAACAAATCTGCAGCTTCTTGAAGTTTTGACCATAACATAAGATTTACTTCTTCCTGTTCAGTATCTTTCAAATTATTAAGCTTGAGTAGTTCTAAAGATGTATTAATTGCTTGTAAAACATTTCCAAGATTATGAGAATATTTATCTTTCAAAACTCGCTTTTCAGTTTTGGTTATCCTATACTCGATATGAACTGTTATAAGAACGAACACCATGGTTATTACCAAAAGGTAACCATAATGCAATCCGATTATCAGAACATCATTCACATTATATAATCCGTAGCCATAACCATTAATGACCTCAAAAATTCCTAATGGAATGTATCCTATTCCACACGCAATTAAGATGAAGAACATGTACCAAGTTATTTTATCTACAAGTTTATAGAATGATTTCCATTTTAAGATTGGAGATATAATAATTAACAGCCATAAAAGATTGAAAAAAAGGGTTAGAATTGAAGTAGTAAGTTCTGCTCCTAAAATAATGAAAATTAAATGACAGATAATAAGTATTAATATCGTGATAACGATGATAGCTTTTCCTCTTCCTTCATAATCAATAAAATAAGAAGTAATATTATAACCTAAAAATAAAATACCAAGGATCCCAAACAAAAGATTATAAAATAATAATAATTCATAAATGACTGAAAAACTCGTCAAGAGAGGTAGGATTGAGGCTATTGACCATAATATCCATCCAATGAAGCCCACTTTAAATTTAAAATCCTTAGTCTTAAAATAGAAATCCAAGGAAAACCAAAATCCTAAGGAACGTATGATTGCTAAAAGAATTAGAGTAAAAATTATAAGAACATTCATTTTATAAAACCAATTGGATAGATATTAAGGATACGATTATTGACAATTTTTTTTAATTAAAAAATAAATTTTTATTGTATTAAAATTGTAGGTTAAAAAAAAGATAAAAAAAATGATTAAAACTTTCTCTTTCGAATATATATCCCTATTGTAATTACGACAATGGATATACCGGCAATGCTCAGAGAGATCCCTAAAATAGGAGTATCAATTTCTTCTTCAGGGATAAACACAGTAAAACTAGTAAGCTCAGAAGTTTCAGCAGTTAAATATCCATCTTCAATTGTTGTTGGTAAAGTAAACCATTCATTTTGAGATTGATCATAATAAGCCCATTCTCCATCTCGATTTTGATTTGTGATCTTTAGTCGTAATCTTGCCTTTAAAAAAGCTTGATCGCATGATCCATCACAAATACAATCACAATTTGGATCGCAAGTACATTGACAGTCACAATTTTGGCAGTCACAACTGCAATTTTTAAGACAATCACATTGACAGTCGCATACCTCATCGTTGATACAAGTACAATTAGCTTTGCATTGACAATCACCATTAGGATCTGCATAGAGAGATAAACAAAATCCTTCTAAGTATCGGTATGTATTACGATTTCTCATATGATGTATGCTCCCATTTAACAATCCCAACTGTTGTTCTTCTCTTGTACAATTCATGAACATTTGTAGATCGTCATCGCCAATAACCTCTATTATAAGATTATTGTCTTGGATCTTCAAAGCTTCACAAGAGATTTGCAAATCTAGCTCAACATTTGTACATATCATTAATTTTGTTTTGTTATGAAAGCATAGCATTATTTGATCATTTGTACTTAGATGAGTTTGGACAGAATCTCCTTCTACTGCAATTTCTTCATTTGTTCCAAAAGCATTTACATTAATTGAACCAACTAAGGAAACGATCATAATGGATAAGAACAATGCTAAAAATATTTTTAATGAGTTCTGTTTCATAAAATTCACTTAATAGGTTGTTATTAAGATCTTAGAAAATCAAATAAAAAGGATTAAGGTGCAGTTTTTCCCAATACATAAAAAGGATTTATTTATGCGAATTTTTATTCATAACTCGTAATTAAATGACCTTGACAAAATTTCAGAAAATAAAATGAAGATTATAAGTTGAGTTTGTTCCTCCAAAAATTTATGCGGTTTAGAAATCCTTGTTTATCAGAAAGAGAAATCAATCCAGGAATCTGATTTAAATCTGTAATCGTGTTCGCAATTGGGCTTAGGATGCTCACATATCCTATTTCCTCCTGAATTCTGTTTCTTAGATTATTTAAGAACTCCGCTAATTCTTGACCTGTTTTTTTATCTAAATTTTCAATCAAGAAGTTAAATAGCTCTCCAATTGATTGCCCCGTTGACGTAGGATGAGGAGTGGGATTAGAAGCAATATCGGGAGGTGTTTGTTGAGACGGAAATTGAGTTTGCATGCTTGAAATTTGATCTAGATCCGGAGCTTTAACTTGAATTTCATCAATTTTAGGTGGGATTACTGGTTTATTGTTTAGATTACTCGTTGGGATTGTTTGAGAATTTGGTTGATGTCTAACATTTCCAGATATTGAATTAAGTTGATTAATTTCAGGTGCTGACTGACGATTCATAACTGGCTGAGTTTTTTGTACATATGAAGAACGCATTGCTGGCATTACCGTTTTTTGTGCGCTAACCCATGCATCTTCAAGAACAGGTACAAAAATTTTTATGTGTTGTTGAACAATGCTTCCAATGCCTCCTAATTCCATCCCCGCTTCTTCTCCAGTTTCACTTTGAGATATAATACATAAAATTACTTCTTCGTGATCTCTGTTAATTCCAAACAAATCGTGTGCCTCTCGATTTCGATAAGATATGTTTTGCATTCCATCTAATTGTTGTAAGATATCAACATGCTCTGAATTATCCATGTCAATATGGGTTGCAATTCTTATATTCACGTGTTTTGGTAAAGATTGAAGAAGGGAAACATTTATTTCTGAAAGATCAGGTGCAACAATCAATAATCTCATTTTAGTTTTAGCGATCTCTTCATAGATATGAGCTCTTGCGCCTTCAAGAGAGCGAATGAACCAGATGTCTTTCATTGACATAATACTCTTTTTCTTTGCTTGATCCCAAAATTCTCTGGTTGTTACTTGACTGATTTCTAAGCGATTAAGAATATTTAATAATTCCTCATTCAAAGTATTCACGACTCTCGTGGAAAATATGTTTCTTAAATCACCAAAAGATTGTAAAATTTGATCAGAAATACCCTTGACTTTTTCTTCAGCATGTGAAACGTTTTTACTAAACAATTCAGTAATATTTGAAAATGTTTCTTCTAAATTTTCCCCAGTTTTAAGTGATGATCCAGTAATCTCATTGATATTTGTAGTGATTTCACTCATTATAGTTCTAATTTTTGAAATAAGTTTGGTATTAAACCCATCGACTATCATCTGCATTCTAGCATTAAGTACATTATCGATAATTTGATGGACTGTTTTACTGATAACTCCTAAATGAAGTTCTTTAAGATTATTACCAATAAGGACTTTCATCTCTTCAAATTGTTTCTCGATATCCTCTACTTGTTCATCAATTATTACTTTAGTATCATTTTCTAAGTTAGAAATTACATCATTGATATTTCTTATCTGACCGATAACTTTAATCGCTTTATCCACTTCGACCTTCTGAAGGTCCATCTGTTGGTCAATTCTATCTTTTAATTTCCTAATAAAATCCGTGTATTCATTTAATTCATTTATCCCTTTACTTTTTGCTTCCAACTGAGAAAATGATTCATTTAATTGAGCTGGAGCTTGTTCTTGAATTCCCTTTATATATTCATTGAAATTAGATAACTGTTTCATTAAAGCCGCATACGGTGGTAAGGGCGCATAATGCGGAGTGGCTCCCACTATCTCTTTATATAAGCCTTTTTCCACGAACTTATCAGCAATTTCTTTACATTCTTCTTTTTCTTTCCCTATTAGTAACGATATTTCTCCTAACGATACTGCATCCCTTCCCGTAGTTAAAAAATATAATTCTATTTCTTCTTCGTTTAATTGAATATCGCTTAAAACTTGATAAGTTAATTCTTTTGAATAAGATACATCCTTATCAATTATATCCTCAATATTAAATTCTTGCAGCTCTAGATTTTTATCTAAAGAGATAATTAATTTGTGAGGAGGATTTCCATGTGTTGATTCTTTTACTAATGGGAACTGGGTAGTATTTTGATATTCTGCGAGGGTTACTATAAATTTTACATCTTCGAAACACAACTTGCATTTAATTGAAATTTCTTTTTCATTTTTACCTTGAAATAGAAAAGCCATCTGATCAATTCATCTCGTTCTATTTTTATTGGTTTTATTTTTAATTTTTATAGCTTTATTAAATGATAGTAGAACTCTTAAATAAAATTATTTTAAATTTTAGATAAACATGGTTGAACTAATATTTTTGTAAACTAAGATTTTAATAGAAGTTCTTTGATACTTTATCTAATTATCTATTTTCATTAAATAAAAAATAACTTTCTTGTGAAGAAGAATGTCGGTGAACAAAAAGCAATTATTTGGAAGTTTATTTAACAACTTTCTGAACCAAAACACAGAAGTTGAGGCAATCATAGTCTCAGATATGGATGGATTTGTAATCGCTGGTGAAAAACGGATGGACATTGACATAGAGATTGTCTCTTTTTTGACTGCTGTTGTCAATCCATTAATTGAAAGAGTAAGGGAAGAATTTTCATTTAAAAAGTTCGGAACCGCAAGCATAGACACTGAAGAACATCGATTGCTTTTTGTATTGATAAACGAAGCTACAACATTAACTTTAGTAATAAAAAGCATGGGTTCTATTGATAATATCTCTCCATATGCTTATTTTATGGCTGAAAAAGTAGCTCAAATCCTTGAAGCTACAGGCACAGAATTAATCCAGATTTCTATTCCTGACTTTAAGTTCGGTGGGGAAATATGTGAAAATGGTGGACGGCTTAAAAACCAACTTTATCAATCTAAGGTTGACCAAGGAGGAATTTATCGTTTTAAGTTCATTGTGATCGGAGATCATGAAGTTGGAAAAACATCAATAATTAGAAGATTTGTGGAAGGCAATTTTTTAGAAAAATACCGAGCAACAATTGGATTAAACATTCTTTCACACACATTTGAGGCATTTGGAAATAAAATCAATATAATGCTCTGGGACATCGGGGCTCAAAAATTTTTCAAGCGATATAGGAAAACTTATTATAATGGTGCCCAAGCAGTCTTTATCGTATTTGATTTAACCAATAGAGAATCTTTTGAGAATGTGAATTATTGGCATAATGAACTAAAAGATTTTATTGAAAATAAGGACCTACCAATAATCATTGTGGGGAATAAGACAGATCTTGAAAATGAAAGAGTCGTAAGTTATGAAGAGGGTGCTGAAATTGCCAATGACCTCTCCAAATTGGCTGGTCTATCAGAAAGTACAGCATTATCAGAATATTCGGATTTGTCAGAATTTTCCGGATCTCATTCTAAAATATCATATATTGAAACTAGTGCTAAGACGGGAAACCGAATTCAAGATGCATTTAATTTAATCTCATATCACTTTATTTTAAAATGTGAAGAAAAAGAGGAATCTCTGCTAAAGAATAAAATAGTTGATGAGATTAATTCGATCATTGACATCAATAAAAGTTTAACTTTAGTTTTTTTAAGTCAAAATGAATTATGGAACCCCACACTCCAAATTTTATCAGATATTAATAGATTAGGCAAACCTTCTGACATTAAGGATAAAAAGAAGGAAAAAAGACTTGAATATGAGAATGGACTTGTATTAAAGAGTTTTATTTATGAATCATACAAAACAAGTGATGCTGATGGAGTCGTCTGCATGTTTGATGCCAGAGACAAAGAAAATGTTGATCCGTCATGGATTGAAATTATCTCAAACATTATAAAGGATCTAAGTAAAAATAAAGTCATTTCTGTAGGTTTGAGAGTCTCCAATGATGAAAGTTGGTCCAATCTGATTGAAGGGTTTAAATTAGATGAAGAAGCAGAAAATAGAATGATCTCTCTACTCTTTTTCAGAATTAAGGAGGAATCAACCTTAGACATCTACGAACAGCTGTCAGTGACATTAAATAGTATCAAAAATTTAAGTTTTAATTACTGAATAAAAATGTTTTGAATTTAAAATTCGATTTGTTCCGGATAGGCTACTTCTAGTAAATTAAGCGCTTTCTTTGCAACTTCGTATGAAATTTTCTTCTTTTCATCCTCGCTATGATAAGCATCTTTTATCCTTTCTAGTAAATACTCTGGGAAAAAGATTAATGGTTGAATATCTGTCAATAGTAGTAACCATGGTCGATCCTTTTGATCTTTGATTTCGGTAATTATGTTTAGTTGGATTAGATCATCCAATATTAGTTCTATATCAGCAAATTCAGAGAAAATATTTGGTATTTTATCTCGGGGATAAAATTTATTTCTAAGCATTGCAAATAAGTCATATACATCAGGGTTCAGTAAGATGGATGATAATTTCTTCTTTTGTTCTATTGTTTGGTTCTTAGGGTCATAGTCCGAAAAATAATCTGTTACTTGAGCCTCATATTTCTCATAAATATCACTCTTTGAGTCTTTCAAGTGATTTAAGAGATCAAAATTCGGGACTCTTAATAGTTCAATATCTTTTGTCAAAAACAAATATTCTCCTTGATTCTCAATTAATCCAGTCACCTTGTCTCTTTTTCCCTTGATCCAATCCCGTCTTATAAGATTCAATTCCAAAAATGGTTCAAGTAGCACGTCTAAGTTAGGGTTTTCCTTTATTCGTTCAAGAATTTCTCTTACTTCTCTTTTAGATTTTGGATATTCCCTTAACGTTTTTAAAATTTCTAAACGTTCGTAACTATTAAATATCAATGCTGATTTTTGAATTTTATCCAAATTAGTTAAGCGCTTTATTTGAAACGTGGCATATTTCAATTCTGTTTCAATGTTATCATGGATTTTACTAATAAGAGCAATCTGGTTTGTCTTTTTAGCAGTTTCGAAGGTTTCAAATAAATAGTCCATTTTCTTACCAAGAGAGTTTATGATGTCTTCATAGAGTCCAAGATCTTCATCAAGAGTAAAGATAAGTAAGGTTAAATATTGGGTACCGCTTTCAGCTTGAATGAAATAGGAACTGACCTGATATGTCGTCTCTTTTAACCTACCTTCATAATAATTGCTAAACCCTCCCGATATTTCACGAATGCTTGTTGTATGATGGTATAATATAGAAAATAAGTCACTTGTTGCAATCAGTTCAGAAAGATTTTCATTCATGAAATCTTTGTTCTCAAAGTGAAAAACTATTGGTTTGAAATCCGGTTTTACTTCACCCGTCGGTTTTTGAATCAGTACAAACTCAAAAGTTAAAATAGCTTCAATCATGATTTATCTAATTCTCCAATTCTATTTAACTAATTATAAAAAAAGTATTATTTAACCTTTATTGCCTTAAAAAAATAAAATGATATAATAAACAATAACTAGGTAAAATTTTACTTCTAGATATTGCGTAAGTTATTTCGTATATCACAAGAGATTAAAAACATGTAGCGATTTGATATTATTAAAAAATTATTTATCTATTTAAAAGGGGATTGCACATGTTTTATAATAAACAAAATTTTAAAAGAAAAGCTTTTGCATCAATAATATTAACTATATTAGCTCTTGGTATATTTCTTCAAATTCCAGGCTTATATAATAATTTCCTGACTTTAAAAGGTAATGAAGACCACTTTTCAAGAGAAAATGCACCTCAAGCTTCTGAAACTGATTACTATAATAAAGAATGGATAACAAACGGTGATTTTTCTTCTGGTTCAGTTAATTGGTCAAGTGAAACTTTGGGAGATACTTCAGATTTAAATCTTGGGATAAGTAGCGGGGTTGCAAATTATGAAGTAAAAGGAGAAAAGAAAACATTTTCTCTGAATGAAGATCCTTTAGTCGGATCGAATTGGCTGCCAGTACCAAATCCAGATTTTCCAGGATTGGTTGATTATAATTCTAGTGATTCAGAAGGTTTAATAGCAAGTCACACATTTCATGATCAAGGAGATGCGAATCAAAATCCTAGTATCCATTGGGATAGAAATTTTACAATGCCAGTTGATATGTCAGATTATGAAATAATTTCTGCATCCATGCAAAGTGTTGTATATGCTAGAGTCAGTAAGGATGTTGATGTAGATGGAGATAATCTTGCAGCTTATTATCCTGATTACGGTTATCCTGGACTTTCTTTAGATCAAAGAGCATCTTACGATTATGTTAGATTTTATGTTTTAATTTCTGATTTGTCAAGAAATAAGGTATATGAAATTGCTTATTTACAACCAACCGATTTAGGTCAAGGAGATCCAGAAGAATATTCAATTGTCTATGATGAGATGACTGATACCTATTTAATAACTGTACCTGAGGATATCTTGATTTTTTATCTAACATCTGTTCTTAACTCAGACAACTATAATTTTACAATTACATTAGGCATCAGAATCTATGCAGCAGATAATGCGGGTAATTTTGATTATGATCGTTTTACTGAACTTCGTTTTAAATCACTAGATTTAACATTTACTTACGAAAAAAAGATAAATCAGCTTGACAGGGGATCTTGGAAGCAAAACGGTGATTTAATTCCAGATAATTATGTTATAGAAAACGCTACGTTAAATTTTAAATACATGATAAATGCTAGCTGGTCAGAATATGCTTCCTCTCCAAATTCTGAATTTAGAATACTCATTAATAATAATCAGTTAGGAGAAACAATAAATTTGGACACCGCTAACGAAACATTGAGAGATATAAAATCAGGAGGATTTGACGTTACTCAATTCATTTCGTCTAATAAACAGGTAAACCTCACCATTCAAGTCTATATTGGTGACGAATTTTTGCTTAATAGCACGGTAAAAATATCAATAGATGATGTATCGCTTATCATTGGATATGGAATTGAAACGCCTCCCGATTTATCTGACTTTGAACTAATCCTAAATGATGTCGATAAAACAACTGAAAAATCAACTCAGGTTACTTTCAATGAGAATTTGAATATCACGTTAGTATACAAAGATAGTAATGGAGATTTTATTTCAGGTGCAGATGTAGAATTAATAGGGGGCGGTTTGGATCCAATCACACTTCTCCCTAATGGATTTGATAATTATTTTACAGAAATTAATTCAAGTGATTTAGGAGTGGGAATGACATATCTCACATTAACAGCTAGCAAGCGTTATCACACGACAGTACAATTCCAAATCACTATTGAAGTGGTTAATCGAGATACAGAACTTCAGTTATATCTTGATAAATCTAATCAAACTATTGATAAAGAATGGAAGACTACGTGGAATGAAAATTTAAACATTACAATCAAATACTTGGATATTGATAACACTCCAGCAACACACATCAGTGGAGCCACAGTGGATTTGACGGGTGTTGGAGCCACTAAACCTCTAATTGAAGATTCTGGGAATAAACAATATGAGATCTCGATAAATACTTTTGATATTGGCGTTGGAAGCACTTACTTAACGGTATATGCTTCACAAGAAAATTATACCTCTTTGAATATTAGATTCAAGATTATAGTGACTACAAGGGACACTTATCTTGATAATATAAAATTAGATAATATTGAAAGAACTTCATTTGAGATAGCATGGAATGAAATTTTTGATATTTCAGCTTCTTATAATGACACTGATACAGGCAATTTTATTAGTGGTGCTTCTCTCCAACTAATAGGGACAGATTATACAGATGATTTTACTCCATCTGGCGAATCATATTCATTATCAGTAAACACAACTGAATTAACTATAGGAAATAACTTCCTTACAATTTTAGCTCAAAAAAGTAATTATAGTATTTTTTCAAAATTAATTACTATAACTGTCACGGAGAGAGCAACTACCATGGAATCAATTTTGAACCATACAAGTGCCACCACTATATCTTATCCCCACGGAGAGCTACTCAATATTACAGCAATATATAGCGATGAATCTGGACCTTTCATTGATGATGCAACTGTTCAACTAAGGGAAGGATCCACGGTAGTTTACAACCTAACTGAGTATTCAAGTCCCAATCAATATTCTGTAGAAATAAATACAGATGAGTTAAATTTAGGGGTCAATCTACTTACTCTTTATGCTAAGAAGGAGAATTACAGCGCAGCCTTTATAAGTTTGACAATAATAGTTGATGAACGTGATGTTAGTTTAGATATTATTTTAGATTCTAATCCTAGTACAGTAATCGACGCGATTTATGATGAATATGTGAATATTACGGCAATATATCGTGATTTTAAGGATCTTTTCATTGCTGGTGCAACTGTTGAATTAATAAGCGGAGGGGATGAATATGTAATGTCAAAACATAGTTTATATGATCAATATAATATATCCATTAATACTCAAACTTTGAATCTTGGAACGAACTTATTAACAATCCGTGCAAGTAAAGAGAATTATTCTTCGATCTTTGTAGGGATAACAATAAATGTGTTAGAAAGGAATACTGATTATAAAATCTATTTAGATGGGATAGATTACACTGCTAATCCAGCAATTCCAGCATATCCCGATCAATCAATCAACCTAACAGTTTCTTATATAGATTCAATCACAACACAATTCATAAGTGGAGCAATCGTGGATGTGAATGGATCTGGGATATCGGAACCCCTCGATGAGGTTTATAATAATTATACTGTGATTTTAGATACATCTAACCTAAATACTGGTTTTAATTTTCTAACAATTTACGCTAGAAAAGAGGGATATGCCTCTCAATCGATCACACTTGCTATTCAGATAATCCCAATAGAAACCGAGCTGAAGCTTTACTTAGATGGCGTGGATAGGACTTCGAGTCCATCATTAACCACTTACACTAATCAATTAATTAACCTAACAGTTTCTTATATAGATTCAATTGCAACACAATTCATTAGTGGAGCAACCGTGGACGTGAATGGTTCTGGCATTTCAGAACCGCTCAATGAGGTTTATAACAATTATACGTACACGATAGACACGAATGAATTAAACTTTGGTGCCAACTTCTTAACGATCTATGCCAGAAAAGAGGGGTACGAGCCTCAATCGATCGTACTCACGGTTCAGATAGTTCAAATAGAAACCGAGCTGAAGCTTTACTTAGATGGCGTGGATAAGACTTCGAGTCCAGCAATAACCACCTACACCAATCAATTGATTAACCTTACCGTGTCGTATAGAGAAGATATCTCAACCACGTTCATTAGCGGAGCAACTGTGGATGTAAACGGTTCTGGCATATCAGAACTTCTCGATGAGGTTTATAATAATTATACGTACATAATAGACACGAGTGAATTAAACTTCGGAGCCAATTTCTTGACGATTTATGCCAGGAAAGAGGGATATGAACCTCAATCGATCATACTCACGGTTCAAATAGTTCAAATAGAAACTATATTGGATTTATACATAGATGGCGTGGATAAAACTTCAAATCCAGCAATAAATGCCTATACCAATCAATTGATTAACCTAACAGTGTCCTATAGAGAAGATATCTCAGCAACGTTTATTAGCGGAGCAACTGTGGATGTAAATGGTTCTGGCATATCAGAACTTCTCGATGAGGTTTATAATAATTATACGTACACGATAGACACGAGTGAATTAAACTTCGGAGCAAATTTCTTGACGATATATGCCAGGAAGAATGGGTACGAACCACAATCGATCATACTCACCGTTCAGGTAGTTCAAATAGAAACAGTACTGGATCTATACATAGATGGCGTGGATAGAACTTCAAATCCAGCAATTACCACTTACACCAATGAATTTATTAATCTAACCGTGTCCTATAGAGAAGATATCTCAACCACGTTTATTAGCGGAGCAACCGTTGACGTGAACGGTTCTAGCATATCAGAACTTCTCGATGAGGTTTATAATAATTATACGCTCACGATAGACACGAGTGAATTAAACTTCGGAGCAAATTTCTTGACGATATATGCCAGGAAGAATGGGTACGAGCCACAATCGATCATACTCACCGTTCAGGTAGTTCAAATAGAAACAGTGTTGGATCTATACATAGATGGCGTGGATAAAACTTCAAATCCAGCAATTACCACTTATAACAATCAATTTATTAACCTAACCGTGTCCTATAGAGAAGATATCTCAACCATGTTCATTAGCGGAGCAACCGTTGACGTGAACGGTTCTAGCATATCAGAACTTCTCGATGAGGTTTATAATAATTATACGCTCATGATAGACACGAGTGATTTAAACTTCGGAGCCAATTTCTTGACGATCTATGCTAGAAAAGATGGGTACGAGCCACAATCGATCATACTCACCGTTCAGATAGTTCAAATAGAAACAGTGTTGGATCTATACATAGATGATACGGACAAAACCTCGAATCCAGCAATAACAACTTATCCAGATCAATTGATTAACCTTACCGTGTCGTATAAAGAATTAATCTCAACTCTATTCATAAGTGGAGCAACTTTGGACGTGAATGGCTCTGGCATTTCAGAACCACTAAATGAAGTTTATAATAATTATACATACACGATAGATACGAGTAAATTAAACTTTGGAGCCAATTTCTTGACGATCTATGCCAGAAAAGAGGGATATGAACCGCGATCAATCATACTCACGATTCAGATAGTTCAAATAGAAACCGTGTTGAATTTATACTTAGATGATACGGACAAAACCTTGAATCCAGCATTGACTACTTATCCAGATCAATTTATTAACCTTACTGTTTCCTATAAAGAAGCCTTCTCAAAAGCATTTATTAGTGAAGCAACCGTGGATGTGAATGGTTCTGATGTGTCTGGTGTGTCAGAAATTCTTGTAGAAAGTCATGATAATTATACGATCATAATTGATACGAGTGAATTAAGGCTTGGAGCAAATTTCCTAACAATTTATGCTAGGAAAGAAGGATATGAACCCCAATCAATCATAATCACAGTTCAAATAATTCAAATTGAAACTGGGGTGAATTTAACCCTAAATGGAAATCCAACAACATTCTTGACCATTCCGATTAGAAAATTGTTGAACATTACGGTTAATTATTTTGAGGTTGCAAGTGAAACAGCAATTACAGATGCCACTATTCAATTAATTGGAGGAGGAATTTCATCAAATTTAATAGAGAATGCGATAAATCATCAATATTCAATCGTTATTGATACAGGTCAGTTAGATCCGGGTGGAAAACTTTTTACAATTTACTGTAATCGCACGAATTATCAACCATATTCAGCTAACTTGAAAATTCAAGTGGATAGGATAAGAACAAATATCACTACTTCTACGGGAGATACATTATTTAACTTTAAACCTGGAGATAATTTCCAATTAAAAGTTAACCTTACAGATTTAGACTTTAATGCGAAGGTACTAAATGCAACTGTCACTTACACGTGGGATTATGGTCAAGGAGATTTAACTGATGAAAATAATGATGGCGTTTATGAAGGTACCATTTCAAACTTGAGAGAAGGAACATTTGTTGTAACAATTTCAGTGTATGCTGGAGATGATTATGAATTTGAACGATTTACAGTCACACTAAACGTTGTGAGACCTCCTGAGGAGGTTTTACTCTTTCAAGTGTTAACCATAGTAGGAATAGGAGCTGCAATCGGCTTAGGCGGATATTTATTTGCGTATCAAAAAGTTCTTAAGTACCCTAAGCAAGTAAGAAAAATTCGAAAGTACAAGAGTAAGTTAAAGAAACGTAAGTCATTAGGAATCGAAACTCGTTCAAGAGATCAGATAATCGAAGATAATTATGCAGAAAAGATTCATCCTTTAGAAAAAACATTAAAGAGCAAAATGGGCATGAAAGCTGAGATCGAAAAAGAACCGATTGAAAAACCTCAAAACAATTAAAAAATCTCACAATTTTTTATTTAATTTCTTTATTTTTATTTTATTTCTAAATTGATTTAGTTCTCCTTTTAAATTAGCCTTTAAAAATTAATAGTTATAATTCGAAGTGCAAGATGTTAAATTGAACTACTTTTACAATTATATTAATCATTTTTTAAAATTAGGGATGAGTAGGTATGAACACCTATATTACAGAGAAACTAAAATATTATAAGAAAAAAAAATTTGTAATTTTAATACTTGTTGTCTTATTTACAAGTCTCTTGATGGTTAATTTTTCGGGAAAGAATCAAAATTTAACAAGTATTAAAGATGAGATAAATGACGAATCTTTTGTTGATAGCTTAAAACCTAATGATATTTCAATAGATAATTCATTCACTGGTGTAGGTTTACCATGGAACGTTACTCATTTTGCAAATTATACAAAATCGAATTTACAGGTGAGTTTTAATAATAATTCCTTTGATGACACTCATGCACAAGTAGAGCTACATGGTTGGAATGGTTATCAATTAAATTCTACAATAACAAATTTATATGATACGCGGAATTGGATAAATGGAACGTTCCACGCGGGTTCGTTTGGAGGATCTCCATCCGGATCAGATGACAGTGAATATATCGATGATTGGACGTTTAAAACTCAAGACATACAAGGATATACAAATCCTATGAGTGGAAATTACTATGATAGCTCAGCTTCTACATCTGATTATGAAGATTGTTTGGAATTGAGAATTCAAGATGATACTGGTGGTGGAGGTCATTATGATATCGGGGATAAATGTTGGTGGGAATCTACTTTTGAACTTGATAGAGGGGATGTGGATGAGGCTTTGCTATCTTTTGCAATAAGGCCGAAATATGGTGATGGATACAATAACCATATGGTAATGCAAGTTTTAGCGAATGGAAAACTGATATGGGGGAACGGACTCCAATCATTACTCGATGCATCTGGATCTCCTACTTCAGGTCAATGGTACAATCCGTATCCTATTTACTTAAACGGAAATGACGCTCAAATTTTTCCAGAAGGAGTTAAAGATATTAATATTACTATAGAATTTAAAAGAGTTAGTGGGACTGCTCCAAGTGCATATGCATCTTCCTATTCTGTGCTCTTTGACAACGTTTCATTAATAGTTAAATCTCAAGCCAAACCAACCCAAATTGGATTACAATTAAATGGTGAAAATGTTCTTGATAATACTAATTATGGTGAAGGATCTCTCGGTATAAATGGTAATTGGAATGGGAGTCTCCAAACATCAGTAATTGCTAATTTTAGTAGTAATCAAAATTGGGATTACACTTATAAAGATGATGGAAATTGGCAAAGTTATAAAATAGATTTTAGTACAAATTTGAACATATATACTTATAAATCTACTCCAGAAACATATTATATTGCGGATTCAAGTTTGGAATTCCAAGGTTCATCGTTTATCACTTCTAATAGTAGCAATACAAATTGGAGTACCTATGCACACATGGAAGTTCCAGCGGGTTATGAAGAAACTAATATGACAATTGAATATACTAATGATTATAACTTAACAGGAATATTTTTTTCACTAAATCCAGATTCTTTATCGCAAGCTTCTATCAAGGAAATTGGTAATATAAAAATTGTAAATATTCCAGTGAGTAGTATAACCAGTAATACAAATGGATTTTGGAAGTTAACAGCAGAGTCACCTAATTATTGTGAATATATGGAGATGTATAGTAATGCTACAGGTTCTTGGGAACTTACTAATAAATACTTGAGTGGGCAATATATTAATATTACAGCCAAAGTTGATAACTCGGGATTAATTTCTAGTTATATTCAACAAACCAAAGCCTATCTCCAGCTTAGGTTTCCAAATGGTACGATCTGGGCAGTGCAAAATCAAATAAAAACAGTCGATAATACAGGGATGGTTTATTTTGATCCTATCCTAATTCCAGATGATATACCGAATTATAAAGCTGGAGAATATGAAGCTATCATAACTTGGAATAACTCTTATTCATCTTTTGGTACAAATGAGTCAGGAATTGTTCATAAAAAGTTCACAGTAATACATGATTCGGTTCTTTATCCTGATCAAGGCATATACTTTATTGAAGAAGTATTTGACGATAGAATAATTAATATTAAAGTGTCATTTAGGGATATAAAAGATGGAACTGCCATAAACAATGCTTATATTTACACGGATTATTCTGGGGAGGAAGAAGAATTATTTCAAACTAGTCCAGGGTTTTTTCTATATGAATTTAACGCTTCTAAAGCCAATGCAGGGAATAATACTATAACGATATATGCTAATTCAAGCTATTATGTAAATAAAATTATAAATATTACAGTTGAAGTTATTAAAAACACAATATTGACAGTAGAAACAGATTTTTTTACAACACCGTGGAATCAGAATTTTACAGTTCGATTTAATTATACTGAAGAAATAAATCCAGTAAATAAAATTAACACTTCTGATATCACTTTAAATGGATGGTTTGGAGATTATCATTTGACACAACTTTATGTGGGAGAATACATATTAGAATGTAATAATTCAGTATATAGCGCGTTAACTCTTCAATCATTTATTATTTCGGTGAATGCATATAAATACGAGTCTCAAACTGTCTTGATTAGAGTACAAATTACAGAATTAGCATCATCGATTAATAATGTAACATTGAATGGAGAGTCAACAAATTCAATTCAGATAGATTGGAATGAGCTAGTAGATATTAATATATGTTATAATGAATCTGCAACGGGGAATTTTATTCAAGGAGCTACTGTAGAAATAATAGGGACAGATTTTTCAGATCTATTATCTCAATCTGGAAATCAATATAGTATTACAATAAATACCTCCTTATTTAACATTGGAAACAATTTCTTAACAATTTTAGCTCAAAAAGAAAATTATAATATCGCATCGAAATTAATCACAATTTCAGTCGAAGAGAGACCAACGAATATTGTAACTATCTTGAACCACACTATCAGCAATTCAATCACTTTTCCCCATGGAGAGTTGCTTAATTTCACAGTTATTTATACAGATGCATCAGGACCGTTTATTGAAGGAGCAAGTGTAGAATTAAGAGAAGGAGGAATTGTAAAATATGTCCTTGACCCGTCGCCTACGTATAATCAATATTTCAAGGAAATTAACACGAATAAATTTAATTTAGGTGTTAATTTATTGACTCTTTATGCTAAAAAAGATAATTATTCGGCTGCATTCGCTTCTATAACATTAACAATTAATAAACGAGATACGAGTTTAGAAGTCTTATTAGATGAAAATGCAACAACCACTATCGAAAAAGCATATAATGAAAACGTTAACATCACCGTCATTTATAAAGATTTTTCAGATAGCTTTATTGAATTTGCTAATGTAGAATTGAGAATGGGTGGAATAACTATAGGAACATTTGATGAACAGCAAATCCTAAATCTTTACAATCTTACTATCAATACAAAAAATCTTAATCTCGGAACAAATCTACTTGCGATACATGCTAACATAGATAATTATTCTGAAGCCTTAGCAAGCATAACTATTACTGTTAGAGAAAGAGATACCTTACTTGAAATATATCTTGAATCTGTAGAACAAACTAGTATTGAAATTCAATGGGGTGAATCATTAAACATATCTGCCATTTACAGAGATGGGCTTGGACCTAAAATAACTGGAGCTACTGTCCAATTAAGAACTGGAGGAGAAATAGTAGATACTTTTGTTCCTAATAATAATCAATACACTTTAATGATTAATACTGATAATTTGAATTTGGGGAGTAATATATTTTCAATATATGCTAAACAAGATAATTATTCAGTTGCAATCGAGAGTATATCTATAGTTGTCACAGAAAGGGGAACAACACTTTCTATTTTTCTGGATGATGTTGAAAGAACTAATGTTGAGGTTACGTATGGAGAGATGGTCAATCTTACCGCAATATATAAAGATTATACGGAGAATTTGATTACTTTTGCAAATGTTGAATTGAGAAAAGGTGGAACTAAATTAGATGATCTCGCTCCTAACGCAAATCAGTACGTTTTATTGAAGAATTCGAATGAATTCGATTTAGGATCTAATGTACTTTCAATATATGCTCATAAAGATAATTATTCCGTTGCATTAGTAAGCATCCTTATTATAGTAAAGGAGCGTGATACAAGCATAAAGGTGATATTGAATGGATTAGATACAGATAATTTTGATATTTACAATATTTCAGTCAATGAAAATTTAAATTTCACCGCTATTTACAAAGACTTCACAGATTTGTTTATTACAAGCGCTACCGTAGAATTAAAGGGAACTAGTATCTCAGAAATGTTGGTTCAACATCCATCATTCAATCAATATAATTATACACTTAATCCTGAAGTTCTTGGAGTTGGAGTTCATTTCTTAGTTATTTCAGCGAATAGGGAAAATTATTCCTCAATTGTTAAAAATATAAAGATTAATGTAATAGAAAAAGGGTCAGATCTTCATCTATTGATAAATGGTGATGATCTCACATTAGAAAGATATATTGAAGTAGAAATTGACCAGATTTTAAATGTGACTGTATACTTCACTGATTCATTTGATGACAACTTTATATCTGGCGCATATATTCGTTTAACAGGGGCACTCAATGACAATTTTACCGAAAACGCATATTTTGAATACTATAATGTTACCATTCAAACAAATGATTTAGATCAAGGCATTAATTTTCTAACTGTTTTTGCACAAAAACAAGATTATGAATATCAATCTATTATATTTACTGTTGAAGTCAAAGAAAAAGAAACAAATCTTCAATTATTCCTGAATGAAGACGATCAAACATTAGGAAAGTCTATTGAGGTGGTGGTTGGAGATCTAGTAAACATTACAATTATTTACGAAGATACTTTAAAGAACTTCATTGATGGGGCAGAAGTCATTATTCTGGGTGAAGGAATTAATTTTAATCTAACAAAACACCCATTTTATAACCAATACAATATATCAATTAACTCAGAATTACTTAACTTTGGGATAAATTTTCTCACGTTATACGCAAAAAAAGCGAATTATCAACCCCAAACGCTAACTTTAAAAATTGAAATCAATGATAAAGAAACAAACATGCATATCTTTCTGAACGGATTAAATAAAACCATTGATAAGACTCTCACGCTGCCAATTCAAAGCGAATTAAATGTCACAATTAAATATACCGTTTTTGATACTGATTCAATCATTTCAGGGGCAACCATTCAATTGGTAGGTGAAAGCCTAAACAAGTTTCTTGATTATGATCCGATTTATCAACAATACTATACTACAATTGATACTTCGATTTTAGATATTGGTGTAAGATTTCTAACGATATATGCCCAAAAAGCTAATTATCAGTCATATTCTGCACTCCTACGTATACAAGTGGAAAGAATTCGTACTAATATCACAACAGTTTCAGGAGAAACAGTTGTTAACCGCAAACCAGGGGAAAGTTATCATCTTAAGATAAACTTGCACAACTTGGATTTCAATACTGAAATACTAAATGCAACGGTAACATATACTTGGACATATGGTCAAGGTGCATTAACAGATCCTGATAACGATGGTATTTATGAAGGCGATATCTCAGATCTAAGGGAAGGAACATTTATCGTCACTATTTCAGTCTATGCGGGTGACGATTATGAGTTCGAAAGATTCACTATTACTTTAAATGTCATTAGACCTACGGAGGATGTATTACTCTTTCAAATTTTAACAATTATTGGAGTTAGCGCAGCAGTCGGTTTAGGGGGATACCTTTATATGTATCAAAAAATTCTGAAATACCCCCAAAAAGTTAGAAAAATTCATAAGTACAAGAGCCATCTAAAGAGCTCTAAACCTTTAGGGTTAGAGACTCCTTCAAGAGATCAGTTAGTTGAGGAGGCTTATTTGAACAAATTAAGACCTCTAGAAAAGCAATTAAAAGGGAATAAATTTAAAAATTAAATAATTTAAGTTTTTTTTTATTTTTTTATTATTAAATGGATTACATAAATTAAATGATATCCGAGAGATTAAAAAAACAATACCTCATTCATGGCGAATAAGGTGCGTTCAAGAAGTCATTGCCCCGAATCGTCGGTGAAAATATAAATTTTAAGATTAATAGGTATAAGCACTTTTTGATTTTCAAATTTTAAATAACTTAATATCTTTAAAAAGAAATGAGGTATGATCTTGCGAATAATTTACTCTATTTTATTACAGTCACTTTTGCGTTTCGTTCTAAAAGAGAGAACAATTTCTTAGATCAGAAACATATAAATTATTATAAGTAGATATCGATCTAACAAAAAATGGAATCTTAGATTATGATCCTACAATTAACTAATTTTGAATTTTTTTATGGCATTTTAACCTTTATAGCTGTAATAATCTCGTTTATTCTTGGGATTATAATAATGATAAAGTACAAAAAGTTTAAGAAAGTAGAATTTATACTTGTTGGATTAACTTGGATATTTGTAGTGAGCCCATATTGGTCTGACGCAATTCAATTCATAACAATAACTTTTTTCGAATACCAAATTAGTTCTGAGATCTATTTTTTCATTGCAAATGCATTTATAGCGCCGATACACATAGTTTGGATTTTAGCATTAACTAGATTAGTGTTTCGAAAAGCAGCGAAACCTCTAATGATAATTTTCACAACGGAAGCCATCTTATATGAAGCGTTCTTTTTGTTTAGTTTCTTTAGTGACCCAAACCAAATTGGAACTCAAATGAGTGCTTTTGTTGCAGAATGGGCCATCTGGATACAGATTTATTTACTAGTTTCGATCGTGTTATTCCTTGTGACGGGTTTCATTTTTGCAAGTAAAAGCTTAAAATCTCCGAATAAAGAATTGAAATTGAAAGGTTGGTTCCTAATATTTGCTTTTATATTATTCACAATCGGTACTGTAATTGATGTGATCGGAGCAGACAATCCAACTGAGATAATGATCTTTTTAGCACGTACTTTTGTCATTATTAGTTCCATATTATTCTATATTGGTTTTACTCTACCTCGCTTTATCAAAGAGTTATTTATAAAATCCTAGTTAAATCAAATTTCTTTTTTATTTTATTTCTCATCAACGAAGGATTTTTATTATCAATTTATAATATTTACAAATGAACCATTTGATAGAGGTAGTTTAAAATGTTGGATTTAACTAAAAAGAAATGCGTTCCATGTGAAGGAGGAATTCCCCCACTGTCTGAATCAAAGGAAGAGGAGTATCTAAAAAAGTTAATGGGTTGGAAACTGATTCGAGATGGCATTCATAAGATCAAAAAGCTTTTCATTTTTAATGACTTTACTGAAGCCATGGAATTTGTTAATAAAGTCGCAGAAATTGCTGAAGAAGAAGACCATCATCCAGACATTTGCATTTATTATGATGAAATCGTGCTGGAACTACACACCCACGCCATTAAAGGCCTGCATTTAAATGACTTTATAGTGGCAGCAAAGATTGACGCAATGCGCGATTAAAGTAGCTCGAAATGAAATAATTTATTCAGACATTTTTGTCCAGATGTTAAAATATGGGGAACATTATACCCGATATCTTTTTAAAGCTATAGAATTCTTTTTTGCAAACCTAATTTAAGGGTTTGAAAAATGCGAAAAAAGCAAATTTATGTTTTTATCCTACTATTTGTTTTTATAGGAGCTACTGGCGTATCAATGACTTTAATTTTGAATTTCAATAATTCATCTGATCTTTCTGATGCACTTAAGATACAAGATTATGAGCCTTATGATGGAACTCCGTTGTTCGAACAGAGAACTTTTGAAATGTCTCAATTGTCCTTAGCGGAAGCAGATCCAAATGATCTATGGGTTGTTCCCCTTATAGATGATTTTACAGGTGAAGTCTATGATCAAGAATTTGAATGTGTCCTACAAGGCGAAAAATGTAATATTTGGATTGGATTAAATCCAGAAATTTATGAAGGAGGTTGGCAAGATGAATATGATCCTCGAGGAGAGGGCTTTGAAGATGATATTTGGTATTTTGCATATCCTTGGAGTAATGACGGGATTGATGCAAAAGAGGCTTCTGCCCCCGATCCAGACGAAGATGGGTATTACTTACCACCAGGTTATCGCGATTGGGTAACAGGTGAAGATCTCATATACATTAGAGATGAATTTGATAATCACATCCATGATTGCGTGGTAGAACACTTTGGACACTATGCAGACCGACCTGGTCCTTTAGATGATAATAAGATTCAAGTTCTTATATTCAACATTCGGGATGGGCTTTTTTATGATCCAATCGGAGCGGGATGGTTTATAATTGGATATTTTTGGTCCTATGCCAGCAATTTAAATAATGCCAACATATTTCACATGGACACATATCAGTGGTGGAGGAGACTTGGTGAACCAACTGACACTTATTACGGTCTTGGTCCACTTCCTCTTCAATATGAAGGAACCTTTGCTCATGAATTTCAACATCTTGTCCATTATGACATAGATTCAACGGAGTTATCATGGGTAAATGAAGGATGTTCGACTTTAGCCGAATGGATCTGTGGTTACGGATTCTCACCTGGACATATTTCAGAATATCTCTTGTATTTCTGGGACACATCATTAGTAGTTTGGCAAGGTTATTTGTCTGACTATGGAGCGGTTTTTCTCTTTACCTTCTACATGTGGGAGCATTATGGTGGAGACTCCCTTATATGGGATCTCGTACATGAAGAAGATGATGGTATAAAAGGATGGAGTAACGTCTTATTCGCCCATGGGATATTAAAAACATTTGATGAGATATTCCAAGAATGGGCTCTTGCAAACTATTTAGATGATACGACCATAGAAGATGGAGTTTATGGTTACTACGAATTAGATATACCTTCTGAGGATAGTGAGGGATATAGTATCTCTTCAGTCATGGAACTTTGGCAATCTCAACAAAATACACCAGCATTCGATTGGATTGTAAAAAATTATCCAAATGAGGGAATGCCTTATCCCTATGGTTCAAGTTTACCATACGTAGCAAATTATGTGGAGTTCTACAAAGGAGGAAAAGCTACAATTGAATTGACTTTTGATGGCGATGATTACTGCGGTATTGAAGCCTATAGTCCGGAGTATAAATGGTCCTCAGGTGGAGAAGATTGGGCATGGTATAGACTAGGCCAGTCTTTTACCATTCCAGAGAGCGGAGCAACACTAAATTTCTGGACTTTGTATGAGATCGAATTAGATTGGGATTTTGGTTATGTAGAAGTATACGATTATGACGCAGATCTATGGGTCACTCTACCGGGTATAAACACGGTGACTGATGTAGGATCCAACTACAAAACTGATAATCCGAATTGTCCAGGGGATCCTGATGATTGGGGATTGGAGCCGACTGGCTACTATGATGTGGGAGAATGGAATGCTTTCACAGGCTCTAGTGGAGGTTGGTATCAAGAAAGCATGGATCTTACTCGATTTGCCGGTCATACGATTGATTTATATTTCACATATTGGACAGATCCTTATACTCTTGAAGCAGGATGGTATATTGATGATATTGAAATAGCTGAAATCGGTTTCTTTGACAACGTGGAAAATGGTGTAGGTGATTGGACAACTTTAAATGGTTGGGGTAGAGATAACTATGTTCATGACAATAACTATAAAGTTAATTTTATCACGTTTGAGAGTGAATTTATCAAGGGTGGCGCTTTATATGAATCAAGTACTTCGATATGGAATTTAGATCTTACAAAAGAGACTGAATTTGGGTTAGCTGAATTTAATCTTGTTGATATGGCATTCAGCCAGCAATATGTTGTCATGGTGGTTTCAAATCAACCCGGCTATGAGCATACTTTTACTACATCATATAGTTTTACAGCAATTAAAAAATAAGAAATAATTTTAAATTTTTTTTTTTATTAACAATTGTGAGAAGCTAATTTAAGTAATTAGTAATAATTTTTTTAATGAATCTATTGTAGAGTGAAATTTTAATCAGTTTTAATTATTCTGTAAAGTAAATTAAATTACCTTTATCACAACATTTCCTTTCTTTTGACCCGTTTCTACGAAATTGTGAGCTTCAACAATCTGCTCCAGAGAATATTGCCTATCTATTACGGACTTTATTTTTCCCGCCTCAATGAGCTTTTTTAGACGGATCAAGTCATCAGTTCCACCTAATACTGTACCACTTATTATTTTCTTACTACTTCTCATCGAAGCTAAAGAGCCTCTAATTCTCCTGAGCATTCCATGATTAGCTTGAAGATATATTCCGTTTTTATTTAGCAATCTTAAACACCCAGAAAATGAGCTTTTACGAACGAGGTCAAAAATTACATCATATTTTTCGTCTTTTTTGGTGAAATCTTCTTGAATGTAGTCAATTACTCGGTCTACACCAATTGAACGCAGCATATCCAATTTGTCCGTACTATCTACACCAGTGACAGTTGCTCCAGATGATTTTGCAATCTGTACTGCATATGTACCTATGCTTCCCCCTGCACCATTGATTAAAATTTTTTGACCCTTCTGAATCTTAGCTTGTTTAAGAAAATAAATTGCATTAAGACCCCCTAAAGGCAGAGCAGCGGCTTCCTCAAAAGTCATATTATTCGGCTTTATTGCTAAATCGCTATCATCTGATAAGCATATGTACTCCGCATAAGCACCCATTTTAAAACCTGTAGAACCAAAAATTTGGTCACCTTCTTTGAATTTCCGTACATCCTTACCAATGGTTTCAACGATTCCCGCTACATCTTGTCCTAATATCGTTATTCTCTTTGGTTTATTAATGCCATTATAAATACGCATAAAAAACGCTATTGCTGGAGATAGTCTAAGACTACGCATCTCACAATCACCCATAGTCACGGATGAGGCATGAATTTTTATCAATATCTCGTTGTTTCTAGGTTGTGGTTTCTCAACTTCTTGAAGCTTAAGGACTTCTGGGGGACCATACTCGGTCCATATTATCGCTTTCATAGCTTTTTTCCATATTTGATAATCTTAGTATTATTATAACTATATTGTTAAACAGATAAGAATATCTCTAAATGGATTAATATCTATACCAAACGTTTAAAGATCCAAATGTTTAAAAACATTCTTTACGTCTAAATTTTTTAAAAAACTCATGAATTTAATTTTATTTCTAAAATGAATAAAAAAGAAAAGAAAAAGAAGAATAAAGCACCATTTGGAGAGTTAGCTGGTGATCTAGAAGAGGATTGGGAAGAATACTCAGATGAGGAGGACGATGATGACGAGGAGGAGGATGATTGGGAGGATGAAGACGATGAGGAGGACGATGAGGAGGATGATGATGAGGACGATGAGGAGGATGATGATGAGGACGATGATGACTGGGATGATTATGAAGACGACTACTAACTTTCACACTTAATTATCGAGTTACTTTCTAATTATGGGATGGTTAAAGAAGCATATATCAGCCATCCACCCAGAGTAATCTCAAAAATTAAAACAAGCAGCCCTCCTAAAGACCATATTATTTTAGATTTAGACTTTTTGAGAAAAATTATGTCTCCAATACCATAGATACTACTCGATATAATTCCTAACCATCCAATAATTGATGGTAAAGCCCCATAGATAACAAACAAACTAGAATATGCAAGAGTACCAATGCAAAAAAGGATCTGTGCTATTGCGAATCTAAATTCTTTTGTTTTAAGAATATTCCGACTTGAATCAATGAGTCCACTTTTTTCAGTATCACTAGTATCTGAGTAAATTGTCGCTAGATTGAGAAGGCCCCAATAATTTTTTTTATCATAAATTTGGATCATGGCTTCTCCTATTCTAAAGATACACCAGACAATCCCTAGTATCATGTTATACTGACTAAAAGCAATGAATAAGGTTAAAGCAAGAGCAATTATACCAAGGTGCTCTATGAGAATTATAAGTACGCCAATTTTAAACTTTATCGGAGCTTTCTTAATAAACTGTAGTTGAGCTTCTGGGTCCACATCACCTAAAGTTTTATATCCAAAAAAACTACTTGCTAAGTTTGTTACTATAATAAACAAAAAGAAAATACCTGAATAGAACATTTCAACAATCATAATTTTCCCTCTACTGCTATATTCTCGAATATTTCTCTAATTACTTTTTATAATTGAAGATTTAGAATAAACTCTATAAATTCATTACAATATTCATTAACCATATCAGAAGCTTTATTTTCAAGCTTATATTCTTCTCGATTCAAGTTTAAATGAAAAACTGGAGGATGTATTAGTTCAGCTCCCATTTGGTCTCGAACAATATCAATCCAGGTTGGTCTTATCGCCAAATCAGATGGCGTAATATAAAACCCAGAAATTCTTATTAGTCGTTTTTCTTGCAGGTTTAAAAAATTTATATATTTTAGTATCCAATTCTGTAATTCTGACACAGGGGATTTCTCACATAAAATATCTCCAAGGATCAAAAAATCTACGTTTTCTTCAATTATATATTCGGGCTCAATCTTATCTGCTTTTCCCACATTCACTTCAATATAATCTTCGAAGTGATCTTGAAGCATTTCAGCAACCATCTTTGAGAAACCAATTCCGTTCTTATATACTATCCATAATTTTATTCTCTTTCACCTTGATTTTTATTTAAAATTAAAAAAAAATAGGTTTAAAATTAACCTCTTTTACGTGTTATGGTATAGATAACTAACTCCACTACAAAAATAACCGACAGTCCTATGAACATGTAAATGTATTGCCCCGGAAGGCGCTCAGTTTCGGGTATGTATTTGCCTGGTATAAAGCTGACTAGTGTTTTGTCTCCATAAGAAAATTTATAGTAGGAAAGAGCACCTCTTGAATCATATTTTACATTTATGTTAATAGCTACACTATTGTTTTCAAAACCAAGGGCAGGTATTTCTATCAAATATCCATTTGATTGAGCAGTAGCAGATATATTGTTGTAAAATCCACCCTTAGAATCCATGACCCCAAGGAAATCGTTTATAAGTAAGGACCAATCAATAGTTATTGGAATGAAAAGAACACTGAACATTGCATACGGACTAAACGAACGACTCAGATTCAAAGTTTGCCTTAAGAAACTATGAGTATCATTAACAATTTGCCATGTATCCTCCCAAAGGAGACGATCAAATGGTGGGAAGATCCATCCAAATGTTGCGTTTACCGGTGTTGATGTAATTGTAGTATTATCATATGGAGAGAATAATTGTTGAGTGCTTTCCATTCCTATTGATATGTCAGTAAGAGGCCAATAAGATTGAGGAGTGGCAGGATGAACACTCCAATCATTAAATACCTTTGTTAAATTAGAATCTCCAAGGGGTATAAGATTTTCTAGCGTAGTTCCTATATCGTCCATCATGTATGTATCCCAATTTTCAGAATATATACTAAGTGCCCATTCGAATTCATCACTATTTTGGATTCCCACATAAGAATTTTGTGCGTAAGAAATTCTTAGCAAAGGAACAATCAACAAAATCCCGAGAATAGCCAAACCAAAACATTTAGTTTTCATGTAATTTATCATCTCTTTATTGATAATTTTAAGATTTACCATATTTTCTGAATAGTATTATTCCTGTTATAACTAGGACAAGGCTGAACATTATGAGGATTAGAAAATCCCACCAAAGTCTTAAATTACTCAAACCGATTCCATTAAAAAGCAAGGACAGAGCATCCGATGCATAATATAATGGCATAAACATGCTGATCGTGCTCGTTTCAGGAGGTAATGGATACAAATTTGATGCGAGCATTTGCTGCGGAAGAAGAAATATCCAAACAATCCCTCCAGCAGCTTTGGCACTCTTAGAAATTGTAGCAGTTATTAAACCGAATCCAACAGTAGATAATGAGAAAACAATCATAAAAAGAAATGCAATAACAATTCCTACAAGTGTAATTTTCCTCATTCCCCCCATAAAAAATGTTAGAATGAAAATAATTGCTAATTGTATGATAGCCATTATCATATTGGATATCAAGTTGCTTCCGAGGAACTCTGCTGCGGATGTTGGCGTAGTATTAATTCTCTTCAACATCCCTTGTTCTCTATCTTCTGAAAAGGAAAGAGCTACTGGTATTGCTATAAATATCCCACTGAGCGCAATGAATCCAGGGACAAGAAATTCAAAAATGGTTCCGGTATAAGCTGTCCATCCATAATTTTCTACAACAACAGAGCCAAAAGCAGCCCCAAATATCAAGATCAGTGCTACTGGGAGCAATAGAACTATGAACATAGTTGTTGGCACTCTAATTATACTAATAAATTGTACTTTTACAAGAGCTGAAATTCTGCGTGCTTTCATTTTCAAACACCCTCCAAAATTCTTCTTCCTGTTATTTTAAGAAAAACTTCCTCTAAGTCTTTAGAGTTATGTTTTTCTATCAACTCTTTAGGAGATCCTACGGCAACCAGCTTTCCAAAGTCTATAATGGCTACTCTATCGCAT